>Ga0335073_10000192_pt1 | contig 74718 bp, 72 predicted proteins | sample Lox_Sample_22_FD_207093 | JGI IMG/M metagenome (GOLD analysis project Ga0335073, IMG submission 207093) | Soil microbial communities from Loxahatchee National Wildlife Refuge, Florida, United States - Lox_Sample_2.2 | ecosystem: Environmental > Terrestrial > Soil > Wetlands | place: USA... | reverse complement strand
AAGCCCGTCAGGGTCGTGGCCGCAATCGAAGACGGCACGGTCATCCCGATCGGGCGCGTGCGTGGCGAGAAGGAAAAGCTGTGATGCCGCTTTCCGATATCTATAAACGCTTGGTCAACGGGTTCAGGACCAACAACGGCCTTGCGCCGCTCTACCCCGCGCCTGACGCTGCGACGCCGCCGGCAGCGCCGAATCCGCCATTGGCGTCCGAAGTGGTCGACGCCGACGACGACGAGTGCTCGCAGGACGCTGAAGACGCCGTCGAGCTGATGCGGGGCGTGATCAAGGACATCAATGGCGAAGACGAGGACGCCAACGCCGGCGACGACACGGGCGGCGACGACGAAGACGAAATTTCGCAGCTCGGCGCTCTGGCGTTGCCGGTGCGGCGGCTGTTGACGGCCCATTACAAGGCCAAATTCGAGGTCGCGGACGCCGAGCAAGAGAAGGCGTCGGCCGAAGCCAAGCGCGTACAGGACGCTGCGGCCTTCATGCGCGCCGCCGCCAAAGCAACGGGGGTGATCAAGCGATGACAACGGTCACTGAAGGCCTGCCGCATACCGGCTTCGTCATGCCGGACGCCGATCAGCTTCGGCGTTTGCTCGAGATCGTCACGGCGGAGTACCGAGAATTTCGCGGCGCTTTTGGCGAAGATGAATTTCGTCGGGCTTTTTGGGCTGCTGGTACATTTTACCGCCGCCCAGCCTTGGCCACCGACGTTTATTGGGTTCATTGGGTTGAGAGAAGCAACGAGCGTCTTGTTCTCGCCGGGCTTCAGCCGATCGGCGGCCCTGCCCTTCTAGCCGCCCTTCTCGCCCACGCCGATGTCCTGATCCAATGGCCCGATCCCGGCGTCGGGGCGCTCCTCGAGGTCTCGCTCAACGAATTTTCGGGCCGGTCCGCCAACAACGTCTGGATCGATCTCATCGCCGGGGAGCGCGGCTTGATGAAGCCCGTTCAACGCGATCGCGGTATCGCCCGGCAGGACGGCGTGCTTGTTGTCCAAGCACAGGAAGGACGGGTTTAAGAATCCGCGCGGCCTTTGGACCGAGGTCGAGCGGTAAGGCGGCGGATACTCCTTGGGGCCGGGCGGTTTCGGGCCCCTTAAAGCTCCTTGTCTCGCCGCCTCGCTCATGGCGGAGCGCACTAAGGGCAGGCGCCGACAACCGCATCGCGTCCGGCTCCCCTTTCTTGGCCGGGCTGTGATCGCGCCGGCCGGGAGTCCGCGCCTGGCCGGCGCTGGTTTTGAATGGCGTCATGATTGCCTTCCAACAGCATGACGCTTTCGCCCCTGGTCGCCGGTCTTCGCCTCATCGGGAATGGCGGCCGGGGGCGATCTCTCAGGTGAGGAGGAGATCGACGTGACACTCGTCATCATCGCCGCTGAAACGCTCGCCGTCATCGCCGTCGCGCTCGGCGTGGTTGCTGCCGCGGCGGCGCTGGTCGAAAGCCAAGACAAGGAGCGCCGCCAGTGAGCATGACGCAAACGCAAGCCGCCGCGGCGCTCGGCCTGAGCATGAATGAATTTTGGAGCTTGACCGGCAACCCGCAATTTCCCGCCCCAATTTCCACAGACGATCTCGGCCTCAATGTGCTGTGGGCCAATGCCGACATCACCAATTTCGTGACGCTCATGGCGCAAGCGAGTGCAAATGGCTGGACGTGGGACAGCAATGATCTCGCCGGCGCGGACTGGGCGACGCTCGCGTCCAGCTCGCCGGGGCCGTATGCGTTTGCCGTGACGCGGCAGGGCGGCGGCGCCCCCGGGTTATTTGATTGATGGCGCGGAAGGCCATTTCCCCGCCCTTGGGTGCCCCGTGGCGGCCGTTTCGGCGTCGCTGGGTGTCCTTAAGCCCAAAATGCGCTGAAGACCGTCAGCGGCACCCGTAGGCGAGAATTTCCTTGGGTGACTATTTGGTGACTCGATCTCAAAGGCTGATCGCCATCTCTTCGTAAGCCTTTGAAAAGATGGTGCTGCAAGAGAGGATTGAACTCTCGACCTCTCCCTTACCAAGGGAGTGCTCTACCACTGAGCTACTGCAGCGTCTTTGGCGCGCGAAAGGCGCGAGGAATCGACCGGCTTCCTGCCATAGGCAGGGGGCGGTGGCAAGGCGACGCGGCCGGATCGGCCTTCATCAGCGCCAGCCTTCGGCCAACGCCAGCGCCCGATCGACGATCGCCTTGAAGGCCTCTGACGGCGGCATTTCCAGATTCTCCGTCTGAACGCCCTCGAGATAGGCGTAAAGCGCGTCCTTTCCGTCCCCGCTCGCGATCCGGTCATAGAGCGTTTCGGCATAAGCGAAGAGTTCGCCCTCGTTGCAGTCGGCGGGCAGGTCCCAGGTGTCTTTCATGACATTCAAGATCTCGCCGATCCGGGCCGCCTTGTCGCTCATGCCTCCTTCTTATCGCCGTCGCGCGGAATCGCCAACGAGGCGCTGCTTGACGCGGGCGCCTCAATGCGCCCACTTGCGCCCCTTCGCCGGAAAGGAGCGCTTTGCCCATTTTTTCTTGTCGATGGCTCGCCGCCGCGGCGCTGGCCGGGTTCACGCTCCTTGGTGCGCGCGCTTCCGCCGATGAGCTGGTCAAGCTCGCAAGCGCCGGCCGCGGCCAGGAGATCCAGGGTTATCTGACCAGGCCGAAAGGGGCAGGGCCCTTTCCGGCGGTCGTGCTCCTGCACACCTGCCTCGGCCTGCCAGCTGACCGGGCGGCGCTCGGCCAGCGGATCGCGAATTGGGGCTTTGTCGCCCTGTTCGTCGATGACTTCGCGACCCGCGGCTTGAAGGAAACCTGCGCCGTCGACTTCGCTGAAGGCGTCGCTGACGCCTTTGGCGCACTCGCTTTCCTCGCGGGCCAGCCCTTTATCGATCCGAAGCGAATTGCCGCGGTCGGCTTCTCCCAGGGCGGCGACACGGCGCTCAAGATCGCCGCCGCTCCTGGGGTCGCGGGCGGGGGCGCATTCAAGGCGGCGGCGGCGTTCTATGCCCCTTGCGCCAACGAGGCCGGCGCCAGTCTCAAGATCCCAACCCTCATCCTCATCGGCGCCAGGGACGATGTGACGCCCGCCGCCGATTGCGCGGCGCTGGCGAAGCGGCAGGCGCCCGGCATGGTCAAGCTCGTCGTCTATCCGGGCGCTCGCCATGCATTCGACCTGCCCGAGTTCGGCGCCGGGCGGCAGGTCATGGGAATGACGCTCGCCTACGACCGCAGCGCAGCCGAAAAGTCGCGGGAGGAGCTGCGCGCCTTCCTCGCCGGGCGCCTCGCGCCCTGACGAGGCCACACGCCTGACCATTCGTGCTAGATACGCGCCCGGGCGCGGAAATCGAATCAAGGAACCGCTCATGCGCAGACGCGAATTTCTCATCGGGGCGGCGGCGGGCCTTGCCGCTTCCTCGCCGTTCGCGGCGCTCGCCGCCGAGGGGCCCCCACTTTCGAGCAAGGCCGAGTTCGTCGCCTGGATGACGGCGAATCGCCCCGCCGAAGAGCCCAAATATCTCGAGCGGCGCTGGGACCGCTACCAGGTGCTGCTGCAATTCAACGATCTCTGGACACCCGCCGACAAGCGCGCCTTCCTCTTGACGCCGCGGCAGGAGTTCTGCCTGCCCGAGAACCGCGAGGACGCCTATGTCGGCCACTATCTCGACATCGGCTTCGGCGTCACCATCACCCCGCCCGGCACGATGGGGCGGATGACCAGCGCCATTCAGGTTCACGGCGACAAGGTGCTCGAGATCGGCACCGGCTCGGGCTTCCAGTCGGCGCTGCTCACCTATCTCACCCCTCGAATCCATACGATCGAGATCATCCCCGAGCTCGCGGCGCGGACCCGAGGCGTCTACGACCGTCTCATCGGCGCCGGCTACCACGAATACGGGAACATCGTAACGAAGAGCGGCGACGGCTATTACGGCTGGGAGGACGCGGCGCCGTTCGACAAGATCATCGTCACCTGCGGCATCGACCACATCCCGCCGCCGCTCCTGCAGCAATTGCGCACCGGCGGCATCATGGTCATTCCGATCGGCCCGCCTGGGGCGCAGCATATTCTCAAGGTGGTCAAGAAGACCGGGGAGGGCGGCGAAACGAGCGTCTCGCGGTCGGACATTTTCGGCGGCAAGGTCATTCCGTTCGTGCCGCTCAGCGGCGGCCACCAGAGCGAAGGCTGACCGGCCGACGTGGCCGCTTTCGCCATTGGAACGCCACGCGCAGCCGGATTATGAAGGCGCGACGCCTGACAATTTGGAGTGAACCGAATGCGCAGGGTTCTCGCGACATTTGCCGCCGTCACGATCCTCGGCGCCGCGTCATGGGCCTTGGCGGCGGAGCCGGTCATCACCGCCACCGGGACGATCAAGACAGTCGACATGCTCCATCATTCGGTGACCCTGGCCAACGGCTCGACCTACAGGCTTGCCAGAGGGGTCAATCTCGAAGGCATGAAAGCGGGGGAGAAGGTTACGCTGACCTTTCGGCGGTTCGGCCCCACGCCCGAACTCGAGCTTTCGGCGATTACGCCGGCTGAGGAGTAGGCGCGGGTCGCCGGCGAAACGACGGTCGCCGGCCGGCTCCGGGCGCGCCGCCGCCAACGGGAAGAAGGCTGCATGCGCGACGCAAGATCGGGGTGGGCGCGGCGCGCGGCGGGCGCGGTCATTCGCGTCCTTATCTCCTTTTTCATCATCGTTCCGGTCAGCGCGTGGGGGACGCTCGCGCTCTGGTTTCGCCTGCCGGCGCCAGAGGGGCTGAGGGCGCTCGCGGCGGGCCTGTTCGCCGTCTTCGGGCTTGCGACTATCGCGGCGCTCTTCCTTCGCCGAAGCTTGATCGTGCTCACTGTCTTTGCGCTCGTCTTCGGCGGGGTCCTCGTCTGGTGGAGCACGATCCGGCCGCCCGCAGACGGCGACTGGGCGACCGACGTCGCGCGGCAGACGACCGGAACGATCGACGGCGACATCCTCACCCTCTCCGACCTGCGCGACTTCGACTGGAGGAGCGACAGCGATTTTACCGAGAAATGGAGCAAGCGCTCCTATGATCTTTCCAAGCTCAAGACCCTCGATCTCTTTCTCGCCTACTGGGCCGGGCCGCAGATGGCTCACGTCATCATGAGCTTCGGCTTCGAGGGCGGGGACCATATTGCCTGGTCGGTCGAGGTGCGCCGGGAAAGGAACGGTCAATTCTCGCCGGTCGCCGACGCGTTCCGGAACCACACGCTCATCTATCTCGCCACCACTGAGCGCGATTCGGTCAGGCTCCGCTCCAATATTCGCGGCGAGGACGTGCGACTCTATCGGCTCAACACCCCCCCGGAGCAGGCGCGCGCGCTGCTGACCCAATATGTCGTGGAAGCGACCGGGCTGGCCGCCGAGCCCAAGTTCTACAATTCCGTCACCGCCAATTGCGCGACCGTCGTGTTCAAGATCATGCGCGCGGCAGGGGGAACGTTCCCCTTCGACTGGCGGCTCGTCGTCAACGGTTTCCTGCCCGGCTACCTTTATGACCATCGGGTGGTGGTCACGACGATGCCGCTGAGCGAGCTGATCGAGCGGGCGGCGATCAGTGAGAAGGCCAGAGCCGCCGACCAGTCGCCGGACTTCTCGCAGGCCATCCGCGTCGGCGTGCCGTCGCCGTGGGAGAGGTGAGACACTGAAGCGTTGTATTCAGGGGTCGTTCAAACGCGCGCGGCGCGGGCGGAGCGGCGGACGGCGGCAAACGCGAGCCCCAAAAAACCGAGCCCCATCATCGCCCAGGTCGAGGGCTCGGGGACGACGGGCGCCGAGACGATCCAGACGAAGCTGCCGCCCCCGCCTCCATTGCCATGGTCGAATGCGGTCCCGCCCGCTCCACCGACAACGATCCCCAGCACCGTGCCGGCGAGGAGACTGAAGTCGCCGCCGATCTCGGCGCCATAGCCTCCGAGGCCCAAATCTCCCCCGCCCTGCGCTCCGTACGCCGTGATGTCGTATGATGTTGTCGTGGTGATTGTGTAGGTGACGGGGGCGCCCGTGTAGTCGAACGTCGCGCTGCCGATCGTCACCTCGCCATTGGCCGGAGTTCCGCTGTCGCCGTTCTCGCCGCCGACTTCGACGACCCCGCTGGCGGACGGGGCGACATACGATCCGCCGCCGCCGCCGCCAAAGCTCCCGGCGCCGCCGCCGCCCGAATAGCCGCCGCCGCCGCCGGCGCCGCCTCCGGCGCCGCCGCCGCCGCCTCCTCCGAAGCCGCCCGCGCCCGCGACTCCCCCGCCGCCACCGGCGCCTCCGGCAAAGGTCGGCTGACTGGCGCCGCCGAAGCCCGAGTTGGCGCCGTAGGCGGCGCCGTTGCCGCCCGGCCCGGTCCAGCCGGCGCCTCCGCCGCCGCCGTCAGAGACGCCGGCCTGTCCGCCTCCGCCTCCGCCACTCCCGCCGGACCCTCCCGATCCGGAATAAAAACCATGCATCCCGTAACCGGCGCCTCCTACGCCGGAAGTGCCCGTGACGCCGTTGCCGCCGGCCAGACCGCCCGACCCTCCGCCTCCGCCGGCGGCGACGAGCAGGCTAACCCCTGCGGAGACCGGCGCGGCATACAGACCCGTCGCCACCGCCAGACCCAAACTGAGCATACGATTCGCGGCCATCGCTCCCTCCCTGGCAGCGATCGTCGGCGATGCCGTCGGCAAGACCACATCCCCGAAGAGGTCGCAGCCGTCATGAACCCGGAAGGGAGCGTGTTCGCGGGACGCGGCGCTTGTCAAGCGCAAGCGCAACCCGGTCGCCCGATTACTCGAGAGGCGATCAGGACCGGCGCGCCCTCGCCGTGGGAAGTGGCGCAACGTCATGCGGTAGGGACGCTCGGTCCCCGCCCTTTCGTCGCCATCCTCATTCCAAAAACAGGGCTTAGGAGTAGCCCTATGACGATCGCCCGACCGAAGTCTAATCGAACTGATCACGCGGCGTTTGCCGAGACGCTGAGACGCCGGGTTCTGGACGGACCGGGAGAGACCAATCCCACTCTGCGCCAGCGAGTAGCGACAAGAGCGGCGGGCGGGGCGCCCATTGAATCCCCTTACGATGATCTCGCACGCCAGATCGGCGAATCGGCGCGCTATACAACAGATGGGCAAGTGGCGGACGTCCTGGCCGCAGCAGGAAGCGAAAAGGCGGCTTTTGAGCTCATAGCGGCCGCAGCAACAGTAGCTGGATTGCTGCGATGGCGATTGGCTATGAAGGCTTTGGCGAAGACCGGCGATGCGTCTCGGTGAGATCGACCATGGCGATTGTCTGGCCAATCGCCTGATGATCGCGTTCATTTCCGTGGTTTCGCGAATGCGGCTTCCGGATGCCGCTCGCGTCGCGTTCTACCATAAGGGCTTCTTCGGCGCTCCGATGGGCGCATGGACGCAAGCGGCCATGCGTGGTCCGAGCGAGTGGAGCGTCAGCGAGCGTGAACTGATGGCGATGGCAGGAGGGCGGTTACGACCGCTTCAAGTACGGCCAGAGCCTCTCTTGTTCCGTCCGCCTCCCCTTTTTCGAAGTCGTCCCCGGATAGCCCCATCGTGTTGGTGACGTGGGCAAGACAAAGGACTCTGACGCCCGCAGCGCGCGCGAAGGCGTATAGCGCCGCAGCTTCCATCTCCACGGCGAGAATGTTCTTGCGCCGCGCCGCCTCGATGGCCAGGGCCGTCTCGCGAAAGGGCGCGTCCGTGGTCCAGGTCGCGCCGACGACGCTCCGCAATTTGGATTTTGCGAGCGCGGCCGCGGCAATTTTCACGAGGCGCGGGTCGGCTTCCGAGAATTCAGACGGCGCAGCGTAATGGTAGCTTGTCCCCTCGTCCCGCAAGGCACGGTCGATCACCACGAAATAGGGCGGCGGCCCGGACGGCGTGATCTGGCCCGCCGAGGTGAGGCTGACAAGCAAACGGCACCCGGAGGCGAACAGCTCTTCGGCGATGAGCACGGCGAAGGAGGCGCCGACCGCGCGGCCCACGACGCCAGCCCTCACGGATCCGAGGTCAAAGACGTCGAGCTCGGTATGGTAGCACGGCCACCCTACGAATGGGGCCGCAGCGCCTGTCTGCCGCAGCCGCCGAACCAGATCGCCATCGGGATCCAGAATGCAAACCGCCGGCGCGTGAGCCTCTTCCAAGCCTTTTGCCGCCGTGCTTCGCGCAGCAGCGCAGCGGGCGTGAATACCGATGCTGCGGACGCGTTCTTGTTGGCGAGGATGGGCGGCGTTCCCATATGAGACGAATCCTCCGAAGACCGACTATGACATATGGAGGGAACCTGCGCATGAATGCGACAGACCGTCAGGCCCATTGGGAGAATGTCTACGCCACAAAGGCAGAGACCGAAGTCAGCTGGGTTCAGCAAAGCCCCGCGCAGTCGTCCGAGCTGATCGAGCTTGTTAGCGCAACCCAGAATTCGGCGATTGTCGACATTGGCGGCGGCGCGTCCCGGCTCGTCGATTGGCTCGTTGGCCAGGGCTATGCCGACGTGACAGTGCTCGATTTGTCGGCCGCTGCTCTTGCCGCCGCCCAAGGACGGCTTGGCGAAAACGCGCGCCGTGTCCATTGGATCGACGCCGACGTCATGACCTGGGAGCCGGCTCGAACCTATGATGTTTGGCACGACCGCGCCGCGTTTCATTTTCTGACCGACGGGCAAGACCAAGCCGCCTATGTCGCGACGCTAAAGCGCTCGCTTCGCGTCGGCGGCCACGCAATTATAGGAACCTTCGCGCCGGATGGACCGGAGAGGTGCAGCGGCTTGCCGGTGGCGCGCCATGACGCCGCGAGTCTCGGCAGAGCGCTGGGCAAGGATTTTGTTCTGATCGACACGCGACGGCACGAGCATAAGACGCCATGGGGTTCGACCCAGCGCTTCCAATTCAGCGCTTTCCGCCGCGCCGGATGAAGTGCTTTGGCGATGCGCCGGCGGTAACGCCTATCGTCCCGCCTTCTTCGTCGCGGTCAGATGCGCGTCGAGCAAAGCCGGGTTGGCGATGAGTTCGGCGCTCGGAGCCTCATACGCGATGGCGCCCCGGTCGAGCACGATCGCCTCGTCGGTGAAGGGCAGGATCTTCTTCGGCTTTTGCTCGACGATGATCATCGACAGGCCCGCGCGCGCGAGCTGGCGCAAAGCGCCGAGCAGCTCGTCTACGATGATCGGGGCAAGGCCTTCGGTCGGCTCGTCGAGAAGGAGCAGGCGCGGATTGAGGACGAGCGCCCGGCCGATCGCCAGCATCTGCTGCTCCCCACCCGACAATTGCCGCCCCATGTTCCCGCGCCGCTCCTCGAGCCGCGGAAAGAGCCCGTAGACGCGCTTCGCCGTCCATTGGCCCGGCTGCTCGACCGCGGTCAGGTTCTCTTCGACGGTCAGCGAGCGGAAGATGTTGCGCTCCTGCGGCGTCCAGCCCACGCCGCGCCGCGCCCTTATGTGCGGCAGCAGCGCGGTGATGTCCTCGCCGGCGAGCGCGATCCTGCCGCCGAAACGCCTCGTCACGCCGATCAGCGAATCGATCAGGGTCGTCTTGCCGACGCCGTTGCGTCCGAGCAGCGCCAGCGACCGGCCGTCCTCAAGTGCGAAAGAGAGGCCCTGGATGACCCGCGCCTCGCCATAGCCGGCGCTGAGGTTCTCAACCTTAAGTAGCTCAGCCATGGGCGTCCTCGCCGAGATAGACCGCCTTGACCCGCTCGTCCGCCGCGATCGCTTCGGGCGGACCTTCGGTCAGCAGCGTTCCGGCCACGAGCACGGAGATGCGGGTCGCGAAATTGAACACGAGGTCCATGTCATGCTCGATGAGCAGGATGGCGACGTCGGAGGGCAGGGCCGCCAGGGCGGCGAGGATGTCCTGCCGCTCCTCCTCGGGCACGCCGGCGGCGGGCTCGTCGAGCAGGAGCACGCGCGGGCGGGCGGCGAGCGCGAGCGCGATCTCGAGCAGCCGCTGCTTGCCGTAAGCGAGCTTGCGCGTCGGCTGGTCGAGGTCGCCGTCGAGGCCGAAGCGTTGAAGCAGATCCTCGATCTCGGCGACAATCGCCGGCCGCCCGCCCGCCACGCGCCAGAAGTCGGCGCCCGAGCCGTTGCGCTCCGAGATCGCGAGCCCAAGCGATTCGGCGGGCGTCAGATCGGGGAAGAGCTGGTTGATCTGGAACGTGCGCGTGAGGCCGCGCCTGACCCGCGCGTGGGACGGAAGATGAGTGACGTCGTGGCCTTCGAGCAGGACCTGCCCCGCGGTTGGCCGGATCACTCCGGTCAGGAGATTGATCAGGGTCGTCTTTCCGGCGCCGTTGGGACCGATCAGGGCCTGCCGCGCGCCGGGCTCAATCGAGAACGACACGTCGTCGGTCGCGATCAGCGCACCGAAATTGCGGGATAGCCCACGCGCCTCGAGCGCCGGCGCGCTCATGCGACGCCCCGGCGCGCGGCGCCGGGCGTAAACTGGGCGACCAGCCGCCGCAGTCGCTCGCCGATCCGCTCGCGGCCGGCGAGCACCAGGATCACCAGGGCGAGGCCGATCCAGAATTCCCAATATTCAGGCGTCGCCGCGGAGATCACGTCACGAAGAACGATGAAGGCCGCCGCGCCGATCAGGCCGCCATAGAGCCATCCGGCGCCGCCGATGATGAGCATCAGCATTACGTCGGCCGAGCGGTGGAAGTCGAACAGGTCAAGCGAGACGATCTGCGTCGTCTCGGCGAGCAATGCGCCGGCGGTGCCGGCGTAGGCCGCCGCAAGAGTATAGATCGCAACGATCCGCCGGCTGGTGGCGATGCCGAGCGCGCCGGCGCGCAAGCGGTTCTCGCGTATCGCCGCGAGCGCGAGACCGAAGGGCGATTGCGCCAGGCGGCGGGCGAACGCAAACAGAATGAAAAGGACAGCGAAGCTGTAGAGCGCAGCGTTGCGCTGGCCGGTAAAATCGATTGGAAACAGGCCAAGCAGCCGGCCCGGCGAGAAGTTCAGGCCGTCGGCGCCGCCGGTGACCCAGGCGTTGCGGTTGGCGAGCTCTCCCAGCATGAGCGAGACGCCGAGCGTCACCATGAGCCGGGTGAGATCGGCGCCGCGCAAAAGGAGCGGCGCGGTGACGAGGCCGACGATCGCGGCGACCGCGGCGCCGAAGACGAGCCCGAGCACGGGGTCGGCCGCGCCCTTGCTCGCCAGAATCGCCGCCGCATAGGCGCCGAGGCCGAAAAACGCCGCGTGTCCGAGCGAGACGATTCCGGCAAGGCCAAGGATGAGGTCGAGCGAGAGGGCGAAGAGGCCCGCGATGACGATCTCGTTGATTATCCCGGCGCGCGCCGGCAGGGCGACGATCGCGGCCAGCACCGCAAGCCAGAAGACGATCTCGCCCCAGTGCCAGCGAGCGCGGCGATGCAGGTGGGCGGCGAGGCGGCCCGTCGTCGCGCTCGCGTTGGCCGCGCTCATCGTCCGTCTCCGCGGGCGAACAGCCCCTGTGGCCGCACGATCAGCGTGACCACCATCACCGCGTAGATGATGAAGGCGCCGATCGAGGGAACGTAATACTTGCCGGCGACGTCGAGAATGCCGAGGAGGAGCGAGCCGAACAGGGCGCCGAGGATTCCGTTCGACCCGCCGACGGTCACGACGATCAGGAAAGTCACCAGGAATTTCACCGGAAACGACGGATCGACGCCGCCCACGACATCGGCGGCTAAAGCCCCGCCGAGGCCGGCGAGCCCGCTGCCGACGGCGAAGGCGATGGCGAAGATGCGGTCGACATCGACGCCGAGACCTTGCGCCACGCGCGCGTCGTCGACCGCCGCTCTCAGTTGGGCGCCGAACCGGGTTCGGACTAGGAACGTCTGCAGGAGAAGCGCGATGATCCCGCAGACGAGGATGATGAAAAGGCGATAGACGCTGATCCCGACGCCGTGGAAATCGATCCGCCCGCTGAGCCATTGGGGCAGATGAACCTGCTGCGGCTCGTCGCCAATGAGGTAAGCAGCGATCGGCATCGCCATGAGCACGAGGCCAATGGTGAACAGCACCTGGTCGAGCGGACTGGCGCCATAGAGCCGGCGATAGAGCGTGCGCTCGAGCGCGACGCCGAGGATCGCTGGAATCAGGAATGCGGCGGGCAGCGTGAGAAGGAACGGGACGCCGGCGCGGTTCATCATCAGCGCCGTGACGTAGCCGCCGACCATCGCGAAGGCGCCGTGCGCGAGGTTGATGAAATTCATCAACCCCAGCGTCACCGACAGCCCGCTCGCCAGCACGAACAGCAGCATGCCGTACGCCACGCCGTCGAGCAGGATGGTCAGCATTGACCCCCCTCTCCCCCCTGGAGAGGGGTCGGGGGCGAGGGTCCCAAGTCCGCGAATTGAAAGGGCATGGCTTAGGGCCCTCATCCAGCGCAATAGCCCGTCGAAACACGGGCGTCCTTAGAAGCCCTGTGGCGTCAACTTCTCCCGGGGGGAGAAGGGTCTCCTCAGTGCTTCGCGGCCTTATAGGGGTCCTTCACGTCGGGGATGGTCGCGAACTCCACGTTATAGAGCGCGCCGTCCTTCTTCTCGACTTTGCGGATATAGATGTTCTGGACGATGTCGCGCGTCTCCGGATCGATGGTGACCGGTCCGCGCGGGCTCATCCAGCTCATGCCCTTCATCGCCGCCATCAGGGCGTCGCCGCTGGCGTCGCCCTTGGTCTTTTCCAGCGCCTGATAGACGAGGGCCATGCCATCATAGGCGCCAACCGCCATGAAATTGGGGCGCATGCCGTTGTTGGCCTTCTCGAAGGCAGCGACGAACGCCTTGTTCTCGGGCGAATCGTGGTCGGCCGAATAATGGTGGGCGGTCACCGCGCCGAGCGCCGGGTCGCCGATGTCGGCGAGAAGGTCGTCGTCGGTCACATCGCCGGTGCCGATCAGCTTGATCCCCGACTTGTCGAGGCCGCGCTCGACGAATTCCTTCATGAACACGGCGCCCTGGCCTGACGGCACAAAGACGAACACCGCGTCGGGGGCGTCATCTTGCACCCGTTGCAGGAACGGGGCGAAGTCCGGGTTTTTCAGCGGCACGCGGATCTTTTCCTTGATCGTCCCGCCGCCCTTCTCGAACGTGTCGGCGAACCATTTCTCGGCGTCGATGCCAGGACCGTAATCAGTGACGATGGTCACGACCTTCTTGATTCCGTTCTTGAGCGACCAGTCGGCCATCGGCGCGGACGCCTGGGGCAGGGTGAACGAGGTGCGGACGATATACGGCGACTTCTCGGTGATCATGGCGGTCGCCGCGGCGGTGACGATCTCGGGGACTTTCGCCTCCGTTGCGACTTGCGCGGTCGAGAGCGCGAGCGGCGTGAGCCCGAAACCCATCAGAACCTTGGCGTGGTCATTGCCAACCAATTCCTCGGCGAGCCGCTTGGTCACGTCGGGCGCGCCGGTGTCGTCCTTGACCTCGAGCACGATCTTCTTGCCCGCGACCATGTCGCCGTGCTCATGGATGTAAAGCTCAGCGGCGGCGCGCTCCTGCTTGCCGGTCGAGGCGAAGGGTCCGGTCATCGGCAGGATCATGCCGACGGTCACGGTGTTGTCGTCGGCAAGCGCCGGGGCGGTGACAAGCAGAGCGCCCATTGCGCCCAGCATCCAGATTTTCGACATTGATTTCTCCTCCCACTCGGCCTTGACGCCGGCCGATCGGCAACCGCCGTATCTCCTAGCCTCTTGGGCCTTCCGGCGAAAGTGAGACCTTCCGCCTATCTCTCTCAGCCCTCGCGAGCGGCGGGGTCGAGCTCGGCGAGGATCCGGTCGGCCAGAATGCGGTAGTCGGCGGCTTCCGCCGCGGTCGTCCGCAGGCCGAGCTCGCCGACCGCCTGCTCCCAGCCGACCGAGGCCCGCGACATTTCGCTTCTGAGACCGAGTAGGTCGACCGTCAGCGCGACTTCGCGCATTTCCGCGGCGCGCCGCACCCCATGGGTCATCACCCGCTCCAGCATATAGGCCGAGCGCTTCTTCCAATCGAAGCCGGGATAGGTGTCGTCGAGCGAATCGAGCACGGTGTCGATGACCCCCGCCCTGGTCCCGGCGAGGACGCATTCGCAGACCAGCGCCTCGAGCCCCTTCATCATGATCGAGCGGATCATCTTAACGGAAGAGGCGGCGCCGACCGGGCCAGCGTGGATTTTGGCCGACATGTCGAGGGCGGCGAGCGCCGGCGCCGCGACATCTGCGTGCGGCCCGCTGATGAGGAGCGGCGTGCGATGCAGGCGCGGATGGACGGGCGCCATCACCGCGACGTCGACATAGCGTCCGCCCGCGGCCTCGACGGCTTCCGCGGCGCGGACTTTGGTCTGCGGCGCGCACGAATCGCAGTCGAAGAATAGCGCGCCTTTCGCAAGGCCGGGCAGCGCCGCGAGCGCCGCCTCGTGCGCCTGATCGGCGGTGACGACGGCGAACGCCGCCTCGGCGCCGGCGAGCGCGTCAGGCGCGCTCGACGCGCCGATGACGTTGGCCGCCGCATAATCGGCCTGCTTCGCCGCCCGCACTTTGGCGTCGAGCGAATCGGTCTTGATGTCGTAAGCGGAAACGCGCGCCTTGAATCCGGGATTCGTGCGCCAACCGTCGAGAAAGGCTCGCGCCGCTTCTCCGAACCCGATAAAGGCGATCGAACGTGCTCCGATCGTCGTTTCGGTCATCCCTTGCTCCAGGTCACTGGCCCTAGGACCCCGGCGGGCAGACAACGCAGCTGCCGCTCCCAGGCCGAAGCCTCGATCCGGCGACAGACGCTGCTGTTCGGCCGCGCTACGGCGGCAGCAAGGTCGAGCATGGCGCGCTCATTGTCGTCGGGCTCGGGCGATTGGGCAAGCCGCATCCGGCCGGCGCGGCGATGACGATCGCTCAGGCGCCCCAGCCGCGCCGTTCGAAGGCGGGTCTCTGAATGCCGCCGTATCTCTCGCGCGAGAAGCCCGCGCCGCGCAGCGAAGCGTTCACCCGAGTCCGGCTGCGCCCAATCCCGCCCGGAGATCGTCGGGGGTCATGCAAGGCGACAAATGAATGTCACACCCGGCGTCGAAGAACGCCTCGGCGATCTCGGGGCATTGGTTCGAATTTTTCATGTCAAATACGAAGAAGCCGGTTCGGGCGCCGCTTTCGAGACCGAAATAGGTCGCTTCCGGCTTGAACTTGTCGGTGAAGGCGCCGATCGCCTTTTGCAGGGCGCCCGACTTGAGCGCTTCGCTGCCGTCGGTCGCGTCAATGTGAATCCGCAGCATCATGCGCATGAGTTCTCTCCGGGTCGTTGCGCCTCGCCAGGCTGGAAGCCAGAAATCATATGATGTCTCTGTGAAAACAGTCAATCGACCGCCGCCGGGCGCGTCCGCGGCGGGGCCGCTTCGTTGCGCGAGCACGGCCCGCGCTTGCGGCTCCGGCCCCTGCGGCTAATATTGGCCGTTTTCCGGACGGCGAAGCGCCGGCCCGAACGGATCGCATCGGTTCCGCGATGGAGGAAACGGCGTTCGATGACCGCGGCGTCTGAGCCTGTTTCCCTGTCCGCGTGCTGGAGGCGGACATGAGTCTTCGGCTCGCGGGCCTGTCGTCGATGGCGACCCGGCATATTCTCGCCGACTTAGCGCGTGACTACGAGGCGCGGACCGGCACAGCGGTCGCGATCTGGTCGATGGGCGGGGTCGAAGCGGCCAAGCTGGCCCGGGCGGGAGAGTCGACAGACATCGTCGTGCTAGCGTCGAAGGTGATGGAGAGCCTGGAGGCCGAGGGCCATATCGCGAAGGGCAGCATCAGGGATTTCGCCCGCTCCGAGATCGGGCTCGCGGTCCCGGCGGGGGCGCGTCGGCCGAGCCTCGAAAACGGGGCCGCGGTCAGGCAGGCTATGATCGAGGCGAAGCGGGTCGGCTACTCGACCGGTCCGAGCGGCGACCACTTCAAGGGTTTGTGCGAAAGATGGGGTCTCTCCGACTCCGTCCTGGCGCGCGCGCTCAAGGCGCCGCCGGGCGTGCCGGTCGCGACATTGGTCGCCAACGGCGAGGCCGACCTCGGCGTTCAGCAACTGAGCGAGCTGATCGGCCAGCCCGGCATCGAGGTCATCGGTCCGTTGCCGCAAGAGATTCAGGCGGTAACCGTGTTTTCGGCCGGGGTCGCCACGACATGCTCCGAGCACGAGGCCGCGCAGGCTTTCGTGGCCTACCTTGCCTCGGCCGAAACTGAGGCGGCCAAGCGCCGCCACGGCATGGAGCCGGCATGAACCCACGGGGCGGAAGCAGGCAGGAGCGCCGCTCATGAGCGTCGGGCGCAGCGAGATCGGGCAGGACCCCCGGGTGGCGATGAATGCCAATGTCGCGGACATCGTCCGCGCCGGGCTTCTCGGCGGTCTCGTGGGAGGCGCCATCATCTGGATTTACGAAGCCGTCGTCTGGGTCGGCGTCCAGCGGCTGATGCCGCTCGGCGGCATTCCGCGCAACGCGACCGGGCTGGTGTTCGGCAAGGCGGTTCAGGAGTCGCTGGGTGCGCTCGCCTACGTGATGGGGACCGGGATTCACTTCTTCTTCTGTTTCGCCTGGGGCGTATTGTTCGCTTTCCTCTGGCCGTATTTCAGCCAGCGCGGATACGAGGCGACGCTCGTCGCTCTCATCTTTGCCGTGATCCTGTGGGTCGTGATGCACTCGGCGATCGCGCTCGTTTCCTCGGACCACCCGAACTACCTGGATCCGAACATCGTCATCGGCGGGATCATGTCGCATCTCTTTTATGCGGTTCCGCTCGCTTTGGTCGTCAAGCACCGCCTATCGCCGCCGACGGCCCGCTGAACCCCAAGCCCGATTAGGAGGCATTGCCCGATGATCATCGACTGCCACGGCCATTACACCACCGCGCCCAAGGCGCTTGAGACATGGCGCAACCGCCAGATCGCCGGCATCAAGGATCCTGCGCAGGCGCCGAAGGTTGCGGAGCTCAAGATCGGCGACGACGAGCTCCGCGAGTCGATCGAGGCCAACCAGCTGAGGTTCATGAAGGAGCGCGGCTCGGACCTCACCATCTTCAGCCCGCGCGCCAGCTTCATGGCCCACCACATCGGCGATTTCGCCGTGAGCTCGACCTGGGCTGCGATCTGCAACGAGCTCTGCTTTCGCGTCTCCAGGCTCTTCCCCGACAATTTCATCGGCGCGGCGATGCTGCCGCAGAGCCCCGGCGTCGAGCCGAAAACCTGCATTTCGGAACTCGACAAATGCATGCGCGACTACGGCTTCGTCGCCATCAATCTCAATCCCGATCCGTCCGGGGGCATGTGGACGAGCCCGCCGCTCACCGATCGCTGGTGGTATCCGATCTATGAGAAGATGGTCGAATGGGACATCCCGGCGATGGTCCATGTCTCGACCAGCTGCAATCCCTGCTTCCACACCACCGGAGCGCACTACATCAACGCCGACACGACCGCGGTGATGCAGTTCATCCAGGGCGACCTGTTCAAGGATTTCCCGACGCTGAGGTTCGTCATTCCGCACGGCGGCGGCGCCGCGCCCTATCACTGGGGCCGCTATCGGGGGTTGGCGCAGGAATTGAAGAAGCCGCTGCTGACCGAGCAATTGCTGAAGAACGTCTACTTCGACACCTGCGTCTATCATCAGCCGGGCGTCGACCTGCTCACCATGGTGATCCCGGTCGACAACATCCTGTTCGCCAGTGAAATGATCGGCGCGGTGAGGGGGATCGATCCGGAGACGGGGCACAACTACGACGACACCAAGCGCTATGTCGAAGCGACAGCAAACCTGAGCGCGGAGGACCGCCACAAGGTCTACGAAGGCAACGCCCGGCGGGTCTATCCGCGGCTGGACAAGGCTTTAAAGGCGAAGGGCCGCTGACGGCCTGGTCTGTCCGCTCGCCCTGCTCTTGCGCTTTCACCCTCGGGCGCGCAGCATCCGCGCCGGCGGCCGCTGGCTCGGCCCCATCGCCCCATGGGCCTTTTTCATTCGAGTGCGCAAAGAGGCAATGAAGAACTCGGCGACGCTCGAGAGCGTCGCGTCGTTGCGGAACGCGATATAGGTCCGGAACGTCGTGTCTTCCTCGATCGAAATGACCTTGAGGCCGAAGCTGTTCTGTTCCGCCAGCGTGAAACCGTCGATCACGCCGATGCCGAGATTCTGCCGGACGAGCGCGCAGACGGTGACTCCGACTCGTGCCTTGATCGGGACGTGATAGTGAAGCCGCATGCGGGCGAAGATGTTCGCCAGGATGCGGCCGTACGGGTCGCGCGGATCGATCCCTATGAGCGGATGGGCGGCGATCTCCTCCGCTGATATTTGCGTCTTTGACGCCAATGGATGCGCTTCCGCGACGATGCAAAAGAGCTGGCCCTGGGCCAACGGCTCGAATGTGATCGCCGGATGCTCGAGACGCGAGCTCACCGCCGCCACTTCGCCGCGCCCGAGCAGAAGAAAATCGATTGCCTCCTCGAGCTTGAGGACATCAAGATCGATCCCGAGATCGGGATAACGCCGGCGCAGGTCCGCCACCGCCAGGGGCGCCATCACATGGGCTATGCTGGGCGTCGCCCCGAACCTGAACTCCGCGCCCTCGCCGCGCTCGAGCGCCCCAATCGCGAATTGTAGGTTTTCGAGGTTGCGATGAAGCTCGTTGATCTGGGCGAAAATCGGCCTCGCCTCGGCTGCCGGAACGAACCTACCCCCGCGCCGTGAGAAGAGCTTCGCGCCGAGCGAATCCTCGGTGTGTTTCATCAGCCGGCTCAAGCCCGGCGCCGCGACATTGAGCAGCCGCGCAGCGCCGGCGATCGTCCCGGTCAGCATGACTGCGCGGACGACTTCGATCTGACGGAGGGTGAGCATGGCGCCCCCGGTTGCGCAACGGCCTCTGGGCTAACATGATGTTACGCTAAACGCCAATATTGGTATTTGACGGTCCGCCCCGGCGGCGTCAGTATTCATGACAACGCGACCAGCATTCTTAATCGGCAGGAAACGCAGGCGGAGGAGTCCCTCGGAAGTGCTCAGGTGGTCGATCGCCTCGGTCTGCATGGGCGGCGCGCTCGAGGACAAGTTTGCCGCCGCGGCCAAGGCGGGCTTTCGCGCGGTCGAGATCTTTGAGAACGACCTGACCTTCTTCCGCGGCAAGGCCCGCGACGCGCGGCTCCTCGCCGCCGATCTCGGGCTTGAGATCGTCGCCCTTCAGCCTTTGCGCGACTTCGAAGCTATGCCCGATCCCGCTCGGGCGAAGAATTTCGACCGGGCGGCGAGAAAGCTCGACCTCATGCACGAGCTCGGCGCGCGCCTTTTGTGCCTCTGCTCCAATGTTTCGCCCGACGCGATCGACGACGCCGGACGCGCGGCCAATGACCTCGCCGAACTCGCCGACCTCGCCCGCCAGCACGGGATGCGGATCGGCTACGAGGCGCTCGCCTGGGGGCGCTGGGTCAAGGACTGGACCGCCGCCTGGGAGATCGTGCGCGCCGCCGATCGCGACAATCTCGGCATCGTGCTCGACAGCTTCCACATCTGCGCCCGCGGCAACCCGATCGAGCCGATCGCGGCCCTGCCAGCGGAGAAGATCGCGCTTGTGCAGGTGGCCGACGCGCCGGCGCTAATCATGGACCCGCTGTCGCTGAGTCGGCACTATCGCTGCTATCCCGGCCAGGGCGACTATCCGATCGTCGACTATCTCGATGCGGTCACCCGCTCCGGCTACCGCGGCCCGCTGTCGCTCGAAATCTTCAACGACCAGTTTCGCGGCGCCTCGGCGGCGGCGATCGCGATCGACGGCATGCGCTCGCTGCGCGCCGCCGGCGAAGCGCTGGCGGCGAGGCGGGCCGCGCGCGGCGACCCGCCGCCTGCCGACCTGCCGCCGCTGCCGCCGGCGCCGGTGGTCGAGCGTGCCGAATTCATCGAGTTCGCAGTCAACGACGCCGCGGCAAGTGAATTGACCGCGCTGATCGAGGGGCTCGGCTTCCGCTGCGCCGGCCGCCATCGCTCGAAGGACGTCGATCTTTATTCGCAGGGCGAGATCAATCTCATCCTGAACTGCGAGCGCGAGGGCTTCGCCCATTCGTTCTCGCTGCTGCACGGGCCCTCGGTGTGCGCGATCGCGCTCGCCGTCGACTCAGTGGACAAGGCGCTCGAACGGGCGGGTGCGCTCGAGTGTCAGACCTACGTCGGCAAAATTGGCCCCGGCGAAGCGACCGTGCCCGCGGTCGCCGGGGTCGAAGGCAGCCTCATATATTTCGTCCGATCGGGCGACCCCGCGTGGCGCGGCGATTTCGCCGCGGTCGAGCCTCTCGGCCCCGAGGGCCATCTCGACAAGGTCGACCATCTCTCCAACGTCGTGCGCCGCGGCGAGTTCCTGACCTGGTCGCTGTTCTATGGTTCCGTCCTCGGATTGAAGCCGCAGCCGCAGGTCGAGCTCGCCGATCCGCATGGCGCGTTCTTCAGCCGCCTCTTGCGCAGCACGAACGGCGACTTGCGGATCGCGCTCAACATTGGCGAGGGCGGCGCGACCGGCGTCTCGCGCTTTCTCGACGCTTTCGGCGGCTCGGGCTTCCAGCAGATCGCGCTCTCGACCCACAATATTTTCGCCGCCGTCGAGGCGGCGAAGAAAAGCGGCGTGGCCTTCCTGCCGATCCCCGACAATTACTACGACGATCTCGCGACCCGCTTCGACATCGCCCCGAGTCTGCTCGCCAGGATGCGCGCGCTCGGCATGCTCTACGACCGGGTGAAGGACGGGGAATTCTTCCACATCTACACCCGAACCTTCGAGAACCGCTTTTTCTTCGAGATCGTCGAGCGCCGCAACTACGACCTGTTCGGCGCCGCCAACACTCCCGTCCGGCTCGCCGCCCAGGCCAGTCTCACCGACGCCGACGAGCGGGCGGAGATCGAATTCGAATGAGCGCGCGCCGCATCTCCCGACGCGCCCCGCGCCGCTGCAAGGAAACTCAGCCGCCATGCTGAACGGCTCGACCCGGATCATCGCCCATGTCGGTTACCCGACGACGACATTCAAGTCGCCCATGATCTACAATCCGTGGTTCGACAAGCGCGGAATCAACGCCGCCGTGGTGCCGCTCGGCGTCAAAAGCGAACACTTCGCCCGCGCCTTCCCGGAGATTTGCCGCTTCGCCAATTTCCACGGCGCGCTGATCACCATGCCGCACAAGATTGCGGTCATCGGCCTCATCGACGAGGTGTCGACCGCGGTCAAGGTGGCGGGCTCCTGCAACGCCGTTCGCCGCGACGGCGACGGCCGGCTGATCGGCGACATGTTTGACGGCGAAGGGTTCGTGCGCGGAATGGCGCGGCATGGCCGCTCGCTGAAAGGCGCCAAGGTTCTCGTCGTCGGGTCGGGCGGCGTGGGCTCGGCGATCGCCGCCTCGGCCGCGGCCGCGGGCGCGGCCGAGATCGGACTTTACGACGTGAGCCAAGCGGCGATGGAAGCGCTGGCGGGCCGACTCAGGCAGAACTATCCCAGTCTCGAGGTCTCGCTCGGATCGAATGACCCCGCCGGCTTCGACGTCGTCGTCAATGCGACGCCGCTCGGCATGAAGGCCGGCGATCCGATGCCCGTCGACGTCGCCCGGCTCAAGCCTTCGACCTATGTCGGCGAAGTGGTGATGAAGCAGGAGACGACCGCATTCCTCGCAGCGGCGCAGGCCCGCGGCTGCGAAACCCAGGTCGGGATCGACATGCTGTTCGAGCAGATCCCCGCCTATCTTGAATTCTTCGGCTTTCCGTCCGCCACTCCGACGGAACTGAGAGCGGTGGCGAAAGTCGATTACTAGAGCCGGCAACGGTCGAATAAGGGAGGAGCGCAACAATGACCGCAGCAACCGTGCACGAGCCGCAGGGCCGGCATCAGAGCAGGATCGCGGCGGCCAGCGGCTGGATCGGCTCTGCGCTCGAATATTATGACTTCTTTATCTATGCGACCGCCGCCTCGCTGGTCTTTCCGCAGATCTTCTTCCCGTCGGCCAACCCGAGGGTCGCCATCGTCGCGTCGCTCGCGACCTACGGAGTAGGATACGTCGCCAGGCCCATCGGCGCCTTCGTGCTTGGCCATTTGGGCGATACGCACGGCCGTAAGAACGTGCTGCTCGTCTGCCTCTTCCTGATGGGCCTCTCGACGATGGCCGTCGGCCTGCTGCCGACCTACCAGCAAGTCGGAGAATGGGCGCCGATCCTGCTCGTCGTCCTGCGCCTGATCCAGGGGTTTGCGGTCGCGGGCGAGATATCAGGGGCGAGCTCGATGATTCTCGAGCACGCCCCCTTCGGCCGGCGCGGCTATTTCGCCAGTTACACTCTGCAGGGCGTGCAGGCGGGACAGATCCTGGCCGCGGCGGTCTATCTGCCGCTGAGCTATGGGCTGTCGAACGACGCTTTCGCCGCCTGGGGCTGGCGGATTCCGTTCCTGCTCAGCGTCGTCGTCCTGATCGCGGGCTATGTCATCAGGCGCGAGGTCGATGAGACGCCGGCCTTCACCGAGGAACGGGGGCATGGCGACGTGCCCAGGGCGCCGGTGATCGATGCGATAACCAATCATTGGCCGGACATGCTGCGGGTCATCTGCATGGCGTTGATGAACGTCATTCCGGTGGTGGCGACGATTTTCGGCGCCGCCTACGCCGTGCAGCCGGCCTACGGCGTTGGCATGGACAAGACCATCTATCTCTGGATTCCGGTGATCGGCAACATCGTCGCGATCATCGTGATCCCGTTCGTCGGCAACCTTTCGGATCGGATCGGCCGGCGGACGCCGATCATCGTCGGCTCGCTTGCGGCCGGCCTCATGACCTTCGCTTATCTCTACGCCATCAGCATCAAGAGCGTGCCGTTGGCGTTCTTGATTTCGATCCTGATGTGGGGCGTTGTCTATCAAGGATATAACGCGGTCTTTCCGAGCTTCTATCCGGAGCTCTTCCCGACCCGCGCCCGGGTTTCGGGTATGGCGATCGCGCAGAACATCGGCACGATGCTGACGGCGCTCTTGCCCGCACTGTTCGCGACCGTCGCGCCCCCTGGCTCCGCCAACGTGCCGATGACGGTCGGCGCGCTCGCCTTCGGCGTCACCGCTATCGCTTCGATCGCCTGCTGGACCGCGCGCGAGACCTACCGCATCCATCTCAACGATCTCGGCGAACCCGGCGCGGCCCAGGTCGACAAGACCGAGTACGATCGCCTGCGCCAGCAAAGCATTGCCTCGCCGGCGTGACAGGGTCTATGAACAGGGTCCGTGGCGAGCTTCGCCCAGATCGCTCAAAGGCGCTGCAGGGGAGGTCGGAAGGAGGGAGCGATGACTGAACTCGGCGTCGTCAGACGCAAAGTCAAGCGCGCCGAACGCGCCGCCGTCGAAGCGCTCGGCCGATATGGCGTCGCGACCGTGCATGAGGCGATGGGGCGCGTCGGGCTGATGAAGTCCTACATGCGGCCGATCTATCCGGGCGCGCTGATCTCCGGGACGGCGGTGACGGTGCTGCTGCATCCGGGCGACAACTGGATGATGCATGTCGCCGCCGAACAGCTCGAGCCCGGCGACATCGTCGTCGCGGCGATCACCGCCGAATCGACCGACGGCTTTTTTGGCGATCTGCTCGCGACCAGCTTCAAGGCGCGGGGCGCCAAGGGCCTCGTCATCGACGCGGGCGTCCGCGATGTGAAGACGCTGACCGAGATGGGCTTTCCGGTCTGGAGCAAATGCGTGAGCGCCAAGGGCACGGTCAAGTCGACGCTGGGCTCGGTCAACATTCCGGTGGTCTGTGCCGGCGCGCTTGTCAATCCGGGCGACGCCATTGTCGCCGATGACGACGGGGTCGTCGTGGTGCCGGCGGAATGGGCGGCGAAGACGGCCGACGCCGCCGCGGCGCGCGAAGCCAACGAGGGCGACAAGCGCGCCAAGCTCGCCGCCGGCGTGCTCGGCCTCGACATGTACAAGATGCGCGAGCCGCTCGCCAAAGCCGGCCTCAAATATATCGACTGAAGGCGCATCGAAAAATGAACGCCGCCGTGAAGCCCGTCACCGGGCCGTTCGAGAAGACCAAGGCCTGGCTCGACTGGTACGATGGGCCGAGCAAGCCCCGCTTCAAGCTTCCGGCGGGCAGCGTCGACGCCCATTGCCATGTGTTCGGGCCGGGAGCCGAGTTTCCCTACGCGCCCGAGCGTAAATATACGCCCTGCGACGCCAGCAAGGCCCAATTGTTCGCGCTGCGCGATCATCTCGGCTTCGCCCGCAACGTCATCGTCCAGGCGACCTGCCACGGCGCCGACAACAGCGCCATGGTCGACGCCCTCGTTTCAAGCGGCGGCAAGGCGCGCGGCGTCGCGACCGTGCGCCGCGACATCAGCGACGCGGAATTGAAGCGGCTCCACCAGGCTGGCGTGCGCGGGGTCAGGTTCAATTTCGTCAAGCGGCTGGTCGACTTCACGCCCAAGGACGAACTGATCGAGATCGCCGGCCGGATTGTCGAGAACGACTGGCACGTCGTCGTCTATTTCGAGGCCGCCGATCTGCCGGAGCTCATCGACTTCTTCACCGCGCTGCCGACGACCGTCGTCGTCGACCACATGGGCCGCCCGGACGTGACCAAGCCGGTCGACGGCCCCGAATTCTCGCGCTTCCTCAAATTCATGGACGACTACGAAAACGTCTGGTGCAAGGCGACCTGTCCCGAGCGTCTGTCGGTTTCCGGGCCGCCGGCGCTCAACGGCGAGAGCCATGCCTATCGCGACGTCGTTCCGTTCGCGCGCAAGGTGGTCGAGGAATTTCCGGACCGGGTGCTCTGGGGAACTGACTGGCCGCATCCGAACCTCAAGGGCCACATGCCCGACGACGGGCTTCTGGTCGATTTCATTCCCGAGATCGCGACCGCGCCCGACCTGCAGGAGCAGCTTTTGGTCGACAATCCAATGCGGCTCTACTGGCCCGATGAAAAGCGAGGGTGAACGCATGGCGCTCGACAAGGAGTTCAAGGACATTCCCGGCACGATCGTCTTCGACGCCGAGCAGTCGCGCAAGGGCTACTGGCTCAACCAGTTCTGCATGTCGCTGATGAAGGCCGAGAACCGCGCCCGCTTCAAGGCCAACGAGCGCGCTTATCTCGACGAATGGAAGATGACTGAGGAGCAGAAGCAGGCGGTTCTCGACCGCGATCTCAACCGCATGATGGCGCTCGGCGGCAACATCTACTTTCTGTCGAAGATCGGCGCGACCGACGGCAAGAGCTTCCAGCAGATGGCGGGCAGCATGACCGGAATGACCGAGCAGGAATACCGCGACATGATGGTCAAGGGCGGCCGGACGATCGAGGGCAACCGCAGGATCGGGGAGGGCGGAGACGCCCAGCGTCCCCCGAAGGAGTGACGCTATTCACCGCTTCTCCGGCAAAGGACGATTGACCATGGCCCGCATCACCGCCTCCCTCTACACTTCGCACATCCCCGCCGTCGGTGCCGCCTTCGACCTCGGCCGGACCAAGGAGGATTACTGGAAGCCGGTTTTCGCCGGCTACGACTTCGACAAGCAGTGGATGAAGACGCACAAGCCCGACGTGATCTTTGTCGTCTACAACGATCACGCCACCGCCTTCAGCCTCCAGATGATCCCGACTTTCGCGATCATGACCGGGCCGGAATTCAATCCCGCCGACGAAGGCTACGGCGCGCGCCCGGTGCCGAAGGTGATCGGGGACCCGGAGCTCGCCTCCCATATCGCCTCCGAGGTGATCCAGCACGATTTCGACCTGACGATGGTCAATGAGATCGACGTCGACCACGGCCTCACCGTGCCGCTCTCCTGCGTTTTCGGCGAGGTCAAGCAATGGCCGTGCAAGATCATCCCCTTCGCGGTCAATGTGGTGCAGCATCCGGTGCCCTCCGGGGCGCGCTGCTTTGCGCTTGGGCAGGCGATCGGCAAAGCGATCATGAGCTACCCCGAGGACATCAACGTCCACATCTGGGGCACCGGCGGCATGAGCCATCAGCTTCAGGGGCCGCGCGCCGGGCTCATCAACAAGGAGTGGGACAACAAGTTCCTCGACCGGCTGATCGATGACCCGAAGGGCCTCGCAAAGATGCCGAACATCGAATACGTCCGCGAGGCGGGGTCGGAAGGCATCGAACTCGTGATGTGGCTGATCGCGCGCGGCGCGATGGCGGATGTGGTCTCCGGCGGTCCGAAGCCCAAAGTGGCGCACCGGTTCTATCATGTGCCGGCGTCCAACACTGCGGTCGGGCATCTCATATTGGAGAACGCCGCGTAACGCACAAACCTCGTCCTGAGCTTGTCGAAGGACGTTCCAGTAGGCGCAGGCTGGATCATCCTTCAAGGCCCCGCGACGCGGGGCGCCTCAGGATGAGGCGTTGAGTTGAATCGTCGCGGTGTCGCGACCCGGGAGCCCTGATGACCAAAACTCTCAAAGTCGCGCTCGCCGGCGCCGGCGCCTTCGGCCTGAAGCACCTCGATGCAATCAAGGAGATCGACGGAGTCGAGGCGGTCTCGCTTGTCGGGCGCGAGCTCGACAAGACCAAGGAGGCAGCGGCGAAATATGGCGTCGGCCATGCGACGACCGATCTCGCCGAAAGCCTCAAGGTTCCGGGGCTCGACGCGGTCATTCTCGCCACCCCGACCCAGATGCACGCCGCCCAGGCGGTGCAATGCCTCGAAGCGGGCAAGCACGTGCAGGTCGAGATTCCGCTCGCCGACAGTTTGACGGACGCCGAAGCTGTCGCCGCAGTGCAGAAGCGGACCGGCCTCGTCGCCATGGTCGGCCATACCCGCCGTTTCAACCCGAGCCACCAGTTCGTCCGCGAGCGCATTCTCAGGGACGAGTTCCATATCCAGCAGATGGACGTGCAGACCTATTTCTTCCGCCGCACCAACATGAACGCCCTCGGCCAGGCGCGGAGCTGGACCGATCATCTGCTCTGGCACCACGCGGCCCACACCGTCGATCTCTTCGCCTACCAGGCCCGCTCTCGAATTGTGAAGGCGAACGCCTTGCAAGGCCCGATCCACCCCACGCTCGGCATCGCCATGGACATGAGCATCCAGCTCAAGACCGAAAACGGCGCGATCTGCACGCTCTCGCTCTCGTTCAACAACGAGGGCCCGCTCGGCACGTTCTTCCGCTATATCGGCGACACCGCGACCTACATCGCCCGCTACGACGATCTCTTCAACGGCAAGGACGAGAAGATCGACGTGAGCAAAGTCGCGGTGTCGATGAATGGCATCGAATTGCAGGACCGCGAGTTCTTCGCCGCGATCCGCGAGGGCCGCGAGCCCAACGCGAGCGTTGAGCAGGTGCTGCCCTGCTACCGCGTGCTCAATGGGCTTGAGCGGCACATGGGGTGAGCCGCTGGCGCGGTTGCCCTCATCCGGCCGCGCTGCGCGCGTCCACCTTCTCCCGCGGGCGGGAGAAGGGAGGCGCCCCCTCTCCCGCTTGTGGGAGAGGGCTGGGGTGAGGGCCTACCTCAACTCCGCGGTGAACTTCTGGATCTTCGCGCAGGCGCTCTCGAGCTTGTCGAGCGAGGTTGCGTAGGACACCCGGAAGTTCGGCCCAAGGCCGAAGGCGCTGCCCTGGACGGCCGCCACGCCTTCCTCCTCCAGAAGCTCGGTGCAGAAATCGACGTCGGACTCGATCACCTTGCCCGACGGCGCCTTTTTGCCGATCGCGCCGGCGCAGGACGGGTAGACGTAGAACGCCCCTTCCGGCTTCGGGCATTGCAGGTATTTCGCCTGGCTAAGCATCGAGACGACGAGGTCGCGCCGCTCCTCGAACGCCTTCCGGCGCACGGGGATGAAGTCCTGCGGCCCGTTCAGCGCCTCGACCGACGCCCATTGCGCGATCGTGCAGGCGCCCGAGGTCTGCTGGCCCTGCACCATGTCCATCGCCTTGATGAGCTCGGCCGGCCCGGCGGCGTAGCCGATCCGCCAGCCGGTCATCGCATAGGCCTTGGAGACGCCGTTCATGGTCAGCGTCCGAGGCTTCAAGCCGGGCTCGACCTGCGCCGGGGTCGTGAAGACGAAGTCGCCGTAAGTCAGATGCTCGTACATGTCGTCGGTCAGCACCCACACATGCGGGTGGCGCATGAGCACGTCGGTGAGCGCCTTGAGTTCGTCGCGCGTATAGGCCGCACCGGTCGGGTTCGACGGCGAGTTGAGGATCACCCACTTTGTTCGCGGTGTGATCGCCCGCTCGAGATCCTCGGGCTTGAGCTTGAAGCCGCTCTCGAGCGTGGTCGGCACGATCACCGGGTTGCCCCAGTTGATCGCGACCATCTCCGGATAGCTCACCCAATAGGGCGCGGGAATGATGACCTCGTCGCCCTTGTTCATCGTGACCAGGAAGGCGTTGTAAAGGATCTGCTTGCCGCCGGTCGCGACAATGGTGTCCGACGCCTTGTAGTCGAGCCCGTTCTCACGGCTGAACTTGGTCGCGATCGCCTCGCGCAGCGGCGGAATGCCGAGCACCGGGGGATATTTGGTCTCGCCGCGCTTGATCGCCTCGATCGCCGCCTGCTTGACGTTGTCGGGGGTGTCGAAGTCCGGCTCGCCGACCGAGAGCGAAATGACGTCGCGCCCCTTGGCTTTTAGGTCGCGCGCCTTCTGCGTGACCGTCATGGTCGCGGAGGGCTTCACGCGAGAGAGGACGTCGGCGAGGAAAGCCATGGGAAGACAAGCGCCTTTGCGGGTTTGGGTTTGAGAGCCTCGACGCGCCTTCGGGCGGATCAAAGCGGCGCAGCTATAGTGATTGAGCCGGCCGACGGCAACCCCCGTCGCGGGCCATCCTACGGGCGCGTTGACCGCTCGCGGCGTATGACCTGGGCCGACCCCCCGTCATGGCTTCGTCACGCGACTCATCTAGCGCGCCTCAACCGACGCCCGCTGGCGGGAGATCACCATGCGGCAAGCCACGAACGCGATGCGGCGCTTAACCAGCGCGGGGCTCAAAGCTGCGGTCCATCGCTCGAAGCCGCTCTCGCGCGCCGGCATGCTCGAGCGCCTGTTCACGCTCGCCTTCGAGCGCCTCGTCTATCCCCAGATCTGGGAGGACCCGGTCGTCGACATGGCCGCGCTCGAGATCGGGCCGGGGCATCAGGTGATCGCCATTGCCTCGGGCGGCTGCAACGTCCTCTCCTACCTCACTGCCGATCCGGCCGGCGTCACCGCGGTCGACCTCAACGGGGCGCATATCGCGCTCGGGCGGCTCAAGATCTGCGCGGCGCAGAACCTGCCCGACTATGAGACCTTCTTCCGCTTCTTCGGCCGCGCCGACGCCCGCGCCAACATCGCCGTCTACGACCGGCGCCTGCGGATGAAGCTCGATCCCTCGACCCGCGCCTACTGGGACAAGCGGACGGCGTTCGGCCGCCGTCGCATCGGCCTCTTCGCCCGCAATTTCTACCGCTACGGCCTGCTCGGCCATGTCCTTGGCGCCGGCCACACTCTCGCCCGCCTGCACGGCCTCGACCCATCGATTGTGCTGAAAGCGCGGTCGCTCGACGAACAGCGCGCGCTCTACGAGAAGCGTCTCGCGCCGATCTTCAAAAAGCCGCTCGTCCGCTGGATCCTGAAGCAGCCGGCGTCGCTCTACGGCCTTGGCATCCCGCCGGCGCAATACAAGGCGCTGGCCGCGGATTCGCCCTCAGGCATCGGCGCCGTCTTGAGCGAGCGGCTCGAACGGCTCGCCTGCGGGTTCGACATTTCAGAGAATTATTTCGCCTGGCAGGCGTTCGGGCGCCGCTATGCCCCAGGGCCGAATCCCGCGCTTCCGCCCTATCTCGAGCGGCAGAACTTCGACGCCGTCAGGAGCCGCGCAAGCCGCGTGCGCTATGTCCAGCGCTCGTTCACCGAGATATTGCACGATTCGCCGCCGGCGAGCTTCGACCGCTATGTCCTGCTCGACGCCCAGGACTGGATGAACGACGCCGAGCTTGCCGCGCTCTGGACCGAGATCACCCGCACCGCGCGGCCCGGCGCGCGAGTCATCTTCCGCACCGCCGCCGACGAGCGGCTCCTGCCTGGCCGGGCGCCCGATCGCGTGCTCGCCGCCTGGGCCTATGAAGAAGAGCGGAGCCGGGAGCTCGGCCGGCGCGACCGCTCGTCAATCTACGGCGGTTTTCACCTTTATGCGCTCAAGGGCGCGCTCGAGACATGAGCGACGCCGCCGAGCTCATGGACCGGATGTATCGCCGCCAGCGCCACATCTACGACTTGAGCCGGAAATTCTATCTCCTCGGCCGCGACGAGGCGATTCGTAGCCTTCGCGCTCGCGCGGGAGACAGCGTGCTCGAGATCGGCTGCGGCACCGGACGCAATCTCGTCAAGCTAGCGCGGGCCTATCCCTCAGCCCGGCTCCACGGCCTCGACGTCTCGCAGGAGATGCTGACGAGCGCGGCCGCGGCGCTTGACCGCGCCGGGCTTTCCGCCCGCGTCGTCCTTGCTAAGGGCGACGCCACGGCATTCGAGCCAGCGTATTTGTTCGGCGAGGGCGAGTTCGATCGGGTGCTCATCTCCTACGCCTTGTCGATGATCCCACGCTGGCGCGAGGCCCTCGCCAGGGCGCTCGACGTTCTTGCGCCCGGCGGCTCGTTGCATGTCGTCGATTTCGGCGATTGCGCCTCCTTGCCCGGGCCGTTCAGGGGGGGATTGCGCCGCTGGCTCGCCGCCTTCGACGTGTGCCCGCGCGACGATCTGGGCTCCGAGCTCGCGGCGCTCTCGGCCGAGCGCGGCCTGACGTGCGAGGTCGAGAGCAGGTTCCGCAGCTACGCGGCGCTCGCCGTCGCGCGGCGCGCAGCCACGGCGTGTTGAACCATGTCGCTTTTTGGAGTCGGCGCGTTTCGTGGAAGCGGGGGAGGGGGACCATGTGAAACATGGTGGAAGGGGCCTGAATGCCGCGCGGTTTGGCGCCCTCACCCGCCAAACGCCTGCGAGAGGGTGAAGATCACAAGCCCGACCAGACCGCCGACCAACGTGCCGTTGATGCGGATATATTGCAGGTCCCTGCCGACTTGCAGCTCGAGCCGCTCGACGAGCGTGGCGGTGTCCCAATTGTCGACGACCGCGGAGATATAGGCGCCGATCTCGGCCCGGCGGGGCAGGATCGTCCGCAGCGCGAACAGCCTTAGCCGGCGGTTGATCCTCGCCCGGCGCGCTTCGTCCGCGTCGAGCCACCGGCCGAGCGCGCTGGCCGAAGCCGCGAGCCAGGCGACGACCGCCTCCGATTTGCGAGGCAGATCGTCCATGAGCGCCGCCTCGAGCTTTTCCCACAGCGCCTGGGCCTGATCGGCGAACACCGGATTGGCGAGGATATCCCGCTTCAGCGCTTCGCCTCGCGCGCGCATCCCGGGATCGTGGGCAAGGTCGTCGATCCATTTTTCGACGAGAACGTTGGCCTCGTCGCGCCACGGATGGTCCGGCTCGCGCATTTCCCGCAAGGTCTCGGCGACGCCGTTGATCACCTTGGCGGCGATCATGTCGTCGACCCATTTGGGGATGAAGCGCGAGGACCTCTGCGACACGTGCCTTGCGATTGTCGCCTTGTTGCGCTCGAGCGCGGCTGCGAAGAAATCGAGCCCCTGGTCGAGCAGCGTCTGCCCTGCGCCTTCCGCCCACAGGACGGCGAGCGCGTGCGAGGCGAGCGGCGCGAAAGGGACCGCCTCGATCCCGCGCCTGGCGGCAAGAGCGACCCATTCGTCGATCGCCGCCTTCGGCACGAGGTCGAGCGCGGCGGGAATGAGGCGGGCGGCGCCGGCCGCGACCGCTCTCGCGTTGCGCTCGTCGGCGAGCCATCGTGCCGCGAGGCCGGCGACGTCAACCGAGGAAAGCCGCGCCATCGCGACCCGGGGAGACAGGAAGTTGTTGGTGATGAAGCGGCCGAGCGCCGCGCCGATCCGCTTCTTGTTCTCCGGCACGACTGCGGTATGGGGGATGGGCATGCCGAGGGGATGGCGGAAGAGCGCGACGACCGCGAACCAGTCGGCGCAGGCGCCGACCATGCCGGCTTCGGCGAACGCGCCGACATAGGCCGCCCACAGCCAGCCCGCTGGCGCCATTCGCGTCAGGAGGTAGATCGCCGCCATCAGGACGAGCAGCGACGTTGCGATCGTGCGCATGCGGCTGAGATCCGCCCGGCGCTCCGCCTGGGTCTTGACAAGATCGTCATAGCCGGCCGGCGCGGCCTCGGCGGCGTTGGATCGTGCAAGTTCTGTCATCGTCGGGTCACGCTCGCGCGAGGCGATCTCGCGATCATTCCCGATCATAGAGGCCGGCGGCGTCCGGGCCATAGAGCCTTTGCAGGCAAGGCTGGCCGCGCGCTATCGCAGATTGCAATTCCGAGGGTGGTCATCGGTCGCAGCCGGACGCGCATTGGCGACCCGAATGGCGGGCGGCGCCGATGGCGGAGGGGGCCCGTGAGCGGGCGCCGCCGCTTCACTGGGGAGGCGAGCCGCTCTTCCCTGTGTTTGTCCTGCGCGTCCAGATCCGCACGCGGCCGGTTCGGCCTCGCAGATCATGCTCGCCCTGATCCTCCATCGCTTCCATCAGTTCGGAGCCAATATCGGCAGACAGGGATTTGACCGCCGTGATGAGCGCGTCGCCAACGACGAGCGGCGTTCGGAGGGTCCGGGTCAGCGTCTGCAACCGGGAGGCGGTGTTGACAGTGTCGCCGATCACCGTGAACGACATGCTGTACTTGCTCCCGACGTCGCCGAGAACGGCCGGCCCGTAGTTGATGCCGATGCCCATCGCGAGCTTCGGCTCCGCCGCATGCACGCGTTCCTCGTTCCAACGGTCGAGCGCATCGATCATTTTTTCCGCGCAGGCGAGCGCGTTCGCGGCGTCGCTCGAGCTTGCGGTCGGCACGCCGAATACAGCGACGATCGCGTCGCCGATGTACTTGTCGACAGTCCCGCCGCAAGCGAAGATTTGTGCGGTCATCCGGCTGTGGAATTCGCGCAGCAACGCAAGCACTGCTTCCGGGGCCATGGTCTCCGCCATACCAGTGAACCCGACGATGTCGGCGAACAACACCCCCACCGTTTCCCTGCGAACAACACCGAGCGGCTCATCCTGCGCCGCCAAAAGCTCGACGACGTTCGGCGAAAAATAGCGGGCGAGATTGTTGCGCGCCCGCTCGGCCGCCTTGCGCAGCCGATCCATCTCCCTGAGCTTGGCGATGTTGGCCATGGCTTTGCGGACGGTGATCTCGAGATCGCCGAGATCCACGGGCTTGGTGACGAAATCGAAAGCGCCGCGATTCATCGCCGTGCGCAGATTGGCCATGTCGCCGTAAGCCGAGACGATGATCGCGCGCACCGCCGACTGCCGCTCGTTCAATTCGTTGAGCAGCGTGAGCCCGTCCATGACCGGCATGTTGATGTCGAGCAGCATGAGGTCGATGTCGGGCTCGGCTTCCAGCGCGGACAACGCCTCGCCGCCGTGATGGGCGAAGCGGAATGCGAACTCTTCCTCCCGGATCTCGCGGCGAAAACGCTGCCGGATCAGAAATTCGAAGTCGGGTTCGTCATCGACGGCAAGGATCTTGGTTGAATCGGCCAATGTGGCGCCCTTCAGGTCAATGGCGCGAGCAGGCGCCGCAGCCGCTCCTTCAAGAAATCGAAGTCGACCGGCTTGGTGACGAACTCGGCCGCTCCATACTCGGCGGCGCGGCGGCGCCGTTCGTCATCCGCATAAGCGGTCAGCATCATCACCGGCAGGTCGGGACGACGCTTCTTGATCTCGCGCAGCAGCGACAGCCCGTCCATGCCTGGCATGTTGATGTCGGAGAGAATGACGATCAATCGCGGCTCGATCTCGCCGGCGAGGCGGTCTAGGGCCTCAGCTGCCGAAAGGGCAAAATACAAGACATAGGCGCCCTCGCGCGCCTCGCGCCGAAATTGCTGGCGAAACAACATGGCGACGTCGGGTTCGTCGTCGACGATCAAGATGCTTACGGTCATGACCCCCTGCCCGATGTCTCCGCCGCTCCTCCCGCCGAGAATCGATGCGGCAGAGTTACGACGAATTCGGTAAATCTTCCAACTTCGCTGGCGACATTGATCGTCCCGCCGTGTTGCTTGGTGACGATCTCGTAGCTGATCGAGAGCCCGAGCCCGGTGCCGACGCCGGTCGGCTTGGTGGTGAAGAACGGCTGGAAGAGCTTGTCCCTGATGTCGTCGGGAATGCCGCCGCCATTGTCGCGCACCCGCACCTCGGCGGCCTTCCCGAGGTCGCGCGTGGTCACGGTGAGCACCGGCCTGAACGTGCCGTCGTTAACCGAGCGCTGGCGCTCGTTCGCGGCGTAAAATCCGTTGCCGAAGAGGTTCAGAAACACGCGCGTGATGTCCTGCGGCACAAGTTCGACCGGTTTGATGTCGGCGCCGTATTGCCGATCCAGAGTGATGTTGAAGTTCGGGTCCTGGGCGCGGGCGCCGTGGTAGGCGAGATTGAGCGATTCCTCCACCAGCGCGTTAAGGTCGGCGTTTTGCCGGTCGCCGCCGCCGCCGCGCGAATGCGCCAACATGCTCTTGACGATATTGTCGGCGCGCTTGCCGTGCTCGGCGATGCGCTCGAGATTGCCGGTCAAGAGCTCGGAGACCTCGCCGAGCTGGCTGCGTTGATGCTGGTCCAGCGAATTGAGGGCGGGCGCGGCGACCGCATTCAATTCATCGAGCAGTCCGATCGAAAGACCGGCAAAATTATTGATGAAGTTGAGCGGGTTCTTGATCTCGTGGGCGATGCCGGCGGTCAACTGGCCGAGCGAGGCCATCTTCTCGGCCTGAATGAGATTGGCTTGCGCCGCCCTTAGCTCATGCAGCGCCGCCTCGGCGGCGTCACGCGCGGCCCGGATCTCCGCCTGGGCTCGCTCGCGCTCGCGCTCGAGCCGGCCCCGTTCGATCAGGCTGTCGCGCAACATCCCGAGCGTCCTGGTCATCGCCCCGATCTCATGGACGCCCGTGGGCGGCATCGGGGCGTCGAGATCGCCGTTGGTGATCGACGCAATGCTCCGCTCGACTTGTTTTAAGGGGACGGTAATCGAGCGCACGGTCAACGCGGTGAAGCCCAATGCGAGCGCAAGAGCTCCGACTCCGCCGACGATCGCGAGCTTGACGGCGAGCTCCGCCCCGCGCATCGACGCGTCCCGCCTCGCCACGGCCTGCTGCTCGACCCGGTCCACGATCCTGTCGATCTCGCCATCGATGGCGAGAACGTGGCTCTTGGCCTTGTCCAAGAGGGCGTTGCCGGAGACGCTGTCGTCGCTTGAATAGGCGACGCCGGCCTGGCGCGCGAGATCGGTCATTTCGCCGACTTCGCGTCCGATCGCGGCGACAAGCGCGGGATCGACGGCGGAAATCGCCATGAGGTCGGAATCGAGCCCCGCTTTTGCGGTTTCCGCCGCTTGCTGCGAACTTGCGAGCTGGGTCACCGCCGCGTCCATGACCCAATACTTCAGATCGCCAAAGTGCTTGCTGGCCGAATTGGCGGTCTTAACAACCGAGACGAGGGTCGTTTCCTCGGCGAGGCTTTGCGAGACGCGGGCAAGCTCGCGGATCAGGAGGACGGAAGAGAGAGCGAGGATCGCAAGCAGGAGGACGGACAGGAAGATCAGCCGCGCCCGGATCGAAACGCTGGGCATGAGCCTCAGTCCCCCTGCGCCGTGGCCGTTCCGGCTCGACGGCGCGCCGCCGCGCGGCCGGCCGATGAAGCTTGCCCGTCGGGATATCCCGGCAGACCCTCGGCCCGGCGGCGCCGAATTTCGCTCATCCGGCTGTCTGGGCCGCGCGCATCATCACATACTCCCTGCAGCGGTAAAAGGTTGTCCATCGCCAGGCAAATCGTGTCATCATAGCGCTGGGCGGCTTGAGATTGGATGAACCGATTGCCTTTGTTCCGCGCCCGGTGGAGGAAAAGATGAACGCCGCGACATTTCAACGAGCCCTCGTTCCCTTCGCAATCGCGCTCGGCCTTGCCGGCGCGGGGGTTGCGCAAGCGGATCCGGAATCATTCAAGGTCGAGCTGACTGGGGCGCAAAGCGTCCCCCCGGTGGACACGAGCGGCACGGGAACGGCTGAGCTGACCTACGACCCGGCGACCCGGGTGGTGACCTGGAACATCGCCTATAGCGGACTGTCGGGCCCGGCCACGATGGCCCATTTCCACGGCCCGGCCAAAGCGGGGCAGAATGCGCCGGTGGTGGTCTGGCTGAGCAAGCAGGGCAGCCCGGCCGGCAACCCGATGACCGGAAGCGCTACGCTCACCCCGGAGCAGGCGCAGCAATTCTCCGATGGTGAGTGGTATATAAACGTTCACACCCAGGCCCATCCGGCCGGCGAGATCCGCGGTCAGGTGGTCCCTCCCAAGAGCTGACGGGAACTACATAAACCAAGCGATGATGATCGCCGCCGCGGCGCCGCCGGCGAAAAGAACGGCCGCGCGCGCCGGGCTCGCCATGCGCGGCTGGGTCACGGGTTCCGGCAGGACCTTCCTCCCGGTGATCAGCGGCAGCACCAGGTCTTGGCCCTTGACCGCCGCGTAGCCGATGATCGCCAGCACGTGCGCGGCGATCGCCGCCAACAGCACATTCCAGAGGATCGCGTGGGAGGAATCGATCGCGTTCGCGGCGGCCGCGGGCACGATCCCGGTCAACGGCCCAACGTCAGCGATGTCGTTGGCGACGTAAATTCCGGTCAGCGTCTCGGCGACCAGCAGCACGAGCAGGATGAGGACCATCCAGCCGCCCGCCGGGTTGTGCCCCACCTGCCGGTCGGGCTCCCGCACAAACGCATATTTCAGGTGCTCAAGCACGATCCGGGGCGAGGTGAGAAAGTGGGAAAAGCGCGCCGTCTCGCTGCCGAAGAAACCCCAAAGCAGCCGAAACAGCACGAGGGCCAGCACCAGATCGCCAATCCATCCGTGCCAGTCCATCCAGTTGAGCCGCCAGGTCGCATAGGCCGCGGCGACAAGCGCCACGATCAGCCAGTGAAAGAGGCGAATGGGGGCGTCCCAGACCCGAACAACACGCGCTGAATTGCTCATTGGCTATGCCGGCTTCTCACTCATGCTCGCGATCAAAGCGCATCCTGACGCAGCGCCGAGCCCGACAACGCCGGCGGCGGCATGAACTCTCATTCGACGTTTGCCCGCGGTTCAGGCGCCTTCGACGAATCTTCCCAATTCTACCATAGTGGAGATTTGGCGTTTCCCGCGATCGGCGCCGCCATGGCGCGGCGGCCGTCGTTCCGGACAATCGATCCGCGCGCTGGAAATCCGTCGAGAGAACGCCTAGATGAGAACGTCGCGGAGCTGGGTGGCCCGTCAGGACAACATTCCTCGGGGCCGTACGATCCCCATGGGAGCTGTCCCTGCCGAGGCTCGTGGGCTTCGGCACACGGCGCCCACCTACTTACGTAGGCGCCCGGGATCACCGTCCAACGGCCGTCTCGGCTCCGCGCTTTTTTCTGACCGCTTGCCGGATCGGCGCCATCGTCTTGCCCCCGACTGACGCCAATCCGAAGGCCGCCCTCCGCCGCGAGGCTCTCGCCCGGCGAAGGGCGGTTGCGCCTGCCGCCCGCGCGGCCTTAGGCCGCCGCCTCGCCGACGAGGGTCTGCGCCTCGCGCGGCTCTGGCGCGCCCAGATTGTCTCCGCCTTTCATCCGCTCCGCGACGAGCCGGACACGCTTGAGCTTTTGCGGGCGCTCGCCGGCGACGGATTCGCGACCGCGCTCCCGGTCGTCGTCGGCCGCAATTCTCCGCTCGTCTTCCGCCTCTGGCGGCCGGGCGACCCGACCCTCACGGGCGCGATGTCGATCGCCGAGCCGCTCGAATCGGCGCAGGCGGTCGATCCCGATCTTCTGTTCGTGCCGCTCGCCTGCTTCGACCGCCGGGGCAATCGCATCGGCTACGGCGCGGGCTTCTACGACCGGACGCTCGCCCGCTTGCGCGCGATCAAGCCCATTCATGCCGTCGGCGTCGCCTACGGGGTTTGCGAAGTCGCCACGGCGCCTTATGAGGCTCATGATGAAAGCCTGGACGCGATCGTGACCGAACAGGAAACCATGCATTTCGGCGACCGATGATTCGTCTGCTCTTCATCGGTGATATCGTAGGGCGGTCAGGCCGCGACATCCTCCTGGAGCAAACGCCGCTATTGCGTTCCCGCTGGGGGCTCGATTTTGTCATCGTCAACGGCGAGAACGCCGCCGGCGGCTTCGGCCTCACCGAGGCCATCTTCGAGGAGTTCCTCGCCGCCGGGGTCGATGCGGTGACGCTGGGCAATCACGCCTTCGACCAGCGCGAGGCGCTCGTCTTCATCGAGCGCCAGCCGCGTCTGATCCGGCCGGCGAATTACCCGCCGGGCGCGCCGGGACGAGGCGCGGCGGTGATCGAGAGCCCGAAGGGCGCCCGGCTTCTTGTCGTCAATGTCCTCGGCCGCCTGTTCATGGACGCGCTCGACGATCCCTTCGCCGTCGGCAAGCGCGAGCTCGGGGCTTGTCCGCTGGGACAGGGGTGCGACGCCTCGATCGTCGACTTCCACGCCGAAGCGACGAGCGAGAAGGCGGCGTTCGCTTATTTCGCCGACGGCAAAACAAGCCTTGTCGTCGGCACCCACACCCACGTCCCGACCGCCGATCAACGAATCCTGCCCGGGGGCACAGGGTTCATGGCCGATGTCGGGATGACCGGCGACTACGATTCGGTGATCGGCATGGACAAGGACGAGCCGCTGCGCCGTTTCACGAGCAAGCTTGCGTCGAGCCGGTTCGAGCCGGCGCTGGGGCCGGCGACGCTCTGCGCCGTCGCGGCGGAGATCGGCCCCGACGGGCTGACCAAAGCCATCGCGCCGGTGAGGATCGGCGGAATCTTAAGCCCCGCCGCGCCCGATTTCTGGAATTGATCGGGCGATGATCGCGCCGACCATCGTCTATGATCTCGACGGGACCCTGGCCGACACTGCGGGGGATCTGATGGCCACGCTCAACGCCATTCTTGCGAGGGAGGGCCTCAAGCCGCTGCCGATCGGCAACGCCCGCTCGATGATCGGGGCGGGCGCGCGGGCTCTGATCGCCCGCGGCTTCGCCGCTTCGGGCAAAACGCTCGACCCACAGACGCTGGAGGCGCTGTTCGGCGATTTTCTCGCTCACTACAACGCCCATATCGTCGACCACACCCGGCTTTATCCGGGCGTCGAGCAGGCGCTTGATTCGCTCGCGCGCTTGGGCTGGCGCCAGGCCGTCTGCACCAACAAGATCGAAGCCTCGGCCAAACTTCTCCTCGCCAAGCTGGGGATCGCCGGGCGTTTCGACTTCATCTGCGGCCAGGACACCTTCGGCGTCGCCAAGCCGGACGCCGAGCCGCTCATCAGGACCATCGCCGCTTTGGGCGGCGCGAGGGAGCGGGCGATCATGGTCGGGGATTCGGGCGCCGACATCAAGACCGCCCGCGCCGCCGGGGTGCCGGTCATCGCGGTCGACTTCGGCTATAGCGACGTGCCCGTGGCCGAGCTTGGACCGGACCGGATGATTTCGCGCTTCGACGAGCTTGCAGCGGCCTGCATGACGCTGCTCAAGGCTTAGCTCCAAACCGGTCCTTGCGCCGCCTCCGATTTGATCCCCGAACCAAGGCGACGCGGCGCGCGAAATGGCTGAATTGACCGTTAGGCAATCGCGGAGATTTGCTTGAGCCTCGCAACGCGACGGCTCGAGTCGCGCTGTTCAAAGCGCACGAAAAGTGTTAGTGACGCAAGGGGTTGGTTGCGGGCTTGGTCAAGGGAAAGTGGAGGAGGAGCTCTGCTATGCCGCAATCGAAGCGTGCTTCGAAGGGGAAGCGTCCGAGTAAGGCGGTATCGGTGCTCGGAATCGCCGGGGTGTCTTTGGTCGCGTCGACTGGCGGATCGCCGGCGGACATGCCGTTCACGTCTTTGGCGGCCCCGGCTGCAGGATCGCTAGCCGATCTGTTTTCCCAGGATTCGGCCCGGTTTCGGATCCCCACTCTCGATGAGGAGGAAATCTCCGACGTCAGCCTCGCGACGTTCTCTCTCTTCGACAACGACCTTGGACACTCCCGGCCGGGCATGCAGCTTGCTGCGTTCCGAGGAGGAGGCTGCGGTTGCGGACACGGCTGCGGTGGAGGTTGCCGAGGTTGCGGCGGCGTTCGAGCCTGCGGAGGAGGCTGCAGAGGTTGCGGCGTTGGCGGCTGCCGCGGCTGCCGCATTGGAGGCTGCGGCGTTGGCGGCTGCGGCTGGGGAGGCTGCGGCGGTTGTGGCGGCTGCGGCTGGGGCTGGGGTTGGGGCGGCGGCTGCTGCCTGTCGTGGGGAGGTTGCTCCCTCTGGTGCTAGAGAGGAGCGCCTTGCGGTTTCCATCGTCCGTGTGTGATCGCGCCTGCCCTGGCCAAGGATTTCGGTTGCGCCGGCGTCCGGAGCTGCGGTGAAAGCCCCTTCGACCGGCCGGGCGACAGGCGATGGCGGACACGGACCTGTCCCCCATGACGGCAAAGACGTTCCGCAGTTCGCGCCGAATTTCAGCGTCTATGTGCTGCCGCCCGACCTCGTGTGCCTCTATTCCGAGGACCGGAAGTTCCTGCTTCACGGCGAGCTCTATTGCGCGCTCGCCTCCGCGATAGCCAAGGGCGCAAGGAGCTTTCGGGAGCTGATCGATGACCTCGCGCCGGATTTTCCAGCCGACAAGATCCATGAGGCGATAAAGCGGCTCATCGATCGTCGCTATGTCCTTCCGGCGTCGAGCTCTTCGACCGGCGCCGTAGCCGCGTATTGGGCGAGCCTTGGCCTGTCGCCGGATATCGCGGAGCGAAATCTTCAGAAGTGTCGCGTGCGCGTTCATTCGATCGACGTGCAGGGGAAAACGGAACTCGAGGCCGCCCTGACCGGGCTCGGCGTTCGCGTCGTCAAGCGCACGCCCGACCTCACGGTCACGCTGGTGAACGATTATCTCGAACCGCGATTGGCCGAATTGAACCGCGAGCGCCTGTCGGCGCGGGTCCCGTGGGCGCTCGTTCAACCCTCCGGCATTTTTCCCCTCGTCGGACCGGTGTTCAGACCCGGGCAAGGCGCCTGTTGGATGTGTCTTGCCGAGCGGATGAGAAGGAACCGTGAGGTCAAGGCGCTCCTCGACCGCAGGCAGGTGCGCCGCGTCGCCGTTTCGCCGCTGGCGCATGAGACCATCGGGGGGAGCGCCGTCCAGCTTGCCGCGGTCGAGGTCGCGAAAGCGATCGCCGCCGATTTCCGCACCCAATTGAGCGATCACATCATCAGCCTCGACCTCACGGGCTCGACCATTGTCAAGCATCACGTGGCGCCCCGCCCGCAATGTCCGAGCTGCGGCCGCAAGAGACTGCGCGACCCGCGCCGCGCGCCGCAGCCGGTCGAGCTTGGCGCGGGCGGCGAGGTCGTCATGACCAGCGGCGGGTACCGCAGCGTGTCGCCTTCGGCCACGGTTGCGCGTTTCCGCAGGCTCGTGAGCCCGCTTACCGGCGTCGTCTCGCGTCTCGAGCCGATCAAGGCCGATTTGCCCTTGAACACCAACTACTACGCCACCCACAATTTTTCCGCCCCCTCGCAGACGGTTCATGAGCTGAGGGCGGGGCTGGGCGGCGGCAGCTTCGGCAAGGGCAGCACCGCCGAACAGGGCGAAGCAAGCGCGCTCATGGAGGCGATCGAGCGCTATTCCGGGATCTTTCAGGGCGACGAGATCCGGTCAAGGCGGCGGCTTGCCGATTTCCCGTCTGGCGAGGCTGTTCCTCCAAACGAGGTCTTGCTGTTCAGCGAGGCGCAGTTACGGCAAGGCTTGGCGTCCACGTCCGGCCCGCACGGGCCGGAGGCGATCCAGGCGCTGTTCGATCGATCGGCGAGAATCGAATGGTCGCCAGTCTGGTCTCTGCGCGACGAGCGGTTCAAATATCTTCCCACCAGCCTGCTTTATTTCTTTTATCGGGGCCCCGCCGCCTTCGCGGCCGATTCCAATGGCTGCGCGGCCGGCAACACGCTCGAGGAAGCGATCGTCCAGGGATTCCTCGAGCTGGTGGAAAGGGATGCATACGCGATCTGGTGGTACAATCGGGCGCCGCGGCCGGAACTCGACCTCGGCCGGTTCGATGATTCCTATGTCCGCGATCTGCGAAGGCAGTTCGCCCAGGCCGGCCGCAGGCTTTGGGTGCTCGACGTGACCAGCGATCTCGGCATCCCGACCTTCGTCGCGGTTACGCACTGGATGCAGAACGGGCGGGAGAACATCGAATTCGGCTCGGGCGCGCATTTCGACGCCAGGATCGCGTTGTTGCGGGCGCTGACCGAGCTCAATCAATTTCTGTCGCTCGGCCTGATGGGCGGCGGGACCGGGGAGAAATCGAGCCTTGACGGCGTCGCTCCCTTGCGTCTCGACGACCATCCCTATCTGACGCCGGACGGAAGTCCGATGGTCGAGCCTAAGTTCGACTCGAAGTTCGCTCACCTCGCCCCCGGCGAGCAGGCGGCGGCCTGCGTCTCGCTGGCGAAGCGCGCCAGCCTCGATGTCCTGGTCCTCGATCAGACGCGTCCCGACATCGAGACGCCGGTCGTCAGAGTGATCGTTCCGGGATTGCGGCATTTCTATCGCCGCTTCGCGCCTGGCCGGCTTTACGACGTGCCGGTCGAACTCGGATGGCGCGACCGGCCGCTCACGGAAACCGAGCTCAATCCGGTTCATCCCCATACCTGAAGGCGGTCGCCGTTTGCGCGCTCCCGGACCAAAGAGAGTGCGACCGGCCGCGCCGCCGACTCTTTCCGCCCGGCTCCGCGGTCACGTCAGGCTCGATGCGCAAGGAAACGGAGAGATCGTCGCTGGCCTCGACGGCCATTCGGTCGGCCTGGGAACGTTCAGTGCGCGCGCCGCGGATCGCGCGCAGGAGCTGCGCACAGGTCTGCCGCTGAGCTCGTTTGCGTCCGGCAGGCGGGAGATCGACAGGGAGATTGGCCTCTTGCTCCAGCGACTGGCGAGGCGCGGTCTCCTCGAGTACCGCCTCAAGCGCTCGCGCCGCGGCGAGGACCTCATCGTCATCGAGCCGCAGGTTCCCGACTATTGGCCGCAAGCGCCGCGGCTCGGCAATGCAGAGGCTCTCGTCCTCTCGCGGTTCGCCTACATGCGACGGCGTGGAAATGAGATGGTCCTGGAATCGCCGCGCGCCGGCGCCTTGTTCAGGATTTACGATCCGAAGATCGCAGCCGCCATCGCCGGCCTCTCCGCCCCTCGGCAAATCAAGGAGCTGCGCCGGCAGGACGGTTTCGCGGGGGTCGAGCTTCTCGCCTTGCTCGTCGATTGCCAGATTCTGTTCAAGGTGCGCACGGGCGAAAGCGGGCATCGACTGGCCGAGGGCGACGCGAGCCTCGCTCTTTGGGACTTTCATGATCTTCTCTTCCATGCCCGCAGCACCGAGGGCCGGCACGCCAATCCGCTCGGCGGAACCTATCCGTGCGCCGGGATCATTGCTCCGCTTCCGGCCGTGCGCCCGAGCTGGCCAGGCAAAGCAATCGATCTTAGCAAGGTCTCGGCAGGACGCCGGGAGGCCATTCCGCCGATCGCAAAGCTCCTGCGCGACCGTCATTCGACGCGCAGCTTCGACGATGAGCGGCCGATCACGCTCGCCGAACTCGCGCTGTTCCTCGACGGGACGGCGCGTGTCCTTTCCAGTTCCAAGACGAAACTCGACCTCGACGAAGGCGGCCACACCGTGAGGCCCTATCCGTCGGCGGGCGCCGCATACGAGCTCGAGCTCTATCTGGCTGTCAACTCATGCGAAGGGCTTCAGCGCGGCTTCTATCATTACGACGCCGGCGCTCACGCGCTCACAGCAATCGGCGTCCGCCCGGACGAGCTTGAAGCGCTGCTGGCGCGCGCCGAAACCGCGATGGGCGCTCCCGCTCCGCCGCAGATCCTGATCACGATCGCTGCCCGCTTCGGCCGGGTTTCATGGAAGTACAGCTCGATCGCCTATGCGCTCATTCTGAAGGACGTCGGCGTCTTCATGCAAACGCTCTATTTGATGGCGGCCGAAATCGGGCTCGGCGGTTGCGCGATCGGGATTGCGGATATCGATCTCTTCGCCAGGATGACGGGAATCGAATTCCACGTCGAAGGGCCGGTCGGCCAATTCGCGCTCGGCCGCGGCGCGAAATCGCACGCTTCCGGCTGAGCGCCGCATGGGACCGCTTGCCCGGTCCGGAGTCACGTTTCGCGGCGATCTGTTCCTCAAGCTTCACGAGGCGCTGGCGGCTGGCGCGACTGCGCGCGGCCTCGTGACCGCGCTGACGGCAATCAGCGCGACGATATTCGCTGCAAGCGCGATGATGCCGACGTTGAGGTCGCGGATCGCTTCGGGCAAGCCCGGGAACAGCGAGCCAATGGTCGCGTGAGTGAAGGTGAGGACTGCGGCAACCGCCACGCCGACCAGAATCCCGGCGAAGGCGCCGGCCGGGGTCGCGGGATTGCGCGGCATCAGGCTCGCGATGATGGCTGGAAAGAGCTGAGTGACGAAGCTGTACCCCACCAGAAGCATCGTCACGATCGTTTCGTTGCCGGTTAGAGCAAAATAGACGGCGACCAGCATCACCACCGGCACAAGCCACTTGGCAAGGGCCACGGTCTGACTGTCGGTCGCCCTCGGGCGCATGAGGCCAATCAGGTTCTTGGCGAGCAGCATCGCCGCGGTCACCGCGATAAGCGAGCCGGGGACGAGCGCGGTGAAGACGCCGGCGGCGCCGATCGCGCCGACCACGGCCGGCGAGAACTGCTGCGTCGCCAGCTTGAACAGCGCGAGATTGGTGTCCCCGCCCTTCAATCCCGGCACTTGCAGCACCGCGGCGAAACCTACGAAGAACACGAACAGCAATATAAGCTGGTAAATCGGCAAGATGATCGCGTTGCGCCGGAATACGCGCGCGTCCCTCGCCGTGTAGCAGGCGGTGAAGGAGTGCGGCCACATGAAGAAGCCGACCGCGGTCAAGAGCACGGTGGAAACGAACCAGGCGACGCTCTGCCCGCTGGCCGGGAAGACGAGGAAGCCGGGCTTCGCGGCGGCGATCTGCTCGAACATCGGGCCGACGCCGCCGTAGAGATGCAGCGGCAGATAGATGCCGAGGAAGAGCACGACGAAAAGAATCAGGATGTCCTTGACCACCGCCGTATAAGCCGAGCCGCGGATGCCGGACATCATGACATAGACCGTGACGATCGCGGCGCCGATCCAGATCGCCGCGGCCCTGGGGATGGCCCCGTAGCCTGCCGCCGTGACGATGATGCCGAGGCCGGTGAGCTGCAGCACCAGATATGGGATCAGCGCGATGAGATCGACGAGCGAGACGAGCACGCCCAGGGCCGGGCTCGCATACTTGCGGACGAAGAAGTCCGGCTGCGAGTGCAGGCCCTCCTGCCTGGCGTAGCTCCAGACCATCGGCAGCACGAAGTAGCCGATCACATAGGCGAGCGTGCCGTAGGCGAGGATGTAATAGACCGGAGCCCCAAGCCCGTAGGAGAAGCCGGACGCGCCGAGAAAGGTGAAGGTGGTGTAGATCTCGCCGGCCAGCAGCAGGAACACGAAGATCCAGCCGAAGCCGCGCCCGCCCACGGCCCACTGCTCGAGGTCCATGTCCCTGCCGGCGCGGGCGACGACGCCCAGAGCCAGCGCGGCGAGCGCGGCGAGCGCGATCAGGGCCAACGCCGCGGTCATGGGGCGTCTTCGCGGTTTGCCGGATCGATCAGATAAATGACCGCCATGATGATCGCCGTCAGCACGACCCAGACCGAGATCCAGCCGAGGGGGAAGGGCATGCCCAGAATGAACGGATCAACCTCGTTATGGACCGCCGGACCGGCCAGCATGCCGATGAACGGAATGACGGCCAGCCAGTGGATGGGTCGCATGAGATCTCTCCGACATGCCCGCGATCGAGGCTCCCTCAGGGAGCATACCGGGCGCCGCCGCGCAAGTTACCGGGCCGGAATTGATTGACGCGCCGCCTCAGCGCGCCGGCTTGGTCGCGCGTTGCGGGCGCTCGAAATAATAATATCCGACGGCCTTGCGGCCCCGCCGGTCGAGGAGCGCGAAAATGGCGCCCTCGGGGTCGGTGCAATGGACGATCCACGGGCCGCCCGGGACTTCGGTCGGGCCGTAGAGGATTTGGCCGCCGCCGGCTTCGACGCGCTTCGCCGCGCCCTCGATCCCGTCGACGTTGAAATAGTAAAGCCAGAACGGAAGCGGCAGGTGCGCCGGCTTGGTGAACATGCCGCCGATCGGCTCCCCTCCGGCGGAGAACCCCTGGTAGGTTCCCATCGCGCCGAAGTGCTGATCGGCTTTTTGCCAGCCGAACAGCTCGGCGTAGAAGGCGAACGCCGTCTGCCAGTCGGCGGCCAGCAGCTCATGCCAGCCCACGCGCCCTCGCGTGCCGAGCCCCGCGGCATGCGCCTGGCCTCTTCTTTGCCCCGCGACCAGCGCAAGCGTCGCCGTTTGCGGGTCGGCGACGACCGAAAAGCGGCTGACGCCGGGGACGTCCGTCGGGGCTAAATAGACCGCTCCGCCAAGCTCTCTCACCCGGTCGACGGCGGCGTCGACGTCGTCGACGCCGACATAACCGATCCAGTGCGGCTTTGCGCCCGCTCTCCTCGCCTCCTCCGGCAGGGTCATCAGCCCCGCGACCGGGGCGTCTCCGATGGTAAACAGGCGATAGGCCGAACCGGGCGCCGCAGCGTCGCGCGCCCCCCAGCCGACGACGCTGGCGTAAAAGGCCTTGGCGACCTCGCTGTCCGTGGTCATCAGCTCGTACCAGACGAAACGGCCATGGGAATTGACCACGCCTCGCTCTCCCTATCCAAAGCAGCACGCCTTCATAACCCGGCCATCCTGTCATTCCCGCGCAAAAGACTTGCCGGCTTGGCGCGCGAGGACATCCCGTTGAAACATGGGTCTCCCTCCCTCCCCAAATCCAATAGCCGCTGACCTCGCCGCTTGATAAGAACCCGATGCAGGACGCGGAATGCGATGGCGCCTCAATTTCCACATCTGTGGCGCGCCATGGCGACGCAGGCCGGCCTGGCGTTCATCGCCGGCTTCCTCGAGGCATGCGGGCTGATTGCGTTGTTCGGCCTGTTCATCGGACACGTCACCGCAAATATCGCGCTCGTCGGCATTGCGATCGCGACCCCGGTGCCCGGCGTAGCGACCAAGCTCCTGGCTGTGCCTTTTTTCATGGCGGTCGTCGCGCTGACCCGCCTCAGCCTCCATCCGCTGCGGCTGCGCGGATATGACGTCGCGCGCCTGGTCATGGCGCTCGAACTCATGCTGCTGCTGGCTTTCGTGGCCGCCGGCCTGCGTTATGGCCCCTTTACCGACCCGCTGGCCTGGTCGACCACGCTGACGGCCGCGCTGGGGGTGGCGACGCTGGCGGTGCAAAACTCCGGCATGCGGCTCATCTGGAAAACGCGCCCGGCGACCACCGTTATGACGCTCAACCTGACGCAGCTCGTGCTCGACGGAGTCAGCCTCCTGCGCGAGCCGGAGGATGCGACGGCGGAGGAAGCGCGAAAACGGCTGGCTCTGGTGGCGCCGGCCATGGGCGGGTTCCTGGTCGGCGCGACAGCCGGCGGCCTGGGTTACTGGGTCGCCGGATTCTGGAGCGGATTTGCGCCAGCCGCCGTGCTCATGATGCTGATCTTCATCGGGGAGGAGCCGAGCTGAAGCGCTCGGCGCCTCGCGCTGAATTGATGCGCGGCGTTTGCGGGCAAGCCTTACGCTCTCCGCCGCCTTGCCCGGGCCATGAAAGGCGGCAATGAAGAGAATCGGAAAAAGGCGACATTTCCTTGCCAAAAGCAGAATCCCATGCTATACGTTATTTGTCGGCAGGATCGAAGGCGGCGGCGCCGGACGCATGGAGCGGCAAGAATGAGCAGGGCGATGCGATCGAGACATCTGGAACACAACCTGAGAACGGCGCCCGGATTTTTTATGTTTGAATCCGCCGTAACCCATTGAAAAGTCCCGATTCCGAAAAATAAAAGAAAGTAAAAGAAAGCAAAAGGAAGCGATTTTGCTTTCGTCGGCTTATTTTCATTTTCGATGGATGCGCGTCTGGGTTGTATTTACGCGCCCTTCCGGCCGGTTCGACTGCGGCGAGACGATTTCCGTGAGCGCTCAGGCGCCCCGGCCTGGCGCCTGCGCCGGCGTCGCGGCGCGAGCCGACTGGGCCGCCTCGCCGAGCAGCCGGGCGAGCGTCTCCGCGTCCTTGGGAAAGCCGGCCTCGATCCATAAGGCCTCGAAGGCGCGGAGCGTCCGGCCGACGCGCGGCCCGGCCTCGATCCCGCGGGCGATCAGGTCGCCGCCGCTGAACGGCAGCTCGGGAATGGGCGTCTCGGCGAGGAACCGGTCGGCCGCGGCGAAGGCTGCGTCCGACGCCGGCGCGCGAGATTCGGCGTGAGCGAGCGTGAGCGCGTCGCGCGCCGCCTCGCGCCCGGCGTTGAACAGGAGGGCGCGCAAGTCATGGGACGGGGGCGGCGCGGAAACGCCGTGCAGGCCAATGAGCGCCGCGGCGGCGGGGTTCATCCGGTCATGTTCGGCGTTGGCGAGCCGCAGCCGGTCGCGCAGCCTGTCCGCGTCTTCCGGCATCGCGACGCCAAGCGCGACGAGACGCAGGACAGGGTCGGGTCCCCGGCCGCGATCCGCTTCGATCGCGATCAGGCGCGCGAGCCGTCGCGGATAGGCGAGGCCGCCGAGGATCGGCTCGAGGAAGCCGCATTCCCCCATCGTCTGCACGACATCGCCCGCGCGCGGCGCCGCGAGGAGCTTGAGGAGCTCCGCCCGCACCCGCTCGCGCGAAAGCCGGGCGAGGCCGTCGCGGGCGCGGATCGCCGCCTTGAGGCCCTCCTGATCGAGGCCGCCCGCGGCGAAGCGCGCGGAGAACCGGAAGAACCGCAGGATGCGCAGATAATCCTCGCGAATCCGCTGATCCGCATCGCCGATGAACCGCACCCTGCCCCGGGCGAGATCGGCAAGCCCGCCGACGGGATCGTGGACCGTTCCGTCGGGACCGAGCGAAAGCGCATTGATCGTGAAGTCGCGCCGCTCGGCGTCAGCCTCGAAGTCGCGTCCGAACGCAACCTTGGCTCGCCGCCCGTCGGTCTCGACGTCCTTTCGCAGCGTCGTCGTCTCGATCGGGCGGCCGTCGATGACGATCGTCACCGTGCCGTGGGCGACTCCGGTCAGCGCGACCTTGAACCCCGCGGCCTTGGCGCGGCGGATCACTTCATCGGTCGATGCGGTGGTCGCGAGGTCAAAGTCGAACGCTCCCTCGCCGAGCGCGAGGTCGCGCACCGCGCCGCCGACGAGGCGCGTCTCTTCGCCCTCGCCATTGAGGGCTGCGAGCGCCCGCGCCAGCGGGCCTTCACGTAGCGGCGTCAGGTCCTTGAGCTTTCCGCCCGCCAGTCCGCTGAGGACCTTCATTCGATCCGTCCCGGAACGAGGACACCGTTTTCGACATGCGCCGGAACGTAGACGCCACGGCCCCGGGGGGCGAATGCGTTGATGGCGACGAGCCCGAGAACCGCCGCCGCCAGACCGAGGAGGGTCATGATCGACACCCGCCCGCGGGTCCAATGCTCAACCTCGAGCGGGTAGCGCGCGCGCACGACGAGATAGAGCGCATAGACAACGAACGGGCTCAGGAAGAGCGCCAGCGGCTCGAAGACGGCCCTCGTCATCAGGCGAACAGCTTCTCGTACAGGTTGCGCAGAATCCCGGCGGTCGCGCCCCAAATATAACGCCCTTCATGCGGCATGGCGTAGAATTGTCGCCGGCGTCCCCGCCATTCGCGCTCATCGAGGCGATGATTGGCCGGATCCATCAGAAACGCGAAAGGGGTCTCGAAGACCTCGTCGACTTCCAGCGCGTTGACATTGAGCGCGAAAGCCGGTTCGACCAGCGCGACGAGAGGCGCGATGCGAAATCCGGTGCCGGTGAGATAGGGATCGAGCCAGCCGAGGGGCTCGATGAACCGCTCCTCGAGCCCGATTTCCTCGCGCGCCTCGCGCAGCGCCGCCTCGCGCGGCGTCTCGCCGGCGTCGATCTTTCCGCCGGGAAAGGCGACCTGGCCGGAATGGGCGCGCAAGTCCGACGCCCGCAATGTCAGGAGAACGGTCAGGCCCTCGGCCCGGTTGACGATCGGCAAGAGCACGGCGGCGGGGCGCGCGCGAGCGATGTCGGCGGGATTCACGCGAAGGCCGCTCAGCGCATAGTCGCTCGGTCCAGGCGCCGTCTCCCGCTCGAGGTCCTCGACGCCGAGCGAGGGATGAAGCTTGCGTCGCGCCAGCGCGCGCAAGCCGGCCGGGCTCGGATCGGAAACAAGGTTGGCGCTCAAAGCCCCTCGATTTCGCTCGCCTGGCACATGGGAAAGAACAGTCCGCGCGAGCGCACGCCGAACCAGTCCTCGCTTTCGACCCGCTCGGTGCGGCCGAGGGCGACAAGGTCGTAGAACAGCGCCCGCTTGACCAGCGCCCAGAGATCGCCCCTCACCCGAACATAGGGCTTCAGGCCCTCGGACGCGCCGCGCTCGAACCGAAGCGGGTGTTCGCCATCAACGGTGACCAGGTCCTCGACATTGGTGCGAAACGTCAGCTCCGGTTCGTGCGTTTCGCCGTCAACGAGCATTTCGACCGCCAGGAACGGAGCGTCGTCGACCCTAATCCCGACCTTCTCGACCGGCGTGACCAGGACGTAGCGCTCGCCCTCCCTGCGCATGATCGAGGCGAACAATTGCACCAGCGGCGCCCGTCCGATTGGCGAGCCACAATAAAACCACGTTCCGTCGGCAGCGATGCGCATGTCGATATCGCCGCAGTCAGGCGGATTCCAAGAAGGCGCGGGTGCCGAGCCGCGCAAGCGCCCCATCGCCGCCTCGCCAAGTCCTCGCAGAGCTCCTTCCGGCGCGCGCGCCGGCTCTGGGTTCCTCTCGCGCTTATGTGTGGGCGAATCTGACATCTGGGCGCTTAGGGCTTGCGCCGCGGGGGCGCGCGTTCAATCTAGTGCGCCTGACGACAAAACAAAACCGTGAGCCATTCGCATGGGGCAAAGGACGAGCCGATGAACGTGACCAATATCGCCGATCCCGGCCAGTTGACCCGCGACGCTGACGCCGCGCTGGAGCGGATCTCCGCCGCACGGGCGGAGATCGGCGGCGTCATATTTGGTCAGGAGCGGGTCGTCGACCTCGCGCTGACGACGCTGCTTGCGGGCGGACACGGACTGTTGATCGGCGTGCCGGGACTGGCCAAGACCAAATTGGTCGAGACGCTGGGGATCGTCGTTGGCCTCGAGGCGCTCAGGGTCCAGTTCACCCCCGATCTGATGCCGACCGACATTCTCGGCTCCGAGGTGATGGAGGAAGGTCAGGATGGCAAACGCGGCTTCCGTTTCATCAAGGGTCCGATCTTCGCCCAGCTCTTGATGGCGGACGAGATCAATCGCGCCAGTCCGCGCACTCAATCCGCCCTGCTGCAGGCGATGCAGGAGCATCATGTCACCGTCGCCGGGGCGCGGCACGATCTGCCGCGGCCGTTCCACGTGCTCGCGACCCAGAACCCGCTCGAACAGGAAGGTGCTTATCCGCTGCCCGAGGCGCAGCTCGATCGCTTTCTCCTGCAGATCGACGTCGGCTATCCCGACCGGGCGGCCGAACGCAGGATACTGATCGAGACCACCGGCGAGCGCGAGGCGCGGCCGAAGCCCGTCATGACGGCGGAGGACCTGATGGCGGCGCAACGGGTCGTGCGGCGTGCGCCGATCGGCGACCGCGTGGTCGAAGCGATCCTGGACCTCGTGCGGGCCGGCCGCCCGGGCGAGGGCGATGCCGAGCTGACCAAAGGGATCGGCTGGGGTCCGGGTCCGCGCGCCGCGCAGGCGCTGATGCTGGCCGTCCGCGCCCGCGCGCTGGTCGACGGGCGGCTGTCGCCGTCGCTCGACGATGTCGCGACGCTGGCGGAGCCGGCGCTCAAGCATCGCATGGCGCTGAGCTTCGCCGCCCGCGCCGAGGGCGAGACGATTTCGGCGGTGGTCGCGCGGCTCGTGGCCAAGACGATCCAATGACGCAGCGGCCTCAGGCGCAATGACCCTCCCTGCCACCATCCGCCGAGACGCAGCCACCCTCTCCGCCCGTCTGCCAAGCCTCATTATCGCGGCCCGGCGCGTGGCCCAGACGGTGCGGCACGGCGTTCATGGCCGACGGCGCGCAGGTTCGGGCGAGACCTTCTGGCAGTTTCGGCCGTTCCTTTCTGGCGAGCCGTCATCCCGGGTCGACTGGCGCCGCTCGGCGCGCGAAGAGCGCGCTTTCGTCCGCGAGCGCGAATGGGAGGCGGCCCATACCGTCTGGATCTGGTTCGACCATTCTGCCTCGATGCAGTTCGGTTCGAACCTGGCGCCGGCGGCGAAGATCGACCGGGCCGCCATCCTGGCGTTGGCTTTCGCCGATCTTTGCGTGCGCGGTGGCGAGCGCGCTGGCCTGCTTGGTCTCACGCGCCCGCTGGCGACGCCGGGCGTGGTCGAGCGCTTCGCCGAGGCGATTGCGACGGACGAGCGGCTCCACGGCGCTTCCCAAGCCCCGTTGCCGCCGCAGCTGCCTGCGGCGGCCCGATCGATGGTCCTCATGCTGGGCGATTTTCTTTCCGAGCCGGAAGATGTCGCGCGCGCGATCCGGGCGGTCAGCTCGGAGGGCGCGATTGGGGAACTCGTGATGATCGTCGATCCGATCGAGGAGACCTACCCGTTCTCGGGCAACACCGAGTTCCTTCACCCCGCCGGCTCGCTGAGCTTCCTCACGCCACGGGCGCAGAATTTGCGTGACGCATATCTCGCCCGACTCGCCGCCCATCGTGAGGCGATCCGTGGGGTCTGCGCCCAATCGGGCTGGGGCATGAGCATTCATCGCACCGACAATTCGCCCGCGAAGGTTCTGCTTGCGCTGCGCATGCGTCTTTCCGCGCCCGAACCGGTCGCTGGCTTGAGGAGCGCCTGAACGATGTTCGGCCTGCCGCTCGCCTTCGCCGCCCCAGCCGTGCTGGCGGCGCTTGTCGGCCTAGTTGCGCTTTATTTCCTGTTGCGCGTCACGCCGCCCAGCCCGCGCCGGGCAGTTTTTCCGCCGCTGAAGCTGCTCATAGGGCTCAATCCGACCGATACGACCCCGGCGCGGACGCCGTGGCCGATTCTGGCGCTGCGCATGGCGATCGGGGCGCTCATTATCCTCGCCATGGCCGAGCCGCTCTGGAACAGCATTGCCGCTCTGTCCGGGTCGGGCCCGCTCCTGGTTCTGATCGACGACGGCTTTGCGGCGGCGCCGGCATGGGACAAGCGGATCGACTTGGCCCGCGAAAGAGCGACGGCGGCGGCGCGGAGCGGTCGAATCGTGGCGATCCACACCCTGTCGGAGGGCGGGCAGGACATCGTGCCGCTTGACAGGGCCGGGGTCGAAGGGCGGTTGCGCTCGCTCTCACCGGTTCCCTACGCGCCGGACCGCGCGGCGGCCGCGCCGGCGATCGAGCGCTTTGTCGCCCGCGAGCGGAAGACCGACGTCCTGTGGATCGCCGACGGCATCGAGCTCGGGGGGGCTCGCGCCTTCTCCGCCAAGTTGGCGTCCATCGCTCGCTCGGTCGAGGTTGTGACCGACGGCCGCGGCGCGCTCGCGCTTGCCGGCTCGGACAATGAGGCCGGCGCGCTGACCGCGCGGATCACGCGCTCGGACGCGCGCGCTCCAGCGACCGGTTCGGTGAGGGCGCTCGACGTCCAGGGACGCGAAGTCGGCCGGGCGGATTTCGACTTCGGTGCCAATCTCGCGATCGATGCCCGTTTCGACCTGCCGGTCGAGCTGCGCAACGACGTCACCGAGGTGGTCATCGACGGCGAACGCTCGGCGGGTGCGACCTGGCTCATCGACGAGCGCTCGCGCCGGCGCCGCGTCGCCATCGCTTCGGGCGCGAGCGCCGACGTCGCCCAGCCGCTGTTGGCGCCGAGCTATTACCTCAAACGCGCGCTGCAGCCGTTCGCCGACATCAGCGAGTGGCGTGATTCCTCGAGCGACCCGATCGTGTCGCTGCTTGACGAAAAACCGTCTGTGCTGATCCTTGCCGATATGAGCGTCGCGCCGGGGCCGGAACTCGATGCGATCACCCAGTTTCTCGACAACGGCGGGGTGCTGCTCAGATTCGCCGGCACCCGGCTCGCCGCCGGCGACGACACGTTGACCCCGACCGCTCTTCGTCGCGGCGGACGTCTGCTTGGCGGCGCTTTGTCCTGGGAGTCGCCCAAGCATATCGCGCCGTTCGAAGCCGGTAGCCCGTTCTTCGGCCTTGCCGCGCCGGACGAGGTCACCGTTTCGCGCCAGGTGCTCGCCGAGCCGGAGACAGGACTCGCTGAGAAGACCTGGGCCCGTCTCGCCGACGGCACGCCGCTCGTCACCGCCGAGCGGCGCGGCAAGGGCCTGATCGTGCTGTTCCACGTCACCGCCGACACGACCTGGTCGAACCTGCCGCTATCGGGCCTGTTTGTCGAAATGCTGCGTCGGATCGTTGCCGAAGCCGATGCGCCGGGGCAGGGCGCCGCGAAGGCGAAGGTGGGCGCGCATGGAATAGTGCGGCCGCCGTTGCGCACGCTCAACGGCTTCGGCGTCCTCGGCCCGCCGCCGGCCCAGGCCGAACCGATCGGCGACGATTTTTCCGGCGTCGGCGACCCATTCCACCCCCCGGGCTTCTACGGGTCGCGCGACTCGTCGAGGGCCGTCAATGCGCTCGCGCAAGGCCAGGCCTTGGCCCGCGCCGATTACGGGCAGCTCACCGTGCACGAGGGGGCGCTTGCGATCACGCCGCCAATCGATCTTCGCCGCTGGCTCCTGCCGGCGGCGCTCATCGGCCTGATGATCGACGCGCTCGTTTCGATCTGGCTTATGGGCGGCGCGCCACTGCGTCGGCCGAGGGCGCTCGCCGCTCTCGCCATAGCTGCCGCGCTCGGCCTCGTTTCCGTCCCCCACGAGGCGCGCGCCACCGAAGCCGCGCCGATCTCCGATCGCGACATGGACGCGGCCCTTTCGGCTCGCCTCGCCTATGTCGTGACTGGCGATGCGGCCGTCGATGAAACTTCCAAGCTCGGGTTGACCGCGCTGACTCGCGTGCTGGCTTCGCGCACCTCGGCCGAGCTCGCCGAACCGGTCGGCCTCGATCCTGCGCGCGACGAACTCGCCTTCTATCCCCTCATCTATTGGCCGATCGTCGCCGGACTGCCGCAACCGCAACCCGCGGCGCGCACGCGCATCGCCGCGTTCATGAAGAATGGCGGCACGCTGGTCTTCGACACCCGCGACGCGCTGACGGCCCGTCCGGGCGGGCCGCCGACCTCCGAGGCGCTGTGGTTGCGCACATTTCTGGAAGGCGTCGACGTGCCTGAGCTCGAGCCGGTTCCGCACGACCATGTGCTGACCAAGACCTTCTATCTGCTGGACCGCATCGTCGGCCGCACCGCGATCGGGCAAACCTGGATCGAGGCGCTGCCGCCGCCCGACCCCAATGACCGCGTCCAGCGTCCTGCGCGCGCGGGTGACAGCGTGTCGCCGATCGTCATCGCTTCCGACGATCTTGCGGCGGCATGGGCCGAAGACGCCGACGGCCGGCCACTCTATCCGCTCATTCCCGGCGGGGCGCGTCAGCGCGAGCTCGCCCTGCGCAGCGGCATCAATCTGGTCATGTACACGCTCACCGGCAACTACAAGGCCGACCAGGTGCACGCCAAGGACATTCTGGAAAGGCTCACCCGTTGAGCGCCTGGTCGATCGCCTTTTCACCCTTTCTTCCCTGGCCCGCGCTGTACGCGCTGGCGGCGACCGGGCTTGCCGTCTCGGTCGCGCTCGTCTGGCGGGGCGTCCGCGGCGCATGGCTGCGCGCGCTCAGCATGGCGCTTTTGCTACTCGGCCTGTGCGACCCCAATCTTGTCCAGGAGAACAGGCGTCCGCTCAAGGACATCGTCGCCGTTGTGGTCGACCGCTCCGAAAGCCAGGAACTCGGCGAGCGGCCGGGGCAAACAGACAAAGCCCGCGACGAGGTCGAGGCGCGGCTGAAAGCGCTCGGAGACATCGATTTGCGCGTCGTCGAAACGTCGCGCGAGGAATCAGAAACCGAAGGGACCAAACTGTTCGCCGCGTTGCGCAGCGCGCTCGCCGACGCGCCCCCCGAGCGGGTTGGCGGCGCCATTATGATCACAGACGGCGACGTGCACGACATTCCCCAGTCTCCGGCTGCGCTCGGCTTCAACGCGCCGCTGCACGCGCTCATCACCGGCCATGAGGGCGAGCGGCAGCGGCGCATCGAACTGGTCGAGGCGCCGCGGTACGGAATCGTCGGCAAGGATCAGGTCATCGTCGCCCGCGTTCTCGATAGCGCCGACCACGGAGAGCCCGCGAAGCTCACGGTGCGGCGGGACGGCGAGCAGATCGCCGAAATCGACGCGAAGATCGGCGAGCGGATCGACGTCAAGGCGCCGATCGACCATCCCGGGCCGAACGTGATCGAGCTTGAGGTCGCGCCGGTCGAAAACGAGCTCGCCGCCGACAGCAATCGCGCCGTCGTCAACATCGAGGGCGTGCGCGACAAGCTCAGGGTGTTGCTGGTCTCCGGCAAGCCGCATCCCGGCGAGCGCATGTGGCGCAATCTGTTGAAGTCCGACGCCAACGTCGATCTCGTGCATTTCACCATCCTCCGCCCGCCGGAGAAGGGCTCGGACGGCACGCCGATCAACGAATTGTCGCTGATCGCCTTCCCGGTCGCCGATTTGTTCGGACGCCGGATCAAGGACTTCGACCTCATCATCTTCGATCGCTACGCGCAGCAGTCGATCCTGCCCTATGTTTATCTGGAGAACATCGCCAATTACGTGCGCGACGGCGGCGCGCTGCTGATGGCCGAAGGGCCGGAATTCTCCACCCCCGAGGGCCTCTACGATTCGCCGCTCGGCGCGATTTCGCCGGCCGAGCCGAGCGGCGACGACGCCGAGGGCGCATACCGCGCCAGGGTCTCCGAGGACGGATTGCGCCATCCGGTGACCCGGGGTCTGAGCGGCCTCGACGCCAACAACGGCGAGCCGAGTTGGGGCCGATGGTTCAGGATCGTCGGCGCGCGGCAGACGAGCGGGGACACGGTGATGAGCGGGCCGGACGACAAGCCGCTTTTGGTGTTGTCGCGGGTCGAAAAGGGCCGCGTGGCTCTCTTGCTGAGCGACCAGATGTGGCTCTGGGCGCGCGGTTATGACGGCGGCGGCCCATACCTCGACCTCCTGCGCCGCCTCGCGCATTGGCTGATGAAGGAGCCCGATCTCGAGGAGGAGGCGTTGCGCGCCTCTGCCAAGGGGCGCGAAGTGACGGTCGAGCGCCAGAGCGTAAGCGGCGCGGTGCGAGATACCTATCTCGTCGCGCCCGACGGCAAGAAAACCAAGCTCGATTTGACGCCCTATGCGCCGGGCTTGAGCCGCGCTCATGTGACGGTCGACCGCTTCGGCCTTTATCGCGCCGAGGACGGCGAGCACATCGCGCTGGTCAACGTCGGCCAGGAGAATCCGCTCGAGATGCAGGATGTCGTCTCGACCGTCGAGAAACTGAAGCCGCTCGCCGAGGCGACCGGCGGCACGGTGCGTCGAATCGGCGCCGGGTCGGGCGATGCGATCGTCATGCCGCGCGTGGTCGGCCTGAACCCGTCGCCGAGTTACGGCGGGAGCGACTACATCGGAATCAAGCGCACCGGCGCGAGCGAACTGATCGGCGCGCGGTCGACCTCGCTCGCCTCGGGCTTTTTCGGCCTGGCCCTGCTGCTCGGCATGGTGACCCTCGCCTGGGTGAGCGAGAGCGGCGGATTGCGGCCGGGCAGGGGCGAGGATCCGCGCGCCGACGGCTGAGGCCTTCGCAGGGCGTTTCGGCCGCCCTCGCCCCGGCTCCGATACCGCCGAAGCGATAGGGCCCGCGAGACGGCGGTCAAATAGCCGAAAACAGAAAAAAGCCGACGAAAACCAGCGAAAACGAAATCGCTTTCTTTTGCTTTCTTTTGCTTTTTGGAATCGGGACTTTTCAAAGGGTTACGCGCGATTCAAATAGATTTCTTTTCCTCCGTCATTCCGTCTCGCCGGTCCGGCGCGGTCCCGGCCGACTCCATCAGATCAGAAGACATATAGCGCGGCTTCTGATTTTCAAGCCCACCCGCGCAAAAAATTTCTCCCCGGCGATTCCCCGCGCGTGGTCCTCGCGCCAGGCTGTCGGATTTCGTCATTGGCCGCCGTTTGCGAGCCCGACGGGTCGGGAAATCGTCGGCGCCGAGCGGCCCTGGGCGATCGCGCCCGGTCTTTCGCTCCACGTGAAGTTCGCGCCTGTCGCGCGTCGGCCGCCGCCTTGCGGCGAGCCCGCGAGGCCGGTAGGGAGTGGCGGCCCTTTCAACCGGAACCCGTCACTCCATGAAAAAAGTCTACGCTAACGCGGACGAGGCGCTCGCCGGCCAGATCAAGGACGGAATGCTCCTGATGGCCGGCGGCTTCGGCCTTTGCGGGGTGCCCGAGGTCCTGATCGAAGCCGTGCGCAAGTCGGGCGCCAAGGATCTGACCTTCGTCTCCAACAACGCCGGCGTCGACGGGATCGGCCTTGGAATCCTGCTCGAGACCGGCCAGATCCGGAAAATGATCTCAAGCTACGTCGGCGAGAACAAGATCTTCGCCAATCTCTATCTTGCAGGCAAGCTCGAGCTCGAATTCAACCCCCAGGGCACGCTGGCCGAGCGCATCCGCGCTGGCGGCGCCGGCATCCCCGCGTTCTTCACCAAGACCGGCGTCGGCACGATCGTCGCCGAAGGCAAGGAAATCCGCGACTTCAACAACGAGGCCTATGTGATGGAGACAGGGCTCATCGCCGACATCGCCCTCGTCCATGCCTGGAAGGGCGACACCGAGGGCAATCTCGTCTACCGGAAGACGGCCCGCAACTTCAATCCGATGATGGCGACGGCGGCGCGGCTCACGGTCGCCGAGGTCGAGCATCTGGTCGAGCCGGGCGAAATCGACGGCGATCACATCGTCACCCCGGGCATCTACGTTCAGCGCATCGTTCACGTCCCGGACGCGGTCAAGCGGATCGAGAGCCGCACGACCCGCAAGCGCGACGCGGCATAGATTCCTGGAGGCATCGCTTTATGGCCTGGACCCGCGACCAAATGGCGGCGCGCGCCGCCAAGGAGCTCAAGGACGGCTTCTACGTCAATCTCGGCATCGGCATCCCGACGCTGGTGTCGAACTACATCCCGAAGGGAATGAGCGTGCAGCTGCAGAGCGAGAACGGCATGCTGGGAATGGGGCCGTTTCCGTTCGAGGGCGAGGAGGACCCGGACCTCATCAACGCCGGCAAACAGACGGTCACTCAATTGCCGACGACGAGCTTCTTCTCGAGCGCCGACTCGTTCGCCATGATCCGCGGCGGGCACATCGATCTTGCGATCCTCGGCGCGATGCAGGTCGCCGAGAACGGCGACCTCGCCAACTGGATGATTCCCGGCAAGATGGTGAAGGGCATGGGCGGCGCGATGGACCTCGTCGCCGGGGTCAAGAAGATCGTCGTCGTGATGGAGCATTCCGCCAAGGACGGCCCGAAGCTCCTGCATCACTGCAACCTGCCGCTGACCGGCGCCAAGGTCGTCGACCTCGTGATCACCGACCTTGGGGTGTTCTCGATCGACAAGCACGGGTTCCGCGGCATGGCGCTGATCGAGCTTGCGCCCGGCGTGACGCAGGACGAAATCGCCGCCAAGACCGAGGCGACCTACCGGGTGGCGCTCGACCGATCGGCCCTGTAGGGCCGGGCCGCCGACCCGGCCGGCGCGGCCGACAGGGCGTCCGGAAGGACGCCCGTCTTTCGCCGGGCGATGGACCGCGCCTACACTGGGTGGTCCCTACTTCTTGACCAGCGGGCAGGTCGAGTCGGCGAGCTTGCCGAACGCCTCGTCCCCCTTCATCATCTTGAGGACCTTGTAGTAGTCCCAAGCGCCCTTCGATTCGGCGGGGGTCTTCACCTGGACGATATACATGTCGTGTTCGAGCAGGCCGTCGGGGCGGATCACGCCATCGGTGACGAACATGTCGTTGATCTTCGTCTTGTGGAGCTGCTCCATGATTTTGTCGGGATCGGTCGAGCCGACCGCCTTGACCGCGTTGAGATAGGCGAGGGTGGCGGAATAGAAGGCTGCCTGGGGAAAGGTCGGCTCTTTCTTAGTCTTCTCATAGAAGCGTTTTGAGAAGGCGCGAGTAGTGTCGTCGAGGTTCCAATACCAGGCTGTCGTCAGCACGAGCCCTTGCGCGGTTTCGAGCCCGACCGCATGGACGTCGGAAATGAACACCAGCAGCGCGGCCGGCCGCATCGTCTTGGTGAGGCCGAACTCCGCCGACGCCTTAAGCGAGTTTTGCGTGTCGGCCCCGGCGTTGGCCAGGCCAAGCACCTGCGCGCCCGAGCCCTGCGCCTGCAGGAGATAGGAGGAGAAGTCCGAGGTCCCAAGCGGCACGCGGACATCGCCGACCACGGAGCCTCCGCCCGCCTTGACCACCTCGCTCGCGCCGGCCTCCAATTGCTTGCCGAAGGCATAGTCGGCGGTGAGGAAGAACCAGCTCTTGCCGCCCTGCTCGAGGATGGTTTTGGCGGTGCCGTTGGCGAGCGCGGTCGTGTCGTAGCCATAGTGGATCGTATAGGGCGAGCAGTCCTTGCCGGTCAGGGAGGCGCCGGCAGCGCCTATGGCGAAAAAGGGGATCTTTTTCTCTTTCGCTGCGGCGGACATCGCCAGGCTGACGCCGGTGTTGGATCCGCCAAGCTGCATCGTCAGCCCGTCGGTATCGGCCCATTCGCGGAGCTTCTGCGCCCCGAGATCGGGCTTGTTCTGATGATCGAAGGTCAGAATTTCGATCGGCTGCCCGAGCACGGAACCGCCAAAATCGGCAATCGCCATCTTGAGCGCTTCGAGTCCGCCCGCGCCGATCACGTCGGCGTAGGGCCCTGACATATCGTCGATGTCGCCGATGACAACCTTGTTGTCGGCGGCCCAGGCCGCTCCGCCGGCAAGCGACGCGCAAAGCGCCCCCGCCAGCATCAAGGTCCGATTGAGCGATTTCATTCCATTCCTCCCGATTAGGGTTCGTCCTGCGGCGCGCCGCCAAAAAGCCCAAGCCCAAGCGGGCATAATGCTTGGCGCCGCGGCTAATGGCAACTCGGGCTTTAGTCGGACGCGCTTGGCGCGCCGGCCGCGGGCGCCTATAAATCGGTCATGGGGCGGAAAGAGTCACGGGCTGCAAGGGCCGCGAGGGCCGAGGCGATCTTCGAGCGGTTGGCCGCCGTCAACCCGGCGCCGAAGGGCGAGCTCGAATACGTCAATCCGTTCACGCTGCTCGTGGCGGTGGTGCTGTCAGCGCAAACCACCGACGCCGGGGTCAACAAGGTCACCCCCGCGCTGTTCGCGATCGCCGACACGCCGGAGAAAATGGCGGCGCTCGGCGTCGAGCGCCTCACCGAGCGGATCAAGACGATCGGCCTCTATCGAACCAAGGCCAAGAACGTCATCGCTCTCTCGCGGGCGATTGTCGAGCGCTATGGCGGCGAGACGCCGCGCGATCGCGAGGCGCTCGAGGAGCTGCCCGGCGTCGGGCGAAAGACGGCGAATGTGGTGCTCAACACAGCCTTTGGCGAGCCGACGATCGCGGTCGACACCCATGTCTTCCGGCTCGCCAACCGGCTGGGCATTGCGCCGGGCAACACGCCGCGCGAAGTGGAAGACGAATTGATGCGGGTCGTCCCGAAGAGGTTTCTGCCGCACGCGCATCATTGGCTGATCCTCCACGGGCGTTACATCTGCAAGGCCCGGCAGCCGCTGTGCGGGGTCTGCGCGCTGGTCGATCTCTGCCCATACGAACCGAAAAACCTCGCAAACGCCGCAGCCTGACCGGCGAATGCGCCCGCGAGCCCCCTAGGGAGATCCGTCATTGCGCCGGCGCGCGGCGAGCGGATAGAACTCAGTTTCGATGATCGACATCGTTCTCGTCCTGGCCGTATTCGCCAGCCTGCTCGTGGTCGTCGCCGTCTCGCAGCCGGTGGCCGTCCGCCTGAAGCTCGCGCCCGTCGTGCTCCTCGCCGTCATTGGGGTCGCGATCGGAGGAGTGTCGCTCGCGCTGCTGCGGTCGCCGCTCATCGACCGCTTCGACATCGTCGCCTCGGTGTTCGCCAATCTACCGGTCGGGGCCGAGACCTTCATTTACGTGTTTTTGCCGCTCCTCGTTTTCGAGGGCGCGATCACTACCGACGTGCGGCGCGTGTTCGAGGACGCCGCGCCCATTCTCATGCTCGCGGTGGTCGCCACGGTCGTCTGCACCGGCGTGGTCGGCGTGGCGCTGTGGCCGGTCGCGGGTTTGCCGCTGGTGGTCTGTTTGCTGCTCGGTTCGGTCGTCGCCACCACCGATCCAGCCGCGGTCATCGCGGTGTTCCGCGACGTCGGCGCGCCGGCGCGGCTCACCCGCCTCGTCGAGGGCGAGGCGCTGCTGAACGACGCCGCCGCGATCGTGATGTTCACGGTGCTGCTCGGCATGATCGTCTCCGGGACCCGGCCAACCCTCCTCGGCGGCGAGGAGCAATTCGCAATCTCCTTTCTCGGCGGGGCGGCGTTGGGGGCGCTGTCCGGACGGGCGGTGTTGTCGCTCGTCCCCTGGACCCGCGGCGACCGGCTGGCGGAGGCGACTCTGACTGTCGCGCTCGCCTATCTCGTGTTCATCGGCGCCGAGCAGCTCTTTCATGTGTCCGGCGTGGTTGCGGTGCTTTGCGCCGGGATGACCGTCAGCGCCTCCGGACGGTCGCGGATCACGCACTACAACTGGTCGTTCATCACCGATCTTTGGGCCCAGATCGCCTTCTGGGCCCATTCGCTGGTGTTCCTGCTCGCGTCGATCCTGGTGCCAAGATTTCTGCTCGACGTGCATTTCCACGACCTCGTGCTGCTCGTGGTCCTGATCGCTGCGGCCTTCGGCGCGCGCCTCCTCGTGCTGTTCCTCCTCCTGCCGCTATTGAGCCTGGCGAAGCTCACCCAGCCGATCAGCACCGCCTACAAGCTCGCGATCACCTGGGGCGGTCTGCGGGGCGCGCTCACTTTGGTGCTGGCGCTCGCGGTGACCGAGAATCGGGCGCTGACGCCGGATGTGCAACGGTTCGTGGCGGTGCTAGCGACCGGCCTCGTGCTGTTCACGCTGCTCGTCAACGGCACGACGCTGAGAGCCGTCATCCATCTCCTGCGCCTCGATCGCCTTTCGCCGGTCGACCAGGCCTTGCGCGATCGCGTTCTCGCGCTCTCCTACGCGGAGATCGCTGAGACGATTCGCACCACCGGGCGCGAGCACGAAATGTCGCCGTCCGCTCTCTCGAGCGCGCTCGCGCCTTACGAGGCCGGAGCCGCGACGGCGAAGTCGAGCGGCGCTGATGAGACCGGCCTTACCGACCACGAGCGGCTCGCAATCGCGCTGGTGGCGCTCGGCAACCAGGAACGAATGCTGGCGCTCGAAATCATGGCCGAGCGGGCCGCTTCGCCGGTGACCGTGCAGGCGCTCTTAAGAAACGCCGACGCGCTGGCCGAAGGCGCAAGGAGCACCGGGCGTCTGGGATACAAACGCGGCGCCGAGGCGGCGCTCGCCTTTCCATTTTCGTTCGCCGCCGCCTATTTCCTCTATCGGCGCCTCGGCATTGTGCGCTTTCTTGCCGATCGACTCGGCGACCGGTTCGAGATGCTGCTGGTGACCCGGCTCCTGATCCAGGAGCTTTCGGGGCCCCACGCGGCGCGGTCGCGTGCGATCTTCGGCGAGCGGGTCGTCGAGCTCATCGACGCCATCCTCAAGGAACGCCTCAACCGGACGACCGCCGCGCTCGACGCGCTGCGCCGGCAATATCCCCAATACGCCGTGGCGCTCGAGGCCAGGTTCCTGCGCCAGTGGGCGCTCAGGCGCGAGATGAGCCGCTACGAGGCCCTGTTCAAGGAAGGGCTGATCGCCGCCGAGGTCTATGAAGATCTCAAGGGAAGCGTCGAGGATACGCAGGCGAAGGAGGCCAGGCCCCGCTTCGACCTTGGCCTCGACACCCGCACGCTGATCGGGCGCCTGGAGCTGTTCGCCGATCTCAGCGACCAACAGCTCGAGCGTGTTCAAAAGCTGCTGCGGCCGCGTTTCGCCGTGCCGCGCGAGCTGATCGTTCGTAACGGCGACCGGGGCGACGCCTGTTATTTCATTGCCTCCGGCGCGGCCGAGGTCGTGCTTCCCGGACGCCGCATCCCGCTCGGCACCGGCGACTTGTTTGGCGAGATGGCGCTTCTCACCGGCATGACGCGGCAGGCCGACGTCGTCGCCATGACCTATTGTCGGCTCCTGGTCTTGCGGAAAGTCGATTTCGACCGTTTTATGCAGGACAATCGCGACATCCGTCTCGCCATCCAAAAGATCGCCGCGTGGCGATCGTCGATGAACCGCTCGGGCGAGGCCGCCGCGGCGTCCTGATCCGGGCGGGAACCGATACAGGCAGTCTCGATCAGGAGCCAAACCCGTGCAACGGCGAAGTGAAGCGCAGGCGCGACAACAAAGAGGTCCGTCGATGAACGTATTGGTCGTCGACGTGGGCGGCACCCACGTCAAAATCCTCGCCACGGGCCAGAACGAGAAGCGGGAGTTCGCCTCGGGGCCGGAAATGACGGCTCAAGACATGGTGTCCGGAGTGCGGAAGCTCGCCGGCGACTGGAGTTACGACGCGGTGTCGATCGGCTATCCGGGACCGGTCCTTCACAATCGGCCGGTCGCGGAACCACATAATCTCGGGCAGGGCTGGATGGGCTTCGACTTCGGCGCGGCGTTCAAGCGGCCAGCCAAGGTCCTGAACGACGCCGCAATGCAGGCGCTGGGCAGCTATAGAGGAGGCAAGATGTTGTTTCTCGGGTTGGGAACCGGGCTAGGCTCGGCGCTGATTGTGGACGGAATTGTCGAACCGATGGAGCTGGGTCATCTGCCCTACAAGAAGGCCACATATGAGGATTACGTTGGCGCTCGAGGGATGGAGCGGCTGGGCAAGAAGCGCTGGCGGAAGCATGTCTTCGATGTGGTCGAACGACTGGCCGCCGCGCTCGAGCCCGACGACATCGTGCTCGGCGGGGGGAACGCCGCGACGCTGAAAGAGCTTCCGCCGCGATGCCGTTTGGGCGACAATGCGAACGCGTTCAAAGGCGGATTCCTGATGTGGAAGGACGCCCCGACATCCCGCAAACATCCTTCCGCTGCTTCTGAACCTACTAGTTAACCGGCTCGTCTGAAGGAGGCGCTCATGCAACTTGGAATGGTCGGATTGGGTCGGATGGGCGCCAACATGGTGCGCAGGCTCATCAAGCAAGGCCACGAATGCGTGGTTTTCGACATGTCTCCGAAAGCGGTGCAAGACCTGGTCAGCGAGAAGGCGGTCGGCAGCGCCTCGCTCAAGGACCTGGTCAAGAAGCTCAAGAAGCCGCGGGCGGTGTGGCTGATGGTTCCCGCAGCGGTGGTGGACAAGACCATCGCCGATCTGGCGCCGGCGCTCGAGGCCGGGGACGCCCTGATCGATGGCGGCAACTCGTACTACGTCGACGATCTTCGGCGGTCCAAGCAAATGGCGACGAAAGGCATCGACTATATCGATGTCGGCACCAGCGGCGGCGTCTGGGGTCTTGAGCGCGGCTATTGCATGATGATCGGCGGACCCGATCGGGCGGTCCAGCGGCTTGACCCAATATTCAAGGCGCTCGCCCCCGGCGCGGGCGACATACCGAGAACGCCTGGACGAAAGGGCAAGAGCGCAACTTCGGAGCTCGGCTACCTCCACTGCGGGCCGAACGGCGCCGGTCATTTCGTCAAGATGGTCCACAACGGCATCGAATACGGAATCATGGCAGCGTACGCCGAAGGACTGGATATTTTGCGCGCCGCCAATGTCGGGAAAAAGGCGCACGCCATCGATGCCGAGACGACGCCGCTGCGCGAACCGGACCGCTACCAGTACGATCTCGACCTGCCCGAGGTTGCAGAGGTGTGGCGACGTGGCAGCGTGATCGCTTCATGGCTGCTCGACCTGACCGCGACCGCGCTGCAGCAGGACCCGGCGCTGAGCAAGTTCTCCGGCCGCGTGTCGGATTCCGGCGAAGGCAGGTGGACCATCGCGGCGGCCATCGACGAGGGGACTCCCGCCCCGGTGTTGACCACCGCGCTCTACGAACGGTTCAGCTCGCGCGGCGACGCCGAATTCCAGAACAAGGTGCTGTCGGCGATGCGTTACGGGTTTGGCGGCCATTTGGAAAAGCCGGCCGGCCAATAGCAAGGCGGCAAGCGCAAGACTGGAACAGATTCTTAGTCCGAGCCGATCGACGCTCGCGGCGGCCGATCGCGAGCGCTCGGATATCGAGCGGAGGCGCTGCCCGCTACGCAGCTCGCGACGACGAAGTCTCCTGCAAGTAGGTCATCGCCGCGAGCACACCGCTTGCCTCGCAATCGACGCCCGCGAGGCTGAGGCTCATTTCGACGCCGGCGAGCGCGCCGATGAGCGTCAGATCGTTGATGTCGCCTAAGTGTCCGATCCGGAACGCCTTGCCGGCGAGCCGGCCGAGCCCTGTGCCGAGCGATATGTCGAAACGGTCGAGCGCAAGCTCCCGTAAACGGTCGGCGTCGCGTCCCTCTGGCAGCATGACCCCGGTCAGTACAGGCGAATGCAGCCGTGGGTCGAGGCATATGGTCTCGAGGCCCCACGCCGCGACCGCCCGCCTCGTCGCCTCGCTATGCCGCTGGTGGCGGGCGAAGACGTGCTCGAGGCCTTCCTCGTTGAGCATGTCGATTGCGACATCGAGGCCATAGAGCAGGTTCGTCGCAGGCGTCGAGGGGAAGAAGCCTCTCGCGTTGTGGGGGATCATCTCCTCCCACGACCAGAATTGCTTGGCCGTCTCGGCCTTGCGCGCAAACGCCAGCGCCTTTTCGCTCACGGCGTTGAAGCCGAGTCCGGGCGGCAGCATCAGGCCCTTCTGCGAGCCGGAAACGCTGACGTCGACGCCCCATTCGTCGTGACGATAGTCCGCGCAGGCGAGGCCGGAAACCGTGTCGACCAGCAGCAAAGCGGGATGGCGCGCCGCGTCGATCGCCTTGCGGACCTCATCGATCCGGGACGTGACCCCCGTGGAAGTCTCGTTGTGGACGACGCAGACCGCCTTGATCGAATGGCGCACGTCTTCGCTGAGCAGGCTCTCGATGCGCTCGGGGTCGACGCCGGCGCGCCAGTCGGAGGCGATGAATTCCGGCCGCAGCCGCAGTCTCGCGGCCATATTCTTCCAGAGGGTGGCGAAATGGCCGGTTTCATACATGAGAACGGCGTCGCCCGGCGAAAACAGATTGGCGAGCGCCGCCTCCCAGGCGCCTGTCCCCGACGTCGGATAGATGAAGACGTGGCTCTCGGTCTTGAAGACGCCCTTGATCTTCGCCAGGACGCGCCGCCCCAACTTCTGGAACTGTGGTCCGCGATGATCGATCACGGGCATGTCCATCGCCCGCAAAATCCGATCGGGGATCGGGCTCGGTCCGGGAATCTGCAGGAAATGCCGGCCCGCCCGGCGCCCTTCATTGCCGCTCATCCAAGCTCCTTCGAAAGCGGTTCCTCCCGGCTCGCGCCGCTCGCGTCTTTGCTCGCGGGGAGTCGCAGGACGAGGGGACGGCCGGATTTTGACTTACTGAGCTCATGAGCGACATTCAACGCCCAGCGGAGGAATAGCCTGATGGGCGGTCCGATTGCCGGGCTTGAGCGCGCTCTGCGCGAGGAAGGCGTCGGCGAAGTCCAGTTCGACGCATTCGCGCGCGGCCGCTATGCGACGGACGCCTCATCCTATCAGATCATGCCGCTCGGCGTCGTCATTCCGGGCTCGATCGAAGAGGCGACGCGGGCGCTCAGCGTCGCCCGGTCGCGCGGCGTTCCCGTTCTGCCGCGAGGCGGGGGAACCTCCCAAAGCGGGCAGACGGTGAATGCCGCGCTGGTCGTTGACTGCTCGAAACGGCTTACCAGGATCGTGTCGCTCGATATTGAGGGGCGGCGGTGCCGGGTCGAGCCCGGCGTCGTGCTCGACGAACTCAATCGCCGGCTCAAGCCCGAGGGGCTCTGGTTTCCGGTCGACATCTCGACGGCGTCGCGCGCGACGGTCGGCGGCATGGCGGGCAACAATTCCTGCGGCGGCCGGTCACTCCGCTATGGCACGATGCGCGACAACGTGCTCTCGATCGACACTGTTCTCGCCGACGGTTCGCCCGCCCATTTCGGCGAGGTTCAGGCCGACCTTTCCGATCTTGCCGCCGACGACCCGCGCCGGGCGCTATTCCAGGACATATTGCGGATCGGCGTGCGGGAAGCCGATGAAGTCGCGGCCCGGTTTCCTAAGGTTCAGAGGCGGGTCGGCGGGTACAATCTCGACGCGCTCACGCCGGCGGGCAGTCAGTCCGGCGGCAGCGTCAATCTCGCCCATCTGCTCGTGGGCTCGGAAGGCACGCTCGCCTTCTCGACGGCGATCGAGCTGAAGCTTTCGCCGCTATTGGGGCGGCGCGCGGTCGGGGTCTGCCATTTCGGATCGTTCTTCGAAGCGATGGACGCCGCGCAGCACATCGTCGCGCTGAAGCCGATCGCGGTCGAACTCGTCGATCGAACGATGATCGGGCTCGCGGCCGAAATTCCGATCTTCAAGCCAACGCTCACCGCGTTCCTGCGCGGCGATCCCGAAGCGCTGCTCGTGGTCGAGTTCGCCGAGAGCGATGACGAGAACCGCAGGCGACTGTTGAGTCTGACGCAGCTCATCGGCGATCTCGGCTTCGGCTGGGACCGTGAGCGGAGAAAATGGGGCGGCGTGGTCGAAGTGCTCGATCCGGCGCTGCAGACGTCGATCGCCGAAATGCGCGCGGCGGGGCTCAACATCATGATGTCGATGAAGGACGCGCGCAAACCGGTCTCGTTTGTCGAGGACTGCGCGGTTCCGCTGCAGCATTTGGCCGAATATACGGCCCGGCTGACGGAGGTCTTCGAAAAGCACGGCACGCGCGGCACATGGTACGCGCACGCCTCGGAAGGATGCCTGCACGTTCGCCCCGTTCTCAATCTGAAACTGGACAAGGACGTCAAGGCCATGCGCGCGATCGCCGAAGAGGCTTTCACGCTGGTGCGCGCCTATAAAGGTTCGCATTCGGGCGAGCACGGCGACGGCATCGTGCGCTCCGAATTTCACGAGGGGATGTTCGGCTCGCGGCTCGTGCGGGCTTTCGAGGAGGTGAAGGACCGCTTCGACCCCAAAGGGCTCTACAATCCCGGCAAAATCGTCCGCGCGCCGCGTTTCGACGACCGGAGGAATTTTCGCTTCCATCCGGATTATCGCGTCCTCGAGTTCGAGCCCGCGCTCGACTGGTCCGCCTTTCCCGGCGCCGCCGGCGGCTTCTCCGGCGCGGTGGAGATGTGTAACAACAACGGCGAATGCCGGAAGGTCGCCGGCGGCGCGATGTGTCCCTCCTATCGCGTGACCCGGGACGAGCGCGACGTGACGCGGGGTCGCGCCAATTCGCTGCGCCTGGCGATATCAGGTCAGCTGGGCCCAGGCGCCCTGACATCCGACGAGATGTTCGAGACGCTGAAGCTCTGCGTTTCCTGCAAGGCGTGCCGCCGCGAATGCCCGACCGGCGTCGACTTGGCGCGGATGAAGATCGAGGTTCTCGCAGCACGCGCCCGCGACGGCCGCCTTCGCGCGCGCGAGCGCCTGATCGCTTATCTGCCGCGCTACGCCGGCCCTGCGTCTCGCCTGCACGCTCTCATGAATTTGCGTGACCGGATTCCTGTTCTCGGGCGGTTGTCCGAGCGGCTCATTGGGCTCGCCGCCAGGCGAAGCCTACCGTCGTGGCGACCCGATCGTTTCCGCGCCGATGGCGAAGCGTATGGTCCCGAGGCGGGTCCGGAAGTCGCGCTGTTCGCCGATACGTTCAACGCGACGTTCGAGCGCGAGACGATCGACGCCGCGTTGCGGGTCCTCGTCGCGGCGGGCTATCGCGTTCATGTCCCGCAGGCTGCCGGCCGGCGGCTTTGTTGTGGCCGCACCTTCCTCGCCGCCGGCCTTGTCGAGCAAGCGCGCTTTGAGGCTGCGCGATCCCTCGCGGTCCTCGCGCCCTTGGCGGAGCGAAACATCCCGATCGTGGGCCTGGAGCCGAGCTGCCTGCTGACGTTCCGGGACGAAACGACCGCGATGCGGCTGGGCGAGACCGCCGCCAAGGTCGCAAGGTCGGCGCTGCTGTTTGAGGAGTTCGTCGCGTGCGAACGGGATGCGGGACGCTTCAGAATCGAACTCGCCCCGCTAGCGGCGAACGCTTTGCTGCACGGCCATTGTCATCAGAAGAGTTTCGGCGCCATGGCGGCGACGGAAAAAGCGCTTCGCCTGATTCCCGGACTTGACGTGCAGCCGATCGAATCGAGTTGCTGCGGCATGGCCGGAGCTTTCGGCTATCAGGCGGAGACCTATGAAATGTCGCTCGCGATGGGGGAACTGTCGCTGCTTCCGCGCGTGCGCGAGGCAGACGAGGCGACGCTCATCGTCGCCGACGGATTTTCCTGCCGCCATCAGATTCGCGATGCGACAAAGCGGGCGGCGATCCATGTCGCGGAGGCGCTGGATCGAGCGCTGGCGGCCGGGCGGCGGGAACAAGACGCCGCGCCGGAGCAGGACCCATCTTGAGCGCGGCGCCGCCGCCCGGTTCGGTCAAGCGCACGCTAACGCTTCTTCGTTGCTTCATAGCGCTTCCTGCTCTCGGCGTCCGGCGGGTAGAGACCAGGGAGGGGCGCCCCCGCCAGGACCTCCTGCATGATCCAGTCTTCGAGCCGTTCCTGCTCCGGCGCCAGATCCACAACGAAATCGACAAGCGCTGCTGGAATCAGCACGACGCCGTCATTGTCCGCCACGATGAAATCGCCCGGAAACACCGCAACGCCGCCGCATGCGATCGGCTCCTGCCAGTTGACGAATGTGAGCCCGGCTATTGAGGGCGGCGCCGCCACGCCTTGACACCATACCGGCAGGCCGGTCTCGATCACCCCGGCCAAATCCCGTACGGCCCCGTCCGTAACGAGCCCGGCGACGCCCCTCTTGGCCATTCTTGCGCACAAAATGTCACCGAAAATACCCGCGTGATTGACCCCCATCGCATCCGCGACTGCGATGCAACCTTCGGACATGGACTCGATGGCGGCGCGGGTTGACTTCGGCGAAGACCACGACTCCGGCGTCGCCAGATCTTCGCGCGCCGGAACGAACCGCAAAGTGAACGCGCGTCCCGCAAGTCGAGTCTGCCCGGGTCGCAGCGGTCGGGCGCCGCGCAGCCAGACGTTGCGGAGGCCCTTCTTGAGAAGAATGGTCGTAATGGTCGCGGTCGTGACTTTGGAAAGAATTTCGATTATCTTCGCATCGATCATGGCGCCCGATCCTCTCGCCCTTCCGAAGTAAAGCCTGGATGCCTGCGATCACGTCGCTGGTTTTACTCGGAACGCCGGGAGCCGAACAGGCGGCGACCGCGCGCCGGCGGCAAAAATGAGGACGTTGGCCGGCTCCTCCTGCGGAGCGCTGGACAATCCCGGCGGCGCCGCGGAAAGCTTGATCAAGGCGCCGCCCCCGGCGATATAGTCGCTCAAAACAGGAAATCCCCACTCTTGCGAACGGTCGACCATGACTGAGGAGCTTCACCAATGCCTGACCTTCTCATGAATATCGCCGACATCGACGAGCGCATCGCGATTGTGAAGGAAAACCTCCGCGAGCTCGTCGAGCAATCCGCCTCGTACTCAGGCGCCGCCGATGAGGACCTCATGTCCCAGCGCATCGCCGAACAGGAGGCGGAGCTTGAGATGCTCAAGAATCGTCGAGACGAGCTTTCGCAAGCACGATCCTAACTCCACCAGGGAAACGCTCGAGGGCGACGTGGACAGCCGACGCCCAGCGCCCGGCGCCAAGATGGAGACGGCGCTGCGCGTATCTTCGCAGAGTCCGAACCGTGTTCGCCGGGTCGGCGCTGTCCTTGTCGCCGGCGACGGAACCGAGATCGCGGCCTGCAACACCTTTCCGGCCGGCGTGCGCGATCTCGAGGAGCGCCACGAAGGCGACGGCCGATTCGTCTGGATGGAGCATGCCGAGCGCCACGCGATCTTCGAAGCGGCCCGGCGGGGCGTGGCGACGGCAGGCGCCCATCTCACCACGACATTCTTCCCGTGCATCGATTGTGCACGCGCGATTGTCGACGCGGGCGTCGCCTGCCTGGACGCGCCAGCGCCCGACTTCGGCGATCCCGTCTGGGGCGCATCGTTTGGGCGCTCGCAGACGATTCTGAGCGAAGGCGGCGTCCTGATCCGAATTGTGGAGACGAACGCTCGCCCATGAGACGAGGGCGTGAACGGTCAGCCGATCTGCTGCGGGCTTTTACGGACACGTCTGCTGCAGCAGATTGCATCTAGATCGAGGCAGCCTATTGTAGCCGCGCTCGATGAGCGCGGCTACGCGGTCAGCGACCGCGTCTACACCGGCCAATTCGGCTTAATTGCAATCTGCTCTTACGCGCGCCGTCGCGGACGTCGATAGGGAGGCGCGGGGTCAGCGCCCGCGCCATTGCGGCGCGCGCTTCTCGCGAAAGGCGCGGACGCCCTCCTCCTGGTCGGACGATCGCAGCGCCTCGATCAGCGCCGGCAGGCGCAGCATCTGCGCCTCTCGCGGCGTGACGCGCTCGCCAGCCCGCACCATCTGCTTGACCGCGCGCACCGAACGGGGCGCGCAGGCCAGGATCTCGGCGACCCAGCGGGCGACCGCCTCATCGAGTGCTTCCGGCGCGGCGACCTCGTTGACGAGGCCGAAGCGCAGGGCCTCGTCGGCGCCGATGCGCCGGCCGGTCAGCAGCATGCCCATCGCCTGGACATGGGGAATGCGGCGCGCGAGAAGGGCAATGCCGCCGTCAAGCGCGAGGCGGCCGACGCGCGGCTCGGGCAGGCCGAATGTCGCGTCGGCCGAGGCGACGACGATGTCGCAGCCGAGCATCATCTCCATGCCGCCGCCCAGCGCATAGCCATTGACGCGGGCGATCACCGGCACATCGAGCGTGTCGCGCAGCGCAAGGCCGCCGAACCCGCCGGGGCGAGCTTGAGCCCAATAATCGAGGCCACTCGCGCCCTCACCCCCCTTCATGTCGGCGCCGGCGCAGAACGCGCGCGCGCCGGCGCCGGTGAGCACGACGACACGGATGTCGCGATCCTTCTCGATCGCCTGCCAGATATGGATCAGCTCGGTCTCAGTCGCAGCATCGACAGCGTTATGCCGATCCGGCCGGTCGATTGTCACCCGCGCGACATGGTCCTGGACCGAGAACAGGACGTTCAAGCGACGATCCCCGTCCGCTTGAGGGCGGCGATGCGCTCGGCCGAATAGCCGGCCTCGCTCAAGACCGCCTCGCCATCGGCACCGAGCGCGGGCGGCGCGCGGCGAAGCTGGAATGCGCCCTCGGTCATGGCGAGCGGCGTGCCGATGAGCGGCAGGGCGCCCGCCTCGCCATCGACCGTCACCACCGTTCCGTTCGCCACGGTCTGGTCGTGGCCGAGCGCCTCGGCCAGAGTCAGCACCGGGGCGCAGAGAAGATCCCGTTCGTCGAGCCGGTCGAGCCAATATTCGGTCGTGTTCGAGGCGAAGCGCTCACGGAACATCGCCTGCAATTCCGCCTTGTGGGCGACCTGCCCGGCGAAGGTCGAATAGCGCTGATCGGCGGACAGATCGGGGAGATCGAGCGCCGCACAAATGTCCTGCAGCGGATTGGCCTTGAAGGCGCCGACCAGCACGATCGCGCCGTCGGTCGTCTCGAAACCGCCAGTCAGCGGATAAGCGCCCCAGGAAAAATGCCGGCCGCGCTGCAGCCACATCGCCGCTTCCTGCATCTGCATGGCGAGCATGGATTCGAACAGCGACACCGCGACCTGTTGGCCGCGCCCGGTCTTCTCGCGCTGCAGAAGCGCGAGCAGAATCGCCTGGACCAGATGCATGCCCGCGGTATAGTCGCACAGCGCCGTGGCATAGACGGAAAGCGGCTCGTCGTCGTTGCACTTGCGCCGCATCACGCCCGAGAGCGCCTGCGCCAGAATGTCCTGTCCTCCCTTGTAGGCAAGCGGCCCCTTTCGTCCGAAGCCGGAGCCGAAGGCGCAGATGATGCGGGGATTGATTTTGGCGAGTTCGTCATAGCCGAAGCCCATCCGCTCCATCACGCCGGCGCGAAAATTGTTCACGACCACGTCCGCCGCGCGCACGAGGTCGTAAATAATCGCCTTGCCGTCCTGCTTGCGCAGGTCGAGCGCGATCGACCGCTTGTTGCGGTTGAGGCTGCGGAAGACCGGGTTGTCGAGTCCGTCCGGATCGTCGGGAATCGAGGAGCGTGAGAGGTCGCCTGCGCCGGGGCGCTCGATCTTGATGACGTCGGCGCCGTAATCGGCCAGCACCTGGGTCGCGCTCGGTCCGAGCATCACCTGGGTGAAGTCGATGACGCGCACGCCGGAAAGCGGCTGCATTGCCGAAGAGTCCATGGCCAATGATCCTATTGAGCGGCGATGGTGAGCTGCGCGTTCGCCGCGGGCCTGTCGCCCGGATCGGC
>Ga0335073_10000191_pt1 | contig 75127 bp, 71 predicted proteins | sample Lox_Sample_22_FD_207093 | JGI IMG/M metagenome (GOLD analysis project Ga0335073, IMG submission 207093) | Soil microbial communities from Loxahatchee National Wildlife Refuge, Florida, United States - Lox_Sample_2.2 | ecosystem: Environmental > Terrestrial > Soil > Wetlands | place: USA... | reverse complement strand
GCAGGTAAGTTTCCTGCACCAGGTCGGCCGCGTCCTCGCGCGTCGCCGCAAAATGTCCAACGTGCCGCAACAAGGCGCCCCGGTATTTGTTGAACAACAGCGTGATGAATGCCCGCTGCGCCGCATCCGTGGGATCGGACACCGGATCCTTTGTTTGTGGTTTGGCGGGCTTCAGCAACGGCAGACTCTCGACTTTAAGTCGCTACTATACGCATGACGCGGGGGCGGCCGCCAAGGCAGCGGCGGCGGCCAGGCGGGAAAACCCCACTCGCGCGTATTGAGGAGGAGTGGCACGGAGGAGGGTGGCCATGCTCATGAGCCTTGTGCGGCGCGCGTCGCTTCCGGTTGCGGCTGCGCTGCTCCTCATCGGGACGAGCGCGGATCCGCGTGAGGCCGGGCCGGGCTCTCTACGCGTTCTGGTCTACCAAGGAGGCTTCGCCTCGGTCAATTCCTACCTGTTCAGCAACGGCAAGAGCCTCGTCGTCATGGACGTGCAACGCAGGGCATCCGAGGCGCAGAAGCTGGCCGAGCTCATCAGGAGCCTGCATCTGCCGCTGACTCATATCTTGATCAGTCATGGGCACACCGATCATTTCACCGGGATGGCCCTCCTGCATCGAGAATTCCCCGCCGCCCGGATCGTGGTCGCGAGTGAGGACATCAAGCACGACATCAAGGATTACGCCATCTACATGGACACCGGCGGCGCGACCGGCGCCGAGCCTGCGCTCGATCCGGCCCTCAAGCCGCGCTCGGCATCGAATCGCGGCGGATTCGATTATGACAACTTGATCGAAGTGCTTCCGGGCAAGGTGCTGCACATGTCGGGTGGCGGTACGCTCGAGCTCGAGGCCGGCTATCCGCCGACCGAGGCCAAGCACATGACTACCGTCTATTGTCCCGAGCTGAATGCGCTTTTCCTGGCGGACCTCGGCTACAACAAGGTGCATCTGTGGATGGGCGATGACATCACCCTCGAGCGCATAGCGACCTGGAAGGAGCAGCTGCTCCTCATCAAGCAGCGTTACGCGGCGTTGAATCCTCGCGTCTATCCCGGACACGGCGACCCCGCCAATCTCGACCTGATCGATTCCGTGGTGCGCTACATCGATGATTTCACGCGCATCGTCTCGACGGCGCATTCTCGAGAGGAGGCATCGGCCGCGATGAACGCCTTGTATCCCGGGTATCGGGAAGCGGATTTCTTCCTCAAATACAGCATCGAGAATCACGTGAAGTGAGCGGCGGTCGGCGCACTCGCCATCACGATCCTGATACATCGCTCAGTTCGAGAAAGATCGATCGGCTCGCCGCGCGCATGGGCGTGATCTCGGCGTGTTCGAGCGCTGTGGCCTCCAAAGCGCGGATGCTCGCGAGCGCCCGCTCCCTGGAGTCGGCCTCGATCTCGACGACGGTCAAAAAGGCTGGCACTTCAGGCGGGTGATCCATGAGCACGCGGTATAGTCGATAGCTCGCGACGCTGCGGATTGCCGGTGCGGCGCGTGCCGGCTCGATGTAGGTGTGCCGGTACCATCGCTCGAATGCCCGCCGAGCCGCCTCATCCCCGCAGCACTCGTAGCGCACCGTATAGAGGTATCGTGAGATGGCGGCGGGGGCCCGCACCGGCGCCCGGTAGATGGGACCGTTCAGTCGGTAATAGATACGCTCGGTGACTCGCAACAGGTCGGTCGAGCGGTGTGCCTTCTCCATGCCCCAGCTTGCCATCAGCATGTCGATGATGGTCCGATCGATGTTGCGACTCTTGATGTCGTAGAGCGCGAGGTAGCGCGTGGGCGGCGAATCGGGGGACGTTGCTTGCTCTTCGCCCCGGCGCGCCCGCACGTATCCAGGGACGCGCAGAACGTCCGGAATGTCGACATGGTCATACCAGTCGTTGAATGCCTTTTCCTGCGCGGGATCGGTGTTCACGGTCATCACGAGCATCAACCAGTCGCTGCCGAAGGGGCTGTCGACATCGGCCGCGGTTGCGGCATGCACGGCGCCGGCCTGCAAGCCTGCGAGGGCCGTCGCGCAGATCAGGCCGCGGCAGATCGCGCTCCGCAGCGCCTCAAGACCTCTGCCGATCACTCGCTCGCACCGACGCTTGCATCGTAGACTTTTTGGCCGCCGATGAACGTCATCTTGACCTTGATCGAGTGCACCTCGGTGATCGGGACCTGCAGGGGATTCTTGTCGATCACGATGACATCGCCGAGCATTCCCACCTCGATGCGTCCGATGCGGTCGGCCATTCCCTCCTCCTTGGCCGAATTCGAGGTGAACATCGTCAGCCCCTCCTTGAGCGTGATCGCCTCCGCCTTGCCGAAGCTTTGCGCGCTGCCCCCCGGCTTCTGGCGCGTCACCAGCGTTTCGAGGGCGCTCCACGGGTTCACCGACGGCACCACGGACCAGTCGGACCCGGGCACCACCAGGGCACCCGCGTCGATCATCTCGCGCACCGGCCAGACGCGGTCGATGGTGGGCTCACCCACGGCGGCGGTGATGTCATCGTTGATCGGCGTCGGTCCCCAGAGGTAGGGCGACACCTCGAATGTTGCCCCGATGGCGCGTGCGCGGGCCACGTCTTCCTTGGCCACGAAGGTGCAGTGACCCACGTTGTGCATCTGCGGGCTGAAGCCGTTCGCGCGGCGGGCGGCCTCGATGGCATTGAGGCCCTCGCGTACCGCGGCATCGCCGGCGGCGTGGAACTTCACGGTCAACCCCATCCGGTCGAAGCGTGTCACCGCCCGATCCAGCACGTCCTGCGGGATCAACAGCATCCCCTTGCGGCTCGCCTCATCGGCTCGGCCGGCAACCGTGCCTCGATAGGGCTCGAGCATCGCGGCGGTATGACTGTCGGTCGGCACCCCGTCGAGAAAGATCTTCACGCAATCGGCGGAAAGGCGCTCACGGGCGTAGAAGTTTCTGAGCGACAAGGTCGTGTCGGCGTCCTTGTCGTCCGGCGACCAGACCAGGCACAGGCGCGTGCGCTGCTTGAGCACACCCTGGTCGGCGAGCGACGCATAGGCCTTGAGCTCGTTCATGACGCCGGTCGAGAAGCCGACGGCCGCCTCGGTAAATGAGGTGATCCCGTACGAGAGCATCTGCTGCACCGCCCAGGCAAGCGCTTCGCGTGCGTCAGCTTCGGTGTGCTTCGGAGCCTTGGCGGAGGCGATGTCGGCGGCCGCCTCGCGCAGGATGCCGGTGGGGTTTCCAGAGGCGTCGCGCTCGATGATCCCGGACTTCGGATCGGGGGTGCCCTTGGCGAAGCCCACGGCCGCAAGCGCTTTGGAATTTGCCCATGCGCTGTGCCCGCTCGTATCCGCCAGCAAGACCGGCACATCCGGAGCGATGGCATCGAGGAGCTTGCGATGCGGCGCCTTTCCGAGGGCGGAAGCGTCCCATTGGCCACCCGTGACCCAGGCGCCGGGCTTTGCCCTGGCCACGCAGCCCTTCACGATCGTCAAGAGTCGCGCGAGCGAGGACCCCTGAGGAATGCTGCAAGCGCGTGCGCTGATGCCGGCAAAGACCGGATGCACGTGCAGGTCATGTAGACCGGGAAGAACCGTGTCGCCGTGAAGGTCCACAACCACGGTGTCTGCGCCCTTGAGCTTCAGGACGGCTGAGGAGTCGCCGAGTGCCGCGATGATGCCGGCGCGCACCGCCATGGCCTCGGACCACCCCGACGTCGTCATGATGTGGCCGTGAGTCATGATGAGATCGGCGGGCGCGGCAGCGGGGGCCGCTGCCTCTTCCGCGGAGGCCCGAGCGTGTGCGCCGATCAATACCAGCCCCGCGAGCACCACTCCGACGATCACCCCGTGAGTCTTCGAAATTCGCATGATGTTGCCTTCAGTAGTGATAGATCGCGGTGATCCCGGCGGTGAGCGGTCTCCAGGTGATCACCTGGAACACCGGAGACAGCACACCGGCGTTGTTGACCGTGGAGATCTTCGGCTGCTGATCGAAGAGATTGTCCACGAACAACGACACGTCCCAACCGGCCCATTTCGTGCCGGCGCGCAACGCCGTGTACGCGCTCGAGGGAATGGGCGGAAATGCGTCGGCGAGGCCGCCGTTGGCCGGGTCCTGGAACGCCGTCAGAGTGGTCTGTTTGGCGCTGTATTGATAGTCGGCGCGAAGGTAGCCGCTGGTCGAAAGGATCGGAAAATCGAGCTGACCGAACAGTTGCAGCGTCCACGGCGGGGCGGGCAGATGATCACCGTCGCGCACGATCGAGTAGAGCCCGGGTGTCTCGGCCGCCACGGGCGTCGCATACACGGTCTCGGTATACGAAGCGTCGGTATAGCCGAAAGTCGCCCCGACTGTGAGCCACTCACTGGCTCGGAGCTGCGTCTGCAGATCGATGCCGCGGCTGCTCGCGGTGCCGAGATTGGAGGTGAATTGAAAGCCACAGGGCAGAGCCACGTTTTGTTGGATGTTATTCCACTTGATGTAGTACACGCTCGCGTTCACGAGCAAACGCCGATCGGCGAGCGTGTTCTTGGTGCCGAGCTCGTAGCTCCACACGTTGTCGGAGCTGTATTGCGGCGGCACTCCGGTGAGGCCGTAGGGCTGAAAGTCGCAAAATTGGCCGATGTCCGGATTGGCGCCGCCGATACGATAACCCTTGGCAACGGTGGTGTACACGAGGTTATTGGGGTCGAACTGGTAGCTCAGACCGAATTTTGGCGTCACCGGGTGCTCGGTGATCGACGCGGTGCTCGACACCGGGGGTCCGACGACGAATCCGCTGTAGTCGGCCTGCCCCAGGAAATCGGCCTTCGACACGCGCAGTCCCACAGTCGCCGTCAAGTGCTCGGTGATCTTCACATCGGCCTGGCCGAACAGCGCGACCTGCTTGTCGAGGGAGCTGAAGGGATCCTGCTTGTAGATGTAGCCATCCCCCACCGGGAGTCCGAGAGCGCCAAGGAGACCGGGGTCGTACACGTTCTCGATCGTGTTCTCCTTGGCATGCTGATAAAAGATGCCGGCGGTCCAGTTGACGCGCGCCGCCGCATTGGTCGACTCGATCCGCAGCTCGGAGGTCCAGTTCTCTTGATCGTCCGCCCAGTATCCGGGCGCCTGCACCGGTCCGGCCGGGTAGGGGTCGCCGAGAAAGATTGCGCGATCGACGGCCGAGTAGTCGGTAACCGCGGACTGATTGCGCTTGAAGTAGGAGGTGTTCTCGACCAGCCGCACGGCGCCGAGGTTCCATTCGAGCTTGATCGCGGACAGCGTGAAGCTGTCGGTGCTCGGCTGCGCGATCTCGTTGCCGTTGCGCAGGGTCTGTGCGAATTGTCCATCGGTCGGATCGGGCGGCGGCACGCCGGGCTGGATCGCCCACCACGAGGAGCTGTCGTCGACATGCCGGGTTTGATAGTAAACCGAGGGAGTGATCGAAAGGTTCTCGGTCGCGGCCCACTTGAGCGCGAGGCGAGCCGTCTTGGTGGTGTTCGCGTTGGAATCCGGATCCGCCACCTGGCCCGTGTGCCAGTCGATCCGATCCACGTATCCCCCCTCATGACGGAAGGATACGCTGGCGCGAAAGCCGAGCGAGTCGGAGAGGATCGGGCCGCCGCCGGCGAGCCCGAGTTCCTCAAGGGGATCGCCATGCTCGGTATAGGCGAGCTCGGAACGCAGGTAGGCGGAGTATTGCTCGAGATTTGGATCCGGTGTGATGAAGCGCACCGTGCCTCCCTCGGAACCCGAGCCAAAGAGCGTGCCTTGCGGCCCGCGCAGGACCTCGACGCGATCGATGTCGAACAGGTACGGATAGGCATTGAAGGTGCCGAACGACAAGTGCCGGCCCTGGATCGGCGTGTCGTCGATGTAGATGCCGGTGGTGGAGGCCCCGGCGGTCGAGTCGATGCCACGGATCGCAATGTCCGAGGACTCCGAGTTGTTGTTGATCGTGCCCCGAAACAGCGTGAGGCCCGGAGTGAGGCGCGCGAGATCATCGATGGCACGCGTTCCCTGGATGTCCATGGTGGCTTGGCTGAAAGCACTCACACTGATGGGCACATCCTGCAGTCGCTCGCTGCGCCGCTGCGCCGTGACCACCACTTCTTCGAGACTCGAATCGGCGGAGGCTTGCGACTCGTCCAGCGCGAAACAGCGAGTGTCCGGGACATTGGCCAGCAGCACACCGAGAACGCCGCCTGCGACGGCATGCCGCCAGCGGTCCCATTGAATGCACATGAATCCCCCCTTCGAGCTGCGCTCGCGCCGTTCCGGTCGGTGCAGCGTCGAGACTGTTACGCACGAGCAGGGTCCCGCCGCCAACGCGAGGTCGAGCCAGACGCGAGCGCGCGGCCAGTCCGGCAACTTGGGACTAGTAGTGATAGGTCAGAGTCAGCCCGAGTGTTCGCGGTCGCCAGGTGATTACATAGAGGAGGGGGGTTCCGCCGGTCGGCGAGGCGACATCCTGATTGACCGTGAGGCGAGGTTGGGTATCGAACAGATTTTGCGCAAAGAGCGATAGGTCATAGCCGCCCCATTTCATTCCCGCGCGCAGCGAGGTGTAGCTCTGGGCCGGCACACCGGCGGTCCATAGACCATAGCCGCCATCCAAGGGATTGCGCCCCGGAACGGGGTTCGTGAGAGCGGCGGCGTACTCGAAGTCGATGCGTGTATATCCCTGGCGCGCGAGCAGCGGAAAGTCGGCCTGCGCGAAGATCTGCGCCTTCCAGGGCGATCCGGGAATGTGGTCGCCATCCTGGACCACGGACAGGGACGCCGAGGGGAGGCGTACCGTCTGCGTGTAGCGGGCATCGCTCACATCGAGGGTGCCGCCGAGCAGCACGGAGCCCACCTTGATTTCTCCCTGAACGTCGAACCCCTTGCTCTCGGCGGCGCCGAGGTTCGCGGTGAACTGGAAACCGCAACCGGTGAGCTGCACGTTCTGTTGAATGCCGTTCCACCGGATGAGGTAGGCGCTCACATCGAGGAGCGCCCGCCCGTCTTGGAACGCGCTCTTGTCGCCGATTTCATAGCTCCAGACATCGTCGGAATGATATTGCGGGGGCACCTGCGCGAGTCCGATGGAGCCGAGCGGACTGTCCGGGCCGCCGTAGCAGTACCGTCCTACGGCCGGATTGACCCCTCCGATGCGGTAGCCTTTGGCCATCGTCGTATAGAGGAGCGTCGTGGGGTCGACTCGATACTCGAGACCGGCCTTGGGCGTGACCGGGTATTCCGCGATCCGGCCCGTACTGGAGACGGGCGCTCCCACCACAGGACCTGCGTAGTACGCGTAACCCGAATAGCCCGACCTGCCGTAACGCAAGCCCAACGTCAGGCTCAGCGCGTCGCTCGCTCTGAGGTCAGCCTGACCGAAGCCGGCGGTCTGGCTGTCGATGCCGCCGAACGGCTCCTGATAATAAAGATAACCGCCTTTGTATACGGGTAAGCGGAGCTGTCTGACCAGCGCAGGATCGAAGACGTTTTCAATGGTGCTTTCGTAGGCATGCTGATAGAAGATTCCCGCGGTCCATTTCGTTCGCAGCGTCGTATCGTTGGATTCGATGCGCAGCTCCTGAGTCCAGTACGACTGGTCCACGGCCCAGAACGTCGGCGCTTGCACGCCCGGCGGAGGATAGGGATTGCCCAGCAGCACCGCTCGATCGTATTCGGTGTAGTCGGAGACCGCGGTTTGATCGCGCTTGAAATAGGAGGTGCTCGAGAACAATCGGACCGAGGCCGCATTCCAGTTGATCTTGAGCGCCGACAGCGAGAATGCATCCGTGCTCGGGTTCATGATGGCATTGCCGTTTCGAAACGGTGAGTCGAACTGGTTGCCGGTCGGGTCAGGCGTCCCCGGTACCGGGGACCACCAGGCTGCGGTATCGTCCAGGTGGCGGTCTTGATAATAGATCGAGGGTTCGAGGATGAGGTTTGCGCGAGCGGCCCACTTGAGCGCGACTCGCGCGGTCCTGGTGGTGTTGGCGTTCGAATTCGGATCGATCGTGTCGCGGGTGTGCCAGTCGATTCGATCGACGTATCCACCCTCGTAGCGATAGGACGCACTCAGACGTATCGCCAGCGTATCGTCAACCAGGGGTACGCCGCCGGCGGCCCCCATCTCGGCAAGGCCCGCTCCATGGTCGATCCACCCGCCTTCCGTGCGCACGTAAACGCTGGCGGCGTGCAGATCCGGGGTTGGCGTGATGAAGCGCATGGTCCCGCCTTCGGAGCCCGAGCCGAATAGCGTGCCCTGCGGCCCGCGCAGCACCTCGACTCGGTCGAGGTCGAACAGCTGCGGGTAGGCGTTGAACGTGCCGAACGAGAGCTGTCGGCCCTGGATCGGGGTGTCGTCGATGTAGACACCCGTCGTGGCGGTGCCTGCCGCCGAAGCAATGCCGCGAATCGAGATGTTCGAGGATTCCGAGTTGTAGTTGAGGCCGCGCTCGAAATCGATCCCGGGCGTCATGCGGGCGATATCATCGATCGTTTTCGATCCCTGCACGTCCATGGCGGAGACGTCGTACACGCTCAAGCTGATCGGCACGTCCTGCGGCCGCTCGGCGCGCCGCTGCGCGGTGACCAGGAGCTCTCCCAGCGGGGTAATTTCCGAGGTCGAAGTCGAGGCCAGGGGTCTCGATCGTACCGATGAGGAAGCCGAACTGGCGGCAGAGGGTGTCGAGACGCGGCGGAGCCCAATGATGCCGGGCGCGAGCTCAAAAGCCTCGAGCTGCGATCCGCGCAAGAGCTCATCCAGCGCGGCCCGCAACGAAAGAGGCCCCTGCAGCGACGGAGATTGGAGATCCGCGACGAGCTTCGCGTCGAACAAGATTTGCACATTCGCGGCCCTCGCGAGCGCCCGTAATGCATCACCGAGGGGCTGCGCCTCGATGCGCGCATCGAGCTGCGCTTGCATTGCCTCGCTGGGCGCGGCAGCTGCCGGGATTGCCGACGTGCCCATCAACAGGAGGAGCGGCAGCGTGGCAATGAGTCGCTGGAGATGACCGTGCGGCGCTCTCCGCTTGAATGGGGTCGGCAGCGATCTCACCCGGAGGGGAGCGCCCGTGTCATTGACCCCGTATGCCATGGCCCGGCGATATTCTGTCAAAGGGTGCCGCGTACTTCGGGCCAACAGCCCCAATCGATATCCGGCCCACATTCACAAGAGATGCTGCCCGTATTTCTGACATAATTGGCATGTGCCGCGCCGATTGCGGCGGCATTGCAAGTTTGAGCCATGCAATGACGCGTGGTATGGCGAATTGAACACTTGAGCACGATGTGAAAGTTTCGCCGAATCAGCAAGAGCTCATACTCGCCAACGAGTATCGAGCGCCCGCGAACAGCGCGCGGGCGCTCGAAGACGTGATCGGCCTCGCGACGCAAGGCACGACGTTGCGCCGTCTCACCATGATCGCCTCGCGACCCAATGCCGCCACCATCTGGGTGCGCGCCGATTACGGGCTCGATGTCGAGGCGGTGAATGATCCGATCCTCGCTGCGGCGAGCGATGTGGACGAGGATGCGCCCACCCAGGATGCAAGGGTGCCGACCGCGCTCATCGCCGATACGCCGGAGTCGCGTGCGAGGGCTCTCACCGCGCGTGCGCGCTCACAATCTTCACAGGGCCGCGCTGCCTATTACGCACGCGTGCAGGCGCCGGGGGAGCGGAGCAAAGGCTTGTACGTCGACGTTCATGTTTGATGTGCCGAGCGAGCGTCACGTAGGGTAGCGCTGTTGGTGAAGCCCCTTGTTCCGCCGCCGATCGTAGCCTTGGTCGCCGCCCTGGCGATGTGGGCACTCGATCGATGGTTTCCATTGGATCACTGGCTGTCGTTCCCGCTTCAGCGCCTCGGATCGCTCCCAGCAGTGGTTGGATTCGCAGTCGCCAGCGCCGCCTTCATGAGCTTTCGGCGCGTGCACACGACGGTGAACCCGCTGCTGCCGGACAAGGCCACCCACCTCGTGACCGAGGGTGTTTTTGGAATGACTCGCAATCCCATGTACCTCGGTTTGCTGCTGGTGCTTCTGGGATGGGCGATCTGGCTGGGCAGTATCGCCCCTTTGTTCGTGCTGCCCGCTTTCTGGGTGATGATCACGTACGCGCAGATCATTCCCGAGGAGCACGCCTTGGGGAAAGTCTTCGGAGAGGACTACGCCGCTTACCGCCGCAAGGTCAATCGGTGGTTGGGGCGTCGCCGCGCCCAGCGGCGCCAAGGCGCCCGCCCGTAAGCATCGAGGCCTCACCCGCCCACCTGGCTCACTGCTCCGTGATGGTGGCGAGCGCCTTCGCGAGCTCGACCAGATCCTTCTGCAGCCGCCTCACCCTGGTCGGCCCCAAGGCGCGAAGCGCTACCTCATTGATGGATGACAGCATTTGGTGACACGCCTCATGCAATGCGATGCCGCGCTTCGTCAATTGGATCAGCTTCGCGCGGGTATCGCTGGGATCGGCAACCTGCTCGATGTAGCCACGCGACTGCACCTCGCGGATGAGCTGACTCATGGCCTGTTTCGTGACGCCCAGGCGTCGCGCCAATTCTTGCGCCCGCATGCCGGCGCCCGTGGGATCCAAATGCGGCATGAGGCTTGCAAATGCGGGGGTGATGTCTTTGAAGCCGCATTTGCCGGCCTTCACCATCACCGCGGCGACCAGGGTGCGGTTGGCGGCCCCCAAGGCGGGAGCGAAACTATCCGTCATTAGTCAAGAATGTTGACATTAACGTCAAGTACCTTTACTATATTGGTCAACGTAGTTTACCAGATCGGAGCGTCGCCGAGAATCATGAATACCCCCCTGAAGACCGTGAGACCGTCGAGGGCGCTCCTCGCCGGGTGGCTGGGCTTGATGTGCGCTGGCATGGGCGCGCCTGCGGCGAAGGCTGACCCGCCGGATTCGTCGGCGCGGGCGGTGAGGTTCACGGACTTGAATCTCACCGATCCCTCCGACGCCTACACGCTGTACAAGCGGATCTACGCGGCCGCCGAGGCGGCATGCGCGGCGCTGGACGACGGAGGCATCGGATACGAAGTTCGTCATAAGTGCGTCGCTCGCGCCCTGGCCGGGGCCGTGTTGCGCCTCGACAGTCCGAGGGTGACCGCGATCTACCAGGCGAGGGGGTCGGGCCTCGGTGAACCATCCATCTTGCAGGTCAGGGCAGCGCATAAACCTGCTGCGCAAAGCGCGTGCACGTTATCTAGATTAGCGAGCGAGGATTTGATACAAAGAATGAGATAACGATGCCCATCTGCACGTCGAGGCCACGGCTGTGGTAGCGTCGGGGAGAACGTATGCAGTGGGCGCGATCTTCGGGTGCCTTCCTGATGACGAGCATCTTTGTGCTTGCCTGCGTCGCAAGCGGGCCCCGCCGTGCGCTCGCCAATCCCACGAGCGCGTTGCCGCAGCCGAGCACGACCTCGCTCGATCCTCCGCCTATCGTTCATTTCTGCGGCGCGCACTGCGCGACGTGGTACCTGACCAAGGACCACAAAGGCTACGCCGGGGAGGCGAACACGCCGACCGTCCTCGGCGGTACCGGGGTCGTTATCTCACGCTTCGGATCCGAGGGGGTCGAGCTGTACCGATCCGACCCTCCGAACCGTTGGTTTCCCAAGGGCCTCAAGGCGGTCATTACAGGGCAGATCGCTCCCACCGGCAACCGCCTGGTCAACGCCAAGATCCGCTGGACCTTTGGCCAGTCTGGAATGGGTGATGTGCGTTTCACCTGGGGCAGCGCGCTCGATGACATCCCGGGTGATGACAATCCGCGCGGACGCCCGCCCAGGAGCGTCCCGACTGCCACCAGCGCCCGCGTGCCCGCGAATGCACCGGCGGACATCCCGGAACCGACTGTCGTCACTTCGAGCGTGCCGGCGCCGACTCCAGCTGGACCGGCGGTCGTGTCAGGGACGAACGTCATCCCGAGCGTCGAGGCCGCCTGGGTCCCGCGCAAGCGCCTCGCGCTTCTCATCGGCAACAGTCGCTACAACCCGTCCCCGGGCTCGGTGGAGGCGAGCGTCTGGCCGGATCTAGAAGATGGCCCCATCAAGGATGCCGACGCGGTGGCCGCTCGACTGCGCGCACTCGGGTTCGAGGTGGTCGAGCTCAAGAATCAGAACCTCGACCAGATGAATGCCGCGCTGCGAGCCTTCGGCGAGCGCATCGCTGCGGATCCCGATGCCCTCGCACTCTTCTACTATTCGGGCCACGGGGCACGCGCGCCGCGTGATCTCGGAGATGAAGGCGAAGAGACCTACCTGATTCCGGTCGGCACGAATTTGCAGTACGACGTCGACGCTCATTCCAAGGCGGTCGGACTCATCGAGGTGCGCAACATCATGCGTCGCAGCCGCGCGGGGGTGGTGATCCTCGATGCCTGCCGCAACAATGCGCTGCGCCGCCCTCCAACCCGAGCCGCCGGCAGCCGCGGACTGGCGGCGCCTGAGAACATCTCGGGCATGCTGTTTGCCTACTCGACCTCGGCGGGCGATGTCGCCGAGAATCGGCCCGGGCAGATGAGCGAGTACACGGAACTGCTGGTTCGCGAGATCGGGCGCTCCGGGGAGTCGTTGACCGGCTCGTTCCGCCAGGTGCGCAAGCAGATCGCGCTGCTGCACAACTCGCGCCTGCCCGAGCTCACCGACGAGCTGAACGACGACATCGTGCTCGCGCCGCGCTAGTCGTGGCGAAGAAGGCGCACGCTACCGCACTACGTTGATCAATCGCGCTCGAAGCGAGGTACGAAATGCTCAGCAATGATGCGCTGAAGAAGCTCAGAGCCGACCTCGAAAGCCAGGTCGCAGAAGGGCAGCCGCCGGGCCTCGTGGCCGTGCTGAGCCGGGGCCGCGAGACGCATGTATTCACGGCCGGCGTGATGTCGTTGGGTGGGCGGAGCGTGCCGCGCGATGCCATCTTCCGAATCGCGTCGATGACCAAGCCGGTCACGGCCGTGGCCGCGATGATGCTGGTGGAAGAGGGCAGGCTGCGGCTCGATGAGCCCATCGATCGACTGGCGCCCGAGCTTGCCGATCGGCGCGTGCTCAAGCGCAGGGACGGACCTCTCGACGAGACGGTTCCGGCGCGCCGGCCGATCACGCTGGAGGACGTGCTCACCTTCCGCCTGGGCTGGGGAATTGATTTCAATGCGGAGACGCCCTTCCTCGAAGCGGTCAAACAATTACCCGGTTTCGGCATGCCCAATCCGGCCTGGCCCGGTGACGATGACGCGTTTCTGCGAGAGCTCAGCAGGCTGCCACTCCAGGCTCAGCCGGGTGAGCATTGGCTCTATACGCTGGGATCCAATGTGCTCGGCGTGCTGATCGCGAGAGCAGCCGGGCGGCCTCTGGATGCTGTTTTCCAAGAGCGCATCTTCGAACCCTTGGGGATGAGGGACACGGGCTTCTTCGCTTCGGCCGAGAAGCAGGAGCGCCTGGTCACCGGCTATGTCGATCGACAGGGCAGCTTGGTGGCGTTCGAGCCGTGGAACGGTCTGTATGCGACAAGGCCGAGCTTCCTGGCGGGGGACTCGGGCTTGGTCTCCACGGCTGACGACTATCACGCGTTCGCTCGTTTCATGTTCAGCGGAACGTCATCGACCGGGCGGCGTCTCCTCAAGCTCGACACGCTCAGGGCCATGACGACCAACCGTCTGACGCCCGAGCAGATGAAGGGCGGGGAACTGATCCTCGGATCCGGCCGCGGCTGGGGATTGGGTCTCGCAGTTCAGGTCGCGGCGGATGCCTACGGCCTACGGCCTGGCACCTTCGGTTGGAACGGAGGCTTTGGCACTTCCTGGTTCAACGATCCTGCCGCCGATGTGACGGCGATTCTGCTCACGCAGCGGGTATTCGACAGCCCCGATCCGCCACCCGTGCACAAGCGCTTCTGGCAACACGCATGTGCTGCGATACGCTGACGGAAACGAGTGGTCCGAAGACACAAACAACGCCTACCTGAGCGGGTGGCGCGGGGCCGAGCGATTGCGTAAAACCGTCAAGCTACTGGGCTCCTGGTTACTCTGGCGGGCCGTGGTCGGCGATGGCGTATGATGCTGTTCCACCGCCGAGGCCTGGCGGCATCATATCGGGGCGCAGATGACCGGGAGACAATTCGTTGGAGTGGCGATGAGCGCCGTCCTCCTGGCGAGCGCGCTGGCGAGCGCCGATCCGATCTTCGAGTCGCCGCCCGATGAGCCGCCGGAGGCGAGCCTGGCGCCCGGCGAAGTTGCGGGTGCGGATTTTCACGTCCAAGACCCGGTGCACAGCGACGGCCTGATGCATCGCTACGTGATCGAGAGCCGCTTCGGACCCTTCGAGGCGTATGGAATAGATGCGCTCGCGGTGCGGCTGCATGAGGTTGCGGCGCTCACCACGCTCTCGAAGACTTCCGAGACGAGCGTCGTGGTCGACTCCGCGGTACGCGGCGTCGAGACCGATGCCAGCTCGATGCTAAGAGCGGCAACCCATCCGGTGGGGACGGTGCTCGGCGTACCCAACGGAATCAAGCATCTGCTGAGCGGCGCCTCCGCGGAAGCGCAAGAGTACTCGGCTTCGGCAAGGAAGGCGGTGGGCGAATCGGCGAAGGGCAGCCCCGCGACCCTCGCTGGCCATGCCGGTTCGGCGGCCACGTCCGCCGCGAAGGGCTACGCCGATCGCTATCTGGGGCTCAGCGCCGCCGAGAGGCGCTGGTACCAGAAGCTTTCGGTCGATCCCTATACGAACAACGAGGTGCTGCGCCGAGCGGTCAAACGGCTGGCTAAAATCGATGCGGCGGCGAGCTTCGGGATGCGCTTTGCCCCGATCGGCATCCCCTTCGCAGGGGAGGTCACGCGGGCGCTCGACACCATCTACAAGGAGGATCCTGCGGTGCTGCGCAAGCGCCAGCGCGAAGCGCTGGCGAGTTTCGGCCTGGCGCCAGCGGAGGTTGAGCGATTCCAGAACACGCAGCTCCTCAACCCCACGCGGCAGGCGCTTCTCGCCGACGCGGTCAAGGCGCTCGAGGGCGTGGAGGGACGCGCCGAGCTACTGCGCCATGCCATGGAGGTCACCTCCGAGGTGGAGACGGAGGTTTTTCTGCGCAGCGCCGGATTGCTGGTGCGGATGCACGCGCAACGGCACGTGGCACGAATCCTTGCGGGGCCACGCGTGCCGAGTGCGCAGCTCGCCGACGGGACGGTGGTCGTGTTCGGCGCGTTCGACGCGGTGCGTTGGACCGAGGAGGTTGCGGGCTACGAGCGCGAGCTTCGACTACAGCTGCCGGCCGATGCGCGCTGCGAGCTGGTGGTCAGTGGGTCGATCTCGCCGCGAGCGAGTGCGGAGCTCGCGCAGCTTGGCTGGATGGTCCACTCGGAGTCCGTTACGGCGGCAGCCGCTTCCTGAGATCATCGTAGGTCGGTGAAGTCGCGATCCGCGATCGTGTATCCTGAGCATCTGCGTGTGGAGGAGGGGAATCAGCGTGGCCATGTGGCCATGAGCGGCGCCTCGAGCGCCAAGGCGGAGTCAACCGGAGGTCGACGTGGGACAGATGATCAACGCCACGGAACAACTATCCACTTATGTGGCGCGAGTCGGCGCGCGCGAGACGCCCGCGCAAAGCCGCTGCCGGCGGGAAACCGCCAAGCTGCCCAACGCCATGATGCAGATCAGCCCGGAGCAGGGCGCCTTTCTGGGTATGCTGACCAGGCTGACCCGTGCAACGCGCGTACTCGAGATCGGGGTGTTCACCGGCTACAGCTCGCTGAGCATTGCGCTGGCGCTGCCCGAGAGTGGCAGATTGGTCGCGCTCGACATCAGTCGCGAGTACACCGATCGCGCGCGACATTACTGGAAGGAAGCGGGCGTCGAATCCAGGATCGAGCTGAGACTGGGGCCGGCCCTCGATACGCTCGATCGCATGATCGGGTCGGGAGAGGAGCCGTTCGATCTCGCTTTCATCGATGCGGACAAATCGAACTACGACAACTATTACGAGCGCGTTCTCGAGCTGCTCGAACGGGGCGGTTTGATAGCGCTCGACAATATGTTGTGGAGCGGTGCCGTGGCCAACCCCGCGGTGGACGATGCCGACACGGTCGCGCTGCGCAACCTCAACGCCAAGATTCACGCCGATGCGCGCGTGGACATGGCGCTCGCCACGATCGGCGATGGCGTCATGCTGGCGCGCAAGCGCTGATGAGCTTAGCGGCTGGCGCCGGGCTGGGGACCTGAGGAACGCCGAAGCAATGCTTTGCCCTTGAGGCTGATGAGCTTTCTTCGCTCGCTCATGGACAGGCGCCGGTCTTCCAGTATGTCCCGGGCCTCTTGATTGAACTTCGCCACCTCGGCATCGAAATCCTTTTCCGCTTGGGTGGCGGCACGCTGCTTCTTCATCCCACGACTCCTCCAAGGCCGATCATGCCAGCAGCATATCGCCCCCAGTCGTGGCGGCTTGAAACAAGGTGTCATATCTGTGACGGCTTCGACGAAATCGGCCGGAGCGGGCGCAAGCAATGCAGGCTCGACGCTACCTGCCCACAGCAAGGCGAGGGCGCCTTGATTTCTTGAATTGCTCGAGGTACTCGTCGATTGCCAGCCGGATGTGCTGCTGCACCGGTGTGTCGGTGTCTTCGGAAAGTTTCTTCAGTGCCGCGATCTGGCGCGCGAACAGATAGGGAGGATACCGTCTCGCGACCTGCTGACTCGAACGCTTTTTGGCAGCCATGGGTCATTCTACTATGCGGATTCACCAGGTGCGACCGTTGCGGATGCCTCAGTCGATGCGTGTTGATTGTCGCTCGCAGGCGGCCATGCGCGCGAGTAGCAGACTGCGCTCTCGCGAGTTGCTCGTGAGGGAAGCCGCACGGCAAAATTCCTCGCCTGCCTCCTGAAAGCGCGCGAGCCGCTCGAGCAAGTCGCCGCGCACGCTCGGCAGCAGATGATAGTCGCGCAGGCGCGATTCGTTGCGCAGTGCATCGACGATGTCGAGCGCCGCGGCGGGTCCGTACGCCATCGAGACCGCGACTGCGCGGTTCAAGGCGATGATCGGTGAGGGCTGAACCTCATTGAGCGCATCGTAGAGTGCGACGATCCTCGGCCAATCGGTCTCCTCGGCGGTGCGTGCCCGGGCGTGACAGGCGGCAATGGCCGCCTGCAGAGTATAGGGCCCGAATGGGCCGCCGAAACTTTCCGCTCGCGTGAGCGCCGCGAGCCCTCGGTGGATGAGTAGTTGATCCCAATGGCTCCGATTCTGCTGCATCAGGAGAATGGGCTCTCCGGTTGAGCTGAGGCGCGCGCGCGTGCGAGAGGCCTGAATCTCCATCATGGCGACCAGACCGTGAGTCTCGGGCGCTGCGGGATCGATTTCCGCGAGCACCCTGCCCAAGCGCAGCGCCTCTTCGCACAGCGCCGGCCGCATCCAGTCCTCGCCGGAGGTCGCCGCGTACCCTTCGTTGAAGATGAGATAAATGACCTCGAGCACGGCCTCGAGCCGTTCGGCGCGCTCCGATGGGCCCGGAACCTCGAACGGCACGCGTGCCTCGCTCAGCGTGCGCTTGGCGCGCACGATACGCTGCTGAATGGCCGATTCGGTGGTCAAGAATGCGCGCGCGATCTCCGCGGGGGTCAAACCTCCCAGCAAACGAAGCGTCAGCGTCACCCGCGCCTCCGTGGCCAGAACGGGGTGGCACGCGACGAACATGAGCCGCAGCAGATCGTCCGAGATGCTATCGGCCTCCTCGGCAGCGGTGTCGGGCGCGCCGAGCAAGTCAGGGTCGTGCGTCATGATGGCGCTCTTTCGCTCGGCCATCTGCCATTGCCGCAGTTGATCGATCGCTCGATTCTTGGCGGTTGCCATGAGCCAGGCGCCGGGATTCTCCGGTAGTCCCATCGCGGACCATTGCGCGAGTGCCGCGACCCAGGCATCTTGCGCGATTTCCTCGGCACGCGCCACGTCGCGCAGCATGCGAGCGAGTTTCGCGATGATCCTGGCAGATTCCATGTGCCACACGGCTTCGATGGTTCGTTCGATGGCGCTGCGATCCACTGGGGGTCCTCAAGGCGCGAGCCGCCTCACTCGAAGCAGGGGCCGAGTTCACGCACTTCGATGGTCGCCCATTCGGCTGCCGGGCACTGCCGTGCGATCTCGACCGCCTGCTCGCGCGTGGCGCAGGTGAGCAGGAAGATGCCGCCCACCATCTCTTTCGCCTCCGCAAAAGGTCCGTCCCGGACCGTCGACTTCTCGCCGCGCCGGCTAACCCGTACGCCGGCCGCGTCCGTCTTGAGTGATTGGGCCAGGGTGAGCAGGCCTCGCTCCTTGAGTTGCGCGCTGAAATCGAGCATCCGGCCGTAAAGCGCACGGCCCTCGGCCTCGGACCGCAGTTCGCGGTCGCCGACTTTTTCCACGACGAGTAACATGTATGTCATGCGCAAAGTTCCTCGATCGGCGCCGATTTAGCTTGCTCGCATCTCCTGCAATTCGCCGTTGACGATCCACGGCGTGCCGAATTTATCCGTGAGCATGCCCCAGATCTTGGCCCAAAACATCGGTTGCAGGCCCGTGGAGACCTTGCCGCCATCGGCCAAGGCGTTGAATACCCGCGTGGCCTGCTCGACGCTATCGTAATTGAGTGCCAGCGCGATGCCGTGAATGCCGGAGTAGGGCATTTGCGGAGGGCAGTCACCCGCATACAGCGAGGCGCCGCCGGGCAGCGTGAGGCGGGCGTGGACGATGCGATCGGCATGCTCCTTCGGTATCTGCGCTGCCATCGGGGTATCGGCATTGCGCATCATGAGCTCGAGCTTGCCCCCGAGCACACGCTCGTAGAAGCGCATTGCCTCGGCGCAGTGACCGTTGAAGGCCAGGTAGGGAATCGGTTGCAGCATGGTTGATCTCCGGTCGTGTGTGAAGTCATTGGCGCGCGTCCGTTCGACGCGCTGGGTCGCTGGGCTCGATCTTCGCTTCCGGCGCCGTCAAATCGGCGAAGTCCTCGGGTCCGAATATGGGACGGATCTCGATCTCGGAGTCCGTGAGCATCGGATTCGGACAGCGTTTGACCCACTCCACCGCTTCCTCGATCGAGCGAACTTGCCAGAGCCAGAAGCCGGCCACCAGCTCCTTGGTCTCCGTGAACGGGCCGTCGGTCACCGTGCGCGACTTGCCCGAGAAGCGTACGCGCTTGCCCTCGCGCGTCGGCTTCAGTCCCTCTCCGGCCAGCATGATGCCGGCATTCACCAGCGACTGGTTGAACTCGCCCATGGCGGCGAGGAGCTGCGCTGTCGGCAGGAGGCCCGCCTCGCTGTCGGCAGTGGCCTTGACCAAAATCATGACTTTCATCCTGGCTTCTCTCCGTTGTCGAGTTGCTACATCCGGTACGACGAAGGGCGGACCGCGAAATCGACAGCCATGACCCTATCTTGGTGACCCCTGCCGGCTGCATGCTCCGATCTGCTGTGGCTCCATCGGCGCTCGAGGGCCTACAATAAGGCAGCCGCGGGTTCCTGGGTGGGGTGGATGTCGTGACCATGGATTGTGCGTGCGAAATCCTAGTGATGGGGGGTGGACCTGCCGGTAGCACGGCGGCGACCCTGCTTGCGCGGCGCGGTCGGCGGGTGATCCTCTTGGAGAAGGCTCACCATCCTCGCTTTCACATCGGTGAATCCCTGCTGCCGATGAACTTGCCGCTGTTCGAGCGGCTCGGGGTCCTGGAGAAGGTCAAGTCCATGGGCGTGTTCAAGCCCGGTGCTGATTTCGAAGCAGACAACAAGCGCGGCTACAACACCTTCGCGTTCAAGCGGGCCATGGGCGACAGTCCGCCGCACGCCTACCAGGTGTGGCGGCAGGATTTCGACAAGATGCTGTTCGACCACGCGCGGGCCGCGGGGGCGGACGCGCGCGAAGGTCACGAGGTCGTGAGCGTCGAGCAGGAGAATTCACGCCGCAGCCGCGTCGAGGTGCGGACGGATGCGGGCCAAAGCTATCGGATCACGGCGCAGTACCTGGTTGACGCCACCGGCCGCGATACCTTGCTTTCCTCCAAGAAGCGTCTGCGCAGAAAAAATCCCAATCACCAGAGCGCCGCGATCTTTGGTCACTTTCGCGGAGCCGAGTATCGCCCTGGCGAGGATGCCGGCAACATCAGCATCTACCGCTTCGATCACGGCTGGATGTGGATGATTCCGCTGCCGAACGGGGTTATGAGCATCGGGGCGGTATGTCGTCCGGCTTACCTCAAGCAACGGAAGGGACGAACCGTCGACTTTCTGTGGGAGACCCTCACGCAGAACGAGGGTGTCCGCAAGCGTATCGAGCGCGCCGAGCTGATGGGCGATGAAGTGCGCGTCACCGGGAACTATTCCTATGACTCCACGCGGATGGGCGGGCCCGGCTGGGTCATGATAGGAGACGCGTTCGCGTTTTTGGACCCGGTCTTTTCCTCGGGGGTTTATCTTGCCATGAGTGGGGCTGAGCAGGCTGCAAGCCTGGTCGATACTGCGCTGCGCGAGCCGGCGCGTGAAGCCCGTCTCCTACGCCAGCTCGAAGTCAGGCAACGGGCTGGGATGGCGCGGTTCGCGTTCTTCATCTATCGGTTCAACAGTCCCATCATGGGGCGGCTCTTTCGGCGACCCAACAATTTTTGGCAGATCGAGCAGGGTGTGATCTCGATGCTGGCGGGAGACTTGTTCGACTCGCCCAAGGTGGCGCGCCGGCTCACGGCGTTCAGGCTGGTTTATGCCCTGACGGCGCTGCGCCATCTGCTGCGTTGGTTTGGCGAGCATCGATATCGTCTTGAGCAGGCCCGGGTCCAGTTCACCGGCGGAACTACGCCTGTGGATCGACAGTAAGTCGCTCACTGCATGCGCTGAATCATCACTACATGGGGCGAGGGGTCCCCCTCCTGCTTGAGCTCGACGAATCTGCGCCGCCGCACGATATACACGGCGTCCCAGAAGTGCACCCTTCCGTCGCCCGAGTGCTCGAGCTTGCGCGTCCAATCGGTGCCGTGCCCCGTGTCGCGGAGGTAGCCGTGCACGAGTATCACACGGCTGTTGCCGGAACGCGCCGCGACGTATTGGCGAAAGTAGCTCGAAGGTGGGTCCTTTGAGCCGACGCTTTTGAGCCGCGCCGCGAGCACGGGCAGTAGTCGAGCCTCGAGCGCGTCGAGCTGCGCCGCACCGATATGCCGGCGCTCGGGCTTGAACGAGACGCCGGCATAGGGCAGAAGCCTTGCCTCCCCGATGCTCATGGCCCCACGCCATTCCCTGATGAAGGGGGCGCTCCAATTGGGCGCATAGTCGCTGTCCACCGCTCCCGGCGCAAGGCTCGTCACGATCGCCAGCCACATGATCACCGGCATGAATGAGCTCTCGTTGGTCCTCGTCCACGGCGGCGTGAGCTAAAATACAAGCGACTCACGCCGAGATAACCATCATCTTCGTTACGGACCGGCCCAGGTTCATCATTGCGTGGCCGAGCATTTTCCGTGCTTCGCGAGAGCCTTGGGCTTCATGATGGATGACAGGCGAGGGGTGCCTTGTCGATAGCCGCCGACATGCGCGCGAAGCGATCGAAGTGCGCAACCACGAGCTGGTCGGCGAAGCTCGGCCCGTTGAGTCGCTCGACGAATCCACAATGACCACCGTGGCGGGTGCGCACGACGGTCAAGAGAGGAGAGGGCGCAAGCCGCACCAGATCCGCCGCCGGAATCATCGGATCGTCGTCGGCGAGCAGCACTGTCGAGGGAAAGCGCAACGCGGCCAGTCGGCGCCCGGTGATGGCATAGCCGTCGAGGTAGGCATCGAGGCTCTCATATTCCGTGAACTGCCCGACCAGCCCGGCGGTCATTGCCCGCAGATCGCGGCTGCGTAAAATCGCCGCGAAGTCGGGCAGGTCCGGCCAGGCGCGCCGTTTGCGGCGCAACGAGCGCGACCAGCGCCGTACGAAGTACCGCCGATAGAGCAGCCAGCCACGCTCGAGTGCCACGAGCGTCGCAGCCGGATCGAGCACCGGCGAGACGGCAACCGCTCCTGCGATCGTCGCCGGCGCAGCCCCGTCGGCCGCAACACGCAACACGAAGTTGCCGCCGAGGGAAAACCCGGCGAGAAAGATCCGCGCCCCGACAAAGCGCCTGGCCACCGCCCGGGTCGCCCCGACGACCTCGCCCAGGCGACAGGAGTGAAAGATCTCCCGGTTGAGGTGGTGACTCGCGCCATGATCGCGCAGATTCAGCCTGACCACATCGAATCCGTGCGCCAGCAGCTCGGCGCCGAGGGAGATCACATAGCATGACTCCGCGCTCCCCTCCCAGCCGTGCAGCACGAGGGCGATGCGTCGGCCGGCTGGCTCCTCCCCGGCGACTTTCGACGGACTCGGCGCCATACTCAAAAACCCTTGAAGTCGCACGCCATCGCCGCAATCCAGCAGCCACTCGTGCGCGTTCGCGAGCAGCGCCGCACCGCGCCGACGCGTGAGCCATTGCATCGGCGGCAAATTGCCGATGGTCGTCTGCAACTGCCCGTTGCGCAATGCCCGCGGCGGCGAAAACCGCGGTTCCGCGCTCGCGCAGCCTGCCGAGGTCCTCTGGCCTGGTTCCTTCACTGGGTAAAGCCCTGGAGCAGGGATGGCTGGATAACGCAGCCATGGTACTGGGTCTGGTCGTGAAAAAGTAGCGCGCGGCAGGCAAAGCCGGGCCCCGGGGACTCGGTACCGTGCGCGCGATCAGCGGTTGCGCAAGGCGTCGGCGAGCCTGCAGAACGAGCGCTCGAGCTGGCTCATCAGCTCCGGGGTAAGGCCGGCTTCAGCGAGCGCTCTCCCCATGCAAGTCATCCACTGATCCCGCGCCTGTGCGTCGATCGAGAAGGGCATGTGTGCCGACACGATGCACTTGCGATCCGCTCGCCGCGCGTACAGCATCGGTCCGCCCAGTGCGTCGCTGAGATAGTCGAATAGACGGGCGCGCATGGGTGCGAGATCGGCGGCATGCATGGCACGCAGCTCGCGCACATCTTCGTCACCTTCCATGTGATCGTAGAAGCCCTCCACGATGCGGCGCAGAGTCGGCTCACCACCGAGCAGCGCATAAGGTGTTTGCTCCGCGGCTTTCGCGACTTGCTCCGCCATGCATTGACTCTAGCGAGCGCGGCCGGGGCCGCGCATTACGGGGAAATGCGTATTCCCCCATGTGAGGAATACGTGACAGCGCGGCGTTGCGCTGTCCCACGAGCGAGGCGCGACAACGGCCGACACGAAAATACTCGATTCGTCCGCTCGACATGCGTCGCGGGCTTATGCAATCTGACGCAAAGCCCGCGGGCTGGCCGAGCGAACCTTGGCGCAGCCTCGAGATCGTGTCGAGCGTCGCAGTCGCTGTTGATGGCCGCATCGATCGTTTCAGATTGAGGTATCCGGGAGGACAGCATGGGCAGCTTTGAGCCGCCGGCGGAATCGGATTGGCATCGGATGATTTCGGAGGCCGCCTACTTCCTTGCCGAAAGGCGCGGGTTCGCGCCGGGTAGATCCTTGGACGATTGGCTGCAGGCAGAAGTCCTGATCAAGGACATTCTCACCGGGGGTTGGAGCCCGAAAGGCCAATAGCACGGGAATCCCTTGTGCTCAGCTCGGCGCCGTCATAGCTGCCGTGCAGCGCTCCGTCGCGCGCAAAATCGACGATCATCCTGAAGTAATCCGGCGCGTAGCGTGTCGAGCTTCGCGAGCCGTCTGCGGCCGTCTCGAACAGAGTCATGCCATGCTCGGCGCGCGGATAGTAGGCGAGCGTGAATGGCCGTCCATCATCGATGAGCGATTCGATGCGCCGCCTCGTCTCGGCGCTGGGCGCTTCATAATCCTCTCCGGCGAGGATCCAGAGCTGCGGCGCTTTGTCGGCGCGCAGCGTCGGCATGGGATCGTAGCGGAACGGCGTATGCCAGTTGAACTGCGGCGCTCGTGCGCGCAGCTCCGCGTCCGAATGCTCCAGCACGAAGAACGCATAATCGCCGTGCACGTCCTTGAACCAGGGTGCGCGCCCGTACTTGGCCCTCATCTCGTCCAATCTCGGGAATCCGCTCGCGAAGTCGCTTTCGAGCACGATTTCCGCGGCACTGGCGACCTCCTGAGCCTCGGCGATCAACTCCGGTGCATAACCCTTCTCCCGCATCTGAATCTCGACCGCTTCCTGATCCTCGTCGATGACGTTGACGGCGAGACCGAAGCAGACGATGACGAAGTCGACCGCTGCGCGATTGGCCGCGATGGGCGCGACCCAGCCGCCCTCGCTTCCCGCCTGATAGCCGATGCGGCCCAGACGTGAGCCTGCCAGCGTTCGGGCCGTGCGCAGCGCCGCGACGGCATCGTCGGCCAGCAAGCTGAAATCCTGGGTGTAGTGGCCTCCGGACTGTCCTGTGCCGCGCTTGTCGTACACGAACGCGCCGACGTTCTCGGCCGGCAGCATGCGCTGCAGGGAGTAGTCCGTGAGCGCCGAGTCGTGTTCCGAGCCGTGGAGGAGAATGACGATGGGAACTCGCCTCTTCCCCTTCGGCAGGAGGAGACGACCGAGGAGTACGGTGCCGTGACTCTTGAAAGCCGCCGGCTTCACGTCGAAGGCGATCTTCTCACCCGGTACGCCGCCGAACCTGATGCGACCCGCGCTGCAAGCGGAAAACGAAACCGTCTTTCCGTCGGGCCGTTCGGTCCAGCCGAGCGTGCTGGTCCAGGTGCCGTTCGAGGCTTTGCGCAGAGCGCCGGTCGCACCATCGAACTCACGCCAGCGCAGCGTATTGTGGTACGAGGGTGCGATGTCGACCAGAACTCCGCTGGCCAGCCGATAGCTGCCGACGTGACAGTCGACCCGATCGCGTGCGCGCACCATGGATGCGGCCGCGAAAAGCGCCAAAGAGCCAATGAGAATCCTGGCCACGAAGCTCATGCGGCCCGCATTGTGGGCAAACGCCTGGCAGTCCGTATTGGACGGATTCAAAGTCTGTTGCGATCTGTCAGCCCGCAGCGTCCCCCTTGACGGCGCGGTTCCGGCGGCAGTTAAGTAGCAGAGCAGGCGGCTTAACCCGGGAGCGAGTCATGCGAACTTTCAGCGGAGCCTCCCTCAGGCGGGTGATCGACCGGAGCTGCGTCGAGATAACCGAGCACGCCCACGATTGGCCGCTGCTCTCGCTCTTCGTGATGGGCTCCTATATCAATGAGACCGAGATCGGACGGGAGTCGATCGCGGCGCCGTCGGCGGTTTTCTACCGCGCCGGCGCAGCCCACCGCAATACCATAGGCACCCTGGGATTCGAGCAGATCGAGGTCGAGTTCGACCCTGCCTGGCTTGGAATCGAGCTGCCCTCGGCCGCGCCTGTCTTGCGGTGGATCGGAGGGCCTGCCGCCGCGCAGGCGCGATGCCTCGTGCGTGCCTGCGACGCAGCGCTGTCCGAGGAGCGACTGCGGACAGCGCTCCGGCAGTTTTTTGAAATTACGATCGATCGGTCCGAACGCGAGTCTCCTGAGTGGGTTGGGACGATCGTTCAGCGCTTGCGGGAAGACACCACCTTGAAGGTCAGTGATCTCGCCGCAATCGTCGGCCGCCATCCGTCCTGGATCGGGGCAGCTTATCGGCGTGCGACGGGCGAGGGCCTGCCGGACACCGCCGCCCGGTTCCGGGTCGAACGTGCGGCGCGACTCTTGCGCGAAACCGACCAACCGTTGGCCTCGATCGCGATCGAGGCGGGGTTCTGCGACCAGAGTCATATGAATCGCACGTTCCGTCGGATGCTCGGGCGCTCGCCTTCGGCCACAAGGCAGGAACGCAGCGCCTTTCGACAGAGGCCCAAGTAGCACGCCCTGGGACAGGGGCGAACTCACACCTTCGTCCAATAACGCGCCGGCGAGCGCGGGAGCACTATACCAGCCGTGAGAACCGACGGGGGTATTCCATGCTCGATATCCTAGGGAACGACAAGCTGATGCGTGGGCGCGAATCGGTGCCTGCGATCACACCGTGTGACAACTGTAGGCACGCTCAGCGCTGCAAATCGCAGGCCCTGGCGTGTCAGGCGTTCGTGCTTTTCAAGCGCTGCAGTCCGTCGCCTCAGCGGTGGAGTCAGGCCCCGCGGCTACCGTCGAGTGACTTGTACGATCGAGCCATGCAGCCGGTCATCAAGAAGCCCGCGGTACGGAGCTGCCCGGTGGAGGAGGAGGATAGCGACCTCGAGCTCGAGTTCGGGCTCGAGCTCGATGTGACATTCGACGATTGGGAGCGCTGACCGCGATTCATAGCTGAGCGGCGAGCGGGGTCTTGGATCCGCCAAATCGCGCGCTGCCGCTCCAATCCGAGTCGACGGTCCAGGTGACGGTCCGCGCCTGCACGAGCCCCGATCGAGCACTGCCGCGGAGGTGTGGAACACGCCAAAACAGCTGGCTCCCGCGCCGCACGAGGTGCCCGCGCACATGATGCAGCCTGGGAGCCCGTCGAACACGACCTGAATCGCCGTGCTCCGCGTGGCGGTACTCCGGCAAGATGGGCGAAGAGACTTCGATGTGATCGAGCAGCGGTGTCTTGCCGGCCTTGCGGCGCGCTTGATTCAATCGCTCCAGCATGAGAGGACGACGAGGCAGGCCGGGACGGGTCGCCAACAGCAGAAAGAATGCCAGTATCACGGGAATGCCGATTGCGATCGTTCCCAGCGCGTGTCGAGCGAGCGCGTCCTGCTGAGCCGGAGAGAGGTTCGCTCTCGAGTAGTAATCACCCCAGGTTCGTTCGTATCGAAAGCGAAAGCAGCGACGGAGCATGTCCGCCTCGCTCATCGCGCGATCGAAGACACGGATCGTGGGGCGATCCGGGTCGTCGGGCGCCACCGGCTCCTCGCCGTTCTCGGTGTCGAAATCGAAGTAAGCTTCCATGCTGCTCGCGAGTACGTCGAACCCGGACGCGCCCGTCGACCAAAAACTTCTGATCAGCCCCCTACGCCCATCCGCAGATGCCTTGATGAGTGCACCGCGGCGCCCGGACGCACCCTCGCAATCGGCACTCTGTTTGAAACCATATCCCTTGATCTCGGCCAACCAGGGCGCTTCGCACCATTCGATCCACACCCGCCGCGCGGGAACGTGCAGGAGATCCGCACATTCCAGCGTGCGTGCGCCCTTCGAGTAAGCCAGTGCCGTACAGAGCCGAGCCAGGTCGTCGCTGAGGACGTAGCGGGTCGGACACTCGGCGATGTCGTTCGCGAAGCTCGCCGCACCGCTCAAGCAGGTGAGACTCATGTCTTTCGTGTTTTGCACGACGAAGGGCCTTCGACACTGTGCGATGTGATCGGCCAATCTCATGAGAGGCACAATACCGACGCAGATGCCGGAGAATAAATTTTGGTATGAAATGCACTCTGGCGGGGAGCAACCCCAGATATCCGGCTGTGACCGGCCGCCGGCTTCCTTAATCGCGGACGATTGAAGCGCCTCGGGCATGGCGCCAGCGCCAGGGCAACACGCGCAGGATTTCCTCGCGGTAGGTCTTGCTCGAATGCAAACAGACTCCCGAGCAGAGGGTGAATGCCAAGGTCCCGTGACCGACGGGCTCCGCAAAACGCACCGCCGCGATATTCAACAGAATGGAGCGGTCGATGCGCAAGAAGCCGAAATCACTCAATTCGCTGGAGAGGCGCTTGATGGAATCGCGGCTGATGTACTCGGTCTCGCCGACCCGGAGGGTTACATAGTTGCCGTCGGCCTCTATGTAGTCGATGGTGTCGATTCCCAGGGGATAGAGCCGACGCTGCCGCTCACCCACGAGGAACTTTGGACGACCCACCGATTGCAACGGCTGACGGGCCGGGCGAGCTTTCGCGGCGTCCTCGACCAGGCAGCGCTGACGAGCGCGGGCGATCGCGTTGGCGAAGCGGTCAGCGCAGACGGGCTTGATCAAGTAGTCCACCGCTCCTTCCATGAAGGCTCTGGCGGCGTGGTCGGATCGATGGGAGATCATGATGCCCAACGGCCGGACGCCGTCCCCGGCGGCGCGCAGGACATCGAATCCAGACATGTCCGGCAATGCGACTTCAATCAGCATCAGGTCCGGGGCGAGGCTCTCGGCCGCATCAATCGCCGCGCGCCCCGACTCGGCCGCGCCGAGTACGTGCAAATCCGTGACGCGATTGCACAGTTGAGTCAGGTCGAAGCGCACCGCGGGCTCCTTGTCCACGATCAGGACCTTGGTGGGTTGTGCGCTCTCGCAAGCGGGATCTTCTGGTGCCATGGCTTGCCTAGGACTTCACCGGCCCGCGCGAGGCAGGCGCGTGCGCCCGGAACGGCGCGGGGTCCATCCAAAACACTTCGAAGTGATGGCCATCCGGGTCATAGAAGCTCCATGCGTACATGTATCCGTGGTCCCTTGGGTCGTCTGCGGGGCTGGCGCCGCACTCGAGCGCGCGGGTCACGGTGGCGCTGACGGCCTCCCGACTCTCCACCCCGAGGGCGTACCATGCGCTCGAAGTGCCGCGTGCATCCGCGAGGGGTCGTCCGCTGATCCCGAGGAATCGCTCGGTTGACAGCAGCATGATGGACACGTCCGCACCCACCAGCATGCAGGTTGCCGAGGCATCGGTGAGTTGCCGGTTGAAGGTGAAGCCGAGCGCCTCGAAAAAGCGAATGGATCGCTGCAGGTCGGTCACCGGAATGTTCACGAACAAACGACGCATGACCTCGGGTCGAGTGCCGGCGCGGGTGATGGTCGGAATCGACTCGACGTTCATCGAAGCTGGTGCCCGGCGTTCCCGCCTGGTCCTGCGTCTTCGCCCTCGACCCACCGCATCGGCAATCCAAATCTCGGAAACAAGGTCTGGGTATCCAGAAAGTAATTGACGCTTGAAATCTGCTCGCCTTGTAGCTCGAGCAGGATGATTGCCCAGGGAATGGCCCCATGGCCGCGGTATTGAGCGAAGGCCGGAGTCCCGCCGCAGGCGGCAACCGGAATCAAGCGCGAGCCGCGGCACTCGGCGCCGAAGCCGAGCAGCCACTGTGATACCGAAGCCGGACCCTGGATCCACAAATCGAAAGGCGGCATGGAGAACTTGACGTCTTCCCGCAGCAAGGCGCACAGGGCGGGGATGTCGTAGCGCTCGAATGCATCCACGTATCGAGCAAGGAGCGCATACTGTCCGGCCGAAAGAGCTCGGGGAGTCGTGACTGGATTGCGTGCATCGAGAGTCGCGCGGGCGCGCTGCAGCGCGCTGCTCACCGCCGGCACGCTCATCTCGAGCATTTCGGCGGTCTCTTCGGCCGAGAAGCTCAGCACCTGGGTCAGCAAGAGCGCGGCTCGCTGACGGGGAGGCAGATATTGAAGCGCGGCGACGAAGGCGAGCCGTATGCTTTCGCGCAGCAGCGCCTGCTCCTGAGGGTCGGAGCTCTGCGGAAGCGCGAGGGCGTCGGGAATCGGCTCGACCCAAGTCTCGCGCTCGCGTTGACTCAGTGCGATCGCCGGATGGACGGTCGCCGGTGCACAGAGGTCCACCGGCCGCAGGCGCTGCTTGCCGGCTGCGAGAGTATCCAGGCAGACGTTGGTCGCAATACGGTATAACCAGGTCTTCAGCGAGGACTGCTGGTTGAACCCTGCGAGACCCCTCCAGGCACGCAGCAGCGACTCCTGCACGGCATCCTCGGCATCCACCACCGAGCCGAGCATGCGATAGCAATGCCCGGTCAGAGCGGGGCGATATTCCTCGAGCTGCGTGAAAGCGGATGCGGACATCTCCCCTCCCAGGCTGCCGCGCGCGGGATCACGCGCGCACTGGCGTCTTATACGCTTAGACGGAGCGCGCCTGAAAAACTCATCGGACGACGGGTAAAATGCCTCGGATATTTCATCGCGATTGACATCGGGCACGAGTCTCTGAATACTATCATATGTGGTGAACTATCAAAGGCGGCTCAACCGCACCTTTGCGGCGCTCGTCGATCCGACGCGGCGCGCGATCCTCGCCCACCTTCAGCGCAAGGACGGCGCTTCGGTGAGTGAGCTGGCCGAGCCTTTCTCGATCAAGCTTCCCGCCGTGATGAAGCATCTCGATGTGCTGGCCGACGCCGGCCTGGTCACCCGCTCGAAGGCCGGCCGCACCGTGACCGTGCGGCTGCGCGCGCAGCCCATGCGCGAGGCGATGCAATGGTTGCGTCATTACGAACGATTCTGGTCCAGCAGCCTGGATCGTCTCGCCCTCTATGCCAAAGAGAAGGAAGCCATGGCGCGGAGCGAGCGCCGTTGACGAGTCTGACCCTGGTCCGCCGGATCAACGCACGGCCATCGATCGTCTTCGATGCACTCACCACGGCCGAAGGCATCGCCCAGTGGTGGGGTCCGGATGCGGGACCGGTCCTGGTGGCGGAATCGGACGTGCGCATCGGCGGTCGCTATCGCGTTCGTTTCCGCTTGCTGGATGGCAGCGAACACGAGAGCAGCGGCACCTACCTCGAACTGGTCAAACCCGAGCGAGTGGTCATGACCTGGCGCTGGTTGGCGGGCGGTGCGGACCCCGGCGAGTCGCGGGTGGAAATCACGCTTCGTGCGATTCCCGAAGGCACCGAGCTCACCTTCACGCATTCACGGCTACACGATGAGGAATCCCGGCGCAGCCACGAAGGAGGTTGGAGCGGCGCGCTGCGCAAGCTCGAGGCGCTATTTGCGAGGCCATCCTGACATCGCCGCCGGCCGCGCGATGAGATTGCAGCGCCGGCCGGGTCGATGAGATTGCGCTGCGCTGTCACTCCATCGACGCAGAGCTCCCATCGGACCATTTCCCCACCGGCACGACGAAGACCGTGCCTTCCTGCGGATCGCTTGCGGCTCCCAGCACGGGAGAGCCGGGAAGATTCGCACCCCATGCGGACGCAGCGGTGTGGGGCTCGAAGAACATCAAATGCGGGTGCCAGTGGCCATCAGTATCGGACACATGCTGCTGCTTGGACATCATGTAGCCCATGGCCCCGGCCGCTGGCGCTTGATGCGCGGTGGCCGACGTTTTACTGCGAGCGATCATCTGCGCTTTGGTGAGACCCGCGAGTACCCAGCGCGTCTTCTCCAGATTGACCGGTAGCACGCTGCTCGCCGCCGCCGGGTTCATGCAATCCGGCCCGCGAATGCTCGGGTTCCAGAACACCGGATCGTCGAAGGACGCAAACCAGGAGCGCTCCACCAGGCAGACGAAGCCGTTCTTGCCCTTGACCGCGGTCTCGTAGCCGCGCTCACCCAACACCAGGATATCCGCCTCGCCCGAGATCGACGCGGGCGCGGCGCTTCGCGCCAGGGCAATCTCTTCGCTTCGGCTCGCCATGCGGTATTGCTCGACAGGCGCCATCTTCGGGAACCGGGCCGCGTTCTCGCCCTGCGCAGCCGCTGCAGCGGTCATGCCGAAGAGGCTGGCGAGGCCCCAAACGGCCAGGGTGGCGGTCAATCGCGGCCGGCCGCCACCGGCTCCGATCTGATAGCGGGGCGGCAAGTTGCACTCCCCGAACGGCGTCGTCGCGCGCATCGCTCCCCCCAAGGTGCGTTAATAGTTCACCAGTGCGTGAACTGTAGCGGCTGCGCTCCGCAGATGTCAATCCACGACACGAGGGCTGAGGGCCCACCACGAGCAGCGCTTTCGATCGCGACACCCACGAGCGCTTCGCGAATGTTCGTCCCGTTTCCGGGAGCTTCATACCCGCCCAAGGTCGGCTCATACCATTTTTTTCCGCTCGCCATCGCCAGGAGTAGGTTCACGCGCAACTATCGATCGGGCGTCGAGCGAGGGCTTTGGGATGGTTGCCATGGCGCAACGGAGCCGTGATCTCGCGAGCGGTCGAGTCATAACAAGCCGTGAGGGAGCCAAATTCATGACGATCTTCCGAGTGTCAACGATCAGAGTATGGGCGCAGAAGCTCCTCGCCATCGTGGCGGCGTCGAGCTGGGCCTGGGTCGGCGCGCTGGCCCAGTCGCCGACGCCCGAGACGCCTTCGTCCGGGGACCAGCTTCAAGAGGTCGTGGTTACCGGATCGCGCATCCCGGTGCCGGCGAACATCACGGCCACGAGTCCGACGACCATCGTCGGCAGCCAGGAAATCGAGCTTCAAGGGCGCACCGATATCTCGGATCTGATGAATGTGCTGCCGCAGAACATCATCAGCGCGAACGCCGACTTCGGCAACACCTCGAGCCCCTTGACCTCGACCGGCGGCTTCACCACCGTGGATCTTCGCGGCCTCGGGCCGCAGCGCACCCTGGTGCTGGTCGATGGCCGGCGTCTGGGGGCCGGCGACCCGAGCACCACGAACCAGAACGTCGCGCCGGACATCGACCAGATTCCGGTACCGCTGATCGAGCGGGTCGATGTGGTGACCGGCGGCGCATCGGCCACCTACGGCTCCGATGCGATCGCGGGCGTCGTCAACTTCATCCTGAAGAAGGATTTTCAGGGCATCCAAATCGACGGCCAGTATGGCTTCGACGATCACGATCAGCACAACGGCTACGTCGAGGATCTGTTGAGCCATGACGATCCCCACACCGGGTTCACCGCGGTCACGCCCCCCACGGGCAACGTCCGCGACGGCTACAAGCATGACCTCTCGATGGTGATGGGCACGAACTTCGCCGAAGACAAGGGCAACATCACCGCCTACTTCGTCTACCACGATCAGCAGCCGGTGCAGGCCTCGGCGCGCGACTTCTCGGATTGCGCGCTTTACTCCAATTCCGTGTTCGACTGGATCAACAAGTACACGGGCGTGGAATGCTACGGCAGCGCGAACTCGAATCAATTCGTGCCGTTCACAGCCGGCGCTCCGGGCTTCAAGACGGCGTACACGGTGGTAGGCAGTCAATTCCTTCCCTGGCCGCAGACCGGGTCGAGCCCGCCCGCCGTGTTCGATTACAACGGATTTGAGTACTTGCAGCGCGAGGACAAGCGCTACCAGGCGGGCTTCATGGCGCACGAGGACCTCAATGACTACGTCAAGCCGTACATGCAGTTTTTCTGGATGGACGACAACTCGACGGCGGTGGTCGCGCCGTCCGGCTTGTTCCTCGCCGGCTATCCATTCACGCCGGACAACAATGAGCTGATCAACTGCAACAATCCCCTGTTGAGCACGCAGCAGCGCGGGGTCATTTGCACCCCGGCGATGATCGCCAACGCGAACGCGAACCCGAGCTCGCCCTGCCTGGTGTCTCCCACGGGTGTGGTCTCCGCGAATTGCGCGGATGTCTCGATTGGGCGGCGCAACATCGAGGGCGGAGGACGCACCTCGATCTATCAGCACCAGAATTTCCGCTTCGTGCTCGGAACGAAGGGAGACGTGATCGAGGGGTGGAATTACGATCTGTACGCCTCCTATTACTCGGTGAACACGTTCCAGGCAAATGACAACTATCTCGACTATGCCAAGGCCGGGAACGCGCTCCAGGTCACGACCAATGCGGCGGGCGTCCCGGTCTGCGTCAGCGGTGGCCAATGCGTGCCCTGGAACATCTTCAAGACAGGCGGGGTGACTGCCGCCGCGCTCGCCTATCTGGAAACGCCGGGCACCGCCACCGGCGTCAACACGGAGCAGGTCGAGCACTTCGACATCACCGGCGACTTGAGCAAGTACGGCCTGAAGTCTCCGCTTGCCAACGACGCCCTCGGGGTGAACTTCGGCTACGAGCACCGCATGGACACCGTGACCTTCAGTCCCGATGGCGCGGAGCTCTCGGGCGATCTCGCCGGCTTTTCCGGCGCGACCGTGCCGATCGACGAGGGCTATAGCATCAACGAGGCCTTCTTCGAGGTGCGCGCGCCTCTCGCTCACGATCTTCCCGCGGTCGAGGACCTGACGGTCGACACGGGATATCGGTACTCCGACTACAACACCACGGGCAGCACCAACACCTATAAATTCGAGGTGCAGTACGCACCGATCCAGGATGCTCGCTTGCGTTTCTCCTTTGACCGTGCGGTGCGCGCCCCGAATTTGATCGAGCTGTTCCTTGCTCCTTCCTACGGGCAGGAGGATGTCGTGGGCGCGGATCCCTGTGCGGGCCCCACGCCGGTGGCGTCGAAGGCTGCGTGCAAGAACACCGGCGTGTCGGCGACGCAATATGGGTCAGTGCCTCAGTGCGTCTCCGGCCAGTGCGGTCAGGTGATCGAGGGAAACAACCAGCTCGTTCCCGAAGTCGCCAAGACCTGGTCCTTGGGATTGACGTTCACTCCAACGGCGGTGCGCGGGCTGACCGCAAGCATCGACTACTATCACATCCGCCTCGAGAATCAGGTGGGCAACTATCCGTTCGCCGCCATCTTGAACGGATGCCTGAACGACGATAATCCGATCTACTGCAGCCAAATAGTCCGCAACCACATCACCGGTGCGCTGACCGGCGCGACGGTCACCGGCGGCGGGTACTTCATCCAGAAGGACTACAATCTCGGCCTCTCGATCGTTTCGGGCTTCGATACCGACATCAACTACCGGTTCGACCTTCCCGGCGGCTGGGGCGCGCTCGTGACCGCCTTCAATGGCGCGTACCTGCTGCACGACACGGTTACGCCCTATCCGGGCTCGGGGAGTTACGATTGCGCCGGACTGTTCGGCGACAGCTGCCAGAACGGCTCGGTCAATCCGCATTGGCGCCACAACATGCGTGTGAGCTGGGATACGCCATGGAAGCTCCTGTTCTCGATGCAGTGGCGCTTCATCGGACCCACGAGCTTCGATAACAATTCAACCAACCCGTTGCTCGCGGGAGCAGAAGAAGGGCCCGAGGGTCCGGGCGCGCCGCCTCCCTATTACGATCAGTACAATGCACGAATCCCGGGTTACAGCTACTTCGACCTCACGGCGGTGTGGCACGCGATGTCGAATCTCGAGCTGCGTGCCGGAGTCAACAACCTGCTGGACAAGGACCCGCCGCTCGTGCCCTCGGGCGATATCACCGGCAATGCCGGACCGGCGAACTCGTGGGGAACCTACGACTATCTGGGTCGACAGCTGTTCGTCGCGTTCAGTGCGAAATTCTGAGCGGAATCGAGCTTCCTGCGCGCGGCCGGCGTTCTCCTCGGCCGCGCGCGGCGGGCAGGAGCGTCAGCAGCCATGGGTAAAGCACTTCGCCTATTGCCGATCGCTCTTTGTCTGACCGCTGGGCTGCCAAGCTGCACCACGACCAAGCCGGCTCCCAAACAGGCAACGATGGTCGAGGGGAGTGCGGATCTGCAATGTCACCTCGAGCGGCCGACGGGGTCCAATCTGGGCGTTCGAGTATGCACCACCAAAGCGCAGCGAGACGCGATCAAATCGAGCACGCAGGCATTGCAACAGGAGCTTGGCAGGGCCCAGGCGGGTTGCCATCCCCCTCCCGGCTGTTGAGAACGATCGTACGACTTGTGTCCGCAGGTTGACAGAAGACTGGCCGGGAGGAGGGCAACATGGCTCTCGACGACAGATCACTCACCAAAGATAAGGAGCCAGCCAATGAATACCCCCACTTTCCACAACGCCAAGCACGTTGTCCTGGCCGCGGTCGCGGCTCTCTGCTTCTCTTCAGTAAACGTCTATGCGGGCGAGGCTGCCGCGGAGCTTCCGACACGAACGGTTCGCTATGCGGATCTGGATCTCGGCACGCAGGCTGGACTCGCTGCGCTCCACAATCGAATCCGCGAGGCTGCGGAGCAGGTATGCGGCGAGACCAGCTCCCGCCAGCTGGCCGAGGCCCAGGCGGCAAGGGCCTGCGTAGCCCGGGCGGTCGCGACCAGCGAGCAGCGGGTGCACGATGCGCGGCTCGCCTCGATCAGCTGAGGGCTGATGGGTTTCGCAATCGGCGGGGAGCGGGCTGTACCCGGCCTGTTCCCCGCACACCGCACCTCAGCGATGGCATAAGCGGCCGGCGAGCTCGAGCTTTGGCATAGATCGCGAGATGTGGCTACGATCGCGAGGATCGCAAAGATGCAGGTTCCGCGACCGCCTCTTGCATGATGCGCCATAGCTCGGCGACGCTCTGCTCCGAAACGTACTCGCTGCCGATCGATATACGGGTCATCCATCGTCCTCCAACCAGGGCGGGCGTCAGGTAAGCTCTCCCTGAATCGTTGATGAGCGCGGTCCAGCGGCGCGTATGCGCATCCAGCGCATCGCCGCCGAGGCCCGGCGGTTCGTGCCGAACGCATACGGTCTGCAGTGTCACAGGCGCAACGCATTTCCAGGGTGCGGTGCGCTCGAGTTGCGCCGCCAACCAGCGCGCGCTGTGCACGTGCGCGCGCAGCCGTTGGCGCAGCGCCTCGGCGCCGTCGGTGCGCAATGCAAACCAGAGTTTGAGTGCGCGGAATCTGCGCCCCAGGGGAATGCCCCAATCCCGATAGTTGCGCACCTGCGTGTCGACCGCGGTTCTGAGGTAACTTGGATTCGTCGACATGACCCGCACCAAGTGCTCCGGATCGCGCACCAGATACAGGCTGCAGTCGAATGCGGTACTCAGCCACTTATGCGGGTTGACCACGATGGAGTCGGCGCCCTCGATTCCCTGCCAGTAGTGTCGGTACTCGGGAAGAATCATCGCCGAGCCGCCCATGGCAGCGTCCACGTGCAGCCAGAGGCCCTCCCTTCGGGCGATTTCCGCCGTAGGGGCGATGGGGTCGAAAGCGGTGGTCGCCGTCGTGCCGCTGGTCGCGACCACGGCGCAGGATCGCAACCCCGCGGCACGGTCCTTGCGGATGGCTTCATCGAGGCTGCGCGGGATCATCCGGAATTGCGCATCGGTCGCGATCGCGCGCACGTGCTCGCGCCCGAAGCCCGCGAGCAGCGCCGCCTTCTCGACCGAGCTGTGTGCCTGGACGGAGGTATAGACGATGAGCGGAGCCAGCTCGCGATCCTGAAGACCTTCGCGCGAGGCGCCGTAATTGCTGGCACGCTCGCGTGCGCAGATCAGCGCCACCAGGGTCGCAGCCGAAGCTGTGTCTTGCAGGACGCCGCTGAAGAGGTCGGGCAAGCCGAGAAGATCGCGCAGCCAGTCGGTCGTGGCCTGTTCCAATTCCGTGAGTGCGGGACTCGCCTGCCAGTTGAGGCCAATGACGCCCAAGCCGGTGCTCAGCATGTCCGCGAGCACCGAGCTCAACGAGCCTCCGCTGGGGAAATAGCCAAAAAAGCGCGGATGCTGCCAGTGCGTGATGCCGGCCATGAGCTTGGCCTCGAAATCGTGCAGCACGTTCTCGAACCTCTCGCCGTGCTCGGGAGCGGAGCGGGGCAGGGAGGCGAGAATCTCTCCCGGGGAAACCGTCGCCTGGACCGGATAGCCGCTCGCTGCGAGACGCTCGCGGTACGATGCGATCCATTCCACCAGCGCGTGCCCTGCCTCTCGAAACTCATCGGGTGTCATCTGTCTCTCTCGTCTTGGCCGGGAAGGCCGTTACTGCATCCGCGTATCATCGCACTGCCGGCAGCGCATGGGTTGGCCAGCCCGCGGTCTTGTGCCAGAATTTGACCAACGCAATGAAGATCGTTGCTGTCACGAACATCAAGGGCGGCGTCGGCAAGACGACGACGGCCGTCAATCTGGCATTTCTGTGTGCGGCGCGGGGACGGCGCACGCTGCTCTGGGATCTCGATGCGCAGGGTGCGGCGACCTACATCTTGCAGTGCGAGCCCAAAGAGCGAGTGTCGGCCAAGAAGCTCGTCAGCGGGGCCCGCGACCTGCCCGAGCTGCCGGTTGCGAGCGGTTACGCCAACCTCGACGTACTTGCGGCAGACTTCTCGTACCGCAACTTCGATTTGCACCTGAGTGAGCGCAAGAATCCCACCGAGCGGCTGTTGAAGATGAGCCGTGCGCTACGCGATGTCTATGAGGTCCTGTTCATGGACTGCCCACCGGGAATCTCGCTGCTTTCCGAGAACGTGCTGCGAGCCGCGGATGCCGTGATCGTGCCGCTGATTCCAACTCCCTTGTCCTTGCGCATGCTGACGCAGCTGCGCGACTTCCTGATCGAGAACCGATGGGTCGACATGACCCTGGTCCCGTTCTTCTCGATGGTGGATCGGCGCAGGTCGATGCATCAAGAGGTGATCGCCGATATGCGCGCGAATTGTCCGGGACTTCTCGCAACCGAGATACCTTACTGGAGCGAGATCGAACGCATGGCGCTGCGCCGCGCGCCGCTCTCGGCGTATGCTCCCGCAAGTGAGGCGAGTCAGCTGTACGAGGCCTTGTGGGAAGAGGTTGTCACGAAGTTGAAGCAGGCGCCTTTTCTCAGAGCCATGCGAGCGGCAGGGCCCGAGGCCGCTTAGCTCAGCGCGCGAAGCTGCGCTCGCCGCGCGCGGCCGCACTCGATGCGAAGCGATGCAGCGCTATATAAAACAATTGATTACGAGTTATTCCTAGCCTGATTTATCGATCGGGCCGCCGCTCTCGGCCCAGTCCTTGAAAGCGCCGAGGTTATAAACCTCGGCGTAGCCCATATCCTTCAACACCTTGCCGCTCAGGGCCGACCGCCCACCGGAGCCACAGTAGAGGATCACGGTCTTGTCGCGGGCGAAGCGCTTGTCGTGGTAAGGCGACTCGGGATCGGCGCGAAACTCCAGCATCCCGCGCGATACGTGGACGGCACCGGCCACTTTGCCGCTCGCATCCACTTCGGGCCCGTCGCGCACGTCCACGACGAGCGCGTTTCCCTTGGCAATCATCTCGCGAGCGCGCGCTGCGGTGATTCGTGGTACCGCTTGATTGGCCGCCTCGAGCATCTGCTTGACGCTAGTGATCATGCTTAACCATCCCCCGAGTCACGCGACTTGTCAATTCGAGCGCTCGAGGGTGCCCACTTGCGGTATGCGTTTGCGTCAGCGTCCGCGATCGTTCCAGCAGAAGAGCTGCATCGCTCGCTCATGCCAGCGATTGGTCGAACAGCGCCAGCTGCCGGCTCCATGCCTTCTCCGCCTGGTCGTGGTTGTAGACCTGTGCGTCGGGCGGACACCAGCCGTGCATGGTGCCGGCGTAGACCTCGATCTCCGCCGGCAGATGGGCCTTGGCAAACGAGTCGCGCAGCACATCCTTGGCATCGGGCTGTCGCTTGTCGTCGTTCTCGGCGATGGCGATCAAGAAGTGAGCCTTCATCCGCGGAATCAGCAGATGCGGGCTATTCGGTTTGTCGGTGACGAGTCCGCCCCCATGAAAGGTCGCGCCGGCGCCGATCCGGTCCGGGAAGGTCGCAGCCGTGCGGAACACGAAAGGACCTCCCATGCAGTAGCCGGTGGTCCCCATGGGGCGTTTCTTGTCGACGGAGGGTTGCTTGTCCAGAAATGCGACGAACGCCTTGGCATCAGTCACCGCAGTATCGGGCGTCAGAGTACCCGCCAAGGTCATGAGCGCCTGGCGCGTGGTCGGATCATTGAAGTCGGCATGTTCGGGCGCGGTCGGCGCCTTCTGTGTGCGGTAGAAGGGGTTGATGACCAGAACCGAGTAGCCCGACTCGGCGAGCCGGGTCGCCATTTCCTTGAAGGTCGGGCGCAATCCAAAAATATCGGGCCAGATGAGCACGCCCGGAAATTTCCCGTGCGCAGGATGCACGAAATAGGCATCGGCCACCCCATCGGGCGTCTTGATTGCCACGTCCGCTCCCCGGGTCTCCGGGGCATCGGCCAGGCTCGGCAAGGCTGCGACCACGCCGGCACCCAGCGCCATCGCACCAAATTGCCTGCGCGATACCTGGCCGGAGCGCCGGGCAAACTCGTCGAAATCGTCCTGTTCACACATGAGCGAGCTCCGCCACCCGAAGTATGAATCTTGCACTCAATCGCGCGCGCTGCGCAAGAACGAGCAATGTCACAGTGCAGGCGATGGCCTGATCCGATGCGACACACGATAGAGCGCGGCGCTGCCGGCAATCACGAGCGCAAGTCCGATGATCTCTTGCCAGGATGCGAGGGCGATCATCGTGAGCATGCAGCCGATGCCCGTCACCGTGGCCGCCTTGAGCCAGCGGAAGTTGAGCGGCGCACCGCAGGATGCCACCCCGCGACGCGCCAGGCGGTAGGCGGCCGCGCACCCGGCGACATACAGCGCGGCGGACCCGAGCGTCGCGAGCACGGCGAGCTCCGCGAAAGTTCCGCTCAACGCAAGGCCGGTCGCGAGCACCGCATAGCATGAAATGGCAACGTGCGGGACATGAGTGCGCGGATGTACACGGCCGAGGCTACTCGGTAGCCGACCGTCGCGCGCGAAGGCGAACAGCATGCGCGGCGTGCCGAGTATGTCGCTGCCGAGCCAGCCGAGCATGGACATGGCGGCGCCGAGCAGCATGAGCATGCTCAAGGCCGGGCTCAACCGAGCCATAGCGTCGGCGAGCGGCACCTTCGACAGCGCGAGCGCCGGCCCCAGAATTCCCTGTGCGATGGCCTGAATGCCGGTGTACAGCAACGTCACCACCAGCATCGCAATTGCGAGTGCGCGCGGGATGTTTCGCGCCGGTTGCGCCACCTCCCCACTGACGCTCAGCGGCGCCTCCATGCCGGTAAATGCAAAGAGCGCGAGGATCAGTGCGCGACCCAGGCCCGCAGTCGTCGGCGCTGCGCTCGGCAGATAATGGGCTGCCCGGACGGCGCCAGCGCCCGCGACGATGAACACCGCCAGCGGTATGAGCTTCAAGGCGGTCGCACCATTCACCAGACGCGCGCCGGTCGCCACACCGCGGAGGTTGATCAGCGCCATGCCTCCAATGACGCCGATCACGACCGCGGCGTGCAGCGCGACCCGAGCAGCGGGTGGGGTCAGGCTCACCGCAACATCGGCGATTGCGGCGGCGACACTGCCGCAGGCGAGCGCATCGCTGAACCACAGCAACGTACCCGCGATGTAGCCGGTGAGCGGCCCGAACGCGGCCTCGATGTATCCGTAGGCTCCGCCGCTGGTCGCGATGCGGCTGCCGCCCTCGGCGAAGCAAATCGCCACCGAGCCGATGGCAATCGCACACACGATGAACGCAAGCGGCGCGTAGGGTCCGATGCTCGCCGCGAGCGCCGCCGGCACGGCGAAGATGCCGGCCCCGACGATGATATTGACGATGCTCGCTGCAAGAGCCCATGGCCCTAGGGTGCGCACCAGCCCGCTGTCGCGTCGATGCTCGATCACCTCTTCGCTCGATTCGTGCCGGCGGTGGCCTGCCAGCGCGCGAGCAATGCGTCGATGTATTTGACCGCCCGCGGCGTGCCGAAGGTCCTGTTACCATTTCGAACACGCTCATCGATCCGAATGCACAGCGGCCGAAGCTCTGCGGCCACCTTGAGCCAGGAATGAATCGGCCGATCGAGAGGAGGGTCGAGTTGCAGCAGTGCCGCGAGGGCGTGCATGGCCACCTCGGGCTCGGCAAGCGGCGTGACCTGCCCGAGCAAGAACTGCGCCGAGCCCGGCACATAGGGTTTGACCTTGCCGATGGAATAGGCGGCCTCGGCACGAACCAAGAGGTGTCGCGTCTCATCCTGAACGCACGCCTTCAAGGCGCCGACGGCCACGCGTGCGCCCGTCGGGCTGAGCTCGCTCAGCGCCTGATGCGCCGCTCTGCGTTGCAGCCGATGCGGTTCCACGTCCTCGCCGCGCAACAGCGACTCATCGATGATATGGCGAAGCTTCGGACCGAGCTGGGATTGCGCCTCCGCAATGATGGTGCGCACCGCCTCGTAATCGTCGACGAAGATGCACTGCAGGCCGTAGCGGCGCTGCAATACGAACGCCCTGGCCACCTCGTCCTCGCGCTGGCCGCGCTTCCAGATATAGATGTGATCGCGGATGCGGCCGCCGAAGTTGGCCTCGAACGTTTGCAGGAAATCCTCGAAGTCCGGATCGTTCAGGCCGAATCCGACGATGAGCGCGTCAAACCGAGCGAGGATGTGGCTCACGAATGCGCGATAACCGGGTTGGCGCGCCATGACGTCGCGGTAGGAATCGCGGTCCAGCACGATCGATTGGGGCCGAGAAATGCATCCATGCGCCTTGAGCAGGAAGCGGGCGCGGGCACGGCCGGCGAGAAACGAGCGCAGCTTGTCCTCGTCCGAATATATGGCTCGCTGCAGCGGCGGTGCGCGCCTTCTCAAGCTGCGATAGGCGTTCTCATGGCCCCGATCGTAATTGAATGTGATGATGCCGATCGGCTCCAGTCCCTCGATCAGATCGTGCAACGCCGAATGAGCGCCCACCTCGGGAGTGGTCAGCGCGACGATCGCATTGCGGTAGGGCCCGTAGCCGACGGCGGCGCGAATCAAGGTCGCCGCTTCGATCAGGTATTCCGCATTCTGCGGACGGGCATTGAGCAACAGATCCAGCGAAGCATCCACGTCGCGCAATCGATCGGTAAATTCATTGCGCATGCGCTCGAGCACGTCGTGCCAGGTCGAGATTTGCGCGCCGCAAGAGCGAGCGTTGGTGAGCTCCGCGGAGACCCCGCTGCCGGTGACCGCAACCAGCTGGCGAAATGCGACTGCGTCGCAGAGCTGACCGAAGCCGGGGTCTGCGCGATGGGCAACCATGGTCGCAGCGCCATCCCTCGCCAAGCCACCGACCTCAATCAAGGTCGAACAATGCGGCGAGATGGTGGCGCGAGTAGGCTCGGAATGCGATCAAGGTCTGAGAGGTCCTGATTCCCGCGACCCCGCGGATCCGCGTCGTCACGAGATCGGCGAGCGAGCGTTTCCGCGATTTCGTTGGTGCGCCCCGCATCGACACCATGGCCGTGGCCATCCTGATTTCCTCCCGTGGTGGGCGGCTACGATCTCACCCCGCTCGACCCCGTGTAAAGCCCCCGGCGGTGGTCGGCCGGATCCTGCGGCCTGAGGCAGCGGCGGTGATTTGTCGCGCGACGGGCGGTACCATCCGCCCATGCCGATCATCGCGCTGACCCGTCTACGCGTGCGTGCGCCGCGCTACCTTGCGCCCTTTCTATGGTACGCCCTGCGATCGTGGTGGCAGGCGCGCGCATCGCCGGAATGTCTCGGCGTGCGGTTGCTCCGGGACCGGTCGCACACGTTCTGGACGAGCAGCGCATGGCGGGATGAGGCAGCTCTGCGTGCCTTCATGCTGCGTGGCGCGCATGCCGTGGTCATGCCGCGCCTGAGGATCTGGTGTGATGAGGCCTCCGTGGCCCACTGGCCGCAGGAGAGTGCGATGCTGCCTGACTGGCAAGAAGCGCATCGCCAGATGGTCTCGGTGGGGCGACGCTCGAGAGTCGATCATCCCTCGCCGGGGCATGCCGCGTTCGAGATCCCCACGCCTCGCTGCCGGCGGCCGCTCACTCGGTGAGACAGTTGGGGTCGAACTCGTAGCCTCCCCGAAGCCATTCACCGATCTCGAGGGAGCATCGCTGCGACTCGAATCCCCGATATTTCTCAAGCAGTCGCGCACGCGTACCAGGGTCGAGCTCGGCGAGGCCATGATGCTGAAAAAGATCGAGATCCCGGGTGATTTCCTCACCGAGGGCGGCGCCGCAGATGGAGCGCACCGATGCCGCGAATGTGCAATCCGCCTGCACGCTTGAATCACCGAAGGAAGCGAGCGGTATCCGCGAGAGATGGGGTTGATTCATCGGATTGATGGCGATTCCAGCGACCATGTCCGCATCGATGGACCATCCTTGCGCCCAGAAATCCAGGTAAAGGTGGCTACAGCGTGCTCGGCCGTCGTTGGCGATGTGATTATCCCAGATGAATGGTTTGCGCCGCAGCCGAGAAGCTCGCATGCGCTTCTCGCGCATCCGCACTCCAACTCCGCCCGAAGAACCCCTCGATGGTGCCGATCGGCGGATGCGCCACATTCACGGATCACCTCGCTGACATAGCTTTGGAGGCTTCGGGTTCCCCCAACCGCCAGGGGTCGCTTCTCATTGTCTGCCTCGAACTGTGCTCCCGCCGCCGATTGTCTCCCCCGTTGGACTGTTGTAGAAGCCTTGAAGCAACAGGACATTCGTAAGAGCGGTGTTCACATGCGCGTGAGTTTGCGCGACTTCTCGGCGGGCGTCATCCCGCTGTGTGCGGTCCTGGTGGGCTGTGCGGGCTCCGGATCGTCCGGCCAGGGTACGACCTCCGAGGCGCCGCAGATTACCACGCAGCCGGCAAGCCAGACAGTTGCCGTGGGCCAGGCGGCAATCTTCTCGGTGGCCGCGACCGGAACCGCGCCGCTCTCTTATCAGTGGAGCCGGGACGGCAGCTCGATTGCCGGCGCCACTGCCTCGAGCTATAGCACGCCCGCCGTTCGGCTGAGCGACAGTGGTGCGAGCTTCATGGTGGTCGTGAGCAATGCGTTGGGAAAAGCAACCAGCAACGCGGCGAGTCTGACGGTCACCGCGGCGGCGGCGGCCACCGATGTGGTGACCTACAAGTACGACGTGATGCGCACGGGTCAGAACCTGACGGAGACCACTCTTACTCCCAGCAACGTGTCTTCCGCCTCGTTCGGTCTATTGCGTAATCTCAAGGTCGACGGGCTCGTCGATGCGCAGCCGCTCTATCTCTCTGCGCTTACCGTCTCCGGAGCCTCGCACGATGTGGTCTTCGTCGCGACCGAGCATGATTCGGTTTATGCATTCGACGCCGACACGGGCGCGCAGCTCTGGCGGGTTTCCTTGATCGGCGCGGGAGAGTCCTCCAGCGACGACCACGGTTGCATGCAGATAACGCCGGAGATCGGAGTGACCTCGACGCCGGTGATCGATCGCAGCGCCGGACCCCATGGAACGATCTTTCTCGTAGCGATGACCCGGGATGCTTCGGCGAACTACCACCAGCGTCTGCACGCACTCGACGTCACCACCGGTGCAGAGCTCGCCGGTAGCCCGTTGGAGCTCAAGGCGACTTACGGATCGACGAGCTTCGATCCGGGACAATATGCGGAGCGCGCCGCGCTGTTGCTGGCGAACAATACCCTGTATGCGAGCTTCACCTCGCACTGCGACGCTGGCCCGTATGGCGGCTGGGTCATGGGCGTGAGCGAGAGCCCGCTCGCGATGAGGAGCGTCATCAACCTGGCGAACGGCGCGAGCGGCACCGGGTTCGCGAGTCAAGGCCCTTCGATCTGGATGAGCGGTGGCGGACCCGCGGCGGACGCCTCGGGGAATGTCTATCTACTGACCGCCAATGGCAAGTTCGATGCCCTCAATCCGGGCGGTTTCCCGGTCTACGGGGACTACGGAAACTCGTTCGTCAAGATCTCAGCGTCCGGGGGCATGCTCAACGTAAGTGACTATTTCGCGATGGACGACGAGCTGTCGGAGTCGGAGAACGATACGGATCTGGGCTCGGGCGGCATCCTGCTCCTGCCGGACCAGACGGACGCCGGCGGAACCGCACGACATCTCGCGGTGGGAGCCGGCAAGGATGGCAATCTATATGTCGTCGACCGCGACAACATGGGCAAATTCAAGTCCGCCTCGAATGCGATCTGGCAAGAGCTCGACGGCGTGTTGCTCAACGGGATCTGGTCGACCCCGGCCTACTACAACTCGACCGTCTACTACGGTCCGACCAACGGACCGCTTCTCATGTTCCCCCTGTCACACGCATTGCTCGCGGCAGCACCGACCTCGCAAAGCGGCACGCAGTTCGCTTATCCCGGAACGTTCCCCGTGATATCCGCCAACGGTGCCGCCAACGGCATCGTCTGGGCATATGAGAACACCTCACCCGCCGTGCTACACGCGTATTCCGCCTCGACTCTGGCGACAGAGCTCTACAACAGCAACCAAGCGGCGGGTGGCCGAGATCAATTCGGCGCGGGAAACAAGTTCATCGTGCCCGTCGTAGCCGATGGCAAGGTGATGGTGGCCACCACCAACAGCGTCGCGGTGTTTGGCCTGTTGCATTGAGCGAGGTCTCCATCGCGCCCTAGCGACGCGAGATGCCACACCGCTGCCGTGCAGCCCCCGCGGGATTGAGAAGACCTGCGTTTTGGTGCGCCGCGAAGTTCGCATCACGCCGGCCAACGCGTGATCGGGAGTCAGGTCGGCGGGGATACGCCGGCGTGTAGTGCTTCGCGGCCGTTGGCGCATCGCACTCACTGACAAAGTTTCGCGCCCGAATCTCACGCCGTTGCAAGCCGGCGCGCCGTCTTAATACTGCACTCGCAGACTTTTAATCTTGCGCTCGCATCGTCTTCCATTCATGGCCCGCGGTACCGGTGCCGCGCGGCGGATGCGACACCGAGGTGCAACATGAAAAAAGCTTTGCCGGCAGCACCGATTGGCCGTTGCGTGATCAACAGGCGGCCCATCGCTACGAGTGCTACACCTGGGCCGTCAAGGCGTCGAGGTTCGATCCTTCCCAGGAAGCTGGGGCCGCCCTACCGGGGCTTGCCCAACACGGCACGCAGTTCTCCCGAGCTGACATACCATTCGTTCGAGATGCAGATATGACGCTCGTGCCCATTACCTTGGGATTCCGCTTCTGAGACAGCGATCGCGGCCGGGCCGACTGCGCTGCGGCTCACTCGCGGCCGGACCTGCGATCTCTCAGGGGCACCCGGTGCACCCATGAATGCCCTCGTGCGAATGGCCTTGAAGCGCCCTTATACGTTCGTCGTACTCGCCATTCTGATCCTCATCTTCGGCGTACTGGCTTCGATTCGCACACCGACAGACATCTTGCCGAACATCGGAATTCCGGTGGTGGCAGTCGTCTGGACCTACAACGGGTTGACTCCCGAGGACATGTCGGGGCGTGTCATCTATTACTACGAGCGCCAGCTCACCGGGACGGTGAGCAATATCGAGCACATTGAAAGTCAATCGCTCTATGGCCGCGGCATCGTCAAGATCTTCTTCCAGCAAGGCACCGACGTGGCCGCCGCCCAGGCGCAGGTTGTCGCCGTCTCTCAAACCGTGCTCAAGCAAATGCCGACCGGCATCACCCCGCCGGAGATTCTCTCCTACAACGCCTCCTCGGTGCCGGTCCTCGCGCTGCAGGTCTCTTCGCAGCAGATGACCGGATCGGAGCTGTACGATCTTGCCTCGAACCTGATTCGCCCGGCCTTGGTCGCCGTGCCGGGGGTCGCGATACCTGCCCCCTACGGAGGGACGCAAAGCTTCGTGGAGGTGGATCTCGATCAGCACCAGCTGCTGTCCCACGGGCTGTCGGCGCAGGACGTCGGGCATGCGCTCGCGCAGCAGAACATCGTGCTGCCCGCGGGCGACCAGAAGATCGGCGCGATCGACTATCTGGTCGAGACGAACGCATCTCCCGTGAACGTCGCCACCTTCAACTCTCTGCCGATCAAGCAGGTCGGCGATGCCGTCGTTACCGTCGGCGATGTGGCGCACGTGTATCTGGGCGGGCCGCCTCAGACCAACGCGGTGCTGGTGCACGGTCGGCAAGCGGTGCTGTTGGAGATCCTCAAGGCCGGGGATGTGTCCACGCTCTCGGTGGTGGCCGGAGTGAAGGCGAAAATACCGCAGATCGAGAAGACCTTGCCGAGCGGTGTCAAGATCACCACGCTCAGCGACGCATCCATCTTCGTCAAGCAGTCGATCCGCGATGTCGTACAGGAAATCGCCACGGCGGCTCTGCTGACCGGGCTCGTGGTGCTCATGTTCCTCGGCTCCGGACGCTCGACGATCATCGTGACGACCTCGATTCCCCTGTCGATCCTGTGCGCGATCATGGGCCTGTCCTGGGTCGGGCAGACCATCAACGTGATGACGCTCGGGGGGCTCGCACTCGCGGTGGGCATCCTCGTGGACGATGCTACCGTGATAGTCGAGAACATCGACGGGCATCTCGAGCGCGGCACCGAGCTTCAAACCGCCATCACGGACGCAGGCAACCAAATCCTGGTTCCAACCTTCGTTTCGACGCTCTGTATCTGCATCGTGTGGCTGCCGCTGTTCCAGCTGTCCGGCGTCTCCGGGTATCTCTTCCTGCCGCTCGCCGAGGCCATCGTTTTCGCCATGGTCGCCTCCTACATCCTGTCATGCACACTGGTGCCGACCATGGCGGCCTACTTGCTGCGCGCGCAGATAGAGGCGAGAAGGTCCGGCGCTCACAAAGGCGGGGCGTTCGACCGCTTCCGGCAGGGCTTCGAGCGCCGCTTCGAGAGGTTCCGAGGCGGTTATCATGCCTTGCTGATCAAGACCGTGGAGCGCCGCGGTCGTTTCATCGCCTGCTTCCTGGCGGTGCCGCTCGCCTCGATCGCGCTCGTGCCCGCGCTCGGACGCGATTTCTTTCCGAGCATCAAGTCGGGGGAGATCGACATGCATTTTCGCGCGCCGCTGGGGCTGCGGCTGGAGGAAACGGGCAAGGTGGCGGCACTGGTGGATGCCTCGATACGCAAGACGCTCCTCGGTCACGTCAGCGATATCATCGACAACTGCGGCCTGCCGAGCAGCGGTATCAATGAGGCGTACGGCGCGAGCGGCACGATAGGCCCGCAGGACTGCGACGTCACCATCAGCTTGAACGATCAAGCCTCGCCCGTGGCCAGCTACCGCGCGCAGCTGCGCGCTACCCTCGCAAGGCAATTCCCGGGGACGACGTTCACGTTTCTGCCGGGCGATATCACGGCGAAGATTCTGAATTTCGGCCTGCCGGCGCCGATCGACGTCGAGATCGTCGGCCGCGATTTGCATCGGAACATGGCCTATGCCGAACGTGTGCTCGCGCAATTGCGGCAGATACCTGGCATCGCGGACCCCAACATTCAGCAGACGCTGGATCAGCCGACCCTGTTGGTTTCCGCGCGCCGCGCCTATGCGCTCGGCGCCGGCCTGACTGAGTCCGATATCGCGGATAATACCCTGGCGACGCTCTCGGGTTCCGGGCAGACGGCGCCGACGTACTGGCTGGATCAGAAGACGGGCGTCTCGCATCTCGTGAATCTGCAGACGCCGCAGACACAGCTCACCTCGATGAACGACCTGGAAACGATACCGATAGACAAGGGCAACGGTGACCCTGGGGGAGAGGAAGCGCAGATTCTCGGGGCCCTGGCGGCGATCACTCAAACCGGCCGTCCACTCGTCGTGTCGCATCGCGACATCATGCCGGTGGTCGACATCTACGCGAGCAATCAGGGGCGGGATCTCGGCGCGGTGAGCAGCGCCGTCGCCCGAGTTCTCGCGCGCATGAAGGGTGAGATTCCCAAGGGGGCGTCGGTGGAGGTGCACGGGCAGGCGGTGACCATGAAGAGTGCCTACGGGCAGCTCATCTTCGGACTCGCCCTCGCGGTGGTTCTCGTCTACCTGGTCATCGTCGTCAATTTCCAATCCTGGCTGGATCCTTTCATCATCATCACCGCTCTGCCAGGAGCCCTCGTCGGTGTGGTTTGGTCCCTGTTTCTGACCGACACCACGCTCTCTGTACCCGCGCTCACCGGTGCCATCATGAGCGTGGGGACCGCCACGGCCAACTCCATCCTGGTGGTGTCGTTCGCCCGGAACGCGCTTGCCGACCACGGCGATCCGGTCCGCGCGGCCATCGATGCGGGGGTGGCGCGGCTGCGTCCCGTATTGATGACCGCGCTCGCGATGATCATCGGCATGGTTCCCATGTCGATTTCGAATTCACAGAACGCCCCGCTCGGTCGCGCCGTCATCGGCGGTTTGCTGGTCGCGACTTTCGCGACACTGATGCTGGTGCCCTGTGTGTTCGCGGTGCTGCACAAGAGCTCATCGAAGGAGGGGCGCTGTGAGGCGGGGTAGCATCCTGATCGCTGCCATCGGAGTGCTGCTGCTCGGATTGGTCATCCATGGCTTCTGGATGAGGCACAGCCGATTGAGAGCGCTCGAGCGCCTCGCACGCGAGCAGGCCATTCTCCCGGTACAAGTCATCAGCCCAAAAGCGGGGCCGGCCACCCGCTCGCTTTCGCTCCCGGGGACCGTGCGCGCCTGGTACGAAGCACCGATCTTCGCGCAAGTATCCGGATATGTGCGGCGCTGGTATGAGGATTACGGGGCCAGCGTCAAGGCGGGGCAACTTCTGGCGACCATCGAGACGCCGGGGCTGGATGCCGACTACGCCGCCGCAAAGGCGCGGCTGCATGTGAGTCAAACGAAGTACAAGCTGGCGGCCACCACGGCCGCGCGCTGGCAAGCGCTCGCCGGAACCCCTGCCGTCTCAAAGCAAGCGGTCGATGTACAGACGGCGGGCGCGGCGGCGGCCAAAGCCGAAGTCGAGGCCGCGCAGCAGGATCTCGCGCGGTATGCGGCACTCGAGGCGTTCAAGCGCGTCGTGGCCCCATTCGATGGCGTCGTGACCGCGCGTCTCACGGATGTGGGCAGCTATGTCAACGCCGCGGGTGGTCAAGCGAACGCTCGCGACAAGTCGACCGAGCTCTTCAGTGTCGCGGACGTGCATGAGCTGCGGGTTTTCGTCGCGGTGCCCCAGGACTACGCCGATGAAATGGGAAGCGATCCCCGCGCGACCCTTCATCTACCGTCGCAGCCCAATAACGCCATTCCGGCCAAGTTTCTGACCACCGCGCGCGCCTTCAACTCCGACACGCGAACCGCGGTTACCGAGCTTACCGTGGATAACCCGGGTCACAAGCTATGGCCGGGGACGTATGTCAACGTGGATTTTCAAGTGCCCTCGGATCCGGCCATTCTGACCATCCCGGAGCAGGCGCTCATCTTTCGCGCGGCGGGAGCGCAGGTGGCCGTCGCCGATGCACACAACCGCATCCACCTGCGCAGCGTGACGCTCGGGCAAAACTTGGGCGAAGCCATTCAGATCACGAGCGGATTGTCGCTGAAGGATCGGTTGGTGAACAACCCTCCCGCCGGGCTTCTGGAGGGCCAGGTGGTGCGGCCGGTCACCCCGACGCCGGGCTATGTGTCACACGCAGCGGCGCCTGAAGCGAGCGAGAAGGCGGCTGCGGGTAGCTCATGAGGCCCCGTCATACCTGCATCGGCGTGCTGCTGGCCGGCCTCGTGCTGGCCGGCTGCAATCTCGCGCCCGTATATACGCAGCCTCGCTTCGTACTGCCGGATTCGTACCACGGCAGCGGCCTTTTCGAAGTGGCGCGGCCAGGGCGAGTACTGTCCGCGCGCGGCGACTGGTGGACGATGTTCGACGATGCGGCCCTGAACCTGCTCGAGCAGGAGCTGGAGACGGACAATCCCAGCTTGCAAGCGGCGCTCGAACGCTACACACAGGCGCGAGATCTCGCAGCCGAGGCCGAGTCGCAGCTCTATCCCCAGGCGGGCTTCGAGGGAACGCTCTCCTATAACAAGCAATCGATCGAGCGGCTTTTTCGTGGCAATCCCGCAACCCCGAACATCGAGGCGTCCAACGTGCTATTGCCCTCCGCCTCCTGGGAACCCGATTTCTGGGGGGAGTTGCGCAATCGCGCGCACCAGCAGAAGCGGCTGGCCCAGGCGAGTGCCGCCGATCTCGTGAGCGCGCGCCTGAGTCTGCAAGCCGAGCTCGCGGCGGATTACTTCGCGATCCGCGGATTCGATCAGGAGATCGATGTGTTGCGTCATGCCATCAGCGTCTATCAGGAGGCGGTGGAAGCGACGCGCTTGCGCTATCGCGGAGGCGTCGGCTCAGGTCTCGATCTTGCACGCGCATCGAGCCAGCTCGGCTCGGCACAAGCGCAATTGAGCGAGACCTACCTGCAACGCGAACTCATGGTGCACGCGGTCGCCGTGCTGGTGGGGGCGATGCCAAGCGGCTTCTCCATGCCCCCCGCGAGTGTGCGGCTACCCATGGCGCCCGAAGTGCCCGTCGGCTTGCCCTCGGAGCTGCTCGAGCGTCGGCCGGACATCGCCAGCGCCGAACGTCAGATGGCCGCGGCCAATGCCGCGATCGGCGTATCGCGCGCGGCGTTCTACCCGAACGTCACGGTCTTCGGAAACGCGGGATTCCAGACGCGCGCCTGGAATCTGCTGAGTCTGCCGAACAGTCTGTGGTCGATCGGAAGCGACGTGACGCTGCCGATTTTCGAAGGCGGATTGCGCCGCGCCGAGCTGCAGCGCGCATGGTCGTCCTATGCGCAAACGCGCGACAACTACCGGGCTACGGTGCTCGCCGCGTTTCAAGAGGTGGAGGACGGGCTGTCGTTGACTCAACGCTTGAAGAGCGAGGTCGCGGAGCGGCATCAAGCGAGCGAGCAGGCGGCCGAGGCGCTGTCGCTCTCCACGAAGCTGTACAGCGACGGGCTCGACAATTACCTGAGCGTATCCGTGGCCCAGGTGGCGGCACTCGCTGCGCGCACCAGTGAGGTGGATGTACAAGTGAGGCAGATGCAGGCGGCCGTCTCATTGATACGTGCCTTGGGCGGGGGCTGGACGGTGCATGCATTGCCGAACGAGAAGCAAACTCTGCCACTTGGACCCCTCGAGTACGGTGCGGCCCGGGACGCAGAACCTCGGTCGTCCCCCCCGTAGAAGGATCATCGTATCATCAATAGGACATCAGAATTGGCAACTGCATGCCGCCGAGGAGATCTCGAGTCACCCCACCGAGCAGTTTTTCCCACAGCTTCGGATGTCCGAAAGCACCGGCGACGATCAGATCGGCACCGACCCTGCGGGCCTGCGACTGAATCGCATCGGCGATTCCCGATGTCGGAATGTCCGTTAGCGCGATGGCCGCTACGGTTGCACCATGGCACTCGAGGTGCTCGACCATGTGATCGACGGAGAGCGCCGCAGCGCGCGCTCTATATGATTCAGGATTGACCACGGAAAACGTGTACTCGACCGCGTTGCTGGTGCTTGCGAGATCCTGGCTTACGATGCATAGGTCGGCCACTCTCGCCTGCTGCGGGGCGATTTCCGAGCCGACGCCGTCAAGACAGCGCCACTCGACCTGGATGTGACGCTCGCGCGCGAGCGTTTGGAGCTCGGCATGCAGTCGGTTCCCGGCCTCTTCTATCGACTGCTCGATCCGCTGGTTTGCACGATGCACCGCTCTGAAGGAACCGAGGCCCAGTTCCGTTGCACTCTGGGCATGCAGCTGGGCCGGACTCATCTCCCGGATATACAGCGCCGCCAGGCGGCTGTCGTGCCGAGCGGCGAGATCGGCCGCGAGGCGCAAGCGATCGAAGGCACGTTTGCCTTGATCGAGGTGAACGAGCAGGTCTTTGAGCGCCATTACCAACTCCATCCTTTTCCATGACGATTAAAGCTCGGCTAAACGAACATTAAAATGCGGGCTCGCGCAGAGCTGCGGTCGGATCCTGCGAATTGATTACGCGACCCGTCGTCATAGGACGACAAGCGCTCAAGGCAAGAGACCGATCAAACTCCGCGGCGATCCGACGCAATATTGTGCGGATATGGAGTACATGGTCGTTCCTCATCAATCCGTCAGAGTCAGGAGATCAAAATGATCGAATCGAAATATTCATGCCCGCTTCTCGTGGGTCTCGCCGCGGCGGGCGGTGTTGCTCTGTGCAGCGGGTCGGCATTTTCGCAGTCGAACGCCCACCAGGACAGCTCGCAGGCCAGCTTGCCGCAGATCACCATCGAGGCATCGCACGAGGTGCGCAAGAAGCAGGTAGGTATGAGCTACACAGGGATTCCGATCGAGGAGGTGACACTGAGCCGGCACGTCTCGTATCGCGATCTGGATCTCAACACGCCGTCCGGCGTGGCCGCTCTCGATAAGCGCATCAAGGCGACCGCGCAGGAGGCGTGCAATCAGCTGAAGACCCTTTATCCGCTCGACATGTGGAGGACGGATAACCCGCAATGCGTGAGCGCCGCCGTGCAAGGAGCCATGCAGCAGGTGAAGGGGCTCGAAAGCCACTGAGGGAGCTGCGCGGGAGGCCCGCACCTTCCGAATGGCGGCCGGCACGGGCCGGTTCGCGGCGGGCATGGGCCGGTGCGTTGCTGACGCGGCCGGTTCACGCTCGGCCGTGATGCGAGGCGCCTTGCTGCGCTAAACTGCGAGCGCGGGCACGGAGCCCGACTTCGACAGAGGAGGCAAGGTGCGACCCACAACGATATCGACCTGGGTATGCGTGGCCACAATGGCGATCTCGAGCGGTCATGCGAGGTCGATCGATCACGAGCGCGCCGATGCACAAGCGCTCGATTTGGCCAAACAGGCGATCGCGCTGCGTTCGGTGCGTGGCCCGGGCAATCAAGCGCCACGAGTGGCGGCGCTGTTCAAATCCGCATTGGTGGCGGGCGGGTTCAAGGATGACGATGTGAGCATCACGGCGGTGGATGACACGGCGTTCCTGGTGGCTCGCTGGAGAGGCTCGGATCCCAAGCTCAAGCCGCTGGTTATTTCCGGACATATGGATGTGGTCGAGGCCAGGCCGGCAGACTGGGAGAGGGATCCCTTCACGCCCGTAATCGAAAACGGCCTGCTGTACGGGCGAGGTGCGAGCGACATGAAACTCGACGATGCGCTCGCGGTTGCGGCGCTGATCGAGCTCAAGCGCGCGGGATACAAGCCCCGACGCGACCTCGTTCTCGCATTGTCGGGCGATGAAGAGACCCTGATGAAGACGACCCAAATCCTCGCGCAGCAGCTCTCGAACGCCGAGATGGTGCTTAACGTGGACGGCACGGGTGGGCAACTCGATGCAGATGGCAAGCCGCAGTACTTCACCTGGTCCGGCGCCGAGAAGACCTATGCAGATTTCCAGCTGACGACGACCTCGCCTGGGGGGCATAGCTCGCGGCCTTACGAACCGAACGCGATCAATCAACTCGCGGCCGCGCTGGTGCGTATCGAGCAATACAAGTTCCAGCCGGAGCTGAGTGAGCTGACTCGCGCCTATTTCATGGCGGCGGCACGCTACGAGCGTCCCGAGATCGCGACTGCGATGCAGGCTTTTGCGGCCGACCCGACGGATTCGCGGGCAATCGCGGTGTTGCGCGCAGACCCGACGACCATCGGTAAGATCGGTACCACCTGCGTCGTGACGACGATCAACGGGGGTCACGCGCTCAACGCGCTTCCGCAGCGCGCCACCGCGAACATCAATTGCCGGATCTTTCCGGGCCACTCGCGTGCCCAGATCATGGAGCAATTGCAGCGTGCCGTGGGCGACCCGGCGGTTCAGTTCAAGGACGTTTCCGAGGGTAGCGTCGCGACCGACGCTTCACCCATCCGTCCGGAAGTGGTCGGTGCGATCACCAAGGCGATTCACCTCGGCTATCCGGCAGTGCCGGTGTTTCCCACCATGTCCGCCGGTGCGAGCGATAGCATGTGGTTTCGCAACGAACACATCCCCAGCTACGGAGTGAGTCCGCTGTTCATAAAGGACAGCGATCGATTCAGCCACGGACTCAACGAGCGCATCCCGGTGGGCGACATTCCCCCGTCCATGTCTTACCTGCTGTCGCTATTCGCGGACCTGTCCAAGTAGTCGAGGCGGGGGACGACCCGCGCGCAGCGCGGATCAGCACGCATCCGGCGCGAAGGTGTTGCGCAACGTGCCGATGCCCTCGATCACGACTTCGACGATCGAGCCGGGGCGCAGCGGCTTCACGCCGAGCGAGGTTCCGCAGGCAATGAGATCCCCGGGCAGCAACGTCATCTCGCGCGAGAGCTGGCTCACGATGCGCGCCGGCGGCAGAATCATGTCGTCGGCCGGATAGTTTTGCCGCTCGATCCCGTCGACGATGGTACGTATTCGCAGCTTCGCCCAGTCGAGACCGGTGGCAATGACCGGGCCGATCGGACCGAACCCATCGAAGCTCTTGGCACGCATCCATTGCGTGAAGGCGGGCTCGCGATTCAACATGTCGATCGCGGTCAGGTCGTTGACGCACGTATAGCCAAAGATGGCGGCTTCCGCGGCCGCCTCATCGACGTCCGCGCAGCGGCGCCCGATGACGATGGCCAGCTCCCCCTCGAAGCCGATCCGCCCCTCGTATGAGTGAGGCCGGTGAAAGGCGCTTTCGGGGTCCAAATAGCAGTTGGGCGCCTTGAGGAAGCACAGAGGCTCGCTGGGAGCGGAGTGCCCCAGCTTGGCCGCAAGGGCATGAAAATTGTTCCATAGACCTATGTACTTGCCGGGGCGTATCGGAGCGAGGACGCGCACGGCCGAAAGCGCAACCGTCACTCCCTTCGGTTGGGGGTTTGCGAACAACTCCCCGCAATGGACCTCGATCGTCGATCCCTGAAGCGTGCCGAAATGTTCTTCGGTGTTGTGTTTGAATCTAATCCAGCTTGTCACAGCGAGGGTGAGCCACCCGGGAGCTTCGTCATTCTGGCGCCCATGTTAGCGTTTCCTGACCCACGGGCGCCAGCGTGCGCTAAATTCTTATTCGCGGCGTGATCGGCTCAACCGGGGCATTGGCGCAACAGGTGCAAATGGCCCGCCGGATCGCGCACCAACGCATCGATATCCGACTGCCAGACCGTTCGCGTGGCTGCAATGTCGTTCGGCGCACACGGGGCCGCGCGCCGGCCGCGCGGGGTTCGATATGCGAGCAATTCGAGGTGGGGCGGGGCCGTCCCAGGCCGCAAAGAGACCACCTCCACCCGCACGGGTTCGAGCCCATCGAGCATGGATTGCTCCGCGCCCGCGTTGATGGTGCACGCACCAAGCTCCAGGCCGTGGTCGAGAAAAAAATCCCGCGCGCGCTGCACATCGCCCACACAGAGCGCCGAGTGGTCGATCCCGAGCACCCCGTGCCCGGGGCACCAGAGTTCATTTGCGCCCGCCGGAAACTGCAGGAGCTCGAGCGGATGTCCCTCCGGATCCCTGAACTTCACCGCCGTCACGCCGCCCGCGCTCTGCGGTAGAGTCACCGGCCCGCGCACTGAGAGCGATGTCGCGCCGCATTGTTGTGCGCGCTCCCAGGCAGCAGCGGCATCGGAGGTGGCGAGCGCGAGGTGCTGGAATACCAGGTCGGCTGCGATGGCATCGCCGGGATAAGGGCGCCCCGGCGGGTCGAACGCATCGAGATCGAGGCGCTCGTTGCCGAGCCGCAGAGGAATTCGATAGCCGCTACCGGCAAGGCCGAGGAGTGCAAGCTCATCGGGGGGGATGGGGTGGCCTGGACCCGCATTGAAGCCGAGCGCCTGGACATAAAAACAAGCCAGGCGGTCGACCTCGGCCGAGGTCAAGCGGAAGGCATGGATCCGCTGCAGCCTGAAGCTCAGGGCCGTACACACCCTCGGACATTGGTGTAGATGGCCATGAGGGTGTGCGACACGCACATGAAGAGTCGCGAGCGCTGACGCCCGCCGAAGCACAGATTGGACACCCGATCGGGCAGCAGGATCTTTCCGAGGAGCTCGCCGGCGGGGCCGATGCAGTGTATCCCGTCGCCCGCGCTGGTCCAGAGATTGCCGCCCTCATCGAGGCGAAAGCCATCGGCGTAGCCGGGAGACACCTTGTGAAACTCGCGCCCGCCGCGCAGCAGTCCGTCGTCGCCGACATCGAACCGGCGTATGCAGCGGTGCGCAGACGCGGCGAACTGGGCGCCCGTCTCGGCGACGTACAGCACTCGCTCATCGGGTGAGAAGGCGAGGCCGTTGGGACCGTCGAAGTCGTCCGCGGCGACCGTGAGCTCGCCGGCGGCGGGGTCGAGCCGATACAGGGTGGGCGGCAGCTCCGGTTGCGCTTTGCCGCCCTCGTAATCGGTGTTGATGCCGTAAGGCGGGTCGCTGAACCAGATGCTCCCGTCGGACTTGCACACGATGTCATTGGGCGCGTTGAGACGCTTGCCGCGATACCGGTTCGCGAGGACCGTCACGGTCCCGTCGAGCTCGGTGCGCGTGACGCATCGATGCTGGTGGGAGCAACTGAGCAAGCGACCCTCGCGATCGCGCGCATGGCCATTCGCGAACCCCGCCGGGCTGCGAAACACCGTCACTCCATCCGCCTCGGCCCAACGCAGTACGCGATCATTCGGCAGATCGCTCAAGTACAGGCACTCATGATCGGCGAACCACACCGGACCCTCGAGCCATCGATAGCCACTGCCGAGTGTTTCGGGAGGCGCGTTATCCAGCACCATCGAGCGGAAGCGCGGGTCGATGATGTCGAGCGTGTCCATGAGATCAACGAGAATGGCAGGGTACGCGCGACGGCTCGATGTGCAGTTGCACCGTCATCAACACTGCCGGCGCGTCGCCGACGGTGCCTGAGCGATGACCCCTCTTGCCCTGGTGCTCGCGGCAGCCCTGGTCCTCGCCGAACGAGAATTCGCCGGGTCCTTGTTCGATCCGAGTGCCGTCCATGCTCTCGATGAACCAGCGGCCCGAGAGCACCACGATCCATTGCGGCGCCGGGTTGGTATGCCACTCGCCGATCCACCCGACCGGCTGCACGGTGAACACCACGGTCGAGGGATGACATCCCTGCCTGTCGTTCCACTGGGGGTCGGCGGGCCCGACGCGTTGCAGCTCATACTCGCTCAGGTGACAGAGGCGCTGGCGGCTGATGCCCTGATCGTCCACATACAGATGCCAGTAGGCAATGCGCGGTCGCGGACCGGGGCCGCAATGCGAGCTCACGGCGCCTCCTGGGAAAGTTGCGGCGATCGTTGCTGGTAAGGATGGGTGGAGTCGAACGGCCGCGCGCCAAAGGCGGCCCAGCCCGAGCCATCGAGACCCGTGGTGATGAGCAGGAATCCGGCCCCGAGGGACAAGTTCTTGAGGAAATCCCAGAACAATGCACGGGCGCTTCCGGCAGGATTCGACCAGAAGTTGCCCGGCGCCCAGAAGCGCTTGAACAAGAGCGCCGTGGCGGCGCAGTACACGGCCATCACGAGCGCGGCGAGCCGATCGGCGATGCCCGCGACGATCGCGATCGACAGCGTCACCTCGATGCACAGCCCCGCAAGCAGCACGCCGATGCCCAGCCAGCGCGGGCGGAAGATCTCGCGCGCCTGCGCCAGCGCCCCGCCGAAGTTCAGGATCTTGTCGAGCACACTGAAGGGCAGGAACAGCAGCACGAGTCCACAGCGTACCGCCAGTGCGACCAGGGGCGAGCCGCTCATCGCAGCCGACCGGCGATGTGATCGGCGACGCGCAGCGCATTGGCGATGATGGTGAGCGTCGGGTTGACGGCGCCGATCGAGGGGAAAAAGCTCGCATCGGTGAGGTAGAGGTTCTCGACCTCGTGTGCGCGGCAGTTGAGATCGAGCACGGAGCTGCGTGGATCTGCGCCGAAGCGCGCGGTACCGGCTTGATGGGCGGTGCCGCCCAGCGGAATATCCTTGCCGAGATAGAGCGAGCGCTCGAGCAGCACGGGATTGCGGCCGCTGCGGCTCAATGTTTGCTTCAACTTGCGCTTGAGATGCTCGAGCGCCTGCGGGTTGGTCTCGACGACGTCGAGATGCACCTTACCGTCGCGGTAGTAGACCCGGTTGTCGGGATGCGGCAGATCTTCCGCCTGCAGCCAGAAATCCATCGAATGGCGAGCCATGACTTCGAAGGGCATTTCCGGGAACCATTCGAGCCATTGCGGCAGCGATTCGGCCCGGATCTGGTCGGCATGCGATGTTGCGCACATCTGAACGAGCCCGAGCGGGTGTTGCCAGTCATCGCAACCGAAGTAGAAGTCGCTGAATGCGAGCGTCTTTTGAAAGACCGTCTCATTCGGCTCCTTCATGATGGCCATGAGAATGCTCATGTGATGCCGCATGTAGTTGCGTCCGAGCTGGTCCGAGCCGTTGGCGAGGCCCTGCGGATGAGCGGCGCTCGCGGAGCGCAGGAGCAGGAGCGCAGAGGATAGTGCCCCGCATGCGACCACCACGACATCGGCCGAGTAGGCTTCCACGCGGCCGTCGCGAACGACGTTGACGGCAGTGACGGTCCGGCCGGAGGGATCGGTAGCGAGGCTCTTGACGTACGCGCGGGTCAAGAGCGATACGTTCGAGAATCCATCGAGGGTGGGATCGATGCAGACGACCTGGGCATCGGCCTTGCCATTCAGCGGACAGGGAAAACCATCGAAGTAGCTGCACCGGATGCAGGTGCTCGTGCGTGTCGGTAGCCCGTCATGCTCGTCGAGCAAGATGCCCAATGGCAGATGGAAGGGATGCAGGCCGAGTGAGCGCAGGTCCGCGGCCAGCTCGGCGACCTTGGGCTCATGGCTCACCGCTGGATACGGATAGGGGGTGCTCGACCAGGGCTCGAGCGGATCCTCGCCGCGCTCACCGTGCACGCAGAAGAGCTTCTCGGCCTGCCCGTAGTAAGACTCGAACTCAGCATAGCCGAGCGGCCAGGCCGGTGAGATGCCTCCCGCATGTGCTACCTCCTCGAAGTCGCGCTCGCGCATGCGCAGCAGCGCGGCACCATATACTTTGGAATTGCCCCCCACGAAATAGTGCAGCGCCGGCTTGAAGCTGTCGCCCGATGAATTGGTCCAGGTCTCATCCGCCTGGTAGCGGGCTTCGACGAACACCGCCTGGGAGCTCCAGTTGGCTTCGCTGCGGCGAAGATAATCCCCGCGCTCGAGGATCAGGATGCGCTTGCCGGTGCGCGCGAGGCGGTGCGCCACCGAGCCGCCGCCGGGGCCGCTTCCGATCACGATCACATCGAAGTGCATGTCGCCCATGCGCGGGTCATCGACACCAGCAGTGAAGTGCCGATACGCTAGCGCCGATTGCGCGGCCAGCGCAAAGCCGTCTCGCCGGTGATTGATGTCAGACACGTCCCGCAGGCTGCCGCCGGGGGCACCCAAAAGGGGCAGTCGCCTGCAAACACAGGCCCAATGGATCGCAGCAGCGATCCTCCGTTTCAGGCGGCCGCTGCGGCCTCCCGACCTGGCTCCAGCGGTTTGAAGGCCGTCGCCATCATCGTCGCGACGATGCCGAAGCCCCATGCCGCGAGATACAGCGAGCCGTAACTGCCGAATGTGTCGTAAAGCCAACCGCCGAGCACCGGTCCGGTGGCCATGCCGAGACTGCCGGCCATCGTCGTGCCGCCGATCACGGTACCCATGATGCGCAGAGGGAAGTTCTCGCGCGCCAGCACCGCGTACAGCGGCATGACGCCGCCGTAAGTGAATCCGAACAGGACCGCCACGGCGTAGAACATACCGAGTGAGCTCGCAAAATAGTACGCTGCCGCGAAGAAGGCCTGCATCAACAGGCCCGTGATCAACGTGCGGCGCGCGCCGAAGCGGTCGCCTGCGAGTCCGAAGGCGATGCGCCCGCCGAGTCCGGCAAGACCTTCCACACTGTAGATCGTGACCGCCGTCATGAGCGGGATGCCGCAGGTCACGGCATAGCTCACGGTGTGGATGATGGGTCCGGAGTGTGTGGCGCAGCAGAAGAAATTGGTCAGTGCCAGCACGATGAATTGCGGCGAGCGGATGAGTTGCCCGATCGGCATCGTGGTCTCGGTGCCGCGGGCGCGCGCCGCATGCCGGTCATGATCCGCGAGCGCCGGCGGGCGGCGAAGCAGGAACGAGGCCGGCACGAGCACCGCCGCGACCAGTATCGCGATGATCTCGAGCACGCGGGGCCAGGAGTGTGTGCCGCTGAGCCAGGCGACCCAGGGCGACATCGTCAGTGGTGCCACCCCGAAGCCCGCGGAAACCAGCGATACGGCCAGGCTGCGCCGGGTCTCGAACCAGCCGGTCACGCAAGCCACGATCGGCGCAAAGATCGCCGAGGTGGCGAGGCCTGCCAGCACTCCGAACGCCAGCTGGAATCCGCGGAGGGAATGCGCGGCGCTCGCCAAGGCAAGACCGAAGCTCAGCAAGACTGACCCGATCAGGCAGGTCCAGCGCGCGCCGATCCGATCGCTCAGCGCACCCCAGGCGGCACTTCCCACGGCCATCGCCAGAAATCCCATGGTCATGGCGGCCGATACGCCCGTCGTCGACCAGCCCGTGCTGGCAGTGATCGTTCGCAGCAGGACCGGGAGTGAGAACAGGGCGCCGAGGGCAATGCAGCCCATCAATGCCCCCGTGGCGACGATCACCCATCGATAGCGAGACTCGACCATGGAACCCCCGCGGTGTCGATTGCCCGCGATTCTATAGCATCCGCCCGCGCAGCCCGGGCATGGTTCCTGAGCGTGAAGCAAATCTTAACGTACCTACAGATAATGCATTTGGCGGTGGTCCGCGCGTCACGCAGACTCTCTGCACGAGCACGGTTCGGCAGGCGAGGAAACGGCAATGAGACAATTTCAGAAACTCGCGATTGGGCTTCTTGGCCTCACGCACCCGGAGATGTTCATCCCGCCGCAAGGGACGGCTCAAGGCGCGCCGCGCCGAAGAGGAGGGCGTGGTGCACGCATCATGCGAACGCTGCGATTGCTGCTGAGCGCGCTCGCGCTCGGGTCTCGAACGGTGGCACTCGCCGATAACAGCGAGCTCGGGCGCAACCTCGCCGCTCGCGCCAGGCTGCTGTACCGCACGGACTAGTGAGGCACGACGATGGCATCGAGGGCGCCCTCGTCCAGAATCGTGATCCGGCCGCGGCCCAGTTCGACCCAGCGCTCCGCCTTCCAGTTCTGCAGATGATGGTTGACGATCTGGCGCGACAACCCCAGAAACCGCGCCATCTCCTCCTGCGACACGCTGAGCTCGATCCCGCGCGCGTTGCGGCGTCCGTGCAGGCGGCTGAGCGACAGGAGACGGCGCGCGAGCCGCGCCGGCACCGACAGCAGGGCGGATTCCTCGGCGACCCCGCTCACCCAGCGCAGACGCGCACAGAGCAAGCGCAACAGATGATCGGTAAGCACAGGTTCATTTGCCAGTAGCCTCAAGAATGACTCGCGCTGAATGACCAGCAAGTCCGACGGCGCCATGGCGCTGGCACTGGCCGTGCGAGGCCGGCCGTCGAGCAGGGCAATTTCGCCGAAAGTGTCGCCGGGTTCCATGATGTTCAGGAACACCTCGCGGCCGCTCGCGGAGCTCGCGCTGATCCGCACGCGGCCGGTGACGACGCCGAACAGCGCATCTCCCGGGTCCGATTGGGAGAATATGACGGCGTCCCGCGGATACGGCCGGCGCACGCAGAGACGGGCGATTCGCTCGAGCGTGGCAGGTTCAAGCCCGCGGAAGAGCAGATTTCGCGATAGCACGGTGGCGACGGTAAAGGCCAAGAGCAGTCTCTCTCAGGTGGCGGGTGCCGGGAAATTGTACGGCTTGTGTCCGGGGGTTGACAGAAGGCGCGTTGCCGGGCGCGCAACATGACCCTCGACGACAAAGCCAATCACTCAAAAGGAGACCGTCATGAAGACCAAGACTTTCGGCAATACCCGCGCTCTGGCCGTGGCTGCCGTCGCTGCCCTCTGCCTCTCGTCCGGCGTCGTTTACGCAGGCGATGCCACCGAGGGGATCCCGACGCGAACCGTGCGCTATTCGGATCTCGATCTCGGCACTCAGGCCGGTGTCACCGCACTCTATAATCGGATCCGGCAGGCGGCGCAAGAGGTCTGCGGCGATCCGATCTCGCGGCAGCTGGCCGAGGCGGCGGCGGCGAAGGCTTGCATGGCTCGAGCGATTTCCACGAGCGTGCACGCGGTACACAATGCGCGCCTCGCGAGCGTCTATGACAGCCACCTCCGTGGCGGGAAGGGGAATGGCGCCAGCGCGATGCGCTAGACCAAGGAGCATGCTCATCGATTCATCGCAGGACGAGCAAACGGCGCTGGCTTCCGCGTGGCGCTTGCAACGAACGGGCAACTTCGTCGCGGCCTTCGATTGCGCGCAAGAGGGGCTGGATCGATTCCCCGACTCGCAAGCGCTCGCCTATCTTGCGGTGCTCGCGCTGGCCTCGTGTGGCTCGACCGAGGCGGCGCTCCGGACCCTTCATGCCACATCCCTGAATGCCAACCCGTCCGAGGACTTCCTGGCGCTCGAGGCCCGACTTCTCAAGGACCTTGCGCTCGGCGCCGGCCCGAACGGGAGAGCGCTGCTCACGCGGGCTGCGCAAGCCTATGAGGACATCGCCCAGCGAACGCACGGCACCTATAGCCGCCAGAATGCGGCATTGCTCTGGATGCTGGCCGGCGATGCGCCGCGAGCGGAGCGCTTGGCGCACGAGGTGGTGGCGCGGATTACGACCCTCGACGCGCCCGAACAAGAGGAGGCGGCCTATTTTCACTGGGCCACGCTCGCCGAAGCGGCGCTCGTGCTCGGCGAGCGCGAGCTGCTCGCGCAGGCCGTGATCCGCGCAACTCCGCTGTGCCCTCAGAATTCCTGGGCGCGATCGAGAACGTTCCTGCAACTGCGGCAGCTCCGTAGCGCGCGGCCGGACTGTGCCGATCTCATCGATGGCTGGTATCGACCTCCGGTCGGGCTGTTGCTGTCGGCCGATTGCGTGCCCGCGCGAGTGCAGCCCGGCGCTCCCCTCGAGACCGGCCGCCTGCCGGCGCTGGTTTACTGCATCGGTGGAGACGCGCGCAGCGGATGGCAGGAGCTCGCAGCGCGCGGAATTCAAGTGCACCTGATCTATCCGGGTGTACCCGACGCAGACAGGGATCTCGCAGCATCCGCGCTTCGCCATCGACGGGACGCCTCCGGATACGAGGCTTCACATACCTGGTCGAGCTTGCTGCTCGATGAGGATGACGATCACGACCACGTTTGCGCTCAGGTTGCACTCGGGTTGTCGCTTGGGCATGCCGACGCGTTGAGCGCGCCCTGGATCGCGCTCTCGCCTTCGGGGAGGCGCCTCAACCCCGAGCCGGAGCGTGAGTGGGTCCGTGAGGCGATTGCTTCGCGTGCGAGCGCCGTCGAGCAACGCGCCCGCTACGGCTTTCTATTCGCCGATCTCGTGAGCTACTCCTCGCTGAGCGCTCAGGAGACCCGTCGATACTGGCAGGAGCTTCTGCCACGGACGGCCGCGGAAGTGCTGCGCCGGCATGCGCGCTCGATCGTGCTGCGCAAGACCTGGGGCGATGCCGTGCACGCGGTCTTTCGCTCGGCGAGCGCGACGGCGGCGGCAGCCCTCGAGATGCAAGCGGCGACCGCCCAGCTCGCCCAACGGCTCGAGCGCGGCCAGGCGCTCTCGTTCCGGATCGGGCTTCATTATGGCGCGGCGGATCAGGGCTTCGATCCGGTCGAGGAGATCGCCACCGTGTTCGGGCCGCAACTGTCGTTGGCCGCGCGCATCGTCCCGGTCGCTCCGCCCGGTGGGATCTTCGCTACCGAGCCCTTTGCGGCGCAATTGAGCCTGGAGGGAGCGGGCGAGGTCCACTGCACCTACGTCGGGACGACCAGCCTTGCCAAGAGCTACGGTCGGGTGCGCTTGCTGACGGTCGCGCCGACCCGGGCGCAGGTCACGGCTGCAGGTGCCTGATCTCGCTCATGGCCGGCATGGATTGATTCAGGTGCTCCATCACCCAGAGTGAGCCAAACACGATCAGGCAGACGGCGAGCACGCCGAACGCGAGCGCCAGGATGTTGTTGGTGCTGTCTGGATCGGTCGTGATGTGCAGGAAGAAGATCAGATGTATCCCCATCTGTGCGACCGCGAGCACCAGGATCGCCATGGCGATGCCGGGTCCGTAAATAAGATGCGTGCCCGCGGCCCAGAAGGCCGCCACCGTGAGCGCGATCGCCAGCGCGAGGCCGAGCACATAGCCGCGAATCTCCTCACCGAGCGAGCGCTCGGGGTGCGGCGCTCCCGGAACGCGATCCTCACCGACCCGCGAGCCGGCATCGAAATGCTCCTCCACGCTCATGGCAGCATCTCCGCGGGGAGCGTCCCCACCAGGTACACGAGGCTGAAGATCCCCACCCAGATGATGTCGAGTGCATGCCAGAACAGGGTGAAGCACAGGAAGCGGTGGCGTATGTCCTCTCGGAAGCCCTTCGCCTGAAACTGCGCCATCATCGTGCCGAGCCAGAGCAGGCCCGCCGTCACATGCACTCCATGGCATCCGACCAGGGTGAAGAACGAGGACAGGAAGGCGCTGCGCGTCGGGCCCGCGCCCCGGGCCACGAGACCCGTGAATTCGTGCAGCTCGAGCGACAGGAACGCGGCACCGAGAAGCCCGGTGAGGAGCAGCATCAATTGCGTCCAGCGCATGTTGCGCTCGGCCACCGCGAGGCCCGCCATCCCGCAAGTGAAGGTCGACAGCAGAAGGCACCCGGTCTGTACGGCGGTGTTATGAAGATCGAACAGGTCGCGCGCCGAGGGGCCGCCGGCGGTGTTCTTGAACAGCACCGCGTAGGCGGCAAAGAACGAGGCAAACATGACCACGTCGGACAGCAGGAAGATCCAGAAGCCGTAACCGACGATGATGCGCTTGGGGGCCGGGCCGCCCATGCCGTGACCGCTGACCGGCGATGCGTGTGAGTGGAGCGCCTCGCCTGCGACCTCGAGGGCGCCGCTCATCGCGCCGCCTCGAGTGCGCGCGCACGCGCGGCGCGGTTTGCCCTATCGAGGCGCTCGACCTCCTCGACCGGGATCACGATCTCGTGGATGTCGCGCCATGCGAACACGACGAAGGTGGCGTAGGCGCCCACCAGGGAGAGAATGACCAGCCACCAGATGTGCCAGATCAGCGAGAAGCCGGCGACGACCGCGAAAAACGCCGTGACGAACCCGGTCGCGGAGTTTCGCGGCATTTCGAGCGGCTCATAGTGGGGCTCCTCGGTCACCAGGCGACCCAGCTCGCGTGCCCGGTGCTTCAAGTCCCAGTAAGGCTCCTCGCTCGTGACCGTCGGCAACACCGCGAAGTTGTAAGCCGGTGGCGGGGATGCCGTGGACCATTCCAAGGTGCGCGCATCCCAGGGATCTCCGGTCGGCTCGCGCAGCCGTGCGCGATGGCGGATCGAGTACCAGAGTTGCGCGACTTGCAGCGCGATGCCGCACAGAATGATGAGCGCGCCCACCCCGGCGATGAGCACCCACGGATACCATTCGGGACGGTCGTAGTGCTGCATCCGCCGCGTCATCCCTTCGAGACCGAGCACGTAGAGCGGCACGAAGGCGACGTAGAATCCGACGAACCAGCACCAGAAGGCGGCCTTGCCGAGCCTCTCATCGAGACGGAAGCCGAACGCCTTCGGGAACCAATACGCATAGCCGGCGAAGGAGCCGAACAGCACCCCGCCGATGATCACGTTGTGGAAATGCGCCACGAGAAACAGGCTGTTGTGCAGCTGGAAATCTGCCGCCGGTGAGGCCAGAAGCACCCCGGTCATGCCGCCGATGACGAAGGTCACCATGAAGCCGATCGACCAGAGCATGGGGGAGCCGAAGCGGATGCGCCCGCCGTACATGGTGAAGAGCCAGTTGAAGATCTTGACGCCCGTGGGCACCGCAATGATCATGCTCGCGATGCCGAAGACGCCGTTGACGTCGCCGCCCGCACCCATGGTGAAGAAATGATGCAGCCAGACGGTGAATGACAGGATGCAGATGGCGAGTGTCGCGACCACCATCGAGCGGCGGCCGAACAGCGACTTGTGCGAGAACGTCGCCACCACCTCCGAGAACACGCCGAAGGCGGGAAGAATCAAGATGTAGACCTCGGGGTGCCCCCAGGCCCAGATGAGATTCATGAACATCATGGCGTTGCCGCCCGCCTCGTTCGTGAAGAAATGAAAGCCCACGTATCGATCTAGCAGCAGCATGGCGAGGCTCGCGGTCAGAATGGGGAAGGCCGCGATGATGAGCAGGCTCGAGGCGAGCGAGGTCCAGCAGAAGATCGGCATGCGCATGTAGCTCATGCCGGGCGCACGCATCTTGAGAATGGTGGTCACGATGTTGATTCCGCCGAGGAGCGTGCCGACTCCGGAAATCTCGAGCGACCAGGCGTAGTAGTCCACGCCGACCCCGGGGGAGTAGGTGAGCTCGGACAGCGGCGGAAAGGGCAACCAGCCGGTGCGGGCGAACTCCCCGATGACCAGGGAGACGTTCACGAGCAGCGCGCCGGCGGCGGTGAGCCAGAAGGCAACCGAGTTGAGCGTCGGAAAAGCGACGTCGCGAACGCCCAGCTGGAGCGGAACCGCGAAGTTCATGAGCCCGATCACGAACGGCATGGCGACGAAGAAGATCATGATCGTGCCATGAGCGGAGAAGATCTGATCGTAGTGCTCGGGAGGCAGGTAGCCGCCCGAGTGAAATGCAAGCGCCTGCTGCGAGCGCATCATGAGCGCGTCGATGAAGCCGCGAATGAGCATGACGAGCGCCAGCAAGCAATACATGACCCCGATGCGCTTGTGGTCGACGCTCGTGATCCACTCGCGCCACAGGTACGGAAGGTGACCCTTCATCACGATCCAGATGAGCACACCCGCGAGGATCAAACCGACCAGGGCGCCCGACAGGAGCGGAATCGGCTGATCGAACGGAATCGCTTGCCAGGTGAGCTTGCCCAGCATGTCAGTGACTCGGTCTCGGTGTGAGCGCCGGACCGGAGCCGGGCGGCAGCTCACCGTGCACGATCGAATCGAAAAGACCGGCTTGCGCGCTGCGGTAGGTGTAAGGAGCGACGTTCGCGCTCTGCGCGAGCAAGTCACGATAGCTTGTACCATCGAGGACCGGCCCCGCGGAGCCGGCGCGCGCAATCCAGGCGGCGAAATCGGCGGCGGGCAGGGCCTCGACGTCAAAGGACATGCCCGGAAAGCCATCGCCGCTGAAATGTGCCGAGAGCCCGAAGTAGTCCCCCGGCCGGTCGGCCTCGAGATTGAGCACGCTCGTCATGCCGTACATGGAGTAGATCTCGCTGCCCAGTTGCGGCACGAAGAACACGTTGAATACGCTGGCGGAGGTTATTTTGAGATGCAGCGGCACCCCGACCGGCGCCACCAGGTGATTGACGCTCGCGACGTGCTGCTGCGGATAGATGAAGAGCCACTTCCAGTCGAGCGAGACCACCTCGACCTCCAGCGGCGGGTTGCTGGAGCGCAATGGCTGCGCCGGATCCAGGGTGTGGGCGCCGATCCACGCGACGCCACCCAGAAAGAACACCACCAGCGCCGGAATCGACCAGACGATCAACTCGAGCCGACCGGAGTAGGCGAAGGTTGGAAGGTATCGAGCCCGCTGGTTGGACTCACGAAACCACCACCCGACGATGAGCGTCGCGATGATCGTGGGGATGGCGATCACCAGCATGATGGCGAGCGAGTCGAGCAGGATGATGTTGTCGCCGGAGGCGACCGGACCCCGCGGGGAGAGAACGGCGAGCTCGCAGCCGCTCGCTGCGAGCAGGAGGCTCGCAGCCAATGACGTTCTTGCCACGGCCAGCCAGGAGAGCCATCTCGGCGTTCTCGACATCCCGGATCACCTCAGACCGGACGGGCCTCTTACGCTCGATGAGAGCCTGAGGAGGATCTTTGCCTTGCCACCTCGTTGATGCCGGCTGGTTGACGCAATCCGATGTAGGAAGACGCTGACAAGATCAATGCAAGTTGGACGTCACCGCGTCGAAGAACGCGAGCGTCTCCGCCTCCTTGTCGTCCTCCCACGCGCGTGGCCAGGCGGAGACCTTGACCACGACGACGTGCTCGACCGGATCGACCATGACGAACTGTCCGTGGATCCCCTCGGCGGTGAAGCGATGGTGCGGACCGGGGATGCACCACCACTGGTAGCCGTAACCGAGCGCATAGCCCGGCTGAAGATGGCCGAAGTCGACGTAGGGTGCTTGAGGCCGCGTGGCCGTCTCGACCCAGCCCGCGGGCAGCAGCTGGCGGTTGCCCACGCGTCCGCCGTTCGCGAACAACAGGCCGAAACGGCCGTAGTCGCGCAGCTGGACCTGCAACCCGCCGGCGGCCAGCTCGCGCCCGGCCGAGCCTGGCTGATCGATGACCCAGCGCGCCGCAGCCTGTGCGCCGAGCGGCTTCCACAACCGCTCCGACATGTATGCCGACAGCGATGTGCCGGTGACCCGGGCCACGAGCGCACCGAGCACCTCGGTATCGGTGCTTGCGTAGTAGAACTTCTGTCCCGGCGGGCGCACGGCCTTGAACGAGCGGGCAAAGTCATAGAGGCCGCCGTGCCCCGCGTCCACGATGCGCGCGAATTCGGCGATGTCGGATTTTGGGTCCTCGTACTCCTCCGTGTAGCTCGTACCCGAGGACATCTGCAGCACATCGCGGATGCGTGCCGGTTCGTACGCCGAGCCTTTGAGCTCGGGCAAGTATTTCGCGATCGGATCCTCGATGCTCGCGATCTTGCCGTCTGCGATGGCGAGCGCCACGAGGGTCGAGACGAATGATTTACCGGCGGAAAATGACAGGAAGTTGTCCTGGCGGTCGGCGCCGAGGTAGTAGCCCTCGAACAGGATCTGGTTGCCCTTCAGGACCAGGAGTCCGGTCGTGTCGGTGCGCGGTGCGAACTCCGCGACCGTGCGCGATTGCCCGCCAAAGGTGTAATGCAGGTCGAACGGCCTGCGCGGCTCGAGGAGCGGCGAGGCAACCGCCGGCGGCGCGACCCGGCGCGTCGGTAGTATCTCGGGGATGTTGCGGAAGGTTTCCGGGTGGCCCGGCCCGAGAGCCCAACCTTGCGGCGCCGGCACGCCGTCGCCCGAATCGAACACGGGCGCCGGAGCGAGCTCCCCGCCCGTGAGTCGCGTACCCGCGAGCGTCGCAGCCGCACTTACCATCGACAACAATGCCACAGTGACCCGTAGCCCGATGCCTTGCATCACGATCCCCTTCAGCGAAAACCCAACCCAATACCCACGCGCGCGGGGCGCGGGCCACCTCACCGCCAGAACGGCGCATTATACGTCGAGCGCGCGCGCAGGATTCTCGCATGCCTCGAGATATCGAATCAGCATGTCGAGTCCGCGCGTGCGTTGCTTGTGCTCGTGCATCACCAGGTGGAAACGGCGGGTGAGCGGCGGCAGCTCCGTGGGCGGGGCGATCAGCACGCCGGATTCGAGCAGATCCGCCACCACGCAGCGCGAGAGACAGGAGATGCCGAGTCCGCTCGCGGCTGCGCGCTTGATGGCTTCGGGGTTGCCGAATTCGATCCCGGGCCGCAAGCGGTGCAGATACGGAATGAGCAGCTGATTCACGATCTCATGCGTGCCCGATCCCGGCTCGCGCAACAGCCAGGTCGCCTTGCGCAACTGCTCGAGCGAGATCCGCCGCTTGCGTCCCCTTGGCAGGATGGGATCGTGGGCGGATGCCACCACGAGAAGATCATCTTCGAGCCACGGCTGCACGGTGAGGTCGGGTTGATGACAGGGGCCCTCGATAAGGCCGAGGTCCAGCTCGAAGGCGGCCACCTGAGCCGTGATACCGGCCGTGTTGGCGATCGCCACCTGCACGTTCCAGCTTTGTCGTGCGGTTGGCGGCAGGCTGTCCCGAAAGCCGGCGAGCATGGCCGGCAGCAGATAGTTGCCGATCGTGGTGCTCGCGCCGATGCGCAAGGTGCCGATCTGCGATTCGCGATCGAGCGCCCAGCGTTCGATCCAGCCCGCGCCGTCGAGCAGCGTCAGCGCGCGAGGCAACAATGCGCGGCCGTTGTCGTTGAGCTGCAGCCGCTTGCCGATGCGGTCGAAGAGCTGCAGCTCGAGCAGGCGCTCGAGCTCGTTGATGGCGGCGCTGGTGGCTGATTGCGACAGCGAAATCGTCGCGGCCGCTGCCGCCGTGCTGCCGGTTTCGGCCACTACGCGAAAGATCTGCAGTTGTCGCAGCGTGAGTCGCAAGGCTGCCATGAGAGCCGCTCCATATTAACCAACAAAGTAGGTAGATTATACTGAAACAATCCATTGGATTGCTTGATGGGACACGCCTAGAGTGTCACCAACGCACACCCCCGGCGCCGCAGGAACGTCATGAGCCCACCCGCCTTGAGCCCGAGACAGGCTCTAAGCCCGCGCACCGCCGCCGCGCGGGTCGACTCCATACTCGAGCGATTTCGGCTCTTGCCGGGATTGCTCCTGAGCGGAGCACTCGCGCTGCTCGCGATCCGCCTGGGAACGGTCGACTGGTTGCAAGCACACGGGCTGAGCGCGCTCACGGTGGCGATCGTGCTGGGAATCGTGCTGGGCAATACGGTGTATCGCCGTGTGGCCGCGCGCAGCGGCGTCGGCGTCGGCTTCGCCAAACAGACCTTGTTGCGTGCCGGGGTGATCCTGTATGGGCTGCGGCTGACACTGCACGATATTGCGGAGGTGGGGCTGAGCGGCGTGTTGACGGACGCGGTGCTCGTGACCTCGACCTTCCTCATCGCCGTGTTTCTGGGCACTCGGCTCTTGAAGATCGACCGAGCGACCGCGATGCTGATCGGCACCGGCAGCGCGATCTGCGGAGCCGCGGCGGTCATGGCGACGGAGCCGCTGCTGCGCGCGAAGGCCGAGCAGGTCACGGTGGCGATCTCGACGGTGGTGCTGTTCGGCACCCTGGCGATCTTCCTCTACCCCGCGCTTTATGCCCTCAATCTGCACTGGCACTGGTTACCCGCGGGGCCGCAGGCATTCGGAATCTATGCCGGCTCGACCATTCACGAAGTCGCCCAGGTATTCGCCGCCGGACGCTCCATCAGTGTGGAGACCGCCAACACGGCGGTCATTACCAAGATGGTGCGCGTGATGATGCTGGCACCGTTCCTCATCGCCCTGTCGGCATGGCTGGCACGCACCGGCAGAGCTCACCAGCCTTACGAGGTCGCCGTGGAAAGGGCAGGCGCCTCGCGCAAAGTGACGATACCCTGGTTTGCCGTGGCGTTCGTGGCCGTGATCCTGCTCAACTCGCTTGCGCTCTTGCCGCGGCACCTCGTCGCCGCGGCAATCGATGTGGATACGTTTCTGCTGGCCATGGCGATGGGCGCGCTCGGCCTCACCACGCATCTGTCGGCTCTTCGCAGAGCGGGCGCCCAGCCGCTATTGCTCGGCGCGATGCTGTTCGTCTGGCTGGTGGCGGGCGGGGCGCTCATCAACCGGCTGATGGGCGGATGATTCTTGCCTTCACTTGCTCGGCAGGGGAAGTGTGGCGAGAACCTCCGTGCCCCGTCCCGGCGCCGAAGTGATGGTCACGCTGCCGCCGAGCTGCGCCGCCCGCTCCCGCATGCTGGTCAGGCCCATGTGATAGCCCGTATCGGGCGCCGAGAGGGCGGCTGGATCGAAACCGCGCCCGTCGTCGCGCACCGAGATTCGCAGCGCTCCCTGCTGCGCATGCACGGCGATGACGATGCGCCGAGCCCCTGAATGCTCGACCGCGTTGGTCAGAGCCTGCTGAACGATCCGAAAGGCGCAGATCTCGAGATCGGGTGAGAAGCGGCCGAGCGATGCGTCCGTCTCGAGCACCACGTCGCGCTCGACCACGGATCGAAAGCGCTCGACGTGATGCTTGAGCTCCTCGGCGAGTCCGTGCTGCTCGAGAAGCGGCGGACGCAAATCGAGGATCGCGCGCCGCAGATGCCGCAGCGTCTCGCTCACCAGCTGCTTCCACGATTCCAGACGCCCGGCCATGCCGGCCGCCTGAAACCGCGCCTGCTCCGCGGACATGTTGAGGCTCAAGCCAATGAGGACTTGTCCGACGTCGTCGTGCAGCTCGCGCGCCATGCGCGTGCGCTCGCTCTCACGCGCCGCCGTGAGCTGCTGGGAGAGCCCGCGCAATTGCGCGTTGGCCTCCTTGAGCATGGAATGCAAGCGCAGCTCATCGGTCATGTCGCGCGTGATCACCAGCACAGCCCCGACGCTCGGTTCCTTGAGATAGTTGTGAGCAGCCACTTGAATGGTCCGCCAGGAGCCGTCCTTGGCGCGATAGCGCAGGGTCAAGGGGCCCGCGCGTCCGCGTTTCATGACCTCTGCGAATGCGGCCTCGGCCGCCTCGCGGTCCTCGGGATGGATCAGCTCCTGGTAGTGCCGCCCGATCAGCTCATCCGGGCTGTAGCCTGCGAGCCCGGTGATCGCACTTGATATATCTTCGATCGCGCCGTCGCGGCCGATGAGCTCGACGATGTCGAGGCTATGGTCCATGAGCAGCAGCAGGCGGTGCGATTTCGAGCTTGCAGCCATGGTTGGACCTTCCGCCAATCATGAGTCGCCGTCAATGAGATGGCATCGTTGCTGCGATGATCGCCGCACAGCGACTCGAGCGCGCCGTCGGCCGCAGCGGCTATTTCATCTTGATCTTTGGGCGAGGCACTTCCAGTTCGTGTTCCACACCTCTTCAGTGCCGAATTGAACATGACGCCGCGTCAGCCGGCGGCGGGCGAGGGCGCCTGCTCGGCCGCGATCAGCTTCTTCAGGCGCAACCGGAACAGATTCGGAGCGCGGTCGCTGGCGAGGTCGATGTTGGGCGTCTCGGGGTTCTTCAAGCCCTGGTGCACGGCCGCGAGAATCGCGCGGTCCTCTTCAAAGACCGCGCGTACCCCGTCATCCATCATCTGGTTGACCTGCTCATCGCCGGGCCGGAAGTTGCGCGCCTGGAACCAGAAATATCGAGTGTGGTCCGCGTCCGTCGGCGTCAGGAAGTTGTAGGAGTCCATGATCATCGCATCGGCATGCAGCGGCTTGTCGTGGCCGCCCGTGCCGGCAGGCACGAACACAGCCCTGATGATCGCATGACTCGGATAGCGTACCTCGTAGTGCTGCAGGCGGTCCGCGCGGCCCCGGAAGCGCACGAACTGTGCATAAAAGGGCGCAACCTCGACGTCGTGCATCCAGCGCCACGCAACCAGGCCATTCGGTAGGCTGGTGACCTGCACCGGCACATCCTCGCATGCGGAGTTTCCGAACGAGCCGGCGTGAACCCAGGCGACGTGCGAGGGATCCAGGAGATTGTCCGTGAGATAAAGGTAGTTGCAGTCGACCGTCATCTCGCCGCCGTGATCGCGGCCCCACGCGGGGTCGTCCTCGTGCTCGACCGCGAAGATCCGATCCGCGTTCGCCTGCGAGGGATCACCCATCCAGATCCAGACCAACCCGTGACGCGAAACGACCGGATAGCTGCGGACCTTCGCGTTCGGAGGAATCACCGTCGCCGCCGGAACCCGGGTGCAGCGGCCGGAGCGGTTGAAGACCAGCCCATGATAGCCGCATTCGACGTCGTCTCCGCGCAAGCGTCCCATCGACAGCGGAACCTTGCGATGCGGACAGGCATCCTCGAGCGCCACCGGATTACCGTCGCTCGAGCGGTAAATTACGATTCGCTCTCCCAGCACTCGAGCCGGTCGCAGGGCGTGCGTGATGTCGCAGTCGCGCGCCGCGACGTACCAGGCGTTTCTCAGGAACATCGAGACTCTTCTCCCCAATCGACTGGGCGAAGACTAGACCTCACGACCCCTTGACGTCATTCAGGAAATCCTTTCTATTGTTTTAGATAATCTAAACGATTCGCAGTGCGGGTAATGTGATGCCATGACCAAATTGCCTTCGCTGCGCAGCATTCAGGCCTTCGAATCGGTCGGCAGAACCGGCAGCGTGACTGCGTCGGCAGCGGAGCTCGGA
>Ga0335073_10000190_pt1 | contig 75442 bp, 60 predicted proteins | sample Lox_Sample_22_FD_207093 | JGI IMG/M metagenome (GOLD analysis project Ga0335073, IMG submission 207093) | Soil microbial communities from Loxahatchee National Wildlife Refuge, Florida, United States - Lox_Sample_2.2 | ecosystem: Environmental > Terrestrial > Soil > Wetlands | place: USA... | reverse complement strand
GGGCTGCCCCCGGTTTTCTCAGTCTCCCTAGCCTTTGATTTTCGGATGCGCTGGTCCTTCAGCCTTGATTGTGAACTTCTCGTTTTTCAGTAATTCACCTAGGGTCGCCACTATTATTTTCTTTACGCTGTCGAGGTCCGCGACCTGGCCGGCTGGTGACTTAAAATTGAGGTTCATATTGAAGATTTTGTCAGCAAAGATATACAGGCTCTCGCTGGGAATCGTCCGCCAATATTTTTCCTTGTCTGGCTTATCTGGCCTAGGCTCCGGAGCCTTGTCCCACTCGGCGCGATGCGCCACGTACAATTCGTGATCAAAACGTCTAGGATTGCTCAGAACGATGCCAGTGAGTTTGCCTTCATTCAAGAAGTGCTGAGTGACCGTACCTTGATAAAGCACATTGTTTGTGCAGAAGATGTCCGCCTGCACCGTCGTTGCTTGGTCCGAAAAAAGGTACGGCGTCAACAGAGGGTGCCATGGTGAGATATAGGAGAAAAGAATTCGGTCCGCCAAGCTTTTGTAGAATGGCTCGTGCTTGTATTTGGCGTAGTTCGCAGCGAGAAAGCCCGCTCCCCACGCCTCTGCAGCTATCAGCAGTATGTACCAGCAGAGCATGCGGGCTTGCCGCCTCGCGCATCGCGTCAGTGCTGGCCAGAATTTTTCCTTCGAGTCTCGGTATTCCTGTTCACTATACAACGCGGATGTGACGACTTTGTAGTCTGCTCGCCTTAGTGCGGAAGAATTGTCCCGGACCGGAAATGGGAAGCTATCCATGACCGGCGCGCACCAAGTCCCTATTAACGCGAGCGCGAGGGGCAGGAGAGCAACACCGACCGCCCGATAGACGGTTTCAGTCCGCGTCAGGACAAAGCTCTTCGGTGGAACGAACCAGCCGAAGATGGTCCTGAAAATTGCTTCAGGGATGATTAGATAGAGGGTGAGGAGTAGAGAGAATAGTACGGCAAGCACGTATTACATTTTAGCTAAATTCTAGGCAGCAGCCACTTCTTTTTCGCCTCGTATACTCACGCGCTCACCGTGAGGACCGTCGAGGGTGACCTCGCCTCCCTCGCGAATAGCGGTTGCAATCTGTTCTTTTTGGGCCTCAATTGCCAGACGGAGCCAAGTTGGGACGGTCCCCCGCTCGATCATGTCAACTAGTTGGCTTAGGGTTGTAACCATTTCTAATCTCCGGTTAACTACCAGCGGCCCAATCTCTAAAAGAGATGCTTTTCTTTCCGCAAGGATACAGAGAAAACAAGAGAGCCGCCACACTGAATTAGGCTGTTCTCTTCGATGAACGCCTACGGCGTTCACAGCCTAATTCAGTGTGGCGGCTCTCTTGGAAACTCCTAAGTCATTATACTGATTTTGGAAGATCTCAGTCAAGGTTCAATTTGACTAGTACCAGCTAACTGTATCGTACACTTACTGTTGTCCGGAATTTGGTCCTTTCGCTACGCACCAACAAGGAGCGTCGGGCAGGGCCGTCCGCTCAGGTTTTGATCCAGTTCCATTCCTCGGAATAGGGGATGCGGGACATGCGGTAGCCGGATTTTAGGCCAGTGACTACGTGGTTGGACCAGCTGAAGCTGACTTGATTTTTTGGGGGCGTAGAGGCCCGGGCTCTTCGGAGAAGCGCATGTTGCGCTTGAAGGATGGTGGGAAAAGGCGAAGAGCAGATCCCTCGCTACGCTTCGGGATGACATGAGTGCGGGGGTGCGGTCACGATGGAAAAAACGAAGAGAGGTCCCTCCACTGCGCGCCAGCAAAAGGCGCTGACGCTCCGGTCGGGATGACATGTTTTTGCCGGGCGCGGGGAGGGGACGCGCTAGGGCGAGAGGACAGACGAAACGAAATTCATTCCCGGCAATTCGTCTTGTCCGCTAGCCGATCTCGTCGTTCGCTTCGGGCGCGGCGGGCGGGGCGTTGCGCAGAAACTTTAGCAGGCCGTGGCCTTTGGCTTTGGCGGCGCGGTTTTTGAAGAATTCGGCGGCGGTTTCTACTACGCCTACTTTTTCGGCGACGGCGGCGGCGATCCATTGATTCAGGGACACGCCGTCTTCTTTGGCCAGGCGCTGGGCGGCTTTTTTGGTGGAATGCGGCAGCTTTAAGGGGTAGGTGGCTCTGCTCATCGGTGCATCTTTCTCGGCAGCTTTTCTACCGCAGTTCGATGATGCGGTCACCGCCAGCGAGGCAGGACTCGATCTGGGCCCAGGCGGCGTCGAAGGCAGCGAGGAGTGCGGGGGTGCGGCAATTGCCCAAGCGCACCCAGACGACTTGCAGTTGGGCTCCGGGCCGCTTGGCGTGATAGACGAAATCCTCGTCTTTGCTGACAATCACGTATTCCTCGGACTCGGCGTAGCGGCAGATTTCGACGTCAGCGGCTTCTTCCAGTTCTATGTCCAGAACGTGCACGCAACCGAAGCCGCGCTTTCTCAGGTATTGCGCCAAGGCGACGGGGAGTTGATTGTCAATCAGGAATTTCACTTCGTGGGCAGGACGGCGTGGTCGGTCTGGTGGGCCGCGTATTCGAGGACGGCGAGAATGTCTTCTGCTTCGAGGCTCGGATAGTCGCGCAGAATCTCTTCATGCGAGGCGCCGTTGCTCAATAGTTCGAGGATGTCCGTGACGCGAATGCGCTGGCCGCGGATGCAGGGGCGCCCGCCACATTTGCCGGGTTCTACGGTGATCCTGCGCAGGCGCTCGAGATTCATGGGTGCCTCTGGTTGACGATACGCGAGCAGGTTGGGGTTGGCAAGGGATGAGGGGAGGCGGTGGAGCGGCGCCTCTATATTTGTCGAAATAGGCAAAAGAACGGGTCTGAAGACCCGCTACTACATGGAGAAGAAGCAGCCATCCGTCTGCGGACGCGGGCGAGCAGACGGATGACGCGTAAGAGCCGGCAGGGATGCCCTCGCAGCTCCCTTCGTTCCTCAGGGGCAAGCAGGGTAAACAGGCCAGGGAAGCGATGCCCCAAAACGAAGAGGGACGCGCTGCCTTTTAAGGTGGTGGTCCGATCGTGAGCTGGGCGCAACTGCGCTGCCGAGAACGTCGGAGCACAGACTGAAGTCTGTGCCACCGGGAGCTTCAGATTTTGAGCCAGGACCATTCTTTTGTGTAGGGGGTGCGGGACATGCGGTAGCCGGATTTTAGGCCGGTGACTACGTGGTCGGACCAGTTGAAGCCTACGCCGTTCTTTGGATCGTAGAGCCCTGGCTCCTCCGAAAAACACATATTGCGTTTGAGGACGGTGTAATCGCCGAGGGAGAGGTAGGGCGGCTGGTGGCCTTCGGAGCCTTCGCCGTGGGCGGGGCGGTGATAGATGTAGTCCTGCACGCCCTGCGCGACCTGATATTTGTGAATGGCGTAGGCCACGCTGGAGCAGGTGGCGCCTTCTTTCTGCAGTTCGACTTGCATGTCGCAGGTGTGCTGGCTGACTTCCCAGAGTTTGCACATGTGCGGATCGAATTCGCCGGCGTTGTTGGCGAGGATGTACATGCGATAGTTTTCGCCGCCGTGGCCGCCGATGTAGGCGTCGCCATCGACTTGCAGCGGCATATTGCGCTGGATGCGATTGAAGCGCGGCTGATTGGGATGCGGATAGGCGCAGAGCGGGCCGACGCGGCAATCGATTTCGACGCTGCTTTGCACGCCGTGATGCGGAGCGCCATTGGCGAGGTCGAGATCGGAGTAGAGAACGTTGTTGATCCAGAACGTGGAGGCGATGGCGACTTCGTAGTCGGTGACGTCGGTGCCGTAGGTGAGGATGTAGTCGCGGGCGTAGGCGTGAGCGCGGTCGAAATAGGTGTAGGCGCGGCGGGTGAGAGCGAGTTCTTCGGGAGTTTTTACTTCGCGGAGATCGAGAAGAGTCTGGCTGACGTCGACGAAGGTGATTTTCGGGAGAACTTTTTTGGCGGTGGCCAGGTCTTTGGAAGAGAGCTCGCCGTCAAGGCCGATTTTTGTGCCGGAGACGCCTTTGGCTTTGACGCCTTCGAGCAGCATTTCGAAGAGGTCGACGGTTTTGCCCTGGACGACTTTGCCTTGTTCGGGGAAGCCGCCTTCGGCGTGCTTGGTGTCGAAATATTCCCAACCGCCGCCGAACCACCAGCCTTTGACGAGGTTGCGATCGAGCGCGGGATAGAGGTAGAAGGGCGCTGCGTCGTCTTTGTTCATGTAGACGCATTGCGGGCGCTCGGTGTGGGTGTGCCAGTAGCCGGTGATGTAAATGATGTTGAGCTGGTCGCGGAGGATGAAGGAGGAGATTTGTTTTTTGGCCAGCTCCTCGCGGAAGCGCGCGAGAGTTTGCTTGTTCCAGTCGAGCGGGAGGCGATCGGCGGTGGCGGGCTGCGGCGGACCTTCTTCGCCGGGGACGGGCTGGACGAGAAGTTTTTCGCTGGCGCCGGTGGAGCGGGATTTGACGATGTCGGTGAGGGATTCACCTTTGCCGGGGGAGGATTGCAGGCCGTCGACGCGATCCATGCGTTTGAAGAGGCCGCCGCCGAGCAAGGCCAGGCTGCTGCTTTTTAGTACGTCTCGCCGATTGCGATTCATTGCTCCTCCGTGAGTGACTGCGACTGCGAAAAGAACGGGTCTAAAGACCCGCCGCTACAGAAAATCTGGCCTTTCCCTGCATCCAGCCGGCCAGCGCACCACCAATTCCATTTGGGATGCTAAACATGATGCCACCGGCGAAGAGGGCGGGACTTTCAAAGCTGGGCGTTATCGCTATGAGCGCTGCACCACCGAGAATTGCCACACCCGCGCCCACGGCCAATCCCGCCAGCGATGCTGCCTTTGCGGTCTTAAAGAATCTCAGAAGAAAATGCAGCAGAGCGGTACAGGCAATCGTGAGCGGCAGAATCTCGAGGAGTGCGAGCCACTGCGTCTTGCCGAGGCCGGAATCCAGAAGAAACACCGCCAGCGCCGAACCCTCCGTGATCAGGATCCAGATGCCCGATGCTTTCAGGAAGTCCTTGTCCATTGCCGATCGATTACTTCTGGCCCATGACTTCGTCCCATTCGCGCTTGCCGCGTTCGAACAGGGTGGGGACGTCCTCTTTCAAGAGGAAGTGATCCTGGACGAGCTTCAGTTCGGCTTCGGCGAATTTGCCGAGATATTCTTCGCGGGACTTGTAGCGGCCGGCTACGGAGAAGCGCGGGTCGCCAGTTTGGGCGCGGTCGGCTTCGGTTTTGGGGAAGGGGATGAAGGAGCCGTAGAAACTCAGGCGCAAATCGCTGAGGCCGATGCTGGGATCGCGGAGATTCCAGCCGGTGTAGGTGGCGAGCGGAACCTGCAGTTCGGGGAGGCTGACGCCGCCTTCGTCGTTGCCATTGGGATCGGATTGCGGGACGAGCACGGGAAAGGGCTTGCCGACTTTGGGGGGCTCGTTGGTGACGATGCCTTGTTTCCATTGCGGGCCGAAATCGAGATGCCAACCGGCGTTGGCCTCGTGAGGCTTGTTGACGCCGGGGATGGCGGGGAAGTCCCACTTGTCGAGGGGGACGAGGGTGTGGTCGGAAATTTTGGGGTAGCGGCTGGGAGGCGGTTCGGCGTTGATCTTGACCCATTCGTCCATGTCGGTGATGAGCGCGCGCCAAAAGTATTGGACGGGATTCGGATTGTAGCGCTGCTGCGCGGTGGAGTCCGGCGAGTTGGGAGAAGATTTTTGCGGCGGGAAGCCGGCGGAGAAATGCTGCAAGCCGGCGAGCAGATAGACGCGGACGTTGTCGCCGATGGGCGCGTCGGATTCGCCATCCGGAGAAACGGTGATGAGCGCGGCGGCGCGGCCCCAATATTCGTAGGAGGTGTTGGTGAGGAAAATTTTGGGAGCGTCGTGGGCTTTGTTGACGGCGTCGAAGAGGCCCGCGGTTTCGCCGGAGACGGGATCGGTTTCGGGAAGATCGCTGAAGGGGAAAATGTCGGTGGGAAAATCAATGCTGGAAAGGGGCTGGGCATCGCGGGAGGGTTGCGCAAAGCGATGATTGAAGCTGCCCCGCCCGGCGCCGGCTACGTGGGCGATGACGCCGTCCATGACCTGGCGGCCTTGCTCGTCGGAGTTGAAATCCTGCCAGAGAAAATGGCGGAGGAAGCGGCCGCTTTGGGAAATGCCGGTGGCGTAGACGCGTTTGACGGGAGCGGGAGATTGCGGGTCGTATTTCAGGTAGGAAAGAAAATCGCGGACGGAGGCGAGGCCGAGGCCAACGACGACGGGATTTTTCGCTTCGTAGACGACTTCGTAGATTTTGCCGGCCTGGAAGCCGCCGTCGAGATGAATGAAGTGAGGATCGTTAGTCAGTTTGCCGTCGACGGTGTGCGCGAAGGTCCATTGGCTGCGCGGGATGGTGGTGCGCGGGGCTTCGGGAGCGTCGCGGACGGTGAGAATGTTTTTCGGGCTGGCGGGATCGTCTACGGGATAGCTTTTGCCGCCGCTTGGGCCGAGGAGAGAGTGGCCGAGGGGCATGTCGTCGACGCGTTTGGCGGGAGTGAAGTCCGAGCGGACGAGGCCATGGATTTCTTTGCCGCCGGGGTCATGCGCGATGGGGGCGTAAAGTCTGAGGCGGTCGCCTTCGTCGGCGACGTCGAATTCCCAACCGACCCAGGCGATGGTATAGCCGTGGCGCATCAAGAAGCCGTCGCCGTATTCGTGGCCGGGCGAGGCGCCGTCGACGATGGACTCGATGCCTTTGCCGCCGCGGTTGGAGACTTCGAAGAGGACGGCGCCGTTGCCTTTGTCGAGGTCTTTTGGCCTGAGGAGAAACATGTCGGCGGAAAATTCGACCTGGCCTTGCGCGTTGCGCTCGGCTTTGCCGATGTCCACGATTTGCAAGTTGTGCGGATTCGCGGGGTCGACGGTGAAATAGACGCGGCCGACGATTTTTTCGTACGAGCCGGCGAGACCGAAGGATTTGCCGTCAGCGATGTCGCTGCGAGAAATGATTTCGACGCGGGTGACTTTCGCGTCGGCGCAAAAAGCACAGCACAACAATGCAACAACAAACACACTCAGCAGGCGTGCGTTCAGCCAACGCATAAACCCTCCAAACCCGCCCACCTTATATCACTGTTTGCGAGCGGAAGTGCGGCGATGTCGCGCCGCGCGATTGACGCGACGGCGAAGAGCGCGATGCGACGTGCCACGGCACGAGGGGCTACAGAGGAGAACAAATTGCGCGCTTCAGTGCGTCCGCTTCTCAAGCGATGCAGGTGCGTCCCCAGGTTCGACCAGCGCCGGAGGTTCTTTACCGAAGCCGATCTGGCTGATGCAGATTTTGTACATGGGCGTGCGATCGAATTTGAGGCGCACGATGGTGAGCTTTGCAGGATCGAAGGATTTGGCTTGGCCGGTCTTGTCGTTCGCGGTGAAGGCGGCGAGCGGGGCGCGGACGGACTGGAAGACGACCTCCCAATCCTGGGAGTAGCCTTCTTCGTCCATTTTTTGGAGCTTGGTGAATTTTTCTTTGAAGGGCGGGGGGATCGGGATGAATTTACTGACCGGCGCGCTCACCGTGGTTCCGTTGCTGTCGACCAGCTCCATCGTGAAGTCCGGCGATTCGCGTTCTTTCTTCTTGTCCTTGTCTTCTTTTTTCTTTTCTTCTTCCTTTTTCTTTTTGTCTTTGTCCTGGTCTTCGTCTTTTTTCTTGCCGGGTAAATCCACATCTTCGTCCATGGGCGCTACGGACAATTCGAGCGTCGAGGCGGAGCTCAGATGCCAGTTGGCCGCGGCGCCTTCGGGGAGCGAGAAGGTGTAGGTTGGCGTGGGCGCATCTTTAGCGCGATTCCAGCCGAGAAAGACGCCGTTGTAGCCGCGATCTTGCGAGTCCCAGCGCCAGGGAATGCGACCTTCGTTCCAGACGGAAAGATTTTCGCCGGCAATTTTTCCGCCGGGTGCCGTGGTGGTGGTCAAATCCTCATCCTCGGTGAAATTTGCTAACGGCACGAACGAAGCGTCCTGGTAGCGGTTGAAATACAAGGTGTCGGGCAACCACTGGCGTGCGACGCGCCAATCTTCGAAGAGGGGCAGGTACTGGCGCTGATTTTGCAATGTCGCGGCAAGAAATGCGGAGATGTAGGTTTTGGAAATGCGGCGCTGCTCTTCGGCGGGCATGAGCGGTTTCAGATTCAGCAGCCAGCCAAGCGGCTTGCCGGCGTCGTCATTGCCCCAGACGGTGTTGAACTGGCCGTGATTTGCGCGATAGGCGTAGATTTCCGCTTTAAACCAAGGCCCCGGCTGGGTGAAATGAACGTGGTCCCACTGGCGGCTGCCCATGAATGCGGAGACATCCATGTCGTGGGCGCCTTGGAGCGTAAGGTAATTCACGTTTTCGATGACGCGGGATTCGCCAGCGGGTTTGTACTGGCCGTCGGCAGGAGCGATGGCGACGACAGCTTTGATCGAAAAGTGATAATCGAATTTGATGTTGGCGTCTTCGGGGGCGTACTGCAGGGTATTGAAGAGCGCCGCAGTGGCTGCGGCTTCTCCGCCGCGGGAGTGGCCCATGAGGGCGATGCGGGACATGTCTACTTTGCCCTGGAAGGGGTTGCCCTTGGCTTCGTTCCATTCCTTCCAGAGTTTCAGATGTTCGAGGAGCATCCAGCCGCGGACGGCCTGTTGTTTGGGTGGATCGTGGAAGAGGCCGCTGTTGATAAAATTTTCGTCGATGGAGGCGAGGATGATGCCACGGCTGGCGAGGAGTTCGCCGAGATAGGCGTAGCCGGGATCGGAAAAATCGGCCATGTTGTGATTGCCGTGGACAATGAGCGCGAGCGGGAAGGGACCGGGGCCGTCGGGATACCAAACGCGGGCGTTGAGCGGGAGCTTGTCCATACCGAAGCCCCAATATTTTTTGCGGACCCAGGCTTTCCAGCCGGTGAAGTCTTTGAAGAAATCGGAGGCATCCACGGTGCGGGTCTTGATGGCGACGCTGGAGCCGTACTCGGGGCGACGGATGTCGTTGCCCACGCCGTAAAATAATGTGAGCACGCGGTACGGTCCGGGAGCGGAGGGATCGGCGGCGGCCAGTTTCGCGGGCATGGAGTCCGCAGGTGGCTTCCAGGTGATCAATTTTTCCAAGGAGCCGGAGTAGGTGAGGAGATGGACGAAGTAGACGCAGCCCGCGGCGCCGGCCACAAACAGCACGGCGGCAACAATTTTCTTGGCCAGGGCGGCCCGAGCCAGATCGCCCCAGAGGAATGTCGCAATCGTGGCACCGACCAGCCCCGCGGAAAGTCCCATGCCGATAGCCATGAACATGCCGAGGTCTGGCGGTCCCCAGAGCATCATGACGACCACGCAGGAACCGATGATGAAGCCGGTGGCGAAGGGCGGGAGCTTGCGGAGAATTTGCAGCAGGAGCACGACGGCCAGAGCCACGAGGGGAATCAGGATTGCCGCAAGCAAAATGCAGAAGGCAAAATCGAAGAGGTAGCCAAAGCCGGTGCGAATGTAGAGGCCGCCAATGACGACGGCGACCGCGGCGGAGACTAAGGTTCCGACGACAGCGCCGCTGCGTGCTTCCGGCCCCGGGCGGATGACGGCCCAGCGCGCGGCAGACCAGTCCTTGAGGCGGCGCCAGCGCGATTTTTTCACGACCTCGTGAGCTGCTACGGACGAAGTCTCGGGCAGGACGGGCGCCAAATCATCAGTCGGCATGAACCACTCCAGGGGTGGGATAAGCAGCCGCGAGCAGACGGCATTCTACATGCGTTTGGACGAACGAGATCATCGGGGGTCTGATACGTGAGAGACGAAATGTGCCGTGGCAATGTTCCGCAGCCGGACCGGACGAGGCGGTTGAGATTCGCGATCTAGGGACAACGCGTGGTTCGGAACGATCTCTATACAGAGCGCGCGGAGAGTGCTAGTGGTCGTGAGACGTGGCGGACATGTGGTGGGGAGTTTTACGGCGAAGGGGGGCCATGAGCGAGTCGTCGTTCGGCACAAAATAACCGACGACAATGCCCATGGCACCGTCGCGGAGGAGTTTGCCGGTGGTGTTGTCGTAGGTGGCGGAGATTTTCAGCACATCGCCGGCCGTGAATTTGTAGCCGCCGCGATCCACAAAAAGAACGGTGGGCATGCTGATGAGCTCGCCATTCGGTGCGGTCTTGGCGGGCAGCGTGGCCACGATGTCTTTTCTAGTTTCGTCCTGAAGGACAAGTTCTTTCGCGTAGTCATGCATGTGGCCGCCGACGCCGAGCAGCACGCCGGAATATTTCACGGTGACGGTTCCCGTTTTTTCGGTGTTGCCGGCCGGGAGATCGTAGCCGGAGTTTCCGCAGGACTGCACGTCCATCCAGGCGGGATAGATGCTTTGCAAATTTGCATCGGCGCTGGCGTCGGCGTACGGAATGGCCACTTCGAGATAGACATCTTTATAGGAAGCGGCCGTCGGATTGTGAATCATGGTTTCGACGCGAATCTTGTCGCCCATTTGCACGTGATAGCCATAACCGGGTATGACGCCCCAGTTGGTGAGTTCGCCGCCGGCGCCAAAAATATGCTCTTCCTTGTTTGGGCAAAGAAAGTCGGAGCGATTCTCGTTCCAGAATGCGGTGTGATGCAGCACGCGGCCAGGAACGATGTTGCCGTCCGCATCGACGAGGCGCGGCGTGTAACCCAACAGCCAGCCGTCAATGGGAACCTGCCAGACCAAATCGGGCGGCTGCGGCATTTGCATGTGACCGGTGTGCGCGGGCAGTTGCATCGGACCGACGCGGACGGTGATGGTGTGGCCGTCGGTTTTTGTTTCGATCTTCACGCCTTTGGCGACCGTATGATGCATGCCGCCTTGCATGAAGCCGCCGTGCTGCATGTGGTCCATGTCCGGCATTGGCGGAGCAGCTTGGTCTTGCGCAAGAAGCGGCGCGGCAAAAAGCAACATAGCAACTGCCAAGGATGTCGACTGCATGGTTCTACCCTCGTGCGAGCGGAGCCCGCATACCTCAATCATACGCCGCTGACGCAGCGGCGGCTTGTAGCGAGCCGTGCGGCGTGCTGCTCGGCGGTCTCTTCCGTGCATCGCCCGCGAGTGTGACGGAAGACATGAACTTCCGGCGCGGACACGATAGAATGCGCGCCATGAAATCCGCCGAGTGTGCGCTTTTATCTTTGTTGTTCGTCTGCGTGGCGCTGGTTTTTGCCGCAGCGACTCCGGCGCAGAAACCGCCCACGCAGGATCTGTTGGTCATCAGCAACGTCAACGTGGTCGACGTGCGCAACGGAACGATTCTCGCGGAGCAGGCGGTAGTCCTCAACAAGAACCGCATCTACTCGATAGAACCCGAGAAAACCGCAAAATACCCGCGGAACGCCAACTCGATCAACGGGCGCGGTTATTTCCTGATTCCCGGGCTGTGGGATATGCACGTGCATCTGGTGTTCGGGGATTGGTTTCCGGACGCGGCGGACATCACGCTGCCGATGTTGATCGCGAATGGCATTACGGGCGTGCGTGACATGGGCAGCGAGCTGGCCGACGTGCAAAACGTGCGGAACGAGATTGAAGCGGGCCGCATGGTAGGACCGCGGATTTACACTGCCGGCCCGATGCTGGACGGGCCGAAGCCGCGGTTTCCTAGCTCGATCGCGGTGGCCACTCCGGAAGATGGCCGCAAAGCTGTAGATGAATTGAAAGACCGCGGCGCGGATTTCATCAAGCTGCAATCGCTGATTCCGCGCGATGCAGTTTTCGCCATTGCGGACGAGGCGAAAAAACAGCAGATCGCGTTCGAAGGCCACGTGCCGGATTCGGTGCGCGCCAGCGAAATGGCAGAACGCGGGATGAAGAGCTTCGAGCATTTGATCGGGATTTTCGAAGGCAGCTCACCGAACGAAGACGAATACTTGAAGGGCGGCAAAGGCGACGGAAAGTTTCTTGCGTCGTACGATCCGCAACGCGCGGCCGCTCTCGCGGCACTACTCGCCAAGAATCAGGTGTGGCAGTGTCCCACGCTGGTGTGGGAACGCGGCGGGAATCTGTTGGATGTGACTGACTTTGCGAAAGACACGCGCGCGAAATACGTTCCATCGTCATGGAAAAACAAAACGTGGAAGCGCTTCACGGACGAGATTAAAGAAGGGTACGCGACCGACGATTTGGCGACGCGGAAGAAATTTGTCGAGAAGGAACTGGAAGTGGTCGGCTTGCTGCACAAAGCGGGTGTGCCATTTCTGGCAGGGACCGATACGCCGCCGGGCGTGTACATCTTTCCCGGCTACAGCCTGCATGAAGAGTTGCAGCGCTTCGTCGCGGCCGGGTTTACTCCGCTCGAAGCGTTACAAACGGCCACATGGAACCCCGCGCGCTTTTGGGGCATCGAAGAACAGTTTGGCACGGTGGAAAAAGGGAAGATGGCGGACCTGGTGTTGCTGGCGGCGAATCCGCTGCAAGATATTGCGAACACGCAAAAGATCGCGGCGGTGTTCGTGAATGGCCAGTTCTATTCGGGCAAGGATTTGGACAAGATGCTGGCCGGCGTGGAAGCCGCCGCGCGACGCTCGAACTAGAGACGGAGGTACTGTGGCAGCAAACGTGATCGGCGCGGCAAAAATCTGGGCGGCCGCGGCAGTTGGGCTGCTCGTTGTCGGCGGTCTGATCGCCGCAAGCCAAACGCAAGGGGAGGCAGCGTTGAATCCGAGGGTCGAACAGCAGGACGGTTTCCGCGTGATCGGAATTTCCGTTCGCACCAGCAACGCCAAAGAACGACAGGACAGCCAGATCGGGAAGCAGTGGGGCCGTTTGATGCAGGAGCATTTGCTCGCCGCGATTCCGAACCGCGCGGACCACAACGTCGTGGCCGTTTATACGGACTACGCGAGCGATAAAGACGGGGAATACACGTACGTGCTCGGAGCGCGGGTGACCAATGCGAACGAAGTGCCTGCGGGCATGGTGACCAAGCAGGTGGCCGCCGGTAGGTATGCCGTCTTTACTTCGGAGCGGGGGCCGGTGCAGCAAGTGGTGGTGGGCACGTGGATGCGCATCTGGAATACGCCGAAAGATCAGCCGGGAGGCGATCGCGCGTACAAAACCGACTTCGAATGGTACGACCAGCGTGCACAAAATCCCGCCGACAGCGTAGTGGAAGTCCACATCGGAATCCGTTAGAAAGTCTTGCGCTCCGGGCGCCGCTCGGAATCTTTGACATGGCATTCACGCGGCTCGGTCACACTCGTGACTAACAAAAGGCGGCGCTTCACCCAACATGGAAACGAATAAACAGAATGTCGCTCGGCTGGCGCTGCAATTCGTGGTGATCGTCGGCGTGGTGAATTTTTTTGCCGACATGACGTATGAAGGCGGGCGGAGCATTGTTGGGCCGTACCTGGGAAACCTGGGCGCGAGTGCGGCGATTATCGGATTTGTTGCAGGCTTTGGCGAATTGGTGGGCTTTGCGCTGCGCTCGGTAACGGGATACCTGGCGGACAAAACGCACCGCTATTGGACGTTCGCTTTTGTTGGTTACGCCGTGAATATGCTGGCGGTTCCTGCGCTGGCGCTGGCTGGGAACTGGCCGTTGGCCGCTGCGCTCGTGGTGGCTGAGCGCACCGGACGCGCGATTCGCAAGCCGTCGATGGAAGCGATGCTTTCGCAAGCCGGCAAATCCATCGGGCATGGGTGGGTGTTCGGGTTAAACGAGGCGCTGGATCAAACGGGCGCCACGCTCGGTCCGCTTATTGCCGCGTTCATTCTTTATCGCCGCGGCGGGTACCCGCACGCGTTTGCCGCGTTGCTGGTTTCTGCGCTGCTCTGCCTGACGACTCTTGTGGTGGCGCTGCGGTTTCAGCGACAGACGGGCGCCATCCAGCACGGCGCCGCCGATTCCGAAGAGCCGACTTCTTTTTCCCGCGCGTACTGGTTGTATGTTGCTGCCGGCGCGCTGATTGCCGCGGGCTTTGCGGATTTTTCGTTGATCGCGTTTCATTTCCAGCGTAACGGAACGGTGACCCAGGACACTATTCCTGTCTTTTACGCCGTCGCGATGGCCACCGGAGCGATTTCGGCGCCGGTCTTTGGAAAGCTGCTCGATAAGCTGGGTTTGCCGATATTGCTGGGGGCGTTCGGCGCTTCGGCATTTTTTGCGCCTTTCGTTTTTTTTGCTGGAGCGCGCGCGGAGCTTGTCGGCATGGTTCTGTGGGGCATGGGGTTGGGCGCGCAGGACGCTTGCCTGAAGGGCACGCTGTCCTCGATTGTTCCAGGAGGGAAGCGCGGCACGGGCTTCGGGATCTTTGACACGTGGTTCGGAGTGGCCTGGTTCGCGGGCAGCGCGCTGATGGGCTTGCTGTACGAACGTTCGACACTGGCTTTGGTGATTTTCTCTGTGGTGCTGCAGCTGTGCGCTTTGCCGCTCTTCGCTGCCGCAAACCGCAAAAATAGATCCAAGGAACCGAGGCCAGCGGAGGCGCGCTAGGCCGTCATCGGTAAGACCAACGAGGGCGCGGCGTCACTGGGGCGGCTGCTTTAGCTCCGGGTTGGGCACGGGGTTGTCGTATTTCTCGCGTTGTTTGGCGAGGCTGGCGTTGAGGAGTTTTTTGGAAGCGTCCAGCTCGGTTTGAGCTTCGGCGTGACGACCGAGGCGCAGAAGGATTTGGCCGCGGACGAAGTGGACGCTCTGGTTGTCGGGAACGAGTTTTTCGGCGGTGTCGAGCGCGGCGAGGGCTTCGCGGTTTTTGCCCTGTTGCTGGTAAAGGCGACCGAGATTCAGCAGCGAAGTGGCTTGCTGGGGATTGAAGTGCAGCGCCTGGCGGAAAGCGCTTTCGGCGTCGGCGGTTTTGTCCTGTTTGAGGTAGAGCAAACCGAGTTGCTCGTAGTTGTCGGGGAGATCGGGTTCGAGTGCGATGTCTTTCTTGAACTCGGCTTCGGCGCGTGCGGGGTCGTCTTTGCGGGAATAGGCGACGCCGAGGCTGAAGTGCACGAAGGGAAGGGTCGAATTGGCAGCGGCGGCGAGTTCGAGTTCGGAAATGGCTTTGTCGGTTTCGTCGCGGTTCAAGTAGGCTTTGCCGAGAATGAGGTGAAACTCCGGGGTGGCGCCGCCGATTTCGATGAGGCGAGTCATGGCCCGTTCATCGAGAGCGGCGTTTTGCGCGTTGTGCGCGGCGATGCTGAGGACGTAGAGGTAGGTGAAGTCGCTGGACATTTGCGCCCAGAGAGGCTCGAGAACGGAGACGGCGTCGGCGTAATGCTCGGTGAAAACATTGCAGAGTCCGAGAAGATAGCGGGCTTGCTGGGAGTCGGGCTGGTCGTGCATGACGCTGGAGAGCGGAGCGATGGCGCCGGCGTAATCGCCGCGGCGATATTTGACGAGGCCGATGTTCAGGCGGATGCCGGCCATTTTCGGTGCGAGCTTCTCGGCTTTTTGGAAAAGGGCGAGTGCGTGGTCCCATTGTTTGCGGCGCATGGCAATGACGCCAAGATTGGCGTAGGCGGCGCCGGATTGCGGATCGACGGAGAGCACGCGGCGAAAGGCGGCTTCGGCGGAGGCGAGATCGTTCGATTGCAACGCTGCTTGGCCCTGCGCGAACCAGGCTTGGGGGTCAGGGCGTTCTGCCGCCGGGCCTGCAGGAGGGTTTTGTTGGGCGAAGCTGAGCGGGGCGCAGACGAAAGCAGCGGCGAGGGACAAAACGACTCGCGAAAGACCGGGCGGGCGTGAACGGAACCGGCGGATACGTGGGCCAAGAAGCATCGAGAAGTAGTGTCGGGCAGCGGAAACGGGAATTCAAGAAGCGACCGCGAGCCCGAGGGCGAACGGGGAAATAAGGGCGGGAACGTACACGAAAGTGGTGCGATTTTCGGCTTGACAGGTGCGCGGGAATGCCTTATTAATCCGATTTAATAAGTGAGTTTGGGTGCGTTTCCAATCGTCGAGTGGTGGGGGTGTCGCGCATGCGTAGCCTGTGGAGCGGCGCAAATGGGGTGCCCGCCGCAGCGCGCAAAGTGCCCACGCAGATTGGCTTCCGTTCGAAAAATCTTCCGGAGGTAGCAACGTGAAGGGACAACAGAATCCTTTGCATGAGGAATGTATTGGCAGGAGCTTGCGGAGAGTGCGGGCTCTGCTGTGTGGCATGGTGATAATGCTGGGCTTCGCGCTCGCTGCGCGGGCGCAGGATACGGGGTACATCAGCGGCACGGTAACGGATAAGACCGGAGCGGCGGTGGTGGGAGCGGAGGTGACCATCAGCGACGCGACTGGCAATCTGACCCGGACAACGACAAGCAACGGCGACGGCGCCTACGTGATCGCCGGCCTGCCGGGCGGGAAATACAATCTTGTCGTGACGATGAAAGGCTTCCAGAAATATCAAGCCAAAGACGTGGTCCTGGACGTGGCGCAGAAGATTCGCGTCGATGTGCAATTGACGGTGGGCCAGGTGACGGAAGAAGTGGTGGTGACAGGCGAGAGCGTAGCGCAGGTGGAGACGCAGTCTTCGGCGCTGAGCGATACCATAACTGGCACGCAGGTGAACCAACTGGAATTGAATGGGCGTAACTTCACGCAGTTGGTGAATTTGACGCCGGGCGTGGTGAGCCAGACCGGGTCGGACGAAGGCAAGGTCGGCGTCTACGGGAACGTGGCCTACAGCATGAACGGCGGGCGCACGGAGTACAACAACTGGGAGCTCGATGGCGGCGACAACATGGACAACGGCAGCAACTCCACGTTGAATGTTTATCCAAACCTGGAAGCCATCGCGGAATTCAAAGTGCTGACTTCGAACTACGGCGCACAGTACGGCCGCAACGGTTCCGGCACCATCGAAGTGGAAACCAAGTCCGGCGGTACCAGCTTTCACGGCAGCGCGTTTGAGTACAATCGCAACGACTTCTTCAATGCCCGTTCGTGGGAACAGGGAGAAACTCCGGACGCGCCGAAGGCGCCCTATAAGAAGAACGATTTCGGATACACGGTGGGCGGCCCGGTCTACATTCCGAATCATTACAATTCGGAGAAAAAGAAGACCTTTTTCTTCTGGTCGCAGGAGTGGCGCCGAGAAAAAAGCTCGACGACGATCCTGCAAAACGTGCCATCGGATGCGGAACGTAGCGGGAACTTCGCCGACCTTTGCCCGGACGTGAACGGGACAATGAACGACTGCCCAACCGGACCTGGCGTGAGCGCGGCGCACACGGTTACCCCGACGGCTGTGGGCACCGCTCTTCTCGCGATCATTCCCGAGGCCAACACGACCAACGGGGGGTTCCCGGCCGTCAGCGAAACGGTGGCCAGCCCAACCACCTGGCGTGAAGAATTGATTCGCGTGGACCACAACATAACCGACAACTACCGCCTGACCTTCCGCTATATTCACGATTCGTGGCAGACGGTGGTGCCGAATGCGTTGTGGGGCAATGGCAGCAGTTTCCAGAACATCACGACGAATTTCGTCGGACCGGGTTCAAGCTTTGTGGCGCGCTTGAATGCGAACATCACGCCGACCGTACTCAACGAATTCGTCGCCAGTTACACGGCGGACCACATCACGCTGACCGCTGGCGGACCGGTGGCATTGCCCTCCGGGTTCGCGATGGGTGCGATTTTTGACAACGGCTTTGGCGGGAAGCTGCCCGCGATCTCGCTGACCGGCAACGCTGCATATGGCGGTGGCTTTACATCCGACACCGGATACTTTCCGTGGAAGAACGCTAACCCAACCTACACGTACCGCGACAATCTGACGAAAATTCTGGGAAATCACACGCTCCAGATGGGCGCGTACGCCGCCTTCGCCCAGAAAAATGAAGGGAATTCGCCGTATATCCAGGGAATCTTGTCCTTCGACGCGGGCGCGACGGCCGTGACCAGCGGAAACTCGTTTGCCGACTTGCTGCTCGGCAATATCGCAAGTTACCAGCAGACCACCGAATCCTTGCAGTATTACAACCGCTACAAGATCGTGGAGCCGTACTTCCAAGACGACTGGCGTGTAACCAAAAGACTGACACTAAACCTCGGTGTGCGACTGAGCCTTTTTGGAACGTACCGGGAAAAGTTCCACGATGCGTATAACTTTGATCCCAGCGCATTCGTTGCAGGGAACTCACCTGCGATCGACCCGAGCAGCGGGGCATTCCTGCCCGGAGCAGGGAATCCCTTCAACGGCATCGTGCAGTGCGGTGGCCAAGGAGGAACCGCCGCGATTCCTGCAGCGGTTCTCTCGGAGTTCCCAGCCGCCGCGGTGGGATCGAATTCCAATGCCGGCTGCCTACAAGGCCACCTGTTCAACCCGGCGCCACGCATTGGGTTCGCATTTGACCCCAAAGGCGACGGCAAGATGGCCATTCGCGGCGGATACGGCATCTTCTACGAACATACCAACGGCAACGAAGGCAACACGGAATCTCTGGAAGGGTCAGCTCCGCTGGTGTTGACCGCCTCGCAGTCGAATATCGCCGGCTACGACAATATCGGAGCCGGGGCAGGAGCCATTCCTTTCTTCCCGCTGACGGTAACGTCTGTGCCGAACAAGGCCATCTGGCCTTATGTGCAGCAGTGGAACTTGGACGTTCAAAAAGAGCTGCCCGCTCACTTCATTGCGTCCGTGGCGTACGTCGGCAGCAAAGGTACGCACCTTACGCTCCTGAGCAATGGCAACCAACTCTTGCCGCTGCCTGGAGATCAAAACCCGTTTGGTCCGGGGGAAACGCTTTACAACACCGGTCCAACGGACCCCAGCGGCGCTCCGCTGGGCGCTTGCGCCGGCCCACTCGCCTTGACCAACCCGGGGCAGCCCTGGGCAGCGGGGCAGACGGTCGTGGGAACTAATGGGCCGTTGAATACGGCAGCCGCGAACAATTTGAACGTGGCTTGCGGCTTGATCAGTACTGCGAACGTGCTGCGCTCACAATTCCTCGGATACGGTGACGTAAATACCTTGCGAGATGCCGCTAATTCCGTCTACCACTCTTTGCAGACCTCCGTGCGCCGCACGGTTGGCGACCTGACCGTCAGTTTGGCCTACACCTACAGCCATTCCATCGACGACTCGTCTGACCGCAGCGACACGGCTTTCGTCAACGCCTACGACTTCGCCGCGAACCGGGCCAGCTCGAATTTCGACATGCGCCACAACCTAGCGATCAGCTATATCTACGCTCTGCCCATCTTTAGAGGAGGTTCGGGCCTCGTGCATACCTTGCTCGGCGGATGGCAAGTATCGGGCATCACCGTGGCGCAATCCGGCATACCGTTCAGCGTGGTGAACGGTACGCCCAATGGCGATAACGCAGGCGTGGCCAACGGGACCGGCACGGGCTCGCGGCTCGATCTGGTCGGTAATCCCAAGGCGGCCCATCCAGCGGAAGTGGCCGGCGATATCGGCCCGCTCTTCTACAATCCCGCCGCGTTTGCGGTCCCGCAAGGACTCACCTTCGGCGACGTGGGCCGCAACACCCTGAATTATCCCGGACGGATCAACTTTGACTTCGGGACGTTCAAGCGTTTCGCGATCACGGAAAAGACCGGAGTCGAGTTCAAGTGGGAGACGTTCAACCTATTCAACCACACGCAATTCAATGCCATCAGCGGCAACTCTTCCAGCGGTGGCAGCGGTGCAAACGCGTCGATGGACACGATCGACCCGACGGCCAGTGCGGTGTTCCTGCATCTCACCGGCACGCACGACCCGCGAATCATGCAGTTTGGCTTGCGGCTTTACTTCTAAACAGGACGGGAAACACGGCGGCGCTTCTTCTGCGAAGCGCCGCCTTTTTTTGGTTTTTGCTGATAATGCCAAGCGGTTTTTTGTATACTCGCCTCCGCCTGCCGAGGAGGAGCGAAACACAACATGAAGCGCAGAACCTTTATTGAGAGTTCGATTGCCGCAGCTGCTTTCGCTGTGCGGCCCGCGTGGCTGTTGGCCGCGGAAACGACGCACCAGATCAAGAAAGTCGGACTGCAGCTGTACACGGTGCGCAGCGAGATGCCCAAGGACTTCGAAGGCACAATCGCGAAAGTGGCGCAGACCGGCTACAAAGAAGTTGAGTTCGCCGGCTACTACGACCATTCGCCGCAGGATGTGAAAGCGATTCTCGAAAAAAACGGACTTACTGCACCATCCACGCACATTGCGTTGGACCTCGTCGAGAACAAATGGCCCGAAACTCTGGAGACCGCGCACATTATCGGGCACGAGTACATCGTGTGCCCGTGGGTGGACGAGAAGTTGCGCAATGCCGAAGGCTGGAAGCATGTGACGGAAGTCTTCAACAAAGCGGGCGAAGCGAGCCAGAAGGCCGGCATCCAGTTCTGCTATCACAATCACTCGTTCGAATTTGCGGCACCCGACCCGGCCTTGGGCGGCAAGCTGCCCTACGATTACTTGCTGGCGCAGACCGATCCGAAGCTGGTGAAAATGGAACTGGATTTGTGCTGGATCAGCGTGGCGCAGAAAGATCCCGTCGCGTACTTCAACAAATATCCTGGGCGCTTCCCGATGGTGCACGTAAAAGATTACGTGAATGACCCGAACGCCAAGAGCAGCTACGCGGGCGCGACGGGTTCGGTGGAGTTCAAAGGACGGTTGGCGGACGTGGGCAAAGGCCAGATTGACTGGAAGAAAATTTTGTCGCATTCGGACAAAGCGGGCATCCAGCACTACTTTGTCGAGAATGACGACGCGAAGCAGCCGTTTGAGGACATCAAGATCAGCTACGACTATCTCGCGGCGTTGCGGTTCTAGTCGGGAGACGGGCATTCCCGAAAAGGATGTCCGTGTGACAGCGATTTTTCGGATTGCGGAGGCGCACATGAGAAGGAAGAGTTTTTCGCGGCGGGAGTTTTTGCATCGCACCGCGGGGGCGACGGCCGCAGCAGCCGCGGCGCCGGGAATTTTTCTCAAGCCTGAGTACATTCCTTCGCCGCTGGAGCGCGTGGCACCCAGCGACCGCGTGCGCTTCGGAATGATTGGCATCGGCATGCAGGGCTCCGGCTTGTTGACTACTTCAGTTGCGCTGCCGGGAGTCGAGTGCGTGGCCGCGTGCGATTTGTACGACGGGCGGCACCTGCTGGCGCGCGAAATCGTGGGCAAACCGATTCCGGTGACGCGGCGTTATCAGGAATTGCTGGACAACAAGGAGATCGACTGCATCGTAGCAGCCGTGCCGGATCACTGGCACAGGCAAGTGGTGGTGGATGCGGTGAGCGCCGGCAAAGATATTTATTGCGAAAAGCCGATGTCGCACTCCGCGTCGGATGGCATCGCGATGGTTGCGGCGGCGCAGAAAACCGGGCGTATCGTACAGATCGGTTCCCAGCGCGTGAGTTCGGTGATCTGCGCGAAAGCCAAGGAACTGATCGCCAAGGGCACGATTGGCACGCTGACGCTGGTGGAAGGTTCGCTCGGCCGCAATGATCCGACGGGGGCTTGGGTGTACCCACCGCCACCAGATTTGTCGCTCGCCAATTTCGATTGGGTCAAATGGCAGAACAACGCCACGAATCGCGCCTGGGATCCGGATATGTCCCCGAAGTATTTCGCGCGTTGGCGCTGTTGGAAGGAATACGGGACCGGACTCGCGGGCGATTTGCTGGTGCATCTGGTGAGCGGCATGAACTTCATGCTGGGCTGGAATTCGCCGCCGAAGAAAGCGATGTCCTTGGGCGCGATTTTGCGTTTCCCGGATGGGCGGAATATGCCGGACGTGCATGCGACCCTCTTCGATTACGGAAGCGCGCCGGTCTATTTGCGGCTGAATCTGGGTTGCGAGACGCCGGAAATTTATCGCTTCCAAGGCTCGAAAGGTATTCTGGAGGTTACGGAATTCGCCATCAATTATTATCCGCAAACCGGCGAGGATTCCGGGCCCAGCTACTACACGTCGGGCTATCCCCAGAAGATGCGCGACGCATACGTGGCGCAGTGGCACGCGGAGCACGATCCGCCGCCAGGCCAGGAGCCGACGCTGGACGGGTTGACGTTCCGCGGCGATTCCTGGGACGACGAACGGCCGCACTTGTGGCGATATTTCCAGGCCGTAAAAACGCGCCAACCGGTGACCGAAGACGCGGTGTTTGGGCACCACGCGGCGCTGGCGTGCCACATGTCGAATGAATCGTACTTCCAGAGGTCTGCTGTGATTTGGGACCCGGCTTCGGGCACGATCAAAGCGGCTTGACGTAAGAAATTCTGCAGGAAAACTTGGAGATAAGCCGCGGCGATGAAATCGGTCTTTGGCGAAAGCGGAGAAATCGACGTTGTGAAAATCGTCCAGCAGGCAAGCCCTTTTCGCACGTTCTACTACGGCTGCATGGACGACGTGCAAAAAGATGGCGAAGATGATGATACTTTCAAAGCCCGCATCGAAACCCAAGACGCTTACTTCGACTACATCAGGTCGGTCTACGGTGTCCATCGTCAGCTAGGTACACTCGCGGGTCGCCGCCGTGGGAAGAAAGAACGTCGACAAAAAGAGGTCGACGTACTGCTAGCCGTCGGCATGCTAACCCACGGCTTCAACAAAAACATGTCTCGCGCTGTTCTCCTGTCTGGAGACCTCGATTTTCGTCCCGTTGTAGAAGCGCTTGTTCGGGGGGCATCTTTATCGAAGTCTCGTGTGAGAAGGAGACAGGTTCAAAAGACCTGTACTGGGCTGGGGATTGGGCGCTTCCGCTTGATTGGGAATCGATCTACAGGTGGAGCGGTCAGCCCTTTCTGCAGAAGTACCCATTGCCGATGCAGGTAACGTCGCGGCCTACCGAGAGCGGAGCGATTCTCAAGCGGGGTACCCACAAATGGGGGCTCTATTTTCCTGTGGCAATTCCCCTCGCTTCCAAATGAGGTGCCGTTCGCGCTGCAGGTAGCCAAATACGACAATACAAGTATCTGGTACGTGCATCGAAATGCAGATGTGAGCACCATCTTCCGGCTCGCTCAAGCTCCGCCGTATTGCAGCAAGTACACTTACCAGAAGGCTCCAGCCGCCCTGCTGGTCTCATCGGTGGGTACAAGAGTGGGCGATTTCCGACGGAGCCAGCAGCGGCAGACGTTAGCGGTGAACGCTCTGCCTCCGGCGTGCTGGCTCGGGACGATTTTCCGGGTAGCCCGTCGGGTGCGAATCCATCAAGGCGGCGACAGTTTTTCGTCGTTGGCCGTCTCGACTTCGCTGGGTTGCAGTTGGGATTCGCCCGAGCTGTCGAGGTCCACCGGCGTGACGGTGTTCGTATCTTTCGCAGCGCGTTTGGCTTCTTTTTTTTGGGCGCGCTTTTCGGCTTTAGCACGCTGCTTTTCCAGGCGTTTCATTTCCTTCTGGCGCTTTTGGAACGTGACGGTCACAGAGCCTCCTCGCAAGTTCGACTAGACCGGGTGAGAGAGAAAAACGTGAGCTACCAGCGCGGTTCGCGCGGCTGGCGTGCGGCTTCGCGGTAATCCTCGTTGGAGAATCCGCCGCGACCGCCTCTGCCGCCATGACCACCGCCCGTCCGTCCGCCGCCATTACCGCGGGGGCGTTCGGCTTTCGGCCGCGCCTCGTTAACTTTGAGATTACGACCGCCAAGCTCTTTGCCGTCCAGCGCCGCGATGGCTTTAGCAGCTTCCGCATCGTTGGGCATTTCCACAAAGGCGAAGCCGCGCGCACGGCCGGTCTCGCGATCGGTGACGATATGAATGCGCCCGATCTGGCCGAAGGGCTGGAACAGGGCCGTCAAATCAGCTTCCGAAGTCTGAAAACTTATATTTCCGACAAAAAGACTTTTCATGGGATTTCTCCGTTGGAATTTTTCTGCCGCGGACCGAGCATATTCATCGCGCTGCCTTAGAAAGAATCCTGGTAAAACGTGCGGACTAGCCGCGAACGCGAGGGGTGCCGCAGTTTGCGCAGCGCCTTGGCCTCAATCTGGCGGATGCGCTCACGGGTGACGGCAAAGGTCTGGCCAACCTCTTCGAGGGTGCGCGGATTGCCGTCCTCAAAACCGAAGCGCATGCGAATAATGCGTTCTTCACGGCGGTTCAGATGCTGCAACATGGAAGCGACATTTTTCTGGAGGCTGAGCTGAATGGCCGTGTCCGAGGGAGAGACCACGGCTTTATCTTCGATAAAATCCCCGAGATGGGAGTCTTCCTCTTCGCCGATAGGGGTCTCAAAGGAGACCGGAGTCTGAGCAATTTTTTTGGTACTGCGAACTTTTTCAATGGTGATGTCCATGCGGCGGGCCAACTCCTCCGAGGTAGGCTCGCGGCCCAGTTCTTGAACGAGCTGCCGGGTGCAGCGGGCCAGCTTGTTGATGACTTCGATCATATGGACGGGCACGCGGATGGTGCGCGCCTGGTCGGCAATGGCGCGAGTGATGGCCTGACGAATCCACCAGGTAGCGTAGGTGGAGAATTTGTAGCCCCGGCGCCAATCGAATTTGTCGGCGCCTTTCATCAGGCCGAGATTTCCTTCCTGGATAAGATCGAGAAACTGCAGGCCGCGATTCGTATATTTTTTGGCGATGGAAACCACCAGGCGCAGGTTGGCGGCCGTGAGTTCCTGCTTGGCCTCCTGGGCGTGGGCTTCGCCGCGCTGAATTACTTTCAGCGCACGCTGCAGATCTAGCGAGCCAGAGTGACTGAATCGTGTCATGTCGTTCAGCGCGGCGCGCGAGGAGTGCAGTTGCGCGCGCACCTGCGCGGCACGCGACCCGCGAGCGAGATCCGCCAGACGCTGCAGGCGGCGAACATCGCGCTCCAGGGCTTGCTGGCGTTCGAGGAATGCCCGGAAGTGGTCCAGGAGGCGCTGGCGCTCGCGCCAATGGAAAGGGATCTCGCGAATGGCCGCCGAAATCCGGATGCGCGTACGGGCCAGCGTCCACTTTGCGCGAAGGTAGGATTGTTTTTTTGATTTTGGCGTGACGGCGAATCGCTCCGCCTGGCGGAGGGCCGTTCCATAGAGCTGAGCGATGGATTCGAGTTGGCGGAGAGTCTGCCCGGTCTTGCGGGCGAGCTTCTCTTCGGTGATTTCTTCGTCCACGAATTGGACAACTTCCTTGATCGAACGGGTACCCTCGCGGAGGGCGGCGGCCACCGAAAGGAGTTCCTCAGCGATGATGGGTGAGCGGGTGATGGACTTCATGACGAGGATCTGTCCGCGCTCGATGCGTTTAGCAAGAACCACTTCGCCCTCGCGAGTGAGCAGAGGTACAGAACCCATTTCACGAAGATAAAGGCGGACGGGATCTTGGGACTTGAGGTCCTCGCCGACGCGAAGATCGAGGTCGGAGTCCGCGGAGAACTCCTCTTTGGGAAGCGCTTCCGCAGCCTCGAGGGCCGTGGCGACGCCGGCAGCAGTTGCGGCGGCCAGATCGTCGTGTATTTCGATTCCGTGACGCTCCAAGAGCACTAGCAGGTCGTCGATTTCCTGGGGCGAAAGCACATCGGGCGGAAGGCTGTCGTTGATCTCATCAAAGAGGAGATAGCCGCGCTGCTTGCCGATGACTAGGAGTTGCTGGAAATACCCAAACTCATCTTCAGTGGGAGGCGCCAAGAATGCTCCAATACTTGCGTGAACGGAATACTGCAAGGGATATCAAAAGTTTTCGTCTTTCGCGGACTTCCACGGAACACTGTTGGCCTTTGGAGTGTGTGCGTCCTTGTACTCGGCTAGCTCTTGATCGGATACCAGGAACGTGGAAGAGGCTGGACGGTCAACTTGGGAGGCAAATTCGCGGCGCAGTCTGATCGAGCAGATCGCCGGGCCATCCTGGTAGCGCGCGCGGTGAGACGAAAACGCCTCGTTGGGGATGGTCACGAAGTAGTTGGACGATTCTCCCGCGAGCCCCTGGAGACTAAAGACATACTCGCGCAGTACTCCCTTGGTCTCAAATCCGAGGTATTGCAGGACAATCGGTTGATCCACGAGAGCCGCCATTTCTTACGAAAGGCAGTCGCTAGTTGGACTCAGGAGCCTCGGGGAGAACAAGAGGTATCGAAAGGCAACGAACGCGGCCACATCCATGATGACAGAATGCGGGTCTGGCGTATACGCAGTTCTTGGAATATTCAGTTCCTACGGACGCAAAAAGTGCCACGCATGTTACGCCGATGCCGGTATTGGTATGATGCGGCCGGTCCGGGGGCGCTAAATGACCGGAGAAAACGGGTGGGTGCGATTTGCCGTGGGTATTTTCGTCGTAAAGCGATTCGCGCTGCCTGGCTCCTCGCCACTCGGCCGGGAAGATCCGACTTCACGGGACTATTGTCAGGATTGCAACCACAAAGAAAAAGAACCGCAAGCGCTATATTTCGTGTATAATGAGTTTGCGCTTAACACCGCGGTTGATTGTGCGGCCTCTATGACCCGTAGTTGATCTGAGCTTCCGCCCTTGTTTTTCTCCGTTTGTCTTCAGCGTAATTAAAATCAAAAGTCTGGCCACGCGAACCGGCCCGGACGCATTGTCCAGGTGTATCGGTCCGCCCCAGCAAGAAAGTTGAAATGCAATATTTCTCTGAATTATCCCTATCTCCCTGGCTGAAGGACCGCCTCGACGCACTCGCGTTTGTCGCGCCGACGCCGGTGCAAGCCGCGGCCATTCCGATGGCCCTGGAAGGCCAGGACGTGCTGGCGACGGCCCAAACCGGGACGGGCAAGACACTGGCGTTTCTCCTTCCGATGATGGAAGCATTGTCCCGCCAGGAAGGACGTGGGGTCCAAGGGCTTGTTCTCGTGCCGACTCGCGAATTGGCCATGCAGGTGGCGGCGCAGCACGATGCATTGCGCGGTAAAAGGCTCCCGGTAGCTGCCTTGATTGTCGGAGGCCTATCGGAAGGTCAGCAATTGGAGGCCTTGCGACGGGGCAGTCGCTTAGTGGTGGCGACACCCGGGCGCCTGGAAGACTTCCTGGACCGCGGGCTCATCCAATTCAGCAGCTTAAAGATGTTGGTGCTCGATGAGGCCGATCGCATGCTGGACATGGGTTTTCGGCCGGCGATTCGCAGGATCGTTGCCGAACTGCCTAAACAGCGGCAGACGATGTGTTTTTCGGCAACGATGGAAGGCGACACGGCGCGCCTGGTAAAGGACTACACCGACAATCCTGTGCGACTAACGTTCGGGTCCACGCTGAAGCCTTCTGAAAACGTACGGCTGCAAGCCTTCGAAGTAGCGGCACAAGCGAAGCCGCAGGCATTGCGCCGACTGCTCGAGAGGGAGACAAGACCGTGCCTGGTGTTTGCGCGAACCAAGCGCGGCTCCGAGAAAATTGCCAGCCAGTTGACCCGCGACGGCATTCAGGCGGCGGTGATTCACGGTGACCGCTCGCAGTCGCAGCGCACCGCGGCACTCCGCGGCTTCCAGCAAGGCCGGTATCGAGTGCTCGTGGCCACCGACCTTGCCTCACGAGGAATTCACGTCGAGAACATAGCGCATGTCATTAACTACGACTTGCCGGAAATCGCGGAGAATTTCATCCATCGCGTCGGGCGCACCGGGCGGGCGGGACAGCACGGCGTGGCGTCGACGCTGTTCTTCAGGGAGCAACGATCGGACTTGATGGCGCTTGAACGGCAGCTCGGGATTTCCTTGGAGAGAATGGCGGCGGACAACATTTCCAGCGAAGGCGTGCGACAGATGCCTAAGGAAATCCCAGGATCACCAAGTCGCCGCAGACCCAGCATCGTTCAGCTGCCTGGTGAAATTTTGCAATTGCAGACGGCCTAACTGCGCGCGTCAGGCGAAGCATTGAGTGCGGGACACGCCACGGTGGCGCTGTTGGGTATTACTGCGGCAAACACCTAAAATTGCGACGAATCGCTTAGCCTGCGCCCAACGCGCTTACGCCGCGGCCAATTCTTTTAGCAAAGTTTTGCCTTTGCGAAACCATGGCCGCTCCCTTCTTTGCATATAGCGGGGCAGGGTACGCTTCTTAGCCAACAGCCGCTGCGCCCACTCGCGCGCTTCTTCTTGGCGTCCCTGCGCTTGCAAAAACGCCGCGTAATTGTAGAGCGTCTCCGGGGTCGTTGAGATTTGCGTCACCTGGTCAAATAGCGGAGCGGCCTTCTCCGGCTGGCCACTGCGCGCATATGCATCCGCCAGCAATCCGGCCGCGCGGTGATAATCAAACTTCGCGTCGCTGGCCACCACGCGCTCCAAGTCCGGAATCGCTGCCGGCAAATCGCCGAGACCTAACGAAGCCTGCGCCCGATAATAGAAGGTGTAGACCGAGTCGCTGCGTGCCGCGATCGCCTTCGTAAACGCATCTCGCGCCTTCGCAAATTCCCCCTGATCCTTATACAACTCACCCAACTCTTCATAATTCGCGGCCGAGGGATTGTCGAGAATCTGCATTTCCACCGTCTGAATGCGCGAGCGCCGCCCAAAACCCTGGAACACGCCGCGCAGCAAGCCCAAGTCCGGGAGCGCTTCGACAACCAGATACACTCCCGCGCCCAAAAATCCGCCAAAGAAAATGATGTACAACCAATACGTCTCCGGCCGGCGCTTCACAAAATGCACGATCGCGAGGATTTGCACGAGGAATCCCCACGGATAAAAGAGATGGCTGAGTCCAAACATGGATGACCGTCTGCCTCCAGCATCGCTGTCGCGCTCCGGTTGGTCAATGGGAACGTGCCAACTCGCGCATCCCTGGTTACTGCCCTCCGGAGCGGCTGCCCCTGCTATCATCAATCCAATGAATCCGCTGGGAACATTGGGCTTGGCGCTCGGCGCCGGATTTTCGTCCGGCTTGAATCTGTACGCGACCATCGCCACGCTCGGCTTGCTCCAACGCTTCGGCATTATCCATCTGCCGCCGTCGCTGCAAGTCCTGGCGCATCCGGTGATCCTAACCCTCGCCGGCGTTCTGTATCTGATCGAGTTTTTCGCGGACAAGATTCCTTACGTAGACACCGCATGGGACGCTATTCACACCTTTATTCGTCCGCCTGCCGCGGCTTTATTGGCCTACAGCGCGGCTGTCTCCGCTCCTGTCGAATGGCGCTGGGCCGCCGCACTTCTCGCTGGCGGGGTCGCGCTGACTTCGCATGGCACCAAAGCCAGCACGCGCGCCGCCGTCAACACGATTCCCGAACCTTTCAGCAACTGGGCGCTCAGTTTCGGCGAAGATATTCTGGCCGTCTGGCTCGCGTGGATGGGCGCCGCTCATCCGCTGGCGACCACTATCATCGTCGTTGCGCTGCTGGCGCTCGCCGTTTTCCTGCTTATCCACTTCCTGCAGTTTGCCCGCCGCGCCCTCCAGCGGCTCCTCGCCGCGTAGGGCCATACTTGTGAGGAACATCTTTTTTTCGCGACCAGAACTTACTTCACGTATTTCGCCAGCCAATCCAAAAACGTCGCGTACCAGAACTTTGCGTTCTGCGGCTTCAATACCCAGTGCCCCTCATCCGGAAACACCACCAACTTCGACGGCACGCTCTGCCGCTGCAGCGTATTGAAAAACTCGAGCGACTGGGTATACGGCACGCGATAGTCCCGCTCCCCCGCGATGACCAGTGTGGGTGTTTTGAACTTCGCCAGGTTCGTCGCGTCCGTCATCGGCGCCCACTTCCGGTAGCTCTCCGGGTTGGTCCACGGCATGCCGCGCATGTCGTGTTCTTCGAACCACAACTCCTCGGTCGCGTACATCGCGGCTTTGTCCCAGATTCCGGCATGGCTGATGATCGCCTTGAATCGTCCAGTGTGGGTCGCGATCCAATCGGCCATATATCCGCCATACGAGCCGCCGGCCGCCGCCATTCGGTTGTCGTCAATAAACGGATATTTCTTCAGCACAAAATCCACGCCGTCCATGATGTCCGTGTACGGTTTCCCGCCCCAATCATCCGTAATCTCGTCCGTGAACTTTTGCCCGTAACCCGTTGAACCGCGCCGGTTGATCATCAGGGTTACGTAGCCCGGCGCGGAAAACACCTCTTCGTTCCAGCGATAGCCCCAGGAATTTCCCCACATCGTCTGCGGTCCGCCGTGCAGCAACACCAGCAACGGATATTTCTTGCTGGCATCGAAATCTGGCGGACGAATCATCATCGCCTGAATCTTCGTTCCGCCGGCGCCATCGAACCAGAAGGTCTCCGGCTCGTTCATCTTCAGCGTCGCCAGAATCGCTTCATTGCTATGCGTAATCTGTTTCACACCATTTCCATCGCTCGCCGCGACAAAAATCTCCGCGGGCATGGTCAAGCTGCTGCGTTCGAACGCCAGCGTCCGTGCGTCATTGCTCAGCGAAATTGTGTTGTTGAAGCTGTCCACAATTTTCTTCGGGGTGGCGCCGACCCTCGCTTCCATTTCGTAGATGGGCTGCTGCGTCTCGTTCTCCGCGGTGAAGTAGATCGTCTTGCTGTCTGTCGCCCAGGTCAGTTCATTCGCGCTGCGATCGAATCCTTCGGACAAATTCTCGATCTTCCCGGTCGCACGGTCGTACAACATCACACGCCAGCGGTCCGACTCATATTCCGCCGTCAGTTGGGCGTGATACGCGATGTATTGTCCATCAGGCGAATACACCGGACCACCGTCAAATCCCGGTTGGGATGTAATTTTCTTGATTTCTCCGCCCGCCACCGGCACCACAAACAGATCGCCGTTCGTGCTGATCGCTTCTACGGGATCAGTCACCGCCGTAAAGCAGATCTCTTTCGCATCCGGCGAAAAATTCAGATCACCCGGCCCGCCCCGCTCATCCGGCGGCACATCGTAATTTGCGCCTGGCGTCAAATCCTTGGGCGCAATGCTCCCATCCGCTGGCACGACGAACAAATGCGAACGTTTGCCTTCATTCCAGTGCGTCCAATGGCGGTAGAGCAGATGCTCTGCGACATGCGCTTTCACCGGGTTCTTTTCTTTCTCTTCATCGCGCGCTTTGTTGCAGGCATCCTCCTGGCACTCCGGATACACGCTCGAGGTAAACGCAATCGCCTTCCCATCCGGCGACCACTTCACCAGGTCCGCGCCCGTGGAAAGCTTTGTCAGTTGCCGCGCCTCGCCACCGCCGCCATCCATCGGCAGCAAGTACACCTGCGAATCTCCGCTGCGCGACGACAGAAAGGCCAGCGTCTTCCCGTCCGGCGACCACACCGGTGACGAATCATGCCCGCTGCGCGTCAACTGCATCGCTTCTCCGCCGCCCGTCGCAATCACCCAGACATTGCTCGCATTTCGATTTGCGTCCATATCCGGCGTGCTCACCGTGTACGCCACCCATTTGCCATCCGGCGAAATCTGCGCTTCGCTCACGCGATGCATCTTCAATAAATCTTCCGCCGTAATGGCGTGCTTCCCCGTCTCTTGTGCGCCCGCCACGATCGCGCCAGCCAACAAAAGCGCCCCCAGCACCGCGCCTTTTTCAACGAAAGCCTTTCTCATGCCAATCTCCTCCGACAAATTACCGCATCCAAAAGTAGCACAGGCACTCCTGCCTGTGGCGCGTGTTGCACCGATACCAGATCCGGTCGCTGGCGCGTAGCTCGGGGGCAACGTCAGCGCACTGCCTGTTCTAGGCGGCGGTCGTTAAGTCCTCGCGCCCAAATCCAGTTCGCGAAACCAATCGCAAACGCAACGGATAGCACCACCAATTCTTGCCGACGCATCTGCGCCATTAGCACGGCCATAAATCCCAATCCGAGCGCGACAAAAACCAACGCGGCCGGCAAGCGGAACATGGCCCCCTCCCGCCGCTTCCTTCGCAGCACCGGCAATGCCGCCACAATCGCTCCGTACATAAACAGCCGCGAAATCGCCGAAAGCGATGCATTCCACCGGAAATTTGCGCCAATCGAGAACAAAATCAGCATCGCCGCGAACACCACGATCGCAACGTGTGGCGTCCGAAATCGTGGATGAATCCGCGCAAACATCGGTGGAAAGTCTCCTTGTTCTCCCATGGCAAACATCACCCGCGGCGTGTGCAGCATATTTGCACTCAGATAGCCGTAGACGGAAATCAGCGTGCCCACTCCCACTAGCGTCACTCCCACGGGTCCCAGGAATTGTCGCGCGGCATCCACTGCTGGTTTGGCCGTTCCCGCCGGATCCGCCAGCGTGTAGATGACCACCACCTGCACCGCTACGTACAGCAGCGTGGCCGTCACGATCGCGATTAACAACGCAACTGGCGCATCCTTTCGCGGATCGCTGGCCTCGCCCGAAGCAATCAGCGCCGATTCGAACCCGCCGTACGCATACACCATCAGCAAAATCGCCTCAAAGCAGCTTCCCCAGGTCAGCGGTACAGCCACCGGCACCACACGGATACTCGGATGCAGCCACAGCGCCAGCAATCCGCCCGCCGCAAACAATCCCAGCAAACCAATCTTCGTTGCAGTGAAAAAGTCGCTGACCGTCTTCCCCGCGCTTACTCCGCGATAGTTCACCGTCGCCAGCACGCCAATCAACGCCGCCAAAATGCCTGCGCGCGCCCATCTCCCATTCGCTGCCGGAACAAAAGCGCCCAAATATGTAATGAACAAGTTCGCCACGCCCGAGCATGCCGTCACGCGCGAAAGCCATGTCAGCCACCCGATCTGGATCGCCGCAAATCGCCCGAATGCCTCGCGCGTATATAGATAAGGTCCGCCGGCCTCCTGAAAATACGAAGACACCTCCGCCAAACACGCGGCCACCACCGCAACGCCTACAAACGCCGCCAAATATCCAACTGGACTGTATTTTCCAAGGTATCCCGCGATCAGCGACGGCAAACCAAAGATGCTCGCGCCAATCATCGTGTTCAACATCAACGCCGCCAGGCTCCAACGCCCGATGCTGCGTACCAAACCACCGCTGCGTTGTGCTGTTTCCGTCTGCGCCGCGCCAACCACGGCTGCATCCGCCAGCGCCGCGCTCGTTTTCGCCAGATTGGTCTCCGGCGCGGTCACTCTTTCGCCGCGGCTCCCGCAACCGGCGGCGCCTTCATTTTCGCAATCTCGCCCAGTAAATCCGGCGCGCCTTCAATTCGTGCCAAATGCGGATAGCGCTCTCCCCCGTGATAGTCCACCGAATACGTCTTGAAAAAATCTTCGTTCTCCACCAGCAACTCAATCGGCGCGCTTCCGCCCTTCGCGTTTCGAATCGCCAACCGCAACACGTCCGGCGTCCACCGCTGGCCATTCACTGCCACCAGCTTCATTCCCGGCGCAATCCCCGCTTGCCACGCCGGCGAACCTTTCACCACGTCCACAATTTCGTCGCTGCTGTCTGCGCCAGTGTCCTTTACATAAAAGCCCAGCGAAAACTGCACGTCCGTCAGATGCCGGGCGCTCTCCGCGGCAGCCCGATTTTCATTTTCGTCGTCGTCAAAAATCAATTTCCAGCCGCTGGCTTCCAGGCCGCCCAAGGGCGCGCCAGTCCCGTGTCCATCCAACCGGGTCCGGAAAAATGTCTTCCAGTCATACGGCTGGATCGCCTGCAACCCGTTCACCACATCTTCAAACGTGTACGGCACCACCACCGGCCCGGTATTTTGCCCGCCCTCAAAACTCCGGCAAAAATCATCCAGCGACTTCTTCCCGCCGCTTTCCCTGCGAACAATCGTGTCCGCCTCGAGCCAAATTAGCGTGCTCTCGTCGTAATAGTCCGCGCTCCGGCGCCACGACTGATACTCCTCCGGCGACGCGTACGTCAGCTGCGACGCCACCGCCGTATCCTCCAAATCTCTCCACGTTCGCCCCGGCCAATTGTTCAAATACGCCGCTACCCACGCCAAATCCTCCTGCAAATCCCGCGGCGTCCACGTGCCCATGCGCGCCGAAAGGATCGTGCCCCAGTACTGCGTCATGCCTTCGTACACCCACAGCAAATCGCCCTTCATCGGCTCCTGATAGTTCGGTGTGGCTAACCCCGCCGGCCGGCGATATTTTCCGTTCCACGAATGCGTGAACTCATGTGGCAACAAATCGGTCATTGTCGTGGCGATACTCGGATCCTGAAACGTTCTCCCCGGCACCCGGTTGTCGCTTGACTGGTGATGTTCTACACCATCGATCGCCATGTTGTCCGTCACGCTCAGCAAAAAATCGTAGTGATTGTAATGACGCGCGCCCCACAACGCTCCGGTCTCGGCCACCAGTTGCCGCCACTGCTGGACCGTTTCCGGCGCCACGTCCAACCCCGCTTCGCCTTCCGCCGCAATATGAATGTGGTGCTCTGGCTTTTGTCCCGGCGACAAATCAATCGTGCGCATATGCGCGCCCGTCAGCACCGGCGAGTCCACCAGCATGGACAAGCTCGCCGGCTTGAACTCAATCTCCTCGCCGTGTTCGCTCGCCCGCTCCAGCGCCGTGCCATATTTCCACCCCGCCGGCAGCCGCAGGCTCGCAGCATACGTCAGGTCATTCGTATTCATTCCCGGCGTGTACGGATACAGCAGCACCGTGTACCAGTTCAGCAGCGCCAACTGCGCCGTCGCCGACGCGTTCTCTCTTCCATTCGGCCCCACCGGCGAAATGTAATCCAGCGACACTTCCAGTTCGTTCGCCCCGGCGGGAATCTCGCACTTCAGCGCATACATGTTTACGTCGTCGCGCTGCCACGCGATGTCTTTGCCGCCTACGCGAAAGAAAATTCCCGCCAAATCGCCGATCGGTCCCGTCGGCGCATGCTCTCCCGGAATCCACTTCGGATACACCAGCGTCAGCGGCCCCGGCGACACCGCCAGCGTCAACTTCGCGTGAAAAATATGTTTCGTTGCGTCCCGCAAATCCACGCTCAGCCGCGCCGGACTCTTCGCCGTCTGCCCAGTCGCTCCACCGACGCACAGCATCCACGCTGCCACCGCCATGAAGACCCGCTGCCGGACTTTCGCCATTCTTCTCTTCTCCGCACCCTCTGTGTCTCTGCGTCTCGTTCTCTTTCTTTTTCCTTCCGTTCGAACCCGTGTCAGCGTAGCACAAGCGCTTTCCTCACTCTGCTACAATCCCCAGCAATCGCGCATGTCCAAGACTTCTGCCTTATTCCCGCGCAACTTCCACAAAACTTTTCCCATCGCTGTCCGTGGCGAAGGCTGCTGGCTTTATACCCAGGACGGCCGCAAATTTCTCGACGCTGCCGGTTCCGCCGCGGTCGTCAACATCGGCCACGGCGTCCCCGAGATCGCCGCCGCCATGTCTGCTCAAGCCTCGCAACTCGCTTTCGCCCATACTTCCCAATTCCACAACTCTCCCGCGGAAAAACTCGCTGCTCGCCTCCTCGCCCTCGCTCCTCCCAACTTTCGTAACGGCCGGGTTTATTTCACTTCCGGCGGCTCCGAATCGACAGAAACCGCCATCAAACTCGTCCGTCAGTACTTCCTCGAGTTGGGCCAGCCGCATCGCTGCCGCGTCCTCTCCCGCCGCCAGAGCTACCACGGCAGCACTTTCGGCGCTATGACTGTCAGCGGCAACGTCGCCCGCCGCGCCCCGTATATCCCCCTTCTCCAGGAATGGGGACACATCGCCCCCTGCTTCTGCTATCACTGCCCGTTCGATAAAACCTATCCAGATTGCGCCTTGGCCTGCGCCGACGACCTCGACACCACTCTGCAGGCAACGCATACAGCCAGCGCCGCTGCTTTCATCTTCGAGCCGGTCGTCGGTGCAACCCTCGGCGCGGCAGGCGCTCCGGATGCTTCTTACTTCGCTCGCATCGCCGAGATCGCTCACCGCCATAACCTGTTCCTTATCTCTGACGAGGTTATGACCGGGCTCGGACGTACCGGCAAACCCTTCGCCCTGGAGCACTCAGCTCTCGAACCCGACCTTATCCTAACCGGCAAAGGCATCGCCAGTGGTTATGCGCCGTTGGGTGCTGTCCTCGTCTCCTCGAGAATTGCCGATGCCTTTGCCCAAGGCTCCGGCTCTTTCAAGCACGGCTTTACGTATCAGGCCCACCCCGTCTGCACCGCCGCTGGAAACGCTGTCCTTGACTATCTCGAGTCCCATCGACTCTTCGACGCCGTCCAACCAGTCGCCGAAACTCTCCTCGCCGCCCTCGCCCCGCTGGCCACCCATCCCCACGTTGGCGAAATCCGGGGCCAAGGCCTTCTCCTCGCCCTCGAATTCGTTCAAAACAAATCCACACGCCAACCTTTTCCCGCCTCCGATCGCATCGCCGAAAAAATCCAGGCGGCCGCTATGAACCACGGAGTCCTGACCTACCCCACCCAAGGCTGCTTCGATGGCATCCAAGGCGATCATATCCTGCTGGCGCCTCCCTTCACCCTCACCTCAGACGAGTCCGCTCAAATTGCCCAGGCCCTTAGTTCCGCGCTGAAGGCGGTTTTTCCAAATTGACAAGCATTCGCAGACAAGATTCAATCGCGTTTCGAAAAGGAGCCCAGATGCCTAGCGTGCTTGGGAAGTTCGTTTGCGCAATAGGGGCCTTGTTTTTGTACTGCGCGCCTGTTTTTTCCCAAAGTGCTCCCCCACCGCGCGCCCGCGACCTCGGCGTCCCTTTCGACGGCACTCCCGGTCCGCTCAACGCCATCACCGATGTTTCCGGCGTTCTCGTCGGCCACACCACGCTCATCTCCGGCGAAGGCAAACTCCAGATCGGCAAGGGCCCCGTCCGCACTGGTGTCACCGCGGTTCTTCCACGCGGCAAAAATTCCATGAATGACGCGGTCATGGCCGGCTGGTGGTCGCTCAACGGCAACGGCGAAATGACCGGCACGAAGAATCCGGCTTCCTCGAAGGCCCCGTGATGATCACCAACACGCACAGCGTCGGCATCGTTCGCGACGCCGTCATTCAATGGCGCGTCGCGCACGGCCAGCCCGATCCCACCGGCTACTGGTGGTCGCTTCCCGTCGTCGCCGAAACCTGGGACGGCTGGCTTAACGACATCAACGGCTTCCACGTGACCAAAGACGACGCCTTCCACGCCATCGACACCGCAGCATCCGGCCCCGTTCCGGAAGGCGCCGTCGGTGGCGGCACCGGCATGATTTGCAACGGTTTCAAAGGCGGCATCGGCACATCCTCGCGCCGCTTCCAGATCAAAGGGAGAACTATACGCTTGGCGTGCTCGTGCAATGCAACTTCGGTTCACGCCAGAATCTCCGCATCGCCGGCATTCCGGTCGGCCGCGAAATTCCTGCTCAGGACGACTCCGCCTTCGTGCCTTCCGACGTCGCCGAACGCGGCTCGATCATCGTCGTCGTTGCTACCGACGCGCCCCTCGTCTCCCATCAACTCAAACGCCTCGCGCATCGCGTCGCTCTCGGCCTCGGTCGCGTCGGCTCCATCTCCGGCAACGGTTCCGGCGACATCTTCATCGCCTTTTCCACCGCCAATCCCAGCGTGGAAGGCGCGGACCATGTGGTCAACATCCAAATGCTTCCGAACGATCTCCTCGAACCCGTCTTCGCCTCCGTCGTCCAAGCCACCGAAGAATCCGTCATCAACGCCATGGCCGCCGCCACCACCATGACCGGCATCGACAACCACCGCGTCCAAGCCCTGCCCCACGACCAGCTCCGCGCCATCCTCAAAAAATACAACCGCCTCACGAACTAGAGTCGTGCGACCCCTCAAGATGCCCCTCTTATATCCTCCTTGCATCCTACAGAAGGTTGATAATAGTATGGACGCATGGCTCGAAGAGCAGATTACCCAACGAGCTTCGTCAAATTTAGACTGGACGGTAAGGAATATGTCCTAAGCCAAGAGGACGTGTGTAACAAAGTTGCTTTAGTGATTCCAAGGCCGACCGACAAATACTTTGTTGTGATCAATAGCCGGCCATACCCGCCGAAGCAGATTTTGGAGTTGTCTCTCGGGGTACCAGCGATAAATTTTACGACTGCTGCGGCAAACGCTATTTTGCGCCGGCTAGGATTCACGGTGCAAACTACTACGGAGCAGGCGGCGCCACGAACTCGAACCGAGTCCGAACGTCTTTTCCAAACTTACCTGGAAGCCAGCGGCTATCTTGAGTTCGAATATGAGCCAGACCTGTCGGGATCCTCATCACGCCCAGACTTCGTTTTGAGTGCCGCAATCGACGGCGTACAACAACGTGTGCTTTTTGAGCTGAAAGAGTTTCAGCCGACAGCTGCTGATTTTCAGCTAGGCTATCGCGCTTACGACCCGTACGCAGCTGTACGGGAGAAGATTCAAGCCGGTAGGAAGAAATTTCAAGACTATAAAGACTATCCGTGCGCACTCGTTCTCTACAATGCGGGCAAACCACTCGTTGATCTGCGCTGGGAGTTCATCTACGGCGCGATGCTGGGAAATCTTGGCTACTCGATGCCATTCGACGTAGATAGAGGCCAGCTTGTAGACAAACCACTTCTAGCGCCGATCTTCACTAGCGGCGGAGAGATGCACCGCGAGAAAAACGGACAGCCGATTCAGCCACAGAACACGACCATCAGTGCGATCGTGGTGCTTGAGCTTCTCGCGGTTGGGAACAGGCGCTTTGAGATGGAAGTTGCAAAGAGGCAACAAGCGCTGGGGCGAGAGCTAAGCTACGAAGAGTTTTTTAATCTCGTGGAGGAGTCGAGAGGGACCGAGCGCGATATCTCGCTGCGACAGCTTAGAACCGTGACCTGTCTAAACCCCTACCGGAGGATCGCTTTCCCCGAGCGTCTTTTTCGCGGACCGTACGACGAATACTATGGAGAGATCTCCGGAAACCTACAACGCATTTATCTTGGCAATCAATTGAGAAGCATCGAGCTTGCAGAGAATGAAGCAGGCATCCGACAGCATACGATTTTCCCCAAAGATGCCCCGAAAGCCCGACTCGCAATGTGAAGAGAGCCATTGATCTGGAGTAGCGGCCAATGTCAAAGAAAGAAGACGAACCTCTCAATGTGGATGAGATTAGCCGCGAAATTGCGGATGTCATTGAGGAGGAACAGCGAAAGGGGAAACGCCGGAGGCCAAAAGATACGCTGGAAGAACGCAAGAAACGAAAGCTCGCAGCAGATGGGTTGCGGGCGATTAAGGCTAAGGACGCGCGGACGTACGGCGAGATTTTGCGGCGGGCCGGGATACGCGAGAATTCCCCGGAGTGGAAGAACGCTTGGAAGGTTTTCTACGCTGGTTAGACCCGGCTTTTAGGGCGAGTTGGTGGATTTCCGCCATGCGCCGCTCCTGTTCCTCTTCGGAAAACTGCTGCAGCGAAGCGTACATGATCTCCGCCACTTCCCGAGCGGCCTTCTTCTGTCTCGCGAGTTTGCTTTCCACTTTCATCCTACCCATTGTGCCTCGCCGTTTAGTCAATGGCAACGGTAGTCGCTCCGTAGTTTCGTTTTTTGTGCGTGCCCCAGCCTTCGGTTCTAAGGCTGCGGATTTAGAGTCAGCCTTGTGCCCTGCCCTTAGAAACAACTCTGCTTGCCACGCGTCACTGCCCCTACTAGCATCCTCCCTTGGAGCACATTATGTCTCAGAACCTTCTTCGCCTCGCCGTCATCCTCTCCTTATGCGTGACCGGCGCCGCTCACCTCACTCACGCCTCGGGAGCCGCTATGTCCTTCCAACTCTCCAGCAGCGCCTTCACTCCGGGTCAATCCATCCCAAAGGAATTCACCTGCGACGGCACCAACGTCTCTCCCCAACTCACCTGGACCGGCGCTCCCGCCAATACGCAATCCTTCGCCCTCATCATGGACGATCCTGACGCTCCCGCGGGCACCTGGGTCCACTGGGTCCTCTATAACCTCCCTTTCAACGCCCACGAACTTGCGGAAAACGTTCCCAACCGGCAGGAGCTCCCCGACGACGCGCGCCAGGGCTATAACGACTTCCACAAAATTGGGTACGGCGGCCCCTGCCCTCCGTCCGGCAAGCCGCATCGTTACTTCTTCAAGCTGTACGCTCTCGATGCCAAACTCCACCTCAAAGTCGGTGCCTCCAAAATCGATGTCGAGCAGGCCATCCAGGGTCATATCCTCGCCCAAACCGAGCTGATTGGCCGCTACAGTCGCTGACCCGAGCCACAGAATTCTGTGACTGTGAACCGGCCGCTCTAAAGATTTCCACAGCCGATTCGAATTGTACGTAAATAACTATTGACAAAAAGTTAACACCCATGCTAACATTCCGAGTGTTCTCGCCGTCCCCATTCCGCTTTCTGGACGCACTGCTCCTCTCCCCAGCAAAGCCCAGCCGACTCTCTTCCACCCAAAACAGGCTTTCTCTTTTATTTTCACACTCTTACGAACTCTTCTGCCCCCTTCAAGACTACATCTATCGTGTTTTCAGTACTTTACAAACTCTTTGGGCAAAACACCGGGGGTGGGTACCCACCTGCTTCCGCGGGCCTTTCTCTCGCCTGGCGCCATTTCTGCCACTTAGGAACGCTTCCAAACCCAATGCCCTCAAGCGCTTGCGCACAGTTTCCGTCACCACGGGGGGTGGGGGCTTTCTCCTTGCTCGCCTCTTGCTACGCGCCGGTCTCCTATCCTTACCTCTCTACTTCGTTACTTCATTACTTCTGGTGTCCTGCTCGACCAAGTCGGCTACAACTGTTATTCCCACCCTCGCCATCACTCACGCTACGGTCATCGACGCCACCAGCAGGCCGCCGCAGCCCGACATGACCGTCTTGATCGAGCGGGATCACATCACGCTCATCGGCCCGTCGCAGCGCATCGCTCTGCCGCCGAATACGCCCACCGTCGACGCCACCGGCAAATTCCTCATCCCTGGCCTGGTTGACTCCCACGTCCATCTGACTGCCGCCGGCGAACCTACGGGCAGCCGCAAGTTCATCATCCCTCTTCTCGTCGCCAACGGCATCACTACCGTGCGCGACATGGGCGGCTCCGTCGATCTCCTCAAGCAATTGCGCAAAGAAATTTCCGATGGCCAACTACTCGGCCCGCAGATTTTCTTCACCGGCCCTTATCTCGACGGAGATCCTCCCAGCTTCCAGCCTTCCATCGTCGTCAAGACTTCGGACGAAGCCCGCAAAGCCATCGATCAACTCGTCTCCGAAGGCGTTGACTTCATCAAAGTACAATCCGTGCTCGACCGCGACGCGTACTTCGCCATCGCCGACGAATCCAAAAAGAAAAACATCCGCTTCCTCGGCCACGTACCCGATCGCGTCTCCGCGTTTGAAGCTGCGGCGGCAGGCCAGGCCAGCATCGAGCATCTCACCGGTGTCCTGCTCTCCTGCTCGTCGCAGGAAACCGAACTGCGCGCCGCGCAAGCCACGCCCGCGCCGCCCAACGAAACGCCGCAGCAAGCAAAAATCCGCCAACGCGCCTGGCTCCGCAAACTTCTCGATACGCAATCGCCGCAAAAAACCAATTCCCTCATCGCCGCGTTCCTCGCTCACCACACCTGGCAAGTTCCGACCTTCCCCGCGCTCGTTCATCTTGGCTTTCTCACGCCGCAGACCAATCTCGCTAACGACCCGCGCATGAAATATGTCCCTCAGAGTGAAAAGAAAATTTGGCAGCAAGGCACGACCAGCCAACTGAACGGCTACTCCGACGCTGATTTCGCCATCCGCGAAGAAATCATTCGACGCTCACTCACCATCGTAGGCCAAATGCAAGCCGCCGACGTTCACATCATGGCTGGCACCGATACTCCCGCGCCGAACGTCTTTCCCGGCTCCGGTCTTCACGAAGATCTCGCTTATTTGGTTCAGGCCGGCCTCACGCCCATGCAAGCGCTGCAAGCCGCAACAAAAAATCCCGCTGAATTTCTCAATCAGCTCAACACTCACGGCACCGTCGAGCCCAACAAAATCGCCGACCTCGTCCTGCTCGATGCCAACCCACTCGCCGACATCCACAACACGCAAAAAATCTTCGCCGTCATTCTTCGCGGCCATGTCCTTGGCCGTCCCACTCTCGACGCCCTCCTCCACTCCGTCGAGCAAAATGCCGAGGCACATTGAGACCGCCGGATGCAGCCGCCAGTTCATTTCTATTGGATTAGAAAGCGCGAGGCCGCGCTAGGTCACCGGAACCGCGGTTTTGCGCGGCGGATTGAAGAACGGCAGGGCCACCACTTTAGCGGAAACGCTGTGGCGCACGGCCTCTACCGTCATTTCGATCTTGAGTGTCGAGCCAATCGCCGACTGCTCCTTGTTGACACACGCGAGCGCGATCATTTTCTTCAGCGTCGGCGACCACGTCGTCGAAGTAGCTTTCCCGACATGCTTTCCATTGTGATAGACCGGCACCGCAACACGCGACGCGGTGCTCGGCACCTGCGGCGCCATGCCAATTTTGTCGTACAGCGCTTCTACTTCGTTCCAATCAATTTCCAAACCCACCAGCCGCCGCGGCGGCCCGTGCTTTTTCTTTTCGCGCAGCAGCGCATCGCGCCCTACGAAATTGTCTTTCTTCAAGTCCACCAGTTTGCTCAATCCAATTTCCGCGGGCGAAAACCTCTGCGCCGGAATCACCGCTTTCTTGCTGGAAAGGTAGTCCACTTCGATCAGAATCAATCCCGCTTCGATGCGTGCAATATCCAGCGCGATCATTCCCGCCGGATGAATGTCGAACGCCTTGCCTCTTTTGATCAGCTCGTCCCAGACCCTAGGCGCCTCTTTCCATGGCATCCAAATCTCAAATCCCAAGTCGCCGGTGTAACCGGTGCGCGAAATGTCCACCGGAACGCCGGCAATCATGCCGCGGGTGACACGAAAATATTTCAGGTTGGTTATGTCCGCGTCCGTCGCCACGGCTTGCAGCAATCTGCCGGACGTTGGGCCCTGCAGCGCCAGCGCCGCGGTTCGCTCGGAAATGTCTTCAATCTGTACATCCAGCGCCAGCGCGTTTTGCTCGAACCAGCGCAGACTCGGATCGGCCGCTGTCCAGCGATATTCGTTTTCGCCGAGACGCGTGATGGTGCCGTCGTCAATCACTTTGCCATCGGTGTCGCACCAGCAGCAGTAGATCACCTGATCGATCGCGACTTTATTGATGTCCCGCGCAATCACCCGGTTCACGAAGCGCGTCGCATCTTTTCCGATCACGTGGTATTTGAAGAGCGGAGAAATATCAATCAGAGCGGCGGAATTGCGGATCGCGTTGTACTCGTGCTCGTGATGCATTTCGTACACGCTGACCGTGTAATAGCCCGACCATTCGCGATAGTTCAGGCTTTCGCACAGCTTCAGCGTTCTGGAATGAAACGCGGTTCCTACCGGCACGCCAACGCTCCTCGCAATTCGCCAGTGATTATAGGGAAGGCCCGTCTCCGCCGCAAAGGCTATGGCGTTCCCTTCCTCAAACACGGTAACGTAGCGCCTATGCGACTCGTGCGCGCCTTCGTGCTTTTCTTTTTTGCTGCGGCTATCTTTCTAGCTGCGGCTGCCAGCGCACCGGCGCAATGGTGGACGGTACAAACCAGCGGGATCGCTAGCAATCTGCGCGGCGTCAGCGTTGTACTGGTCTCACCCGAAGGCGAAGGCACCATCGCCGTCTGGGCCTCCGGCTCGAACGGTGTCATTCTCCGTTCTCTCGACAAGGGCAAGTCTTGGAAGCGCCTGCACGTGCCAGGTGGTGACGGGCTCGATTTTCGCGGCGTCGCGGCCCTAGACGCGACTACTGCTTACGTCATGTCGATAGGCAACGGCGAGAAATCGCGCATCTACAAAACTACCGACGGCGGCGCAAGCTGGACGCTACAATTTACCGGCACGCGCAAAGAGATTTTTCTCGACGCGATTTCTTGCGATTCGGAAACAACTTGTGTCGTTTTGGGCGATCCGGTCGATGGGAAATTCCTACTACTGTCGACCGCAGATGGGGAACATTGGCGAGAGATGCCACGCGACGCCATGCCCGCCGCGCTCCCCAAGGAAGGCGCCTTCGCCGCGAGCAACAGCTCTCTTTGCCTCGATGAAACCAATATTTACTTCGGGACCGGCGGCGATGCCCAAGCACGGGTCTTTCATTCCGCCGACTCTGGCAAAACCTGGACGGTGGAGAGTACTCCGATTGCGAGTGGGAACGCTTCCTCTGGGATTTTTTCTCTCAGCTGCAAAAACGGCTCGATTCTCTATGCCGTTGGCGGCGACTATCAAGATCCTTCGCGGGTCTTTCATTCTGCTGCAGCTTTTTATGACGGCGTTTATCTCCCGAACAAACCGCGCGGCTGGCAACTCTCGAAGCAACAGCCCGGCGGGTTTCGGTCCGGCGTAGACACCGTGGACGGCGCGACGGCGGTGACGGTCGGCCCCAACGGCGAAGACATCACGCAGGATTTTGGCACCACTTGGCAACACACCGATTCGCTCAACCTAAACGCCGTCGCGATTCTCGACGTGAGCAACGGTTGGGCCGTCGGACCCCAAGGCACCATTGCGCGCTTCAAAAACCAAAAGCAATACATCATTCGCAACCAAGTGCCTGCTGACGAAGAGATCGCGCGGGCCAGCGGCTTCCGCTTGCCCGCCGGTGATAGTCTCAGTACACTACCGCGTTTACTGGAAAATTTCCTTGGCGGCCCGAGAGTGGCTCGCACACGGGAGGAAGCGTATGTCATCCATCTCAACTAGGCGCGATTTTCTGCGCACCTCGGCGTTTGCGAGCGCGGCACTGCTGGGCTCCCGCGCTACGCTTGGCGCGGAGAAAAAGCGCGTGCTCTTCTTTACCAAATCCTCGGGGTTCGAGCACCAGGCGATCAAAGTGGTCAACGGAGAACCCAGCATCGCGGAAAAAGCGATTCGTCCGATGGCCGACAAATACAATTTCGAGCTGACGGTCTCGAAAGACGGCCGCATTTTTGACTCGCCGGAGATTCACAACTTCAATGCCCTGATTTTCTTCACCACCGGTGATCTCACTACCGAAGGCGGCGACAAGAATCCGCCGATGTCCGCGCAAGCCAAACAGAATTTCCTTGACGCCATCCACGACGGCAAGCTGAGCTTTGTGGGAATTCATGCGGCGACCGATACATTTCACACGCCGCCCGATTCGCAGGACAATCGCTACATCGCCTACGGCGAAAAGTCCGATCCCTATATTCGGATGATCGGAGGCGAGTTCATCATTCACGGCCAGCAAAATGATCCGCGCCTGCAAACCGCCAAGGTGATTATCGAAGATCCCAAATTCCCGGGCCTGGAAGGCGTGCACTCACCGGTAAGTCTAGAAGAAGAGTGGTACTCGATGAAAGATTTTGCGCCAAACCTGCACGTCATCTGCACGCTGGACACTTCCACGATGAACGGCAACGCCTACAAACGTCCTCCGTATCCGGTAGTGTGGTCGCGTATGCACGGCAGAGGCCGCGTGTTTTACACCGCGATCGGTGATCGCGCAGAGAACTGGCAAAACCCGTTTCATCTCGACTTGCTGGCCGGCGGCATCCGCTGGGCGCTCGGCGACGTCAATGGCTCCGCGACGCCCAACCTGAAAACCGCCGCGCCGGGTTATGCCACCATTCCGCCGAAGTATCCGGAGCAGAAATAGCCGCCGGGCCAGACTGTAGAAACCCGGAAAACCGTCAGGCCGATTTCGCGGTGCCGATTTTTTTCGCGCCCAGCACTTCGATCTTATGAATTGCAGGCGGCTTGGCAAAGAGTTCATCCGCTTTCGCGAAAAGCGCTTTGGCAATTTCGCCGGTGAGGTGCGCGTTGCGTCCCGCTTCATCCGCGAAGGTATCGAACACAGCAAACGAGGACGGACCCAGCTTCACCCCGTACCAGGTATGCGTTTGCGGTTCCTTCTCGGCAAGCGTGGCACCCAGCTTGAGAAACTCTTCCACATCGCGTTCCTTGCCCGGTTTCGCTTCCAGTTCGGCCCAAATCCCTAGTTTCGGCATGTTCGTCCCCTTCGGAGTGAGTTACCGCGGTGGTCTCCGCGGCAGCCCTATCGGATGCACCGATTCGTCGAAAGCTTCAGAACTCGTGGAAATCTTCAGCTTTTCTTGAGGCCGGCAAATCCGTCGAGCACTACGGAGCGGGAAGCGGAGTCGAGGAGCGGAGGCCGGAGGCTTCGACGATGGTGAGGACGGTGTCGGCGGGGAGGTTGGTTAGGGTTTCGTTCTTGCCCGAGGGCCAGCGGATCTCGAGGGTGTCGATTTTGGTGGATTTGCCGAGGCCGAAATGGAGGCGGAGATCGCTTTGGGAGAGATAGCTGCCGCCGCCGCGGACTTCGCCGATCTGGCGGACGCCGCCAGCGTGAAGGGTGACGCGCGCGCCGATGGCCGCGCGGTTGCTTTTGGTGCCGATGAGTTTGAGCAAGACGCGGTGATTGCCGTCGTGATTTTGATTGACCAGGAGAGAAGGCGGCTCGCCCACGTTCAGCACCACGACATCCACATTTCCGTTGTTGAAGATGTCGCCGAACGCGGCGCCGCGGCGTGACTTGAGCGGGAGAGCGGCGAGGCCAGATTCTTTCGAAACTTCGTCGAAAGTGCCGTCGCGATTGTTGCGCTCGAGATAGATGGGCTGGCGATAGCGCGGGCCTTCGGGCAGCGAATCCATCTGCGGGTACACGTGGCCGCAGGCAAAAAGCAAATCGAGCCAGCCGTCATTGTCCATGTCGAAAAAGCTGTCGCCCCAGCAAACGTCGGAATAACTGGGACGGCCGAGGCCGGAAGGCCAGCTCACGTCTTCAAAGCCGCCCTCGCCCAAATTACGCCAAAGAGATTTGGGCTGTTCCTGAAAGGTAGTGATGAACAGGCTGAAGCGGCCGGAGTGGTCGTAATCGCCGAAGTCCACGCCCATATTGCCGAGTTGGGAGCCGTCGCCGCCGAGCGCTATGCCGGAAAGCATGCCGGTTTCGGAAAACGTGCCGTTGTGGTTGTTGTGAAAAAGATAGTTAGGGACGGAGTCGTTGGCTACGAGCAGATCAGGCCAGCCGTCGTTGTCGTAGTCGGACCACATGACGCCGAGGCCGTAATAGCCGGAATCGTTGTGGACGCCAGCTTTCGCGGAGACCTCCTCGAAGGTACCGTCGCCGCGATTGTGATAGAGCAAATCGCTTTCACCTGGTAGGCCCCAGGGGCCGCACTGCACGAGAATGCCTTTGTAGCGGCAATATTTGTTGCTGCCAAACTCCGGCAAGTGCTGGACGTCTACATGAACGTAGCGGGAGACGAAGAGGTCGACGTTGCCGTCGCGGTCGTAGTCGCCCCAGGCAGCGCCGGTGTTGAAGCCGCCTCCGCGAACACCAGCTTTTTCGGTGACGTCTTCGAACTTGCAGCCACCGAGGTTGTGGTAGAGGACGTTGCCGCCGTAGCCGGTGACGAAGAGGTCGAGCTTGCCGTCATTGTCGTAGTCGGCGACGGCGACGCCCATGCCCCAGCCGAGGCGAGTGAGGCCGGCCTGTTTGGTGATGTCGGTAAAGGTGCCGTTCGGCTCCTGATGGTAAAGCGTGACCATCGGGTCGCCACCTTTGAGGTAGTGCTCGACGGAGGAGCCGTTGACGGTGACGATGTCAAGGCGGCCGTCGTCATCGCAGTCGAAAAGGCCGACGCCGCCGCTCATCGAGTCGAGGATGTAGCGCTTTTCAGAGCTGGAGATGTGCGGGACGGTGAGGCCGAGTTGGGCGGCTAGATCCTTGAATTGGGGGATCGGCGGGAAGCCGGGCCGGTCAATTTTAGCGGCGCGAGCTTTGGCGTTGGGTGGGATGGGAACGGAAGCGGATTGCGAGTCCGAAGGCGGCGCGGACAAAAGAAGGGCAGCAGCGACGGCGGGAAGCAGAAGAAGATGATCCGGCCGAAGGAAATGGCGAAACATTCCAAGCATTTTAGCGTACCGAGAGAAGGGGCGAGCGGAGGAAAACGAGCGGCGCAGGCGGAGGGGCTGGGGCGGTTCCCAGAGCGGCGAGGCGGGGTTTTGGGGCTATACTTTGCAGCAACAGGCTGTTCCCAGGTTACGGAGATGGGAAAGATTCTTCAGGTCGGCGGGAATAGTAAACTGGTGGGAACAGTAAGAAGGTCGAGGCCGGTGCAATGACAATTACGCAGAAGAGGGCTGGAAACGGAGAAAAGCGGGTGACGCTGAAGGCAGTGGCGAACCGCCTAGGACTGACACCGGGAACCGTTTCGGCGACGCTGAATAACTCACCGGCGGCGCGGTCGATCCCAGAGCACACCAAGAAGCGGATTCGCGCGGCAGCGAAAGAGCTGAACTACAAGCCGAACTTTTTTGCGCGGACATTGCGGGTGAAGCGGACGTTTACGGTCGGCGTGATCGCGGAAGAGATTGGCGATGCGTATGGCTCGCAGGTTATCAGCGGGATCGAGAAGTATCTGACGGCAAAGAACTATTTTTTCCTTACGGTAGTGCACCGGCACGATGCCAAGCAACTGCACCGATATTCGCAAGTGCTGGTGGAGCGCGGCGTGGAAGGCATCATCACGGTGGACACGGACATGCTGGAGGAAGCGTCGTTGCCGACGATTGCTGTGGCGGGACACCGGCGCGTGGCGGGCGTGACCAACATCGTGCTGGACCATAAGCGAGCCGCGCAGCTCGCGCTGCAACATTTGAAAGAGTTAGGACATGAGGAGATAGCCTTTCTGCAGGGGCAAACATTCAGCTCGGATTCGGAGGACCGCTGGAAGGCGATCGTGGAAACGGCTGGCGAACTCGACATCGAGATTCGGCCGGAACTGGTCCTGCGGATTGACAGCGCGGCGTCTTCGCCGGAGGTGGGTTTTCCGGTGACAAAGGAACTGTTGGCGCGGAAGCTGCCGTTCACGGCGCTGTTTGCGTACAACGACAATTCGGCGATCGGAGCGATCTGGGCGCTGAAAGAAGCGGGACTGCGTGTGCCCGAAGACGTGTCGGTGATCGGGTTCGACGACATTCCGGTGGCGCAGTTCGCCGATCCGGCGCTGACGACCGTACGGCAGCCACTGGTGCGCATGGGGGAGATCGCCGGACAGACGCTGGTGAGTCAGATTGAAGAGCGGGAAGCGTACGTGACGGAGATTGCCATCGAACCGGAATTTGTGGTGCGCGATTCAACGGCGGCGGTGAGGGCCGCGAAGAGCACGGCATTTCTCGCCGCTGCTCGCGGCTGAAAAAAGTCGCTCGATTTCTAGCAGTGAGCAGCGCGCGGTACACTCTCCGCATGTCGACCACGCCAGGAAAACCCGAAGTGCATACGCAGATTGCGTCTGCGCGTACGCTGGCGTCGCGTTTCTACACCGATCCCGCTGTGCTGGACCTGGAAAAGGCGCAGATCTTCCAGCGAACATGGCAGCTCGTCGGAACGCTTTCGCAACCATGCGGGGCTGGAACAGAAGCGGGGGCGACACCGTCGCTTGGACTGGAAGTACGGACGATCGCCGATCCCGAGACTTTTTTTACGGCGGAGGTGGTTGGCGAGCCGGTGGTGGTGGTGCGCGACAGACTCGGCGTATTGCGAGCATTCAGCAACGTGTGCCGGCATCGCGCGGGGCCGATAGCGCAGGGCTGCGGGTCGAAGAATGTGCTGCGCTGCGCGTATCACGGCTGGACGTACACACTCGATGGGCGGCTGATCGGAACGCCGGACGTGGAGGGCGTGGAGTTTTTCGACCGGTCAACAATGGGAATGGTACCGCTGCGATGTGAAACGTGGGAGCAGTTTATTTTTGTGAATTTTGATTTGGCGGCCGAGCCGCTGGCGGCGTTCTTGGGGAAAATTCCGAGGCAATCGCGCGGATTCGAATTTGCCGGCTTGCAACTCGCGGAACGGCGCGATTATGTGATCGATTGCAATTGGAAAGTGTACGTGGACAACTACCTGGAGGGCTATCACATTCCGATCGCGCATCCGGGGCTGATGCGCGAGATCGATTACGCGCAATACCGTACGGAAACGTTTCGCTATTACTCGCAGCAGTTTGCGCCGATTCGCGCGTTGAAACCGGAAGACGCGGCAAAGGGCGCGCCAGCGCGAACCTATGCCCCGGGCACAGGAACCCGGAAGGAAGCGCTGTACTTCTGGGTCTTTCCGAACCTGATGCTGAATATCTATCCGGACAATATTTCGACGAATCTGATTGTGCCGTTGTCACACGACAAGACGCTGACGATTTTTGAGTGGTTTTTTCACGATGCCAAATCGGCAGCGGTGCAGGAAAGAATGAAGCGAGCGATTGCGTTCAGCGACGAAGTGCAGCAGGAAGACATTGGACTGTGCGAAGCAGTGCAGCGGGGACTGCAGTCGGCGACGTACGATCGCGGACGGTATTCGCCGAAACGAGAAAACGGCGTGCACCATTTTCACCTGCTGCTGAGCGAGTTTCTAGGGCGCAGCTAAAGGTTTGGCGGCTCCGCGTTGCGAGGCTCGGCTCTCCCGAACGCTCCTTTACATCGATGGAGCTTGGAGTTCGAATTCGTGGGGCGGCTCGGCTCCCTGCAGATAACGAACAAAATAGTCCCAGCGGCGGCGCATCATGTAGAGCGATTCGGCGCCGTAGCCGTGGTGCTGGTTGGGCAAGAGCAACAGGTCGAAATCTTTGTTAGCTTTGATGAGCGCATCAACGACGAGCAGGGTGTTGTAGGGCGGGACGTTGTCGTCCATGGTGCCATGCGCCAGCAGCAAGTGACCTTTTAGATTTCTCGCAAGATTCTGGTTGGCTTGATCGTCGTAATTCGTGCCGCCATCGGAGTTTTTCGTCAGCAGCCCTTGGTAGCGCTCGCCCCAATCGTCTTCGTATTCGCGATTGTCGTGATTGCCGGACTCAGAGATGCCCACCTTGAAGAAGTCGGGATAGCGGAACATGGCGTCGGCCGTAGCGAAGCCGCCGCCGGAATGGCCCCAAATGCCGGCGCGGTCGAGGTCAATCCAGGAATATTTTTGCGCGAGCTGCTTCATGCCGGCGATCTGGTCAGGCAAAGTGTTATCACCCATGTTGGCGTAATAGAAGTCGTGAAATTTTTTGGAGCGGCCGGGATTGCCCATACCTTCGATCTGAACAACCGCGAACCCAAGTTCCGCAAGCGCCTGGCAATCGCCGCGGCCGGGAGAAAATCCCCAATTGCCACCGACGCTGCCGCCTTGCGGACCGGGGTAAATGTTGTTGACGATGGGATATTTTTTGCTCTCGTCGAGCTTGGTGGGCTTGTAGAACAGGCCATAAATATCCGTGACGCCGTCGCGGGCCTTAAGCGAGACCAGCGTGGGGGGCCGCCAACCGGAGGCGAGAAGCTTCGAGATGTCGGCTTTGGCGACATCGGCGACGAGCTTGCCAGATTCATCACGCAGAACCGTGACATCGGGGACGTCCGGTTTCGAATACGAGTCCACGAAATAACGGCCCGACGGCGAGAGCGAGATTTGGTGCGTGCCGGATTCGGGAGTCAGCAGCGTCAGATTTTTTCCATCGAAGCCGATTCGGTAAAAATGAGTGAAGTACGGGTTCTCGCCTTTTTCGCGGCCGTTCGCCAGGAAATAGAGCTGGCGATTTTTTTCATCGACGCGAAGGAGTTGCGTGACCACCCAATCGCCGGCGGTGATTTGATTTTTGAGTTTGCCGGTGGCGAGATCGTAGAGATAGAGGTGGCCCCAGTTGTCGCGCTCGGAATACCAGATGAATTCGTTGGACGCGGGGAGGAATTTCCAGTTGGCGCGACCCTGGCCGGATTCGAACTGTGTGGTGGCGGTTTCGTCATAAACGTCGCGAACGGCGCCCGTGGCGGCGTCGGCCACATGCAGAGTCTCCTGCTTGTGATCGCGCGACGTGGAGACAAATGCCAGGCGCGAACCGTCGGCGCTCCAATCCACATCTTCCAGCCCGCTGCCGCGGCACTCTACATCGTCGCAGAGCGTCGAGCGATGCTGGTCGGGCGGCATTTGCAAGCGGACGACCTTCGGACCATCAAGGTCAATGATGACGCGCTGAATGGTCGTAACGGTGGCGTCGCCGGGAAGGGGATATTTCCAGGACTGGAGCACGGGATGGCCCACTTTAGTTTCGACGAGATACATTTCGCCGACGCCACGCTGATCCTGCTGGAACGTGGCGATTTTTTTTGAGTCGGGCGACCAGAACAGCACGGGGCGGTCGCTGTGAATCCAGCCGGCGTTGTCGGTGGCGTAGCCGAAATCTTTTACGCCGTCGGTAGTCAGCTGGGTTTCCTTATTGCTAGCCACGTCGCGGACCCATAGGTTGTACTCGCGAATGAAGGCGGCCTTTTTGCCGTCGGGCGAGACTTCTTCGGGTGCACTTTCCCGGCGAGGTTTTTGGGGTTCAGCGGAGCACTGATAACTCTGCAAGTCGCAGCTCCAATTCCTGGTCTTCACCGCGAAAGAAATAGATTTGCCGTCTTCCGAGAATGCAAAACTCGAGAAGGGGAGATTTGTGGCTTTGTAATTTGTGGCGGACGCCGCGGACAATCCGGCTGCCAGTTTCGTGTGATCGAACGCGGGCTGGTGAGTTCCTGTTGCAGCGTCGAAGAGGACGAACGCGGTACCCTCGGGGCCGGAGTCGCGATACGCGAAGCGGTCGCCCGAGAGCCATTTGGGCTGGACGAGGTGATAGACCAGCGGCCGCGTATTGAACGCGAGAAATTTGGCGGCGTGTTCGTAGTCGGCGGGCGTATAGACACGTGGCGCAGGTTGCTGCGCCGAAGAGGAGATGGTCCAGCCCAGCGCGGCCATCGCCACAACCTGAAAAGCGCGAATTTTTCTACGAACACAAAAACGCATGGAGTCTCCTCGCCTGTTTGCAAATTTTCAGCGGTCGCCCGTCGCGATGGAAGTCGCGTTCGCGCGTGAACGCGGTAGCATCGCGCCTCACAGGTGCTCAAGTCAAGGCAGCGCGGTTCGCCGGTGCGCCGCAAGAAAAAGAAGCGAACGCTAAGACTCTTTTTTGGTTAGGCTGGGGTGGAGGAGTGTGGGAGACTCCGCACGCGGAGGGATTTTCTTCAACATGGGAAGAAAGGCTTGGATGGCGGTGATGTTCATCGTGTGCGGCGGCCTGCTGAACGCGGTAGGCGTTAGCAGCCAGGAGGGCGCGCAGCCGGCGCAGCCCGGAAACGACCGGCACGTAAACCAGCAACGGCTGTGGGACACGCTGCAGAAACTCGCGGAGTTTGGTAAAAATCCCGAAGGGGGCGTAAGCCGGGTTGGTTTCACCGACGCCGATCTCGCCGGGCGCGATTACGTGGTGGGATTGATGCGCGAGGCGGGGTTGGACGTGCATATGGACGCCGCCGGAAACATTTTTGGGAAACGTGCCGGTTCGGCGAATGTCCCGCCGCTGCTGTTCGGGTCGCACACGGATTCGGTGCCGCATGGGGGAAATTACGATGGAGACGTGGGCACGCTGGGCGCGCTCGAAGTGGTGCGAGCTTTGAACGAAGCGCACGTTACGACGCGGCATCCGCTGGAAGTGGTGGATTGGACGAACGAAGAAGGTGGCCGATATTACTCGGGGTTGTTTGGCTCGTCGGCGGCTGCGGGGATTTTGCCGAAGGATATTGCGGAGCGGCGGGATGAGAAAGGCGAGGAGCTGAGCGACTGGCTGAGTAGGATGGGCGGCGACGGCGCGAAGATCGCTGATGCGCAAATCGCTCCCGGCAAATTTTCGGGTTATCTGGAACTGCACATCGAGCAGGGCGCGAATCTGGATGAGCAGAAAATTCCGATTGGCGTGGTGCTGGGAATTGTGGGCATCAGCGCGAGAACCTGTACAGCGACCGGGTTCGCCAACCACGCGGGCACAACGCCAATGGACCGCCGACGCGACGCGCTGGCGGCGGCTTCGCGAGCGGTGTTGGCGGTACGCGAAGAAGTGCGCTCGGAGCCGGGGCGGCAAGTGGGAACGGTTGGCTGGATGAAGGTGGAACCTGGAGCGATGAACGTGATACCGGGCCGCGTGACCTTTCCCCTGGAGTTGCGCGATCTGGACGAAAAGAAGGTGGAACGCATCGCGGCGCGAGTACTGCAGCGTTTCCAGCAAATCGCGAGACAGGAAAATGTCGAGATCACTTGCACCGAGCCGGACTTTCATGCGCCGGCGCTGACCGATCCGGCGTTTCAGTCGGCGATTCGAACATCGGCCAAAGAAGCGGGACTGGCGACGCTGGACTTGCCAAGCGGTGCGGGTCACGACGCACAGAACGCCGCCAAATTCACGCCCATTGGAATGATTTTTGTGCCTAGTCGCGGCGGAATCAGCCACTCGCCGCTGGAGTACACGTCGGCGCAGGATGCCGCGAATGGAGCAGAAGTTCTGTATCGCACGCTGCTCAAGCTGGATGCACAGCTAGACGCCGCAAGCGGGGCTCCGGAGAAGAAAAATTGATCGGCAGGGTCAGCGACTAGCGGTCGCTGCCGCCCAGGTCGGTGCGCGGCTTGATGCGCTTGGAGGCTTGGCTTTCCTGGCGCTCGTATTCGGCGATTTCTTCGTCGCTGTAAGAGTAGGCATCGCGAGACGCAAACATCGAAGTGGAACGCGCGGCTTGCTTCTTTTTTTTGCGAAGGGCGCCAAATTCATGGCGTACCTGGCGGATGGGGCCTTCGATGGCGCGTACTTCGACGAGCAGATCGCTTACTTTTTCCAGAAAATCGTGCAAGTGAAACGGACGAACCGCGTAAGGCGCACGGGCCGACTCCAGTGCGGCCACATACTGGCTGCCCATATTCTCCGGGACAACATAAAGGACGCGAACGCGGCCGCCGTCTTCGTAAGAAACACTCGCCAGTTCGCGCAGGGTCGTATAGACCGGGGTGTCCAGGCCGGTGAGCGCAATGTTGGCGATAACCAGGGACCACTCGCCGGACTTCAGTTCGGTAAAAAGGAGCTTGGGATCGGTTACCAGACGGACGCGCCAGCCTTCTGAATCGAGAATTTGCCGCAGGGTGCCCTGGTGCGCATTGTCCTCATCCAGAATGAGGATGCCAACCTGGCTCGGCAATACGGGAGCGGTCGCCATCTTTAGATTGTAACGAGCGGCCCGAAAGGGCAGGACGCAGGAAAAGGTACAGTTGCGACGTATCGGCCAATCCCTGACCCTTTTTTGGAGAAGCGGCGACGCTGCGTCGGGCCGTCAGGGTTGGAGGGGTTTGTGGCGGACTGGTTGTAGTTGGAGAGATACGGAACCAGGTTCGGACAGATTGATTATGTGCTGGGAACGGCCGGTAGTGTAAATGGCCCTGCCGCCCGAGAGGACTTCGGCATACACAGCGCAACACTTCGGAGAATAAATCCTTTTTGGGTTGAAGGGGAGTTCAAAGTTGATCGGCGTCTGGCTTCCCAAGAGATCGAAGGTCTCTTCGGCGAGGGATTCATGTGGCAGTACCGGGGACGTGACGTCTAGCAGCTGAATGTGGACCTTGCCGTTCGGTGGAAGGTCTTTGCCGGACGGCAGATTGAGGGAGCCGCGGATGTAGTTCGACGCAAGTGGGGGAAGGATGCTCTGCTGCTTACAATCTCCGGCGAGCACGACCAGATGCGCAGGATCGGCGGCATCCTGCAAGCTGCCGGCATCGCCCGTCATGGACCAGGTAATATTGCCCGCAATGTACTTTGTGGCGACTCCATTTTGATTCGTGGCCGCCAGCTTGAGGTCGTAAGTCTGACCCTCCAGGGTCACGCGGACGGCGTCGTGTTCCTGCAGGACGGTCAGCTGAACACCGCCGGCGCATTGATATTGCTTGCGAAGCATAGCGAGGCGGATGGGTGGACGCTTGAGGACCGGTGGATGGACGGTTTGCGGAGGCTGCTGCGTCTGCGTTTGCTGCGGGCCCGACGATTGCTGCGCAAGCGAGGAGGGCTGACGGAAGGGCCGCGCAGGAGCAGGCCGAAGCAGGCCCGGCGACCAGACGTTCAGCCCAAGCACAGCCATAGACAAGGTCAGTTCCAGCCAAATGGAAGGCCGAAGAGAGAAGCGCAAGTAGCCGCCGCGGAGCATCAAAACCATCCTAGCGCAAAGCGAAAAGCAGCGCCCTTAGCCGCGGACCGAGATCACTGGCCGATCACGAAATCGGAGCCGTCGTGAACTTTGGTTAGGCCGGTGCCGTCCCAGAAAATGCGATAGATAATCGGCGGTGAGCTGGGCGAAGCACGTCCAGTGAAGAAAATTTGCAGGCCGTCGCGGGACCATTCCGGCTGCGTGGCCGTGAGATTCAACGGACTCAGCAGGACGCGGCGTTTGGCATGAACTTCGTAGAGGAAGAGGGCTTGCGCTGGTTTGCCTTCCTCTTTCTTTGGAGGTTTCGGTGCGTCCGGGGACGGATTGGGAATGTCATAGACGGTGATGGGCGGTTGCAGGGCGCCAGCCACTTCTGCGGATACTAGCAGCAAGTCTGGATTGAGCGGGTGGACGCGAACGCTATTGGCGCTGGAGAGTTTGAATTGGTCTCTGCCGTAAAGGTCCGCGGCGGAGACAGTTTGCTTAGTCGTGCCGTCGATGCCGATCCAGGAGAGTGTCTGCAAGTCGCTGGTGAGCAGCGTATTAGCGTCCGCCCAGCCGTCGAGCGTAGTCACCTCATTTTGGGACAGCGCGGCAGCTCTGTCTGGCGCGTCGGCGGGCACGGTCCAGACCTGCGACCGGCCGTTAACGTTTTCCAGAAAGGCGATTTGCGAGTCGTCGGGAGACCAGAACGGTTGGCGCACGGCGGCGCGAATCAGTTCCCTGGTTTGTCCGGTCGTGCAGTCAAAGGTGCTGAGCCCCTCGCGAAATTCCATCTGCTCGCCGTATGTGAAAAGTAGCTCTTTGCCGTTGTGCGAAAGGGAAAGATCATCTCCTGCCTTTCCGGGAACCACTTTGGTCAACGCGCCGCGCTTGGCCAACATTTTGGCGGTCGCGGTGATATAGGCATAGTCAATGGGAGACTTGAATTTCGTGATGGTGGGAGGAGGAGTTTTCGGTTTGGCGTTCTCGTCGTCGTCCTCGTCCGGTGTGAGTTGGTTTTTGATGCGCGGGAAGAGTTCGGTGGCGATGCGGCCGCAACCTTGCAAGATACCGAGCTGCGCGTGCTCGACAGTTGCCGTGAAGGTCCACTTCCCTTTGCCGGCGGCATCAGCGGCGGGCGCGGCAGCGCAGGGTTCGCGGGTAATTCGCGCGGAGACGGCCGCGCCGGTCTGCATGTCCTTGGCTTTGTAGGTCCAGGTCTCGGCATTGCCTTCCCGAACCACTTCGCCGGCCTCGAGCGGGATAGGCGGGTAACCGTTGCGGTCGAGCCGCTCAGGGCCTTTTTGGCCGATGCGCAGATCCCAGGATTGGTCGGCTGCCTGAATTAAAAGAAGGATGGGGAAGTGAGTGGACTGGGGCGTGTTGGGCGTTTGGGCAACCGGCACAGCTGGGGATGAGGGCTTACTGGCCTGAGGGGGCGCGGTTTTCGCTGGTGGCTGTTGCGCGTTGGCAACGCTGAGCAAAGCCGAATATAAGGCCAAACGGGGCAAGACTCGGAATGCGCGCGGGGACTGAGCCAACGGGCGAACCTCCGCAAGCAGAATAACCTCCTGAGCGTCTGCAAGACAATCCGCCCAAAGGTCCGTGTCGCTAGGCATTCTCCGAGGGACCAGGGCTGGCTGAACCAATAGCGAAATAAAAGCGAAAATAATGCTTGACACAAAGCGAAACAAAAGCGAATATGTTGCGGTGCTTCGAGGTGGGCTATGTCTCCAGTTCTTTCCCCCACGGCGCGGGCTGTTGGTAGCCGGCGCCGCCACGCTAGACAATCCACGGCAACACTCTTTCCTTTGGCCCCTAATGCGACAAGCCCAACACCAAGAACCGGGAACTTGAGGGATGGAAGCCGCCGGGAGGCGGAGCTGTCCGAGGTTTCGGGTTTCGGCGGCAGCACTTCGGGTTACACCACGGCGGATTGCCCCCCGCCGACCTCTGCTGAGGCGGCTTCGCGCAGCCTGGAAGGCAGCGTGCAGGACCGGACCCAAGAAGCTGCCGTACCGCTGGTGGGCATAGCCCGTCTCGCCGCATCTTCGCCATCGGCGGAGAGTAAGAGGAAATCTGTCGAGAGGCCGGAATATTTTTTGCTGCCGGTGAAGTCAATCCTGAATCGTTGCGAATCGGCACGTGTGCCGTTCGACTGGACGATCAATCCTTATCGAGGATGCGAGTTCGGTTGCAAGTACTGCTACGCGCGCTACACGCACGAGTACATGGAGATCGATGGCGGTGAGTTCGAGCGAAAGATTTACGTGAAGCAGGATGCCGGGCCGCTGCTGGTGCACGATTTGCGCGAGAAGTATTCGTTTGTGTCGGCAGCCTCGGGACCGGATGAGGAAAAGCCGGAGCATATTGCGATTGGGACGGCGACCGATCCGTATCAGCCGGCGGAACGAGAATATGGCGTGACGCGCGCGTGTTTGGAGGAATTGGCGAAGCGCGAAGGGCTGAGTATTTCGGTGATTACGAAGTCGAATCAAATTGTGCGGGACATTGATTTGTTCAAGAGGATTGCGGAGCGGTCGGAGCTGGCGCTGAACATTACGGTGACGACGCTGCGAACGGGTCTAGCACGGCTGCTGGAGCCGCGGGCGCCGCGACCGGATTTGCGGGTGGCGGCAGTGCGGCAATTGCGCGAGGCGGGGTTGAAGGTCGGAGTTTCGGCGTCGCCCCTGATTCCGGGAATCACGGATCGCGACGGAGATTTGGAAGCCGTGGCGGAAGCAGTCGCTGGGGCAGGCGCACAGTGGTTTTTCTCCGGCGTGCTGTTCTTGATGCCATCGTCGGCGAAGCAATTTCTTCCGTTTATTCGCGAGAAGTTTCCGCGGATGGCAAAGCAGTACGAGGAGTGGTATTCGAAGAACGGCTACGCGCCGGAAGAATACCGCAAGAGAATTGCGGAGCGCGTCGGGCGGATCAAACAGAAGTATGGCTTCACGTCTCGGCCGATGGACGAAACTCGCCGCGCCAGACCACGCGCGCAGCTCAAGCTAGGCTGGGACGCTCCGGCGATCGCCGTTCAGCTCAACGGCATGCGCTCCTGCGCCGCGGGATAAAGCGTCTATAAGAGATGCTTGGGGTACTTGGATTGGGCTGCGAAAACGAACTTTACTATGCGCTTGCTGGAAATAATCGTCTATGCAATATTGGGCGCATCGAGCATGTCGAAACCCAGCCGTGCCCCAAAACACGATCACGAAGTAAGAGATCCCGTTCATGTTTTCATTCATTTTGATTCAGACGAGCGAAAGGTCATCGATTCCCGACCCCTCCAGAGGTTGAGGCACATCCATCAGCTTGCTTTGACTTACCTTATCTACCCGAGTGCCACGCACAAACGCTTCGAGCATTCTCTTGGCGTAATGGAAGTGGCCAGCAAGATTTTCGACGTGGTTACAAGAGAGCAGAATATTTCGGAAGACGTGAAGAAAGCTCTGCCCGAAATTGCTCAGCCAAAAAAGCTGATGTATTGGCGTAGTGCGCTGCGAATGGCCGCCCTTTGCCACGATACCGGACACCTACCGTTTTCCCATGCAGCTGAAGAAAAACTGCTACCCGTTAGATGGGACCACGAAAGATTAACGCGCGAACTCATTCTCTCCGATGAGATGGCATCGATCTGGAGAGGAATGACGCCGCCTTTGCGAGCGGAGGACATCGTTAAACTCGCGATCGGTCCCCGGAAAGCCTCGGATCTGACATTCTCCAATTGGGAGGCTATCCTTTCGGAAATAATCGTTGGTGACACGTTTGGTGCTGATCGGATTGATTATCTCCTCCGCGACTCGCATCACGCTGGAGTTTCTTACGGACGATTCGATCATCATAGGCTGCTCGAGACGTTGCGAATTGTCCCATCACCGACCTCTGTCGAACCGGCGCTGGGAGCAGAGCTGGGAGGAATTCAGTCAGCAGAGGCGTTGCTGATTGCACGGTATCTGATTTATTCTCAGGTCTACTTGCACCGGGTCCGGAGGATCTACGACATTCACTTGTGCGATTTTTTGTCAGAGTGGCTTGATTGCGGGAAGTTCGCTACAGACGTCCCCGGCCACTTGGCGATGACAGACAATGAAGTGACGACTGCTTTCCAAGCAGCAGCCTTAGACTCCTCAAAAACTGGGCATGTCGCCGCACGAAGACTCGCCTTTCGAGAACACTTCAAGGTCCTTTACGAACGTAATCCCGAGAATCTAAGTAGGAATCCGCGATCCGGCACCGCAATTTTTCAGGCTTGCAAAGAAAAGTTTGGCGCTGATTCATTTCGACATGACTCGTACATTCAGAAGGGTGCAGCTTATGACTTTCCAGTTCTTTGGACGGACGGAAGTTCAGTCTCTTCCCTAGCGCTCTCAAAAACTCTTGGGGCAATACCGTTGGTAGCGATTGAGTACGTCTTCGTTTGTCGCGAGAAGCAACACGAAGTGGAGAAATGGCTTGGGGAAAACAAGGCAACCATAATCGAGAAGGGAAAGGTCGTCGAGGATGAAGAGATTTAAGCAAGATGCTTTATTGGCTGAAACAGCCTTTAGGCTGAGAGCCAGAGGAAGTTGGTGCGGAGAAACTCATATGCAGAAGGCCGTGTACTTCCTTCAACAATTGAGAAATGTTCCGCTTGGTTTTACTTTTGTGCTTTATAAGCATGGGCCATTTTCATTCGATTTGAGAGATGAGCTTAATGCAATGGTTGCCGATGGTTTCCTGGAGCTGCGGCCACAGTGGCCCTACGGTCCCAGCTTGCTCCCGACTGCCGTTAGCGAAGAGCTGCGGAGGAGCTTTCCTAAAACGCTCGGCGAGTACGGACACCATATAGATTTTGTGTCTGAGGAATTCGGGAACAAGAATGTGAATGAGTTGGAGAAACTTGCTACGGCGTTGTATGTCTATTCCGAGTGTGCCCACGACTCGCCGCGAGAGCGGGCAAGGGTCTTGCATCAATTGAAGCCGCACATCCCAGTTCAAGATGCTTACGAGGCTCTGAAGCATGTGGGCCAGCTGGCTGAAGCTTCGGCTTAGCCGCTATATACACTTGGCTCAGGTTTTACAATTCACGGCACAATGATGCGGGATTCTTCGCGCTGGAGTTCGGGGGTGGCGGGAAATTGGCTGCGGAGAAAGTGGATGAAGCGGCGAGCGCGGGGACGGCCGTTGGTGCGGAGGAGGCCCATGCGGTAGAGGAAGACGAGGAGCGAGAAAATTTCGGCGTCTTTGATCGACGGCGGGTTCGGCGGTACGGCCGCATTGCCTGCGAGCGGGTTGGCGTGGGCGGGATTGAGTTTCGCTTCGTTGAGGAAAGCGGCCAGAGCGGCATAGAGTTCGCGCTGGATGGGCGCGACAGGTGGCTTTTCGTAAAGAATGCCAGAAGAGAGCGTTTTGAAGGTCTCGGCGAGGGACTCGAGAGCGGCGAGGACGTCGGGGTCGGTGGCGTCCGGGCGAGCGGCGCAAAATTTCGCAGCGGCGAAGGCAATTCCGGAAAGAACAGTTTGCTGCATGTGGATGTCGTCGCGCGAAATTTTGACGTCGAGAAGCGGCGTATCGGCGGGGAGCTCGCGCTGATGTTCGTCTTCGTAGCGATGCGCGGCGACGAGGTAGCTGCAATCCGGCGGGCAGTCGATGGTGACTTCGCGATAGGTGCCGCAGCAGACGGCGCAAATCTTTTCGCCCTTGGCCGGGCAAAAACGCGATTCTTTGCGCTTTTCACAGATCGGACAGCTCACGGTCGCTCCTGCACGGGTTCGAACAGCCGAAGAGAATACCGCATTAGAACGTAAAGGAGCGGCGGACCATCGTTTGGTCGCCAGAGTGGATGGGCATGGAGTCGGCGGGGCGCGGCGGAAGTTTGGCACCGGGAATAAGGCCAGAGGAGCGGTCGACGAGGACCAGCGTAATCGGAGTGGTGCCTTGAAGATGCAATTCGAGCTCGAAGCCATCGCCGGGATTGCAGTAGTCGAATGTCCACGGACCGTTTTGATTCCAACGAGCCTGGGAAGGCTGGCCGAGATCGTGACCGTTGGCCGACGCGCTCAAGACTTGGCCTTGCGAGACGCCGACATGGACGGTGCGGGCGTGGCGGGGAGAAGTGATACGTAAGCGCAGGACACGGCCAGTGGCGTCAGTCGTTTGACTGACCAGCGTAGCTTGCGGAGGGGCAAGCGTGACGGCGGGAGCTTCGTGCTGGAGAAATTCGATGGGATACCATTCCGGAAAGAAATCCGGGAGTTTGCCGCGAGTGGGCGAGGCACCGAGGTATTCAGCCGTCCAGGGATCCAGACGCGAAGTGGAACTGGCCCAAACCGCTTTGCCGGTATCGGCGTCCAGCGCATAGGCCAGCATACTGGGCTTGGGATGAGCGGCGGAATATTCGGTCGTGGATGCTGCGGAGATGAAGGAAACCGCTGAAAACGCTATCAGCAAGAGCGGAAGGACATGGCTGCCGTTCTGAACCACCGGCTCGAAGACCGGAAAAAGCACGAGAAAGAGCAAACCCAAAGTGAGCGCAAGCAGGGGCGCGCCGACAGATGTGAACCCCAGGCCCTGAAAGAAGCCAGTCAAGAGCGGAATGAACAGGAGCAGCGCAGGAATCGCGAAAAGGCAGAGTATCGCCGCGAGTAACAGCGGGCGGTAGCTGCGGCGGAAAGCCACCGTGAGGCTCGCGAACAGGGCAACGAGAAGCGGCCAGACAAAAACGTAACTGCCGCCGGGAAGCCAAAGAGAAGTCGCCAAGACGACGAGCAAGAGCAACCACGCGGCGCCAAAGAAAAAGGCGGCCGGGGCAATCCACTTGTGGATCAGCCGCGAGAGCCAAAGCAATAGTGCCAGCGAGAGCGAAAAGAGCGCGAGCAAGTACGGAATATTCTGATCGAGAGGGCCTTCCGACAGAACGTTGCGGTGCAACCAGCGAACGAATGCCTCGAAACCCAGGCCAAGCAACAGCAGCACCAAGAGCAGGACCAACTGCAGAAAGAAGCTGGCGAACACCTGGGATAGGCGCGTTTGCCAGGCGCCACTGGCATAAAACATGGCGCCGAGAAGCAGCCCGCCAGAGAAAATGGCGAGCGGCCAGACGTAAGACGTGGAGTAGCGCGGGAAGAGATTGCCGGGTAGGGAGAAATAAACCCCATCGCGCGAGTGGAGTTCGGAAAGATCGGCATTTCCGAAAGTCTGGGCAAAAGACAGGGCATTTTCGCCGTCCTGCTGCAAGCTGCCGCGATCGAGGAGTTGCGGATTGTCGAGCGGAGTGTGATAGGCCTCCCAGTTGCCAATGAACGCGAAATTGAGACCGGCGTCACCAGCGCGCTTGAACACCGTCATGTCCGTGTCGTTGGGCATGTGTTTGTAGACTTCGTAGGTGAGCGAGGAACCGTCCGGATGCGGCGCGGATGTCGCCCAGTCGTTGACGAGGCGGCCGTTGCCGGAGCTGGTTTCAAACATTTGCGAGGGGCCGGCATTGCCACGCGCTTCGAAATTGGCCAGAACACGAATGTCTTTGGCGTTGGGATTTTCGGCGACGAAAGCGGAAGCGCCGAGAAGGCCGTCTTCCTCGCCATCGGTGATGACCAAGAGAATGTCGTTCCGAAGAGGTGGCCCCGCTTTGAGCGCGCGAAGAGTTTCCAGAATCGAAGCAACGCCGGAGCCGTCGTCTCCCGCACCGGGACCGGCAGGGACGGAATCGTAGTGTGCGACGAGCGCGACGGCGTCCCGGGAACCGAAGGAGCCTTTGAGGCGTGCGACGATATTTTCAACCGTGCCGCCAACGCGGTAGCGCGGAGTGATGCCGGTCGTTTTCTGCACTTCGGGGGTAACGCCCAGAGCCGTGAGCTGCGCGAGGAGGTAGTCGCGCACGCGGTCATGTTCCGCTGATCCGATAGGATGCGGGGCGGTGGCAAAGGCATTGAGGTGCGATAAAGCACGCTGCGACGAAAAGAGGGCGGGCGGCGCCGTGGCGGGAACGGGATCGGGGACGCCTTGATGCGCCGCCAGAAGGGCGGCGGCGAGCAGGACGAAAGCAAATATCAAGAAGCTAGGCCAGCGATTTTCCACGCGGGAGATCCTGGATCAAGTGTAGCGGGGATGGTAGTGCGAGCAGGCGCGAAGAGCAAGCGAGATGGACCGAGATTAGGGATCGTTGCATGGAATCAGCGGCAAGAGTCTGGTCCGAGGCAAAAAAAAACAGCGAGGAACCGCCGCAATCCCCAAAATAAAGAGGGCTCCGGCCTTGCGCCGGAGCCCGGGAGAGTGTCCCTTTAAAGACGGAAGAAGGAAAACCCTATTCCTTCAGCGAATTGGGATCGGACGTGTTCTTCGGCGACTTGCGGTTCAGATAAGCGATGAGCTGCTGGGCCGGAGGAGGCACCGCCACGGCGCCTTTAAAGATGATGTCCTCGGCGTCGATCTTTTTGCCGTAGACGCGCTCGTTGGCATCGTTGTCAGGGCGAACCGTTGATCCTTCGAGCGAGACGCCGGCGAACAAGCCGCGAGAGCGAGAGTAGCTAAGAACCTCAGCGCGAAGCGTGACGTCCGTGTCCGCGCTGGCTGTGCGGCCCTTGGGGCCGGCGGCGACCGAAGCATCCGCGCCGAGTTTGACCTTGCTATGCAGGATGGAATGTGCGCCGCGCGGATTCATCACCAACAGGACGAAATCCGTCGCTTGGCCGCCGATCTGAAAGCCGACGCTGCCGCCTTCGAGAGCCATCATGGCCGGAGCGCTCCAGGGGCCGGTGTAGTGTTCGCCGGTGCGACAAGTCATCGCGCCACGGCCGTAGCTGCCACCAACGACAAAGGCGGCTTTCAAAACGGAAGGATAAACGATGATGCATTCCGCTTTATCAATGAGATCCTGCGGAATGTCATCCGGGATGTCCATAATCTCCTTGACCACGGTGCCGCATTCTTCCAAACGCCCGGCTTCTTTTCTGTCCGAATCCGAGAGTAGGGGCGGAGCGATGAAGGCCAGCGCTAGCAGGCATGGGGTGATTCGCTTGATCAAAGTGCACCTCGCAGAGATATGTGGCTGATGCAATGATAGGGGCAGACCAGATTGCGCGCAACCTTGGTGTCGTGCGGGCTGGGGACGAGCAACGATTTGCGAGTCGTACGCTACGGCGCAAAGATAGATGCAAGAAGGAAGGGAAGTGTTGCGCGGGGATTGGACTATACTTTGGCGTCGGCGCGGAGTGACGGGATCAGCGAAGAGATGGGAGTAAGGAATAGAAACAGGTGGTGGGTGGGCGTGGCCTTGCTGGCCCTGTGTTACCCGGCAGAGCGATGCGCGGGGCAGGCTACAGCGGCGCCCAAGCAAGCTTGTTGTGCAATAAAAGCCAGCGCGGCACATGCGCGCGCAGGTGACCGAGCCGCGGAGGCGCGGTTTACGACGCGGGCGGAAGGGCTGCTCGATGTACTGCCCGCGAGCAGGGGAGCCTGGGGACTATTGGTGGTGGATGCACAGACGGGCGACACTCTCTTTGAGAAGAACGCCGACAGCTATTTTGTGCCCGCGTCGAACATGAAACTGTTCACCACGGCGCTGGCGCTGGCCAAACTGGGCCCGGACTACCGGTTTCATACCACCCTAGAAACGCGAGGAACGATTTCTCCTCAGGGCATGCTTTCCGGCGACCTCATGCTGGTCGGCCGCGGCGATCCGAATCTCTCGAACCGCAAGTTTCCTTACGAGTTGAAGGAGGAGTTCGAGGGGCCGCCAGAGCGAGCTTTGGCGGAACTCGCCGATGCGTTGGTGGCCAAGGGTGTGAAGGAAATTTCCGGCGATGTAATTGGAGACGACAGCTACTTTCCGCAAGAACGCTACCCCAATGGCTGGGAAATTGACGACATGGTCTGGGAGTACGGAGCGGCGATCTCCGCGATTGCGGTGGACGACAACACGGTGACGGCGACTCTGACGCCGGGGGAACGAGCCGGCGACCCTGTGGCAGCGACAGTCGCGCCGCTGACGCCCGATTTTGTTTTGGAGAACGACGTAACGACGGCGCTGCCGGAGCAGCGAGCCGAGTTGCGGTTGACCAGGGAGCCGGGTGCGGATTTGGTGGTGCTGCGTGGCGCCTTGCCAGCCAATAGTGCGCAAAGAAAACTAGTCTTGGCGATTGAGGAGCCCGCACAACATGCCGCCGCGCTGCTCGCGCAGTTGCTGGCGGATCGCGGAGTCCAGCTAGACGGGAAGACGCGAGCGATGCATGTGCCCGAGACAGACACGACTCCCAGAACTGTTTTGGCAGACCATGCATCGGTGCCTTTGCGCGATTCGCTCAGGCTGGTGAACAAGATTAGCCAGAATCTGCATACTGAGATGCTGCTGAGAACCGCGGCGAGGCAAATCGGCTTGTGGAGTACGCCGGAAGATTTGATCAAGGTGCCGCAGGACTTTTACGCGACGGCGGGTATTGGTCCGGACGATGTGATTCAGACGGACGGTTCGGGCCTTTCGCGGCATGACTTGGTGACCCCGCGGGCAGTGGTGACGCTGCTGAAGTATGCGCAGCAGCAGCCCTGGTTCGCAACGTACTTCGAATCACTGCCCGTTGCGGGAGTGGATGGTTCGTTGGAGCCGCGGATGAAGGGAACCGTGGCGGAAGGACGCATTCACGCGAAGACGGGTTCTGTGGAACATGTGCGGACACTTTCGGGATTTGCGGAGACGCCGGGCGGGCGGCGGCTGATTTTTTCTTTTTTGGGAAACAATCAGGGCGGGAAGAATCACGAAGCGACGGATGCCCTGAATGCGCTGTGCATCGCAATGATCGAAGAATTCGATAAGCCGGCGGTCTCCGCCCCCGTGCACGGCAGCGCGGCGGCATCGACAACGAAATCGAAAGCGAACTAAGTTCATCCAAGCCGCCGGCGCCGGAAGATTGAACCACACGAGAATAACCGAATGGCGCGTAGAGCAGAGGACGTTCTGGAGTTCGACAAGCTGCGAGAGTTACTGCGGCTGAGGACGACGTGTGCGCTGGGCCGAAGGGCCGTGGATGCACTGGAGTTTCGGCAGGACCGCAGCGCCCTTGAGGCGGAGTTTGCTTTGATTCGAGAAGCACGGGAGTGGCTGCGGGGCGGAGGTGAGCTGGGATTTGGAGCGTTAGCGGACCCGGCGGCGTGGCTGGCGAAGATCGAAGGACCGGGAGCAGTGCTCGAAGCGAAAGAATTGTTGGAGGCTGCTTCGCTGCTGGAGGCGGCGGCGTGGCTGCGGGAGCAGTTTCGCGAAGAGGCAGAGAAGTTTCCTCTGCTGAGAGCGAAGGCCGCGGCGGTAACGGATTTTCGCGACGTGCTGGCGGCGATTCGGCGATGTGTGCTGCCAAACGGAGAGCTCAGTGATGATGCGTCGCCCGCACTGCGGCGAATTCGCGCCAGCATCGGGCAGACGCGGGACTCGATTCAGAAGACGCTGCGGCACATTTTGCGGGCGCGCAACGCCGAAGCTGGCGAGGATTACGTTACGCTGCGCAACGAGCGCTTCGTGATTCCCGTGCGGTCAGAACACCGGCGAAGCATTCGGGGCATCATGCACGGAGCGAGCGGGACGGGGCAGACCGTGTTCGTGGAGCCGTTCGAAACGGTTGATGCAAACAACGAGTTGATTCAGCTTGCGGAAGACGAAGCCACGGAGATTTTCCGAATCCTGCAGGAGCTTACGGAGCGGCTGCAAGCAGTGCGCGGGCCGCTGCAAGCGGCGGCGAACAGAATCGCCGAACTTGACGGTGTTTTCGCGCGGGGGCGCTTTGCGCGGGATTTCGATGCGGCAGTACCGGAATTTTCCGAAGCAGCGGAACTGCGGCTCCAAGCGGCTCGCCATCCAGTGCTGGAAGACAAGTTGCGGCGCGAGCAACGGGCGGTCGTCCCGATGACTCTGGCGCTGGGCGGTGCGGAAAAGGTCCTCGTCATCAGCGGGCCGAACACGGGCGGGAAGACCGTGGCGCTGAAGACAACCGGACTGGCGGCACTTTCCGCCCAGTCGGGCATTCCCGTGGCGGCCGAGCATGCTGCACTGCCGATTTTCGACGGTGTGCTAGTGGACATTGGAGATGAGCAATCGATCGCGGCAGACTTGTCGACGTTTTCCGCACACATGCTCAATCTGAAAGCGATGTTGGACGTGGCGACTCCGCGCTCGCTGGTGTTGGTCGATGAGATGGGCACGGGAACGGCGCCGGAGGAAGGCGCGGCGCTGGCGGTGGCGTTGCTCGAGGAATTTCGCGCCAAGGATTGTTTCGTCCTGGCTACGACCCATCATGACCGCTTGAAAACGTACGCTTCGACCGCGGCAGGAGTCGTCAACGCGGCCGTGGAATTTGATGAAGTGAACCTGCGTCCGACGTACCGGCTGATGGTGGGCGTGCCTGGCGGATCGAGTGGAATCTCGATCGCGCAACGATTGGGGCTCGCCGCCATCATCATCGAGCGGGCGCGCGCCTTACTAACGCCAGAGGCGCATGAGGCCGCGGACTTGATCGCCTACTTGCACCGGAGCCGCGACGAGTTGGACCGGATGCGGGAGCAAATGGCCACAGAACAACGCGCGCTCGAAAAAGAGCGCCGCAAGCTGCGGACGGAGTGGGTGGAGCGTCAACAGAAACGCATCAAGGAACTGGAAACACAATTTGCCGAGATGCAGAAGCGCTTCGACGAGAATGTCGCCCGCGTCGTGGAAGCCGTAAAAGAGCGGGAGTTGCGAGCTTCGCTGGAGAAAACTTCACGGCGGAAAGTCCAGGACGTGCGCAGCGCGGCGCGCGAAGAATTGAACGCAGCGGTGGTGCAGACCCTTTCCGATTCGCAGAATGATCTGGGAATCCGGCCGGAGATGGCGAATGGGGTTAGCGCGGACCGCTTACAGCCGGGAGCACGGGTGCGCGTGCGCGGGTTCAGCAAGCCGGCGATTTTTCGTCGGCTGGATGGACCGTCGGCCGAGATTGAAGCAGGACCGCTGCGGATGAAGGTCGCGCTCGAAGAAATCGTTGGTATCGAAAGCGCGGAAGCGTCGTCTAAGACGGAAAGAGCGGGAAATCTTCACCCAACTGTGACGATCAGCGCGCCGTTGCCGGTGGGTTCCATCAGCGATGAAATCAATGTGATCGGGTTGACCGTAGAACAGGCCACGGAGCTGGTGGACAAGTTTCTGGACGACGCCGCGCTGGCACGCAAAGCGCGCGTACGGATCATCCATGGCCACGGAACGGGTGCGTTGCGCCGTGGTTTGGCGGAATTTCTGAAAGGACACGCGCTTGTCGAACGGATCGCCGCCGAACACCCCGACCGCGGAGGTAACGCCATCACGATCGCCGAACTCCGGGCCTGATGCGCATCAGAAACTTCATCACGCCACCGTGGTGAGCATTTTTTGTGCGTCCGGCTTGCTTGCGGACGCCAGCACAGTGATGCTCTCCAACGCTCGCGAGTTCCACTCCATCGTAGACATCTCGGTCATTCCGGGTGGTTTGCTGGTTCTGGCCCTGGCAATCGCTAGTGCATTGAGCCACGGTTTGGATCTAATCCCGCCCGGGATGTCATTTTCTGTGGGGAGGACCTGCGGTGCGGTCCTTATCGGGCTCTTGGCATATCCGGCGGGATTCTTCTTGGTGCTTATCGCAATGCTCAGCTTGCTGTCTTTTTCCAAGGTTGACCCGCCCGGCACGCAGATGGGCGCGCTCGGACTCCTGATCGCTTATTTAACCCTGTTGGGCATTTTGTTCGCGGCTGAGATGCTGGTCGTTCTCATCATCACCGCGGGGTTCGCGGTGGGCGTGCGACATTGGCCCCGCCGAGCATTTGGCCCGATGATTCGCGTTGTCGTTGCAACGCTGGCGGGCGCAATGATCGCGGGGATGGTCCACTATGGCGCACAGCAGACATTGCCTGCGGAGACGCTCGTCCGGAATGCGCTAACGCACCCGCTAGAGACGCTATTCGCTGTCGCGTGGGGCAGTCCTTTGGCCGCTCTGGTCGGTACCCCGTTGGTGGCTGCGCTGATGGGGCACTGGTTCTATCAAGCTGGTGCCGAGTGGTCGGCGGAGCAGGCGTAGTAGAATACCTCGCAGCAGGATGGCGGAAGCAGGATCATTTGCGGATCGGGTAAAACAGCAGGCGGACATTGTCCGCGTGGTGGGCGAGTATGTGCGCCTGAAGAAGACAGGCAAGGATTTTTCTGGCCTGTGCCCGTTCCACCAGGAAAAAACTCCCTCGTTCACCGTTTCACCCGTCAAACAGATTTTTTACTGTTTCGGCTGCGGCAAAGGCGGCGACGTTTTCAATTTTGTGATGGAAGTAGAGAAGTCGCCGTTTCCTGAAGCCGTGCGGACAGTTGCCGAAAAGTGCGGCATCGCCATTCCGCGGCCCAGGGAACGGTCCCCGGAAGAGCGCCAGGAGACGCAGCAGCGGGCGGCGCTGCTCGAAATGCATCGCGAAGCCCAATCCTTCTTCGCGAAGCAGATGTTCGGCACCGCCGAAGGTAAGGTGGCGCGCGCGTACCTGGAAGACCGGGAGATCGACAACAAAACCATCGAGCGATTCGGAATCGGATATGCGCCCAGCGATGGGGACGCCTTGCTGCGCCTGCTGAAGCAGAAATATCCGGAAAAGTTGCTGACTGAATCCGGCCTGATCTCGCGCGGCGAGGACAGCGGACGGTTCTTTGACCGATTTCGCCGCCGGATTACGTTTCCTATTGCGAATGACTCGGGAAAGATCGTCGCGTTCGGCTGCCGTGCGTTGGGCGACGAGCAGCCGAAGTATTTGAACTCGCCGGAAACACCGATTTATTCGAAGAGCAACGTGCTGTATCACCTGGATCGCGCGAAGGAAGCGCTACGGCGTTCGGATTTTGCGATTTTGGTGGAAGGCTATATGGATGCCATCGCCGTGGCCCGGGCCGGAATCAGCAATGTCGTGGCGAGCTGTGGAACCAGCCTGGCGGAGCCCCAGATTAAGCTGCTCAGCCGTTTCACCAAACGCGTCATTATTAACTATGATCCCGACACGGCCGGGCAGGCAGCCACCGAACGCTCCGTGGCTTTGCTCTTGGAGCAGGATTTCGAAGTCCGGGTCCTGGCTTTGCCGCCGGTTGGGGATAAGAAAGCCGACCCTGATCTATTCATCCGCGAGCGCGGCGCCGAGGAGTATACGCGCTTGCTGAAAGAGGCGCCTCCGTATGTGGACTATCTGATCGGCCGCGCCCGAAAAATGGATTTGACCACGGGCGAAGGAAAACGGCGGGCCGTGAATTTTCTTTTGCCGTACGTCCAGAAAATCCCCAACGCCATCCTGCGCTCCGAATGGGCCACGCGCATTGCGCAGCAATTGCGGCTTGACGAGCCGGTCCTGCGCGCTGCTCTAACCAAAGCTGCGAAGGAACGGCGAAGCGAAGTGAAGGTGCAGCCGGAACTGGTGGGCCGTTCGGCCAAACCCGTCGAACGCCGCCTGATCCGCATGCTCGCGGAAGCCGACCAATTTCGCCGCGAGATCGCGCAGCTCTTGCAAAGCGAAAAGGCCTATCAAGGCTTGGAGACCGAACATATTTTTTCCGCGTTGATTGCCGCGAATCTGGCGGACACGCCGGTCCAAGCTACGGAAGTGGCAGCGCATCTGGAGGAACAGGATCGTCGGGTGCTGTTCGAAGTCCTTTTTGAAGAGGCCGCCGAGCCTAGCTGGGAAGAGGCACAGAGCTGCGTCGAGGCGCTGCGGCAGAGACAAGCGGAGCGCGAGTTGGCGGATGTGCAGCGAAGCATCGAAGCCAGTGGGCCCGGCCCAGAACTGCGCGTGCTTCTGGAGAGGAAGCAGGGTCTGATGCGGCGTCTGGCAGCACGATGAAACCCTGTTAACAGAGTTCAGCGTCCTCGAGCCGGGGTCCTCTAGGCTCCGAGTTCGGCGGAGTTAAGAGGCCACGAAGCCGGAGAGCAGCGTTCACTTTTTCAGCTCGCGCGAGCCCAGCAAATCCCGAAAGCGCCCGAAATGCTTTAGAATAAAAGCTCCCGCTGTGGGCGTGTAGCTCAGCTGGGAGAGCACCTGCTTTGCAAGCAGGGGGTCGCCGGTTCGAGCCCGGCCACGTCCACCAAACCTCTTCGTTTACCGCAAAATGGCTGGGAATTCGGCAAGTGGCCGATGCGACGGCTTGCGCAGTTTGCGTTGCCTACGAAATGGCTGGGGAAACCGAAGTTTTCGCCAGCACGCGTGATGCGTTCGTATGGCGCTAGCTCCTAGCGACGATCGGCGTGGCGTGTGTCGTCCATTGCGAACCCGGAATTGACGCTGCGGACAAGACCTAGGTAGCGTTTTCCGCCGCAAGCCTATTAAAAACTCCTAATCACATTTGCTCCGGGAATTGCTCCTCAATTGCTCTCGGCTTGAGGCATCGCCCAGCTGTTTTGCGAACCAAATAGTATCTGGGAGAGCGGTAGTGGGGAGAAATCCGGGCCCGGAAGATGTAAAGGTCGTAATTCTGGCGGGCGGATACGGGACACGCCTCGCAGAAGAAACCGAGATCAAGCCGAAACCGATGGTGGAGATCGGAGGACGGCCCATTCTCTGGCACGTTCTGAAACATTTCTCCCATTTTGGGCATCGGGAGTTTTTTGTCGCGCTGGGATACAAAGGCGAAGAGATCAAACGATATTTTGTGGATCGCACCCGGCTCAACGGAGACATGACGATCCGAATGGCCAGCGGAGAACTGCATCAGCAGGGCGGTGACCTGGAGGATTGGACGGTCCACTTGGTGGACACGGGCCGCGACACGCTCACCGGAGGGAGAACGAAGCGACTGCAGCCATGCCTGCAGTCGCAAACATTTATGGTGACCTACGGCGATGGCGTCGCGGACGTGGACTTGGCGGGCCTCTTGCAGTTTCACAAGGATTGTGGACGGCTGGCAACCGTGACCGCAGTGCGTCCGCCGGCGCGCTTCGGGGGACTCTTTTTTGAGGGAGACCTGGTCGCGCGTTTCACCGAGAAACCACAAGCCGGCGAAGGTTGGATCAATGGCGGGTACTTGGTTTTCGAGCCCGGCGTGTTCCGTTATTTCTCGGATGGCGACTGCAGCCTCGAAGCGACCGTGCTGGAAAAGCTGGCGGCTGACCGGCAGCTGGCTGCATACCGTCACGACGGCTTCTGGCAATGCATGGATACGCTGCGCGACAAGCGGCTGCTCGAGTCGCTTTGGCAACACCAGCACGCGCCCTGGAAGGTATGGCCATGAACAGGCGGCCGGTGCTGTCGTCGCGCACCACACCGCAAGACAGTGCGCCCGGCAAAGACTCGCTCTGCCGTTCGTGTGCAAGCGAGGAACTCTCCATCGTATTGGACCTCGGAGAAACTCCCCTGGCCAATGCTCTGCTAACGCGCGAACAACTGCTGTTGCCCGAGCCTCGCTTTCCGTTGCAGCTGGCGTTGTGTTCGGAATGCGGCCTGCTGCAAATCAGCGAAACCGTTCCCCCAGAAACTCTGTTTCGCAACTATTTTTATTTCAGCTCGTTTTCTGATGCTGTCTTACGCGCATCGGAACACAACGCTACACGCTTGATTGCAGAAAGAAGATTGAACGGCGAAAGCCTGGTGCTGGAAATCGGCAGTAATGACGGATATCTACTGCAGTTTTACAAGCAGCGTGGCATTCCGGTTTTGGGAATTGAACCGGCCGCCAATGTGGCGGAGGCCGCCCGGGAAACGCGTGGTATTCCTACGATGAATGAATTTTTCGGCTGGGAGCTGGCGCGGCGGCTCTTTGAACAAGGCGTGAAAGCCGACGTGATCCATGCCAACAACGTTCTCGCGCACACGCCGGATTTGGACGGCTTTTTGAGCGGGCTGCGCCTCATCTTGAAGGACAACGGGATCGCGCTAGTCGAAGTCCCGTATGTGCGGGACATGATCGATCGCGTGGAGTTCGACACCATCTACCACGAACACTATTTCTATTTTTCACTCTCCGCCCTCGATTACCTGTGCTCGGCACACGGATTAAGAATCGCGGCAGTCGAGCACCTCGCGGTCCATGGCGGTTCGCTCCGGCTATTCTTGGAACATGCGGGAGAAATCTCGAAGGAGTGCGCCGAGGCGCGCGAGCTGTTGATGGCGGAAGAAAAACAGGGGTTACGGTCTCGGGAGTACTACGCAGCGTTCGCCGGAAAGGTGCGGCAACTCAAAAGCCAACTGCTGGTGCTGTTGCGCGACCTCAAAAATGCGGGGCACCGTATCGCCGCGTATGGCGCATCGGCCAAGGGCAGCACGCTTCTGAATTACTGCGAGATTGATGGGCACACTCTCGATTTCGTCGCCGATCGCAGTGCGGTGAAGCAGGGCCATTTTACTCCCGGCACGCACTTGCCGATTTACTCGCCGACGAAGCTGCTGGAGGTCATGCCCGAGTACACCCTGCTGCTCACCTGGAATTTCGCCGAGGAAATTCTCGAGCAGCAGGCTGAATACCTGCGGCGCGGAGGCCAATTCATCGTGCCGATTCCGGAGCCGCGGGTGATTTGAACGTGCACCTTCGCGTGAGCGCGGGAATGTGGCTCCAGTATGCGCATGCCGTTCCTTCGATTACTGCGCGCGCGTGATGCACGCGTTCGATCATGTACAGCGGAACGAGGTGAGTGATGTTATTAACATCGGTTGCTTCTAGCCGCAGGAACATCGTTATTTCCCAACCGATGTATTTCCCTTGGGTGGGCATGCTCGAGCAAATACAGCTTGCTGATATTTTCGTCTTCTACAACGATGTGCAATTTTCGCGGAGTTTTTTTCATCGCGTACAGATCAAGACCGCCCACGGAACGCCCTGGATGACCGTACCATTGCGAGAATATCACCGCGGACAGCTCATCAGCGAAGTGGCCGTCGACGATCGGCAAGACTGGCGGCAGAAACATCGCGCCATGCTGGAAAGCGCTTATCGAAAAGCTCCGTACTGTGACGAGATGCTGAGTCTTGTGGATCGCGTTTTCACGATGCGGCTCTCCACCATCGCCGAGGTCGCGCGCGCCTCGACGATGGAGCTGGCAAACTACTTCGGCCTGGTGCCTGATAGACAATTTGTCGATTCCGAATCGCTACACGTCGAAGGACACTCCAGCCAGCGGCTCTGTGAAATCGCGAAGGCGCTCAGAGGCAACGTTTACGTCACCGGCCACGGCGCGCGCAACTATCTGGACCATGCACTATTCGAACGAGACGGCATCGCGGTCGAGTATATGCGCTACGAGTGCCGGCCGTATCCGCAACTCCATGGCGCCTTCACGCCGTACGTGACAGCCCTGGACTTGGTGGCGAACTGTGGGCCCGAGGGCGCCCGCTGCATCACTTCTGGCACTCAACCGGCGCGGGAATTCGTGGAAATCGAATGAGTTCACCGGCAAATTCCTTTGAGACACAAAAGAGAGAGAATATTCGCGCCCTCGCAAGCGATGCGCGGCTCACAGAACTTGCCAACGAGTGGCTGCGCGAAACCGCGCGGTACCAATATTCATACAACTTTACCTGGCTGGGCCGGCCTATCATTCAGTTTCCGCAAGACGTTCTGGCCATGCAGGAAATCATTTGGCGCGTGCACCCCGACCTGGTCATTGAAACCGGGATAGCGCACGGCGGCTCGCTGATTTTTTATGCTTCGCTCCTGGAACTACTGGGTCACGGCCAGGTTCTCGGCATCGACGTCGACATTCGCCCGCACAATCGCGTCGAAATCGAGCGACACCGCATGTTCAAACGGATCGCCATGATTGAAGGGTCTTCTGTCGACGCCGCAGTTGCCCGCCAA
>Ga0335073_10000189_pt1 | contig 75480 bp, 75 predicted proteins | sample Lox_Sample_22_FD_207093 | JGI IMG/M metagenome (GOLD analysis project Ga0335073, IMG submission 207093) | Soil microbial communities from Loxahatchee National Wildlife Refuge, Florida, United States - Lox_Sample_2.2 | ecosystem: Environmental > Terrestrial > Soil > Wetlands | place: USA... | reverse complement strand
GAACCGGGTAGCGCCAAAATGTGCCTGGCCATCGATAGCTCCTCGGATTTGAGTCGGAACGGCGAATCTCAGCGTCGCAATTAATCTGTGCCGAAAAACCGCAAACCCACCTTGGCAGCGGTTGCGCATTTCGATGCAGGGATATCGGTCACGCCGGACTGGGACTTTGGTCCTCCCTCCGCGCCGCGGCCGTCAGGGGCCGGCCAGCAGGCACAGACGGAACTTCCCGCCCGCGGGATCCGCGAGCGGGAAGCTGGCCGGGTTACTCGGTACTGCAGTCGGGTTGGTCAGGAGGCCATCGGCTGGACGCGAGTGGCCATCCTCGGCATGATCTCCGCCTCCGGGGCGGTGCGCCGCAGGTGGACGAACCCGAAGATGGACAGGACCAGCATCAGCCCGGCCGCGATGTAGGACGCGACGGCCGCGATCAGCGCGATCTGACCGAACTGCCAGAACCCGTATGCCTCCAGGAGCATGCTGCGCAGCGTGGTGCCGCGGAACACGGTCTGGACCTGGGCTGCCAGCGCGGCATTCTTCGGCTGCGCCAGCGACGCCGCCGACAGCTGCGAGTAGGTCTTCCCGCCGCCGATCAGGAACAGGTGGCGGGCGATGAAGTAGTTGGCGTAAACCTCGGCCTGTGCGCCTGTCGTCATTGTCTCGCCCGCGTACTTCGCCATCTGGGCGCGGTTCGCGGCCGGGAGGATCTTGAACTCAGGGCTGTTCGTCGTCGGGAAAACGATCTTCTGAGCGGACAGCTGGCTGGCCACTTGGTTGTTGGCGTATGAGTGCCCCCAGGTCAGCAGCACGCCCGCGACCACGAGAACGGCCGCCAGGAGCAGGCCTGCGGCCGAGACCAGTGCGTCGAATGTCCTCCTGCGCATTGTGAATTCCTCCTTGTTGTTCCCCGGGTTTGCTCGCCCGGCCAGTGGACCTTGGTTTGGCTGAGCTGAGCATCTCGTTGCCCGGTGGCCTGGCGGCAGGGCCGTGGGACCTCAGCTGAGCGGGACCTCGGACACCGATTCGCGGCGGACTTTCGCCCCTACTGGCTTGGGATGCGGCTCGCTAGCTTCCGCATAGCCAGCCAGCCTGAGGAGGAAGAAATGAGCAAGACGATTGTGCTTGCCGTCGATACAGCCCGGCACGAGCTGTCCGAGCACGTCGCGGCGGCCGTCGAGATGATCAAGGACGTGGCGCACCCTGACGACAAGGTGATCGTGCTGCACGTGCACGAGTTCGCTGTCGGCAGGTTCGGCCGGATGCAGGTAGATTGCGCGGACGGCCAGGGCGAGTCGCTGGTCGCCAGCATCGTCGGGAACCTCGGCGGGTCAGGCCTTTCTGCCGAAGGGGCTATCAGGGAAGCGGACTACGGCCATGTGGCTCGCGCGATCCTGGCCGCGGCCGGCCAGTACCAGGCCAGATTGCTGGTGCTCGGGTCGAGCAGCCGCACCGACTTGCCCTGGGTTCCGTTCGGCAGCGTCGCCAACCGGTTGCTGCACATCGCGTCGCTACCTGTGCTCATCGTGCCGATGCGCAGTGAGGCGGTCACCGCGCAAGCTTCGTAGTCGGTACCGCGCAAGCGGGTAATCGCTTCGTGACAGGATGTGACGGCATGACGCACAGGCGCGAGCGGACGCTGACCACGGCCGGGATTGCCAGGGTGGAAGGCGAAGGCTCCCTCTATCTCCGGCTGAGCGACGGCCACCTCGACGAGGTAAGGCTCAATATCTATGAGCCGCCGCGGTTCTTTGAAGCGTTCTTGCGCGGGCGCTCCTACACCGAGCCGCCCGATATCACCGCGCGTATCTGCGGCATCTGCCCTGTTGCTTACCAGACCAGCTCCGCGCTCGCCATCGAGGCGGCCTGCGGCGCCCGGGTTGACGGTCCGCTCGCCAGCTTGCGCAGGCTGCTGTACTGCGGGGAATGGATCGCCAGCCACTCCTTGCACATCTACCTGCTGCACGCGCCGGATTTTCTCGGCTATCCGGGCGGTATCGAGCTAGCCCGCGATCAGCGGGCTGTCATCGAGCGCGGCCTGGCGCTGCGGCGGGCCGGTAACGCGATCATGGAAGCGATCGGCGGCCGGGCGATTCATCCGGTGAACTTCCGGATCGGCGGGTTTTACTCAGTGCCAGCGAAGGAAGACCTGGATCGCCTTGCCGGCCAGTTGCAGGCGGCGCTGGACGACGCAGTGGAGACCGTGCGCTGGGTCGCCGGATTCGACTTCCCTGACCTGACCGTGGACCACGAACTGCTCGCGCTCAGCCAGCCGGGCAGCTATCCGATCGAGAGCGGCAGCCTGGTGAGTTCCGGCGGCCGTGCGTTCAGCGCCGCTGACTTTGAGGAGCACGTCATCGAGGAGCAGGTGCCGCATTCCACCGCGCTGCACGCCCGGCTGGCCGGGAGCGAGGGCACCTACCTGACCGGGCCGCTTGCGCGTTACACGCTCAACTCTCGCTGGCTGCCGCCGCTGGCTGCCGCTGCTGCTGCCGACGCAGGTCTGGGCGACTCCTGCCGCAATCCGTTCCGGAGCATCATCGTCCGCGCCGTTGAGGTTGTCTGCGCGGTCGAGGAAGCGATCCGCCTGATCGAGGGCTACCAGCGGCCGCCGCTGCCGAGCGTCGCCGTCGCGCCCCGTGCCGCTACCGGTCATGGGGTGTCGGAGGCGCCTCGCGGGGTGCTTTACCAGCGCTATGACCTTGACGCGGAGGGGATCATCGTCGGTGCGCGAATCATTCCTCCCACGTCGCAGAACCAGGCCGCGATCGAGCGCGATCTGCGCCAGTTCGTGCAGGCTCGCCTGGAGCTGCCGGACGAGCAGCTTGCCGCTGACTGCGAGCATGCGATCCGCAGCTATGACCCGTGCATTTCCTGCGCCACGCATTTCCTGGACCTTCAGGTAGAGCGCACGTGACCGCGGCGGTCATGGTGATCGGCGTCGGTACCGAGTTCCGCTGCGACGACGGTGCCGGGCCGGCCGTCATCCAGCGGCTTCGCGGAACGGTTCCGGCAAGCGTTGAGCTGCTGTGCAGCGACGGTGAGCCAACCCGGCTGATGGAAACGTGGATGGATGCCGGCGCTGCGGTGGTGGTCGACGCGGCGAGCGGCGGCGACGCACCACCAGGGACACTGCACCGGGTCGTAGTGGGTCCAGGCCAGCCAGGATCGGCGGCAGCGCCGGCCAGCTCGCATGGCCTGGGTCTGAGCACGGCCATTGAGCTGAGCCGGGTCCTTTCCCGGCTACCCGGCCTGCTGATCCTGCATGGCGTGCAGGGCGAGGTATTTGGCTATGGCCGGACGTTCAGCCCTGCGGTCGCGGCTGCCATTGACGAGCTGACCGCGAGGGTGCGGGCGGACGTGCTCAGCTTGTCAGCCAGCTGAGCCGCCGCCTGGCTGCGCCGGCGCTGCCTCCTCGGCTGCCGCGGCGAACCCGGCGGTGGCGACATGGAAGGTGCGGAAGACCCGCTGGATGTCAGAGTCCGGCATGCCCAGGCGGCGCAGCCAGCCGATGAGCGAGCTGGCGTTTGGTGAGCTCATCGGACCGAAGCAGCCGTAGCAGCCCCGGCCGAATGCCGGGCAAATCGCCCCGCACCCTGCTTGCGTGACCGGGCCCAGGCACGGTGTGCCGCGAGCCACCATGACGCAGGCAGTGCCGCGGAGCTTGCATTGCTCGCACACACTGTGGCCCGGTATGCGAGGCTGGCGGCCAGCGAGAAGCGCCGTCAGCAAGCCGGTCAGCTGGCGCTTGTCGATAGGGCAGCCGGGCAGCTCGAAATCGACCGGGACATGGCTGGAGACCGGAGTGGACGTCGCCAGCGTGGCTATGTAATCCGGCCGGGCGTATACCGTCGCGGCGAACTCCGCGACGTCGCCGAAGTTCCGCAGCGCCTGGATTCCGCCTGCGGTGGCGCAGGCTCCGATCGTTACCAGTGTCCGGGAATCCGCCCGGATCTGCCTGATCCGCACGGCGTCCTCGGGCGTGCTCACCGACCCTTCTACCAGTGACACGTCGTATGGCCCGGGTCCCGGCAGCTCGGCGCTGGTCGCTTCGGTGAAGTGGGCGATATCCACTTCGCCTGCCAGCGCTAGCAGCTCATCGGAGAGGTCGAGCACAGTGAGCTGGCAGCCGTCGCACGAGGCGAACTTCCATACCGCCAGCCTGGGTCGCCTGAGTTCCGGTGGCATTCAGAGCTCCTTCACCGCGAGCAGCGGCTCGGCTATCTTGAAGTTCACGACCGGACCGTCCCGGCATAGCAGCAGCGGACCGAGCTGGCAGTGGCCGCATTCGGCGGTGCCGCACTGCATATTTCGCTCCAGCGAGATCCAGATGCTCGCGGCGGGCAGGCCCGCGGCGGTCAGCGAGCGAGCGGTGATGCGCATCATCACCTCGGGGCCGCAGATCAGCGCGGCTGTCAGTAGCGGGTCAAGGTGCGCCTGGCCGATCAGCTGCGTAACCACGCCGACCTGCCCCGGCCAGCTGGCGTCGGCTCGGTCCACGGTGATGCCGACCTCCGCGCCGCTGTCGCGCCACCGGCCGTATTCGGCAGCGAACACAAGCTCGGCCGGAGACCGTGCGCCGGCCAGCAGGATGATCCGCCGGTAACGGCCAGGTTGCGCGAGTGCTGACAGCAGCGCCGGCCGCAGCGGTGCCAGCCCGATCCCGCCGGCCACGAGGAGCAGGTCGCCTCCTGGCGAATCCGCATCGTCCCAGCTCGTGCCGAACGGGCCGCGCACGCCGACGACCTGGCCCGGCTGTGCTGCGCACAATGACGCGCTCACTGCGCCGACAGAGCGGATCGTGTGCGTGAGCGACGGCTGGCCAGGCGGGCCGCTGACCGAGATCGGGATCTCCCCGACGCCGAACGAATAGAGCATCATGAACTGGCCGGGACGGAATGCCGCGATCGGGTCATCGGCAGGCTCAAGGGTGATAGTCACGGTGTCGTGCGTCTCCTCGACGCGCGAGCTCACCCGGTACCTGACCGGGAGCCGGCAGTCGGTCATCACAGCCCGGCTCATCACAGGCCGCCCACCGCAGCCGACGGGGAGGCATACAGGTCGAGGATCCTGATCCTGGCCGCCTGCAGCCGGTCGATGGCAGTGCCAAGCAGCCGCCTGGTCAGCTGGTAGCCGAGTTCGTGGTCGCTGTCGCACAGGCCGGTCAGTTTGGCGGAACTCAGCTCGAAAGCGGACGCCGTAACCTGCGCGATGGCACCGAACTGCCACCGTGCAGCCGGCCGCAGCCAGGACAGCCCGAGTTCGTCGCCTGGACCGAGGGTTTCGACGATCAGCCTGTCGCGTCCTGGCACGTGCAGGTCGAGTGCAATCCGGCCGGTCCTGATCAGCCACACCGATGCCGCGTGGCCGCCCTCCTCGAACAGCCGCGTTCCGGCCGGCACCTCGATGCTGGTCGCGATCGCGGCCAGCCGGTCAAGCTGACCTGCCGCAAGGCCAGCCGCGAACCGGTGGCTGGCCAGTTCCGCGCTGATGACGCTCATCCCGTCTCCGGGCTGCCGGCGTCCGGTCCGGCTATCGCAGCCGGGATTGAAGCGTCCCGCTCTGCTCGCAAGGCAGCGATTTCCTCGGTCAGGTCAATGCCGACCGGGCACCACACAATGCACCGGCCGCAGCCGACGCAGCCGGACGAGCCGAACTGATCGTGCCAGGTGCCTAGCTTGTGCGTCAGCCACTGGCGGTACCGGCTGACTCCTGATGACCGCACCGGCCCGCCGTGCAGATAAGAAAAGTCCAGCTCGAAGCAGGACGACCAGCTCTGCCATCGCTCGGCGTGCTCGCCGCTGAAATCGGTCACGTCTTCGGCCGTGGTGCAGAAGCACGTCGGGCACGCCATCGTGCAGTTGCCGCAGGTCAGGCACCGGGAAGCGACATCCTCCCAGCGCTGCGCGTGGTGACTTGCGGCTAGCAGCTCACGGATGTCGCCGGTGTCCATGAACCGGCCCATCCGGTCTGCGGCGCCGGCGACTGCCGCGTCCGCGTGCTCGGCCAAGCCCGGGTCGGCCGGGTGAACCGGCAGCTGTTCCAGGATCTGACATCCGTCCTCGGAGCCGGCCTCGATAATGAAGCTGTGTCCAGCGCCGTCCGCGAGTTCGGTCAGCAGGAGGTCAAAACCCGGTCCGGATTCCGGTCCGGTGCCCATCGAAGTGCAGAAGCACAATTCGCCCGGTTCAGTGCAGTTGACCACGACAATGAATACTGCGGCTCGTCGCCGGGCGTACGCCGAGCGGTGACCGCCGCCAGCGCCGAGCACCCGATCCTGGATCTGAATGGCCCTTAGGTCGCACGGGCGCACGCCAAGAAAGGCCATCTTGTCAGGCCGCTCGGGTGTTGCGTCGTGGTCGAGGACAAACCCGTTCGCGGTCCGGCTGGCTGACCACAGCTGTTCACGTGGCGGGTGCAGGAACTGCTTCCACGAGCCGGGACCGGCAGAATGACCGAAGGCGGCAGAGTCGTGGCGCTTTCGGAGGCGGTAACCGCCCGGCGACAGCGAGACGCCCCAGCCGAACGGCAACTCGCTGGCCGACTTCAGCTCGCCGAGGACGATGGCATCGGCAGTCACGCGAGGACCGATAACGCGGTAACCGGCTGACGTCAGGGCCTGATGCAAGTCCTCCAGGCCCGCAGCCGTGAGCTGGTACCGGCCGCGGTGATCAGCTGGCGTGGCCATGAATCACTCCATCCTCTGGCCCAGCAGCATTACTGCTAAGACGGCGACCCGGTAGGGTCCAAGGTCAGTTAACGCGACGCCACCGGGTCAGGCGAAAGGTCCTGGCCAGGACCGGACCTAAGGCCCTATGTACCCAGCGGCTGAGACGGTGTTATCGAGGTGGCGGGAGGGACCAGCGTTCCGAAGCCGCGGAGTTGCCGGCGTCGCTGCCAGCGTTACCGACACCGGTTGCCAGTACACCGCGGAATCTGGATCCGCGAGAAGCGGGTATGGTCCCTCCCGCTGGCCCGAGTATCGTGAGTCCTCGGCGAAGCGGGTCTTTTGCCCCTATGCAGCGGCAGGCCGCGCTGGCAGCGTTATGCCTCATTGGGGGGGATAAGAGAGGAGAGCGTTGTGCCGGACGCGAAGCTTGAGATTCTCGACGAGGCGGAGTGCCTTCGGCTGATCTCCCCCGGCGGCATCGGCAGGATTGTCTTCCCGGGACGATTTGACCTGACGGTGCTGCCGGTCAACTACGTCCTGCACGACGGTGCGATCTTGTTCCGGACGGTCGAAGCGGGTTCGACCGATGAGGACTTGCGGACCGGCATCGAGCACGCCGAGTACCGGGTGGCGTTCGAGGTCGATGACATCAATGCCGAGACGCGCGAAGGCTGGAGCGTCCTGATTCAGGGTCCCGCGCACCATCTCGACGATCCGGCCGAGCGGGCAGACGCTATTGCCGCAGGCGTTGAGCCGTGGGCCGGCGGGGAGCGCGAGCACTTCATCAGGATTACCCCGGCAAGAATTACCGGCCGCAGAATCCGGCGCCGAGGAGAGGACGGATAGTCATGCGAGCCATGGTCTACCACGGACCGGGTCAGCGGGCCTTCACTGAAGTGCCGGACCCGGAGATCACCGACGACGGCGACATCGTCGTCAGGGTTGACATGACGACGATCTGCGGAACCGATCTGCACATCCTCCGCGGTGACGTACCCACGGTACGCGATGGCCGGATACTCGGGCATGAGGCGGTCGGAACAGTCGAAGACGCCGGGAGTGCCGTGCACACGATCGGGGAGGGCGACCGGGTCCTGGTGTCCTGCATCTCTGCCTGCGGCGCATGCCGGTTCTGCCGGGAGAGCCGGTACGGGCAATGCCTCGGCGGCGGTGGCTGGGTTCTCGGCAACACCTACGACGGCACGCACGCGGAGTACGTCCGCGTGCCGTTCGCGGAGACGTCAACCTACCGGTTGCCGGCGGGTGTTCCCGACGAGCAGGCACTCATGCTCGCAGACATCCTCCCGACCGGTTACGAGGTCGGCGTGCTGAAAGCGGGCGTGCGTCCAGGCGACGTGGTGGCAGTAGTCGGCACCGGACCGGTCGGGCTCGCCGCTGTCATGACTGCCAGGCTGTTCAGCCCGAGTCACATTGTTGCGATCGACATAGCGGACAGGCGCCTGGAAGCCGCCAAGGAATTCGGCGCGGACGTGACGGTGAACAACGAAATCAGCGATCCGCTGCACGTTGTCCGGTCGCTGACCGAAGGCCTGGGGGCGGACGTCACGATTGAGGCGGTCGGCCAGCCGGAGACCTTCGAGCTGGCGGTCAAGCTGACCCGGCCGGGAGCCAGGATCGCGAACATCGGCGTGCACGGCAAGTCGGCCGCGCTGCACCTGGAAGATCAATGGCTGCGCGACATTACGATCAGCACCGGACTCGTGGACACCTACTCGACGCCGGCGCTGCTGAAACTGCTTGCCAGCGGTCAGCTTGACGCGGCGCGGCTTGTCACGCACCGGTTCGGGTTCGACGACTTCGACGAGGCCTACGACGTCTTCGATCGCCCGGCTGACACCGGCGCGCTCAAGGTAGTGCTCGCGCAATAAGCGTCCCGGAACACCTTGCCGGCCGCTAGGGGAACAGCCCGCGCAACGGGAACACCGCGTTCCTGGTTGCGATGATGGCCTGGTCTACCGGGTCGGCCGGGTCGTAGCCGGTCTCGAAGTCCGGGTAGGACGCATCGGCTCCCTCGGTCATGAGTTCTGGCGCCGACTCGGAGGTCACCCACCCGACAAAGTCGCGCCATTCCGGCGGCGTCGGGGTGCCCGGCTGGATCGGGTGGCCGCAGGCTTCGGCTAGCAGGTGCGTCCAGGACCTCGGCACGACCTGAACTAGCTGGTAACCGCCGCCGCCGGTCAGCAGCCATCTGCCGTCCGCCACCTCATGCGCGAGCTGGTGCAAGGTTGCGTGCGCGGCTCGCTGAGCATCGACGGTGATGGCGAGGTTAGCGAGCGGGTCACTCCAGTGCGTATCACAGCCGTGCTGGCTGACCAGGATCTGCGGGCGGAACTCGCGCAGCAGCGGCGGCACGACAGCGTGCAGGGCGCGAAGCCATCCCGCGTCCCTGGTGCCGGCCGGGAGCGCCACGTTGACCGCAGAACCCTCGGCACCTGCTCCGCCCGTGTCGGCGGGCCGCCCGGTGCCGGGGAAGAGCGTAGCCGGATGCTGGTGCAAGCTGATGGTCAGCACTCGGGGGTCGTCCCAGAACGCTGCCTGAACGCCGTCCCCGTGATGGACGTCGATGTCGACATAGGCAATCCGCTCAGCGCCCTGCTCGAGCAGCCAGGCAATAGCGATCGCCGGGTCGTTGTAGATGCAGAAGCCGCTGGCGTTCGCGCGCATGGCGTGATGCAGGCCGCCAGCGATGCTGGCGCCATGCCGCGCGGGACCAGACCAGGCTGCCCGCGCGGCGGCCAGGGTTGCGCCGGCGATGAGCGACGACGCCTCGTGCATGAGGCCGAACACCGGATCGTCCTCGGTGCCAAGCCCGTGCCTGAGTAGTGTCGCCGCGTCGACCGCGCGGGCACCGGGTTCGGCGGCCATGGCCCCCGCTGCCTTGACTACGGCGATATATCCGGAATCGTGGACAAGCTGCAGCTCGGCATCGGTAGCCGGAGCCGCGCTGACTACGGTGACGTCGTCCTGGCCGAGTATCCCGAATGCACGGGCCAGCTCGATCGTTAGCTTCACCCGGATCGGGGCCAGCGGGTGCTGCGGCCCGAAGTCGTACTCCGTCAGCCGTTCGTCCCAGGACACGTGCAAGGTGCAGGTCACCTCAGGACTCCTTCCGCTGCGTCAGGCCAGCCTGCCACATGGCGGCATACAGACCCGCGATCTCGGTCAGCTGCTCGTGCGTCCCCCGCTCCACGACCCGCCCGTTCCGCAGCATGACTATCTCGTCCATCCTGTCCAGGTCAGTCAGGTCGTGCGTGATCAGCAGCACGGTGCGACCGGATGCTGCCGCGAGCAGGTCAGTCATCAGGGAGCGCCTGGTATCGACGTCGACATGCGCGGTCGGCTCGTCCAGTATCAGCATCGCAGGATCCGCCAGCAGGGCCCTCGCGAGTGCGAGACGCTGGCGCTGCCCGCCGGACATCCGGGCGCCGTGTGCGCCAACATGCGTCCCGAACCCGTCTGGCAGCGACTCGATCCAGGGCAGCAACCGGACCGCTGCCGCGACGCGGGCGAGCTCATCGCTCGTAGCTTCGGGCTTGGCGAGCCGCAGGTTCGCGCCGATCGTAGTGTCGAAGATGTGCGGGTCCTGCGGGCAGCCTCCGATGCGCGTGCGGATATCGTCGCTGGCGTAGCGGGCCAGGTCATGCCCGTTGACCGTGACCGTCCCGCCGCACGGATCACAGAACCGCAGGAGCAGCGAGGCGATGGTGGACTTGCCCGCGCCGGTCGGCCCGACGACGGCTACTCGCTTGCCGGGCGGCAGATCCAGGTCTATTCCGTCAAGGGCCAGCGGCCCGCCAGGCTCGTAGCGCACCTGCGCCCCGGTCAGCTGCACGTCGAGCGGGCCGGCTGGCACCGGCAGCGGGTCAGGCGGCTCAGTCACTGGATCGGGAGCAGTCAGCACGCTCATGATCCGGCCCGCGGCCGTGCGCGCCTGCGCTATCTGCATCGCGGCTGCAGGCAAGCCGGTCACGGCCTCGAAGGCGGCCAGCGCGGCCAGGGTGATGACGGCCAGCGGCACGCGGCCGAGGGCTCCGGCACCGGTGGCGGCGACGCCGAGCAGCAAGACGCCCCACAGCGTGGCGCCGGCCGAGGCAGCAGTCAGTCCGGTGCCGAGCCCGGCCGCCAGTGCCGACTGCGTGCCGAGCCGGGTGAGCTCACCGTCAGCCGCGAAACTGCGAGCCAGCAGTTCGTCCTGCGCGCCGAAGGCGTGCACCTCGGCCGCGCCAGTGAGCAGATCGGTGAGCAGCGCGCTGAGCTCGCCGCGGGCCGGGCCGGAGCGCTGTGCCGAAACGCGGGCGGCACGCACCGCGATCAGTGGTACGGCCAGTCCGGCTGCCATCAGCCCGGCGCAGAGCAGGAGCCCGGCCGGCGCGAGTAGCGCGACACAGGCAAGGACGGCGCCGCCCCCGGCCAGCGCTGCCGCAAGAGGCGGGGTAAGGCCGCGGATGAAAAAGTCCTGGGTGGCGTCGACGTCGCTGATGAGCCTTGCCAGCAGGTCGCCCGAGCGGAAGGCCGCTACGCCGGCGGGTGCCAGCCGCTCTAGGCGGCGGTAAATGGTCACTCGCACGTCCGCCAGCACCCGGAACGCGACGTCGTGCGAGCCGAGGCGCTCAGCGTAGCGGAATGCTCCGCGGCTGACGCCGAGTGCACGGACGGCCACCACCGCGATGGAGATCGCAACGATGTTGGGGTGCTGCGAGGCACGCGCGAGCAGGAAGCCGGAGACGGCGAGCAGCGCGATTCCGCTGCTGGTCGCAGCCGCGCCGGCTAGCGCCGCTATGACGAGCCTTGCCCGCAACGGGCGAGCGATGGCCAGCAACTGCCTTGTCGCGCTACGCGGTCGAGGCGTGGCCGGCGTCATGAGGTCACCGCCGCGATAGCGAGAGCGCCTGCCGAGGCCGCCGGTACCGGAGTGATCGGCTGCCGGAGCTTGCCGTCGGCCAGTACCAGGACGCGGTCAGCTGCCGTAGCCGCGAGCTCATCGTGAGTTGCCTGCACAACCGTTCGTCCCGCCATCAAGGTTGCCAGCCGTGCATGTAGCTCGGTGGCGCTGAACGGGTCGAGGTGTGCGGTCGGTTCATCGAGTAGCAGGACGGGCGCGTCCCGCAGGAACGCCCGGGCCAGCGCGATGCGCTGCCGCTGGCCAGCCGATAGTTGCCGGCCGCCGTCACCGATGAGTGTGTCGTAGCCGTCTGGCAAGCGGTCGATGAACTCGTCGGCGCCGGCCAGCCGGGCAGCCGCGCGGATCTCGCTGTCCGTGCTCGCGGGCCTGCCGAGCGCGATGTTGCCGGCAATGGTGGCTGCGAACAAGTGCGGCTGTTGCGGGAGCCAGGAGACATGATCGCGCCACCGGGCGATCGGAATGGCAGCGAGGTCGGCGCCGCCAACCTCGATTGCGCCCGACGTGGGCTGGGCGAGCCGCAACAGCAAAGCCAGCAGCGAACTCTTGCCTGCGCCACTGCGGCCGGTGATCGCGACGTGCTCGCCGGGATGAATCGTCAGGCTGACGCCGTCAAGGGCCGGGCGTGAACGGCCCGGGTAACACAAGGTCACCTCGCGCAGCCGGAGCGGCCCGCCGAGTCCGGACTCAGCGGCTAGCGGCGTTAGGTGCTGAGAACGCCGGCCGGCCGGCCCTAGCGCTGCGGGAGGCGGTGCCTGCAGGATGCCGAAGACGCGCTCCGCCGCGGTGGCACCCTCCATGCTCGCATGGAACTGCGCGCCGACGTTCCGCAGCGGCAGGTACGCCTCCGGGGTGAGGATCAGGACCAGCAATGCCGTCTCGTAGCTGAGGTGGCCGCCAAGCAGGCGGAGCCCTACCTCGACGGCGACCAGCGCGGTAGCAAGCGTCGCAGCGAGCTCGAGTACGAAGGCTGAGAGGAACGCGACGCGCAGAGTCGCCATCGTCGCGGTCCGGTGCTCGTCGGTGACCTTCCTGATCTCCGCGGCTTGCGCCTTGGCGCGGCCGAAGACCTTGAGGGTCGGCAGTCCCTCCACCACGTCGAGGAAATGACCGCCGAGCAGGCTGAGCAGCTGCCACTGCCGTCTAGTCTGAGCCTGCGTATGCCGGCCGATCAGCACGGCGAATACCGGGATGAGCGGCAAGGTGGCGATGATGACCACGCCGGACAGCCAGTCGGCGACCATAACCCGCACCAGAACGGCTAGCGGGACAATGCAGGCGAGTACGAGCTGCGGTAGGTACCGGGCGAAGTACGGATCGAGCGCGTCGAGGCCTTTACCTGAGAGTGTGGTGATCTCACCGGCCTGCTGACCGCCGAGCCAGGCCGGCCCGAGCCGCACTGCCGCGGCCATAACCTTACGCCGGAGCTGCGACTTGACCTTGGCGGCCGCTCGCAGCGCCGTCACCTCGCTGCCGTAGCTTGTCACGGCACGCAACGCCAGTACGGCCGCGAGCCCGATCAGCGAACTTGCCATCGAGCCGACCGCGGCGCCGCGGATCGCTCCCGCCAGCAGCCTGGCCAGCAGACCCGCTTGCAGCAGGATGAGGGTCGCGGCTGCTAGACCGAGCAGCACCGCCGCAACGAAATAGCTGCGCGCCGCGCTCGCGAACCGAAGCAGCCGCGGATCAACCGGCCTCATGCCCTACCGCCGACCTCTGCCGGCGGTAGGTCAGTCGCGGTCGGCTTGCCGAAGTCGGAGCGAGTCAGGCGCTTGGCGAACACCCAGTATGTCCAGCCCTGGTAGGCCAGCACGACGGGAGTGAAAATGAGCGCAACCCACGTCATGACGGCCAGCGTGTAGTGCGACGACGACGCGTTGGTGACAGTGAGGCTGAAGGCAGCTGAGGTGCTGGACGGGAAGACGTCTGGCCACAGGTCGCCGAACAACGTGGCTACCGCCAGCGCGAGTGTCACCGCGGTGCCGGTGAATGCCCAGCCTTCGCGGCCGCGGGAAGCCGCCCAGACCGCGCCGAGCAACGCCACCGCGGCGAGCCCGGCTGTCACGTCGGTGGCCGTCTTACCGTGGCTGACCTGGCTGGCGATCAGGAACGCGGCAGCGAGCGGCACGGACACGGCTGCGATCCGGACCGCTAGCGCGCGGGCGCGGTGCCGCATTTCGCCGTCTGTCTTCAGTGCCAGGAAGATCGCGCCGTGCAGGGCGAACAGGCTCAGCGTGGTCAGTCCGCCGAGCAGGCCGTACCAGTTGAGCAGGGTCAGCAGGTTGCCGGTGTAGACGTGGCTGGCGTTGAGCGGTACGCCCCTGACGATGTTCGCGAACGCCACGCCCCACAGCAGCGCTGGTACAGCCGACCCGGCGACGATAGCAACGTCCCAGCGTGCCCGCCAGCGTTCGCTGTCGACCTTGCCGCGGAACTCGAAGCAGACTCCGCGAACGATGAGCGCGACCAGGATGAGCAGCAGCGCCAGGTAGAACCCGCTGAACATGGAGGCGTACCAGAGCGGGAAAGCGGCGAAAGTCGCACCACCCGCGGTCAGTAGCCAGACCTCGTTGCCGTCCCATACCGGCCCGATCGCGTTGATCATCAGTCGCCGGTCGGTGTTGTCGCGGCCTAGGACGGGTAGCAGGATGCCAACTCCGAAGTCGAAGCCTTCCAGGACGAAGTAGCCCGTCCACAGCACTGCGATCAAGATGAACCAGAAGACTGGCAGGCTCATGGCGCTTTCTCCGATGCGGTGAGGTTGGCGGGCGTCAGTACGAGAAGACCGGAAGCTGCGGATCGGGCTGGCCGGCCGGCACCTCTTCTGGTGCGCCTGCCTTGATATGGCGGACGGCGAGGCGGCCGGCAATGGCTGCGAGCGTGGCGTACAGCAAGGTGAACACGGTCATCGAGATGATCACTGACGACGGCGTCACGCCTGGCGAGACACTCTGCTGCGTCGTCAGCACGCCGAACACTGTCCATGGCTGGCGGCCCATCTCGGTGAAGATCCACCCGCTCGTGGTGCCCAGGTAAGGCAGCACGACGCCCCAGATCGCAACCCGGTAGAACAAGCTGCTGCGCGGCAGTTCCCTGCGCCTTCGGGTCAGCCACAAGCCGATCAGGGCCAGCAGCCCGGCGAGCATGCCGAAGCCGATCATCAACCTGAACGTCCAGTAGGTCACCGGGATCACCGGCTTGTAGTCACCAGGACCGTACTTCTTGGCGTAGGCACGCTCGACGTTGTTGATGCCCTGGACCGTTCCGTCCGGGTCAAGCGTGGCGATCAGCGACAGCAGGTACGGCACCCGGATGCTCCACAGTTCTTTGCTGCCGTTCAGCGAGCCGACCGTGAACAGCGAGAACGACGCGGGTGACTCGGTGTTGTACAGGGCCTCGGCGGCAGCCATCTTCATCGGCTGCTGGCTGTCCATCAGGCGGGCCTGGACGTCGCCGGTGACAGCGGTCGCTACCGCCGCCGCAAGCGTGATACCCAGGCCAATCCGCAGCACTTTCCGGAAGAGCGCGACCTCATTGCCGGCGCGCAAGTGCCAGGCGGCGGCGGCGATCACCACGGCGCCGGTAATCAGGAAGCTGGCGAAGAACACATGCGGCCACGAGGCTAGAGCGGCCGAGTTGGTTAGCAGCGCGACGATGCTGGTCAGCTCGGCTCGGTGAGTTACCGGGTTAACGGCGTAGCCGACTGGGTGCTGCATCCATGCGTTCGCGGCCAGGATGAAGTACGCCGACAGGCTAGTTCCGATGGCGGCCAGCCAGATAGTGGCCAGATGCAAGCGCGGAGACAGCTTGTCCCAGCCGAAAATCCACAAGCCGAGGAAGGTCGATTCCATGAAGAACGCCAGCAGCGCCTCCATGGCCAGCGGAGCACCGAAAACGTCGCCGACGAACTTGGAGTAAGCCGACCAGTTCATTCCGAACTGGAACTCTTGCACGATGCCCGTCACTACGCCCACTGCGAAGTTGATCAGGAACAGCTTGCCGAAGAACTTCGTCAGGCGCAGGTAGGCCGGGTCCTTCTTCACCAGCCACATCGTCTGCAAAACCGCGACCAGCAGGGACAGCCCGATCGTCAGCGGAACGAAGATGAAGTGGTACACGGTGGTGATGCCGAACTGCCACCTGGACAGGTCAAGCGTGCTCATCTGAGCGCCTTCCGTTCGCGCGGCTCCTGGCCGTGGCAGGCCAGCTGGCAATGGTCAAGTTGGCACAGTTGATCACCGAGGGCGCCGCGCACATGAGGGCCGACCGGCTCAGCGGCTGAGGACGTTGGTCACTTTCGGGCTGCACTGGTCACTTTCAGGCTGGGCAGCGCGGCCGGATGGAGCAAGACTTGAGCATGGAACGTGACACGTCGGCGACAGATCTCGCGGCCGCAGCGGTAGCGCCGGAAGCGGGCGAGTTCGGCGCCATCGACATGGCCGGATTCGGTGAGGCGCTCGCGCTGGTGGCGGCGCGCGCCGCATCGCGGCCAGCCAGGCTAGCGTCCGCGCTGGGCCGGTTCTATCTCAGCCTGGCTGCCACCGGCCCGGCGGCCGTAGCCAGCTGGCTCGGTGTAAGCGCGGGCCAGACACCGCCTCCAGACCGTCGGTTCGCCGACCCGGCCTGGGCGGGCAACCCCTTCTTCGTGGCGCTGAGACAGTCCTACCTTGCGGCAGGCCAGTTCGTCAGCGACCTGCTCGCGGCCGGCGAGGGCGATGCCGCCGCCGACGCCAAGGCGCGCCTGGCATTCGGTTTCCTTACCGACGCCCTGGCTCCGACGAACTTCCTGCTGACGAACCCGGCTGCGCTGAAGCTGGCGTTTGACACCGGCGGAGCCAGCGTCGTGGCCGGGGCCCGGAATCTTGTTACGGACCTGGTCACCAACGGCGGGATGCCGCGGCAAGTGGACAAACGGCCGTTCAAGCTCGGCGTGAACCTGGCGGCGACACCCGGAAAGGTAGTGTTCGCCAACGATCTGATGGAACTGATCCAGTACGCGCCGCAGACTCGGTCGGTGCACGCGGTGCCCCTGCTTGCCAGCCCGCCGTGGATCAACAAGTACTACGTGATGGACCTGGCACCTGGCCGGAGCTTCGTTGAATGGGCGATCGCGCACAAGCGGACTGTCTTCGCGATTTCCTACCGCAACCCGGACGCGTCGATGCGGGACGTCACTCTCGACGACTACCTGATCCACGGCCCGCGCCAGGCGCTGGACGTGATCGGCGACATCACCGGCTCGCCGAAGGCCGACATCGTCGGCTTGTGCCTCGGCGGCGCTCTCACCGGGATGCTGGCTGCTTACCTAGCCGGGACTGGCGACGACCGGCTGGGCTCGATCACGCTGCTCAACACAATGCTGGACTACTCTGCGCCGGGCGTGCTCGGCGCGTTCCTCGATACGCGCACCATCGCCCGGCTGGAGCGCCGGATGGCCTCGGCTGGCTATCTCGAAGGGCGTCAGATGGCCGCTACCTTCGACGTCATCAGGGCGAACGACCTGATCTTCAGCTATGTGGTGTCTGGCTGGCTGATGGGCCAGGATCCGCCCGCGTTCGACATTCTCGCCTGGAACGCCGACAGTACCCGGATGCCGGCCGCGATGCACTCGTTCTACCTGCGCTGCCTCTACCTCGGGAACGAACTAGCCAAGGGCGAGATGGAGCTGGCCGGCCGGCGGCTCTCGCTGGCTGACGTTAAGAGCGACGCATACGTGGTGGGTGCGGTGAACGACCACATCGTGCCGTGGCATGCGTCGTACCAGGCAACCCGGCTGCTCCGCGGCGAGGTGCGGTACGTGTTGTCCAGCGGCGGTCATATCGCCGGCATCGTCAACCCGCCCGGCCCGAAGGCGTGGCACGAGACGGCCGATTCCTGTCCGCCCGATGCGGAGGCCTGGCGGGCCGCGGCAGTGCGGCAGGACGGATCGTGGTGGCAGGACTGGGCTCTGTGGGCCGGGCGGCGGGCTGGGCGCCTGGTGCCGCCGCCCCCGTTGGGCAGCGAGTGCTTCCCGCCGCTGCGCGACGCTCCGGGTAGCTACGTGCTCGGCTAGCTCGGTCCGGCCTGCCGGGCCCCGCTTGACACAGCGAAGTTTTGCTAGTTATACTGAGCAAGACTAAGCCCAAGGAGGAAGAAATGGCCCAGTCGAACGGTGCACAGTCGAACGTTGCACAGCAGCTCACCAGCGAAGTCCTGAACACCATCAGCAAGAGCCAGGCGGCGGTCGTCGACGCGATCGAGACCTGGGCATCCGCGCTCCAGTCCATCAAGCCCGACCTGCCCCAGGTGAACGTGCCGTTCGCCGACAAGCTGCCGACGCCGCACGACGTCGTCGCGAGCGCCTACGACTTCGCCGAGCAGCTGCTGGCGAGCCAGCGGAGGTTCGCCGAGGACCTGCTGAAGGCGACCGCGCCACTGCTGCCCGCACCTGCTGACGGGACGGCAAAGGAGAAGGCGGCCAAGTAAGAAAGGCCGGCACAGTGAGCGGCAGCCCTGCACGGCGCGCGACGAGCCCTTGCCCGTCGCGCGCTGACGGCTGCCCGGCATACTGACCCTGCATGTGCGCGGCGGACAAAGGAGCGACGTGACAAGCCAGTGGGACGCACGGATGGAGGCTTTCGGCGCCTTCATCCGCAGTCAGCGCAAGCTGGCGAATCTCACCCTCCGCCAGCTAGCGGAGCTCACCAGCCTGTCCAACCCCTACCTCAGCGAACTTGAGCGGGGCATGCACCAGCCGTCCGTCCGGGTGCTCAGGCAGTTGTCCGATGCGCTGAATCTCTCGGCGGACGTCCTGCTCGCGCAGGCCGGATTGCTCGATCCAGAGGGCGCGCGCGGCCAGGCGGCCAGCGAGCAACCGGGCGTGGAGCACGCCATCAGGACAGACGCGACGCTCGATGACACCCAGAAGGCCGCGTTGCTGGCCGTCTACCACAGCATGACCAGGCAGCAGCCCGCTCCGTAACTCTCCGGACCGGCTCGCCATGGCCGAAGGTCCCGGCAGTCGGGCCCGTTTGGCAGGTGGCGTCCTGCGAGCCGGCTGCGATGCTGACGGGGATCACTTTCCCGGAGGTTGCTGCATCATGGAGACGATCGGGCACGACGAGGCCGGCATTGACGACGAGGCTGGCATATCCCACGACGCTGCCATCTCCTACGAGGCTGACCCTGCGCCGATGACGACTCCAGCAGCAAGTTACGCACTGCTCTCCGACGGCAGCACGGTCGAGATTCGTGCGGCCCGGCCGGAGGACGCCGACGACATCAGGCGCATGCATCTGGAGATGTCGCCGGACAACGCCTATTTCCGGTTCTTCAGCTTCAGTCCGCAAGCACCCGAACGCGAGGCCCTTCGCCTGACCCGGCCCGAAGGGCCAGATCACGCTGCCTTGCTGGCGCGCCTCGACGGCGAGCTCATCGGCGTCGCCAGCTACGAACCGACGGCGCGGCCAGGCGTGGCCGAGATCGCGTTCGCAGTGTCTGACGAGATGCACGGACGCGGAGTGGCGACGCTATTGCTTGAGCATCTGGTGTCGCTGGCCAGAGGGCGGCGGCTGACGGCGTTCGCGGCGGAAACTCTGCCGGAGAACGTCGCCATGCAGAGAGTCTTCGCCGATGCGGGCCTGCCGGTGGAGCGGCAGTTCGCTGACGGCGTCATCGAGCTGACGATGCCGTTGCCGGGCCACGACGGGGGGCGGCTCGACCATTACCTGGATGCAGTGGCGGGGCGGGCAAGCGCGGCAGACGTGGCGAGCCTGCGTCGTCTGCTGCAGCCGGCGTCGGTAGCGGTGATCGGTGCGGGCCGCCGGCGTGGGTCGGTCGGCAGGGAGATCCTGCACAACATCGTCGCCGCCGGGTTCGCCGGGCCGGTCTATCCAGTGAACCCGCGCGGGCGGTCGATGGAAGGGCTTTCCTGCCTTGCCTCGGCCGCCGACCTGCCGCTTGGCCTGGACCTTGCCGTCATCGCCGTCCCGCCGGCGGCCGTTCCGGCCGTGGCCGCCGAGTGCGGGCGCCGGGGCGTGCACGCTCTGATCGTGATCACCGCGAGCCTGGGCGGCGGTGGCGCCGACCTGCTGGCCATCTGCCGCCGCTACGGGATGCGCCTGGTCGGGCCGAACTGCTTCGGCGTCGCATCTGCCGCCGCCCGGCTGAACGCGACATTCGCCACCGGGATGCCAGCCGCAGGGACCGCAGGCCTCGTGGTGCAGTCCGGCGGCGTCGGAATCGCGTTGCTCGAGCAACTCGGCAGGCTCGGCATCGGGATCTCCTCGTTCGCCTCGGTGGGGGACAAATACGACGTGTCCAGCAACGACCTGCTGACCTGGTGGGAGCAGGACGAGCAGACGAGGCTGGCGGTGCTGTACGTCGAGTCATTCGGGAGCCCGCGCGGGTTCGCCCGGACCGCGCGCCGGGTCGGCCAGAAGATGCCGGTGCTCACTGTGATCGGCGGCCGGTCGGCCGCCGGGCAGCGGGCGGCTGCATCACACACGGCCGCGTCCGCCACCCCGCTGGTTACGCAGGAGGCGCTGTTCGGCCAGGCCGGCATCATCGCCGCGCACAGCCTGGGGGAGCTAGTCGACGCCGCCGCGCTGGTGGCCAGTCAGCCGCTGCCGGCCGGCCGCCGGGTGGCGATCGTCTCCAATGCTGGCGGGGCTGGCGTGCTCGCGGCCGACGCCTGCGGCGACAGCGGCCTGACGGTCGCTGTCCTGGGCGCGCGCACCCAGCGTCGGCTGGCGGGGCTGCTTCCGGCTGGCGCCGCCGTCTCCGGCCCGGTCGACACAAGCGCCACCGTCAGCACGGAGAGCTTCCGGAATTGCCTCGAGGCGGTAGCCGCGGATGACTCGGTTGACGCGGTGATGGCGCTCGGCGTACCAACGGCGATCGCGGACCTCAGTGCGCCGATTCTGGCCGCACAGGTCAGCAAGCCGATGGTTGCCGTGCTGCTGGACCGGTCCGAGTCGGTCAGCCTGCTCAGCAGGGCGCCGGGGGACAGCGCCGCGTTCGAGCCCGGAACTGGCCAGCGACTGCCGGTCTACAGCTACCCGGAGAATGCCGCCCGTGCGCTGAGCCATGCCGCCAGCTATCGGGAGTGGCGCGATTCCCAGCACGGGCGCGTGCCTGAGCTGCCTGATGTCGACACGGCTGGCGCTCACGCGCTCGTCTCGGCATTCCTGACTGACCAGCCCGACGGGGGATGGCTCGCGACCGCTGACGCGGTTTCGCTGCTTGACTGCTACCGGATCCCGATGGTGCCGACCCGGCCGGTGCGTGACCAGGCAGCAGCGGTTGCGGTTGCCGCGGAGCTCGGCGGTCATGTCGTGCTCAAGGCGGACGTAGCGGGCCTGGTGCACAAATCTGACGCTGGCGCTGTCAAGCTGGACCTGCGCACCGGCGACGAGGTCGCTACCGCCTATGCGGAGCTGGAAGCGACCTTCGGCGCAAGACTGCAGCGAGTCCTGGTGCAGCCGATGCTGGCTGACGGCGTGGAGACGCTGATCGGCGTCGTGCAAGAGCCGGTTTTCGGCCCGCTGGTGGTGTTCGGCCTCGGCGGCGTCGCGACTGACGTCCTCGGCGACCGGGCGGCACGGCTCGCCCCGCTGACCGATGACGACGCCGGGCAGATGATCCGGGGCCTGCGCGCGGCTCCGCTGCTGTTCGGCCACCGCGGCGCGCCAGCCGTCGACACCGCCGCGCTGGCAGACCAGCTGCTGCGGGTGTCCAGGCTGGCCGACGATCTGCCGGAGGTCGCCGAACTCGACCTGAACCCGGTCATCGCTAGGTCAGACGGCGCGCACGCGGTCGACATAAGGATCAGGCTCGCTCCGGCCGCGCCGAAGGACCCGTTCTTGCGTCAGCTCAGGTGAGCTTCCGGCAGTCCGGCCGGGGACTTACGTCCCCCGTTCCCCGGGTATGAGGGCTCTGCTCTTGGCTGAGCGTTTCTTGCGACGCTGGCGTCAGGACCGCACGGAGGAGACAGAACCGCGATGGGCACCGACCAGAGAGCTCCGAGCCAGCGCATCGTTGTCGGCGTGGACGGCTCGCCGTCGTCGAAGGCAGCACTGGCCTGGGCCGTGCGGCAAGCCGAGCGCACCGGTGCCGCGATTGAGGCAGTGACCGCATGGCACTATCCGGTCGTGCTCGGGACACCGTTCGGGCCGGGGAATGTGCTGCCAGAGACTGACTTCGCTGAGGTCGCTGCGCGCGTACTCAGTCAGTCGGTCAGCGAGACCGTAGATCCGGCCGGGCCAGGCACCGCGGGCACCGTTAAAGTCAGCAGCATGGTCCGCGAGGGCAACGCGGCCCAGGTTTTGCTCGAGGCCGCGCAAGGAGCGGATCTGCTGGTCGTTGGCAGCCGCGGCCACGGCGGCTTCACCGAGGCTCTGCTCGGTTCAGTGAGCCAGCATTGCGTGCATCACGCGCAGTGCCCGATCGTGATCGTCCGGGCAGGCCCCTGACGGCTGCCTGGACCGGGGAGGAAGTCCGATGAACGCTACCGTCAAGGACGTTATGACCACCAGCGTTGTGGCGGTCAAGCGGAACGCCGGCTTCAAGCAGATCGTCTCGGTGCTCCGCCGGTACCGGGTTAGTGCCTGTCCGGTCATCAACGACGCCGGCCGGGTGGTCGGCGTGGTATCCGAGGCTGACTTGCTCTACAACGAAGCTCACAGCCGGATGCCGGCCGGGTTGATCAGGCTCCGGTGGAAGCTGGGTGAGGAGTCGAAGGTCAACGCAGTGACGGCTGGCAGGCTGATGACTTCACCGGCGATCACCATCCATCCGGACGCGTCAGTAGCGGTGGCTGCCCGGGTGATGCAGGATCGCTGGATCAAGCGGCTGCCGGTCGTCAGTGATGACGGCCTGCTCATCGGCATCGTCACCCGCTCCGATGTGCTGAGCGTGTATGAGCGCCCGGACGATGACATCCTGGCTGAAATACGGACAGATGTCATCGCGGGCGAGTTTGGCCTCGACGCCAGTGCCTTCGACGTGACTGTGGCGTCCGACATCGTGACAATCGCCGGGCAGGTTGACCAGCCAGGCACTGCACTGGAGCTCATCGCGCGGGTTCGCCACGTCGAGGGTGTCGTGGCGGTCCGCGACCGGCTTACCGTCGCGGACCAGGCTGGCTCGCTAGCCAGCGATTCTGATGCGACGGCCGGTAACCTGGCTGGCCGTTAGCCGGACATAGACCGGCTTCTCCCCGCCCGCCCAGGGCTCGATGTGCAGCGCTTCCGCGCGGGCGAGTCCGGCCGGATCAGTAACTGCTTGCGCCTTGCCGGTGACCAGGACGCTCCAGCCTTCGCCGAGGGCATCGTCGAGATGATCGACATCGAACGAGACGCGGCGCTCATGCAGGCCAGCCGACATAAAGCCGCCGGTGGCGGTACGGAAAACCACGTCGTCCCCATCCATCCGGAAGTTGACCGGGATGGCGACCGGCCCGCGTCCTGGCTCGACGAACAGGAAACGGCCGATGCCTCCGCCGGCCAGGTGCTCCCGGCACTCGGCCACCGTCATATTGTCCAGCACTGCACCCTTCGCCGCTCCGCGCTGGCCGGGCGGGATGTTCAGCCCGGCACCGGACAACGAGGCGGGTGTCGTGTCGAGCGCCGCCGCGAGCCGGGTCAAGGCCGCCTGGGTCGGGTTCGGCGCCATGCTCGTTTCGAGGTAAGCCAGGTACTCGGGGGACATCCCGGCTCGCTCAGCGGCCTGCTCGACCGTCAGGCCAGCACGGATGCGGTGCTCGGCGACGCGCCTGCCGATATCGGTTCCGGCAGAGTCGGCATCATTGCCCATGTTCCCCTCCAGGAGGCGCCCGCGGCCCGTTGCCAACTCTACGGACATGGGTCTTTCCGGGAAGGGCCGTTAGACCCTGTCGCATCGTGGCGTCGCACTTGCACTGTGCACTCGGTGATGCGACATGACTTCGACAACCCACACCGATTCCGGCAAATCCGCGTCTGTGCGGCGCGGTATATGGCCGGCCACCGTCACTGACCGGGGCGGCCTGCTGGTGCGCAGCACGGTTGTGCCGCTTGCTGAATCACAGACGCGCTGCCCGGAGGCCGGGCTCGGCAGTCTGGAGCTCACGCCGGCCCAGAGCGCGGCGGTGGTTGCGATGGCGGCTCGGGCTCCCTCGCTGCACAACACGCAGCCGTGGCAGTTCCGGGTCCGCGGCAACGTCATCGAACTACTGGTGGACCCTGACCGGTGGCTCCGGCACATCGACCCAGACGGCCGCGAACTGATGATCAGCTGCGGGGCCGCATTGTTCGGGCTGCGGCTCGGGCTGCGCAGTCTTGGCTTGCTGCCGGTCACCGAGCTGCTGCCAGACCTGGAGAAGCCATGGCTGGCTGCTCGAGTCCGGCCAGCCGGGCACGCGGCGATGAATAAGGTCGAGGCTGAGATGGCCGCGGCTGTGCCGCACCGGCACACCCACCGCGGGCCGTTCACGCCGGGAGAGGTCGCTGCCCGGCTGCTGACCGCGCTTGTCGCGGACGCAGCGGCCGAAGGCGCGGAACTGCTGCTGGCTTCGGCCGGCCTGACCGGCCAGCTGGTGAGGCTGGCCGAAGTGGCCGCGGCTGAGCAGAGCGTTACTACGGATGCCGCGGCCGAGACGCGGAGCTGGGTGCGGCCTCCGGGCAGCCTGGCTCGGGATGGCGTCCCTGCCTGGGCCATCGCCAGCCGCGCGGCGCTGACCGGTTCGCGTGACGAGGCGCTGCCCAGGTTGCCGCAACGTGACTTCGGCCCTGAGCAATCGGGCAGCGAGCGACGCGGCAGCGACCGGCGAGATGGCGTGCCTCCGTCGGCGACCGCGGCGCTGAGCACGGCCGGCGACACTCCGGCGGACTGGCTGCGGGCCGGGCAGGCACTGCACCGGCTGCTGCTGCGAGCCGCGACGCGCTGGGTGTTCGCGAGCCTGCAGTCGCAGCCGCTGGAGTCGCCGCGCCACCGGCAGGAGGTACGGGAGCTGCTGGGCCTGACCGGGTACCCGCAGCTGCTGCTGCAGTTCGGCCGCTCGAACACGGCTCCGGCCACGCCTCGTCGCCCGCAGGTTGAAGTGAGGGCTGACTAATGCGGGTCTTAGGCCCTTAGTCTGCATTCATGCGGGCTTATCGGCCCTTCCGCGCCAGCCAGCCGTCGCGCAGAGTCGATGCAAAGCCCGGACGGAGGTGCCCGCGATGCTGCGACAGCTATGGCAGCGACTGGTCCGGATTGTCGCGGGCAACGACAACCCGCTGCAGCGCCACGTCGACCGGGTCGAATCGACGATCGTTACCGGACTGATCGTTGCGTTTTTCCTCGCTGCGCCGCTGCTGAGCGTTTTCACCGTGCGGGCGACCGCCGCCGCAGCACGGCAGGAACTGCGGGCTGAGGCTGGGTGGCGGCAGCGGACCGCTATCTTGCAGGAGAGCGGCGCCGCGGGATTGATAGCCGAGGACGGAATATTCGAGACATCCTGGGTGACTGCCCGCTGGCAGGCACCTGACGGTACGGAGCGTAAAGGTCTCGTCGCCGTCGACCTCAACGCTCCCGCCGGCCAGCGGGTAACCGTCTGGGTTACGCAGACGGGCCTGCTTGAGCATCAGCCGCTCAGCCGTGGCGAAGTTCTCGAGTGGGAGACCACGAGCGCCATGCTGACCCTGATCAGCCTGGCCCTGCTGCTCGTGGTTGCCGGCTGTACGGTCCGGGTAGTGGCTAACCGCCGCCGCATGGCCGGCTGGGCGCAGGCGTGGGCAGTGACCGGTCCGCGCTGGTCGTCGCTGCGATAGGTCCGGGAGGACTGGGTGCATTCCTGGGTAGTGGAGCGGCCAGCGCCGATCGATGATCAGCCACTGCGCCGGGTGGAGCGGGCCGAGCCGGTACCCGGCCCGGGCCAGGTGCGGGTGCGGATCACCTGCTGCGGCGTCTGCCGCACGGATTTGCACCTGGCCGAAGGCGACCTTGCGCCCAAGCGGCCGGAAGTGACGGTGGGCCACGAGATCGTCGGACTCGTCGATGCTGTGGGGCCAGGCGCCACCCGGTTCGCGGTCGGTGACCGGATCGGGGTGCCGTGGCTGGGCAATACCGACGGGACATGCACATTCTGCCGCCGCGGCGCAGAGAATCTCTGCCTGCAGCCGACGTTCACGGGCTGGGATGTCGACGGCGGCTACGCCGAGGCATGCCTGGCTGACGAGGCCTACGCCTATCTGCTACCCGGACAACTCGACGACGAGAAAGCTGCGCCGTTGCTATGCGCCGGCATCATCGGATACCGGGCGCTGAAGCGAGCAGCGGTGCCGCCCGCGGGCCGGCTGGGAATCTACGGCTTCGGCGGAAGTGCGCACATCACCGCCCAGATCGCACTTCACCAGGGCCTGCGCGTGCACGTGCTAACCCGCGGCGAAGGGAACCGGAAGCTGGCCACGGCACTGGGCGCCGATTCAGTCGGCGAGGCGGCAGACGCCCCGCCTGAGCCGCTCGACGGCGCGATCTTGTTCGCGCCGGCTGGCGACCTGGTCCCGGTGGCGCTGCGCGCCCTCGACCGTGGTGGCACGCTGGCCATCGCAGGGATCTGGCTATCCGGCATCCCGCCGCTGAACTATGACAGCGAGCTCTTCGAAGAGCGTCAGGTCCGCAGCGTCACTGCCAACACCCGCGGTGATGGTGAGGAGTTCCTGGCACTGGCGGCGCGGCTGCACATCGAGCCGACAACCGTGCCCTATCCGATGGCGAGCGCCCCGCAGGCCCTGTCTGACCTGAAGCACGGCCGGTTCAGCGGAGCGGCGGTGCTGCACAACTAGGCCTGCACCAGCTAAGGCCGGCACCAGCTAGGCCGGCTGCGGGCTGACCACATGGTCGATGATGTCGACGACGCCGTCGATATCCCAGGCCAGGTCTATTGCTGCTGCCACCTGACTGCGCCGCTCCGCCTCGGGCTGGCCGGTCAGCGTCACGATCCCGCACTGTACGTCGACCTGGATTGCTCCCGGCTCGCCAGGCGCCAGCTCGCCGAGGAGTTCCCGCACCTGCCGGGCTATCTCGGAGTCTGCTACCAGGAACACGTTCAGCAGGTCACGCCGGCTGATGACGCCGACGATCTTGCCGTCGTCATCGACCACCGGCAGCAGCTTGATGTGATGGTCGCCCATCAGCCGGGCGGCGCCCGCTATGGCGGTGTCCGGGTGGATGGTGATGGCCGGGGCGGTCATCAGCTGCTCGGCGGTCAGCCGGTCGTAGCGGCTGCGGTCAGTACCGTAGCGGGGCGACCCCGTCCAGCGCTTCCGCTGGCCCGCATGCTTGTCCCTGGCGGCGATCAGATCGCCCTCGGTCACGACACCCGCGACGTGCCGGCCGAGGCTCAGCACCGGGACGCCGTTGATCTGATGGTGGACCAGCTGCCAGGCAATCTGCTTGAACGGGGTGATCCGGTCGACGGCGACCACCTGTGTCGTCATGATGTCCCGGACCCGGCTGTGCCACCGGCCGTGGTGCGTGATCGGCCCGTGGTGCGGTTCGCGCGGTTCGCCGGCCCTGGGATGCGGAGTGGCGTGGCGGATGTCAGCCTGCTCACCTAGTTCCATGGCGACCTGGTTGACCGCCCTGGCCACGTCCGGCGGGGTAGCCCTGCCGTGCAGCGAGTCGTAGTAAGCGGCACCAAGGTGCCGCAGCATCGCGTCGAGATGAACATCCTTACGGGTCATTTCGGCCTCCACTCCCGCTAGTCGCCCACTCGCGGGGCGGGCACTGCCCCGGCCACCGCCAGTTTCCAGTCATCGCCGAGGTCGACAGCCAGACTCGCCAGGTCGCCGGATTCCCCGCCAGACAGGTCCTGGCCCTCCGGGCCGACGACTACGACAGGGCAGTGGGCCCGGCTCAGGCAGGTCCTGACCACCGGGCCAATCGAGCGCCCGGCGAGCTGGCCCGACGCTGTGCCGAGAACCAGCAGATCGGCACCCGCCGACGAATCGACCAGCGCGCGCTCGGGATTGCCCTCGGTGACTTCGGTGGCTGCCTCCGCCGCCAGTTCCGGGCCGAGCACGGCCCGCACGGTCGCTGCCAGTCCGTCCCTCGCGCGCTGCTGACGCACTGCCAGGTCTTCCGGAGCTGATGGTGGCGCATAGAACGCCCGGGTCTGGGCTCGCCAGGCCAGCACCACCTTGAGCCGGCCATGACGCCGTTGTGCCTCGTCGGCGGCCCAGCGCAGGGCGCGCGCCGAAGCAGGCGATCCGCTCACCCCTGCGACGATTACCGGGCTGCTGGCCGGGTTATCCATGATGGGCCCTCCCGTCCCTGACTGTCGGCCTTGCGGCTGTCGGCCTTGCGGCTGTCGGCCTTGCGGCTATCGGCCCCGTGACGCGTCGGCCATGCGGCCTTACTGCTGAATCTCGACGTCGACGACATCTGCCGCCTGCTGGTGCCCCGGCGTGATATCAATACGAACAGTCAGGATCCCGCTACGGTAAGTCGCCGAAACATCGCGAGCATCTGCTCCCGGCGGGAGCACGACACTCCGCGCGAACCGGCCATACCGGAACTCGCTCTGATGCCCCTGCGGCGCGGAATCCGTGCGCTGAGCCTGCACGACCAGGGTACCGGCCTGCACTGAAACGGCCAGGTCACTGACCGGGTCAACGCCAGGAACCTCAAAGCGGACCAGGTAACCCGAACCGTCGGCATACTGCTCGACCGGGATTGGCCGCGGCCGCTGCGCCAGGTGGTGGATGGTGGATAGCGGCGAGCCCGCCCAGTCTGCGATAGCGCGGTCGCTGATAGTTGATTGCGGTACTTGCGGCACTGTCATCACGCTCATCGGTCGGCCCTCCTTCTCCCCTTACTCCCACTGTGCTGGGGAGCCTGCCCGGCCGCGTAGGGCCAAAGGCAGGAACTGCGGGTGACCTCGGTCCCGGCGGGCAGGCAGCTACGACACTGCGAGTACCCGGCGGGCTTGCCGGGCCATCTCGACGTCTTCCCGTGCGGTGACCACGAGCGCCGCTGCCGCCGAATCGTCCGTGCTGATGATCGCGTCGGCCGTGGCCTTGTTCTGGTCAGGGTCGAGGCTTACGCCGAGGAACCCAAGGCCGGCCGCCGCGGCGGCGCGGATCTGGCTGCTGTGCTCACCGACACCGCCGGTAAAGACCAGCGCGTCAAGGCCGTGCATGGCAGCCGCCATGGCCGCTATCTCCCGGCGGAGCCGGTGCAGGTAGACCTCCACCGCCAGCAGCGCGGCGGCCGTTCCGGAGCCGGCCGCGCGCAGGACCTCTTGCATGTCGCCGGACGGCACGCCAGCCAGGCCGGCCAGGCCCGACTCCTGCTCCAGGCCGGCCGACAGCTCGGCTACGCTGAGCCGTCCGTGCTGCAACAGCCAGACCAGCAGCCCCGGATCGACGCTCCCGCTCCTGGTCGCCATGACGAGCCCTTCCAGCGGCGTGAAGCCCATCGTGGTGTCGACGCTGCGGCCTCCGCGCACGGCTGCGAGTGAGGCGCCAGCGCCGAGGTGACAAGTGACCAGTCGCAACTCGCCGAGCTCGCGGCCGAGCAGCTGCGCGGCGCGCCTGGACGCGTACGCATGGGACAGGCCGTGAAAGCCGTACCGCCGGAGCCCGAACCGCGTCGTCCAGTCAGCGGGCAGCGCATAGCGGGCAGCGGCATCGGGCATCCCGGCATGGAACGCGGTGTCGAAGCAGGCGACAGCGGGCAGCCCGGGCACCAGCCGCCTGGCCGCCTCGATGCCGGCCAGCGCCCGCGGCTGATGCAGCGGAGCCAGGTCGGTCAGCCCGGCGATCGCGTTGGTTACCCCGTCGTCGATCAGCACGGCGTGGCTGAACACGCTGCCGCCGTGCACCACCCGGTGGGCCACGACGAAGGCCCGCGGCTCGGCGGTCGTCAGGAAGCTGGTTAGCTCGGGGTGGTCCGGGCTCCCGTCCCACGCTTCCAGCTCCAGCGCGCTGTCCACCGCATCGCCGGACCCGAGCAGGCTGACTTTGAGGCTGCTCGAGCCCGCGTTCACGATGAGGACGTTCGCGCGCGTTCCGGCTGATGCCGGTGTCATCGGGCTGACCAGGTCCAGTTCCTCACTTCTGGCAGATCCTCGCCGTACTGCCTGGTCCAGGCCCGCGCTCTTGCCCGCGAGTCGGTCATCTGCTGCCGCAGCCGGGCGGCTCGCGGCGCGAGGCCGGGGACCCGGTCGATGACATCGGTGACCAGGTGAAACCTGTCCATGTCGTTCATCAGCACCATGTCGAACGGCGTCGTGGTAGTGCCCTCTTCCTTGTACCCGCGGACGTGAAAATCGTTGTGCGCGTCCCGCCGGTAGGTGAGCCGGTGGATCAGCCAGGGGTAGCCGTGGTAGGCGAAGATCACCGGCCGGCCCGGCGGGAACAGCGCGTTGAACTCCGCGTCGCTCATCCCGTGCGGATGCTCGGTGTCTGGCTGCAGCCGCATCAGGTCGACCACGTTCACAACTCGCACCCGCAGGTCCGGCAGTTCGCGGCGGAGTATGTCGGCGGCGGCCAGCACTTCCAGCGTCGGCACGTCGCCGGCGCAGCCAAGCACGACGTCCGGCTCGGCGCCGTCGCCGTCGTTGCTCGCCCACTCCCAGATACCCGCGCCGCGAGTGCAGTGCAGGATCGCCGAGTCCATGTCGAGCCAGTCGGGGTTCGGCTGCTTCCCGGCCACGATGACGTTCACGTAGTCGCGGCTGCGCAGGCAATGGTCAGCGACCGACAGCAGCGTGTTCGTGTCTGGTGGCAGGTAGACGCGGATGACCTCGGCCTTCTTGTTCATGACGTGGTCGATGAAGCCAGGGTCCTGATGGCTGAAGCCGTTGTGGTCCTGGCGCCACACATGGGAGGTCAGCAGGATGTTCATCGATGCGATCGGCCGTCGCCAGGCCAGCTGGCGGGACACCTTCAGCCACTTGGCGTGCTGGTTGAACATCGAGTCGACGATGTGGATGAACGCCTCGTAGCAGGAGAACCAGCCGTGCCTGCCGGAGAGCAGGTAACCCTCGAGCCAGCCCTGGCAGGTGTGCTCGGACAGGATCTCCATCACCCGGCCGTCGGGCGCGAGGTTCCGGTCGACTGGCAGCGTCTGCTCCTGCCAGGTCTTCCCGGTAACCTCGAGCACCGCGGTCAGCCGGTTGGACTCGGTTTCGTCCGGGCCGAAGACGCGGAAATCCTGCTGCTCGTCGTTCGCCCGCATCACGTCGCGCAGCAGCGTGCCGAGCACCCTGGTCGGCTCGGACTCCCGCCCGCCGGGCGACTGCACCAGCACCGCGTAGTCGCGGAAGTCCGGCAGGACAAGATCGCGCAGCAGCATGCCGCCGTTGGCGTGCGGGCTCGAGCCCAGCCGCCGGATCCCGGCCGGGACGTAGCCGAGCAAGTCGGGCTGCGGACTGCCATCGGGCGCGAACAGCTCCTCTGCCCGGTACGAGCGCATCCAGTCACCGAGCTGCTGCAGGTGCGCCGGGTTGGTCCGTACCTCGGCCAGCGGCACCTGGTGCGCGCGCCAGGTCCCTTCGACCGGGAGCCCGTCTACTTCGGCCGGCCCGGTCCAGCCCTTCGGGGTCCGCATCACGATCATCGGCCAGCGTGCGTCGGTCGGTTGCCGGCCGGCCCTGGCCTCCGCCTGGATGGCGCGAATCCGTCCGATCGCGGCATCCAGCGTCGCTGCCATTTCCAGATGGGGAACGTAGCCGTGGCTGCCGGTCACATAGGACGGCTCGTAGCCGTAGCCGCGAAGCAGAGCGTCGAGCTCGTCGGAGGGCAACCGGGCCAGCACGGTCGGATTGGCGATCTTCCACCCGTTCAGGTGCAGAACCGGCAGCACAGCACCGTCGCCGGCCGGATTGAGGAAACGGTGGCAGTGCCAGCTCGTCGCCAGCGGGCCGGTCTCCGCCTCGCCGTCGCCAACGACGCAGGCAACGATGAGGTCCGGGTTGTCGAATGCCGCGCCGTGTGCGTGCGAGAGCGAGTAGCCGAGCTCGCCGCCCTCGTGGATGGAGCCGGGAACCTGCGGCGCCACATGGCTCGGCACCCCGCCAGGGAACGAGAACTGGCGGAACAGCTGATGCATGCCCGCGGCGTCGCGGCGCACACTCGGGTAGGTGTCGGTGTAGCTGCCCTCCAGCCAGGTGTTGGCTAGTGCTGCCGGGCCGCCGTGACCGGGACCGATCACGATCATCATCTCCGCGTCGTGCTCCTTGATCGCGCGGTTCAGATGCGCCCAGATGAAGTTGAGACCCGGCGTGGTGCCCCAGTGGCCGAGCAGCCGGGGCTTGATGTGCTCAGGTTGCAGCGGCTCGGTCAGCAACGGGTTAGCCATCAGGTAAATCTGGCCGACCGCCAGATAGTTGGCGGCGCGCCAGTACCTGTCCAGAATCTGGGTGTCGACGTCGGAAACGGCGGCGGTCACGGCCGTCATGCGCGGCCGCGAACTACGACGACCGGGCACGCGGCGTTGGTCACGCAGTGCATGCTGACCGACCCGACCAGCATGCCGGTGAAGGCCCCGTGTCCGCGATGACCCACCACCAGCAGGTCTGCCTCCCGCGACTCGTCGACCAGGACCGCGGCAGGATGGCCGTAGTCGAGTTTGGTTTGCACGTGTTCCGGCGCTGACGTGCCGAAGACCTCGGTCAGCGCCTTGTCCAGCGCCTCCTGCATCTGCGTGCGTACCTGGTCAGAGACGGGCTTAGGGGCGACGCCGACCGGAGCGATCCCGGCAGCGGCCGGGAAGTGCCAGGACAGCACCGCGGTGATGGTGGCCCCGGTCGCAGCGGCATAACTAGCAGCCCACTTCAACGCGCCGACTGACTCGGCAGAGCCGTCCACGCCGACGACAACATGTGGTGCCGAACCGCCTTCAGTGGCCATCGAGACTGCCTCGCATTCCTGGTGGCCCGGTCTTGGTCGCGGGCGCCTTTCACCATCCAACCGGTTGGCACTGCGCCCGGCCAAGGGCCGATGGTCCCGGTCCTTACAGTCCATCATCCGCGGACTTTCGGCCCTGCACCGACTGGCCGCCAGAAGGCAGCCTGGCAGTCAGGAAGCGCTGCTACTCCGGCGATTGGAGGCTGGACGATGAAGCGAGTACTGCTGGTGACGCTCATCGCCACGATCTGCCTTGCGTTGCTGGCGGGCCGGGATGACATTCGCCGGCTCCGCGAGATGTACGGCATGTAGATACCCGACGAGACCGGCGGCCGCCAGAACGTGACGTTCCGGCGGCCGCCGTGTTCCGTCAGAGCGCTGAGCCGACCAGCGCGGCCAGGTCGGCAAGCCTGCAGGTGTAACCCCACTCGTTGTCGTACCAGCCAAACGCCTTCACCAGGTTGCCTGCTGCCTGAGTGAGCCCGGAGTCGAACACGCAGGACGCTGGGTCACCGATGATGTCGCGCGACACCAGCGGGAATGTGCTGTACCGCAGGATCGCGCCCAGCGGTCCGTCAGCAGCCTGCCGGAACGCGTCATTGACTTGCTCTGCTGTCACATCGCGGCGAACGACAGCCGTGAGGTCAGTGAGGGAGCCATCCTCGACCGGCACGCGTACCGCGACACCGTCCAGCCTCCCGGCAAGCTCCGGAATGACCAGGCCGGTGGTCCGCGCCGCTCCGGTTGTGGTCGGCACGATGCTGACCGCGGCACTGCGTGCCCGGCGCAGATCCTTGTGGGGTCCGTCCAGCAGCATCTGGTCGCCGGTGTACGCGTGCACCGTAGTCATCAGGGCCCTGTCAAGGCCGAACGCATCATTGAGCACTTTCGCCATCGGCGCGACGCAGTTCGTCGTGCACGAGGCGCAGGAGATCACATCGTGCTGCCCGGCGTCGTAGTCGGAGTCATTCACCCCGATGACGACGGTGAGGTCGGCGTTCTTGCCCGGCGCCGAGATGAGCACCTTGCGGGCGCCGCCCTTCAGGTGCAGCGCGGCATCCTCGCGACTACGGAACTTGCCGGTCGACTCGATGACGATGTCCGCGCCCAGGTCGCCCCAGCTGATCGCGGCTGGCTCACGAATGCTGAGGGCGGCGATCGGCTTGCCGTCGATGACGATCGAGTCGGCTGTGTGCTCGACCGCTGCCAGGAGCCTGCCGTAAGTGGAATCGAATTCCAGCAGATGGGCGAGCGTGGCTGGGTCGGTGATGTCGTTGACGGCGACGACCTCGAGGTCGCTCATCTGCAGGCAGCGCCGGACGAGCGCGCGGCCGATGCGGCCGAAACCGTTGATGCCAATCCGGGTGGTCATTTGTTCGCTCTCTTTTCCGGCCCGGGCTCGGGCCGGCCAGGCCGGCCCGAGCCCGAGCGAGTCGCTACGAGATCGGTTACTTGCTGGGGGGCACGACCACCACTGGGCAGCTGGCGTGATGCACGACCTGGTTACTGACGGAGCCGAGGACCAGCGAGCCGAATCCGCCGCCCCCGCGGGCGCCGACGACCAGCAGGTCGCTGTCCTTGGCCGCATCAACAAGAGCCTGCGCCGGGTATCCGCTCAGCGCGGTGACGGTCACCGATTCGGGCCGGCCGGACCCGAGCTTCGCCGCGGCCGCCTCGACCGCAGCTTCCGCCGACTTGCGGATCTCCGCCACCCGCTCATCATCGCCGGGGAGCGGCGCCGGCCGGCCGCTCCAGTAGCTAGCCGGCAGCGCGAGAACCGTCAGCACGGTCAGTTGCGCCTTGCGTATGGCCGCTTCGGCCATCGCCCAGTCAAGGGCGTTGCTGGCATTGTGCGATCCGTCAATGCCTACGACTATGCCTGGCATTTCAATCCCTCTTTCCGGGCGGTCACGATGGCAGCCCTATCCGTTTTCAGCGTGCCTGGACCGGCCGGGGCAACGGCAGGGTCGTTAGCTATCGGGCGGTCGGGCCAAAGGTCCCGAACCGCGTTCCTCAGCAGGACTTACGCGGTTACTATCGGTGCACGCTCTCCGGGGCGCGGGCCACCACGAACGTGGCGGGCCGGCGGAGCCGGAAGCCGAGTGACTCATACAGCCGGATTGCGGTGACGTTCTCCGCCGCGGCGTGCAGGAACGGCTTCTCGCCGCGCCCGGTAATCGCGTCAGCCACGGCAAGCGTGAGCCGGGTGGCCAGGCCCTTGCCACGGAATGCCGGGTCCGTGCAGACGGCACTGATCTCCGACCAGCCGGGCGGCCGCAGTCGCTCGCCTGCCATCGCCACCAGCGCGCCGTTCCTGCGGATCCCGAGGTAGCCGCCGAAGTCGAGGGTTCGCGCAAGGAACGGCCCTGGCCTGGTCAACGCCACCAGGTCCATCATCTCCGGCACATCCGCGGCAGCGAGCGGAATCGCCTCAGCGTCCGGGCGGACGGCGACCTGCTCGCCGGTCAGCTGCACGCCATCCAGGTTCATCAGGATCTGCCAGCCAGGCGGCGGCACCGCGGGCACGCCGGCGGTCGCCGCGACGCCGCCAGGGCCGACCAGTTCGGCCAGGTCCGCCCAGTCGGCCGGGGCCGGCTCATCAGGTAGCCCGACGAACGGTGAGACGTCGGCCGCAAAGCGCGCCACCGAGCCGCGCCGCTCCGCCAGGTGCGCCTGCGGGCCGAGCAGCGCGGCCAGCGCCGGATTGTCGAGCGGATGGGCAGCCACCGGCCGAGCTTATCCGGGGCGGTTCCGCAGACTGTCCGCTGCCGGCGCCGCCGCGGTGACCGGCTAGGCGGAAGCGCGCAGCGCTGCGGTGACTGCCGTCACCAGCTCGACGTCCGCCGCATACGGCGTATAGAGCGAGGCACGAGTGGCAATGTCGCCGAACCGCGCCTGAAGCCCGGCGGCTACCTGATCCGGGTCGCCAGCTATTGCGAACGCGCTGAGCACGTCGTCGGTGATGAGCTCGCCCATCGCCGTCCACTCCTGGCGCCGGGACAGCAGATTGAGCTTCTCGTGCAGGTCACCCCAGCCGTGCATGTCGAGCACTGCCCGGTACGCCGGTGTCGACCCGTAGAAGGCGATCTGCTCGCGCACCCCGGTCTCGGCCGCGGCCCGGGCTTTGGCGTCGCGACCGAGAACAACGAATACCGACAGGCAGATCCCGAATCCGTCCAGCGAGCCGCGAGCCGCGCGCAGTGCCGGGACCGTGCACTCACGCAGGTACGCCTCGGTGGTGAAGCCGTGGCAGAGCATGCCGTCAGCGACCCGGCCGGCCACCCGGGTCATGCGGTCGCCGACCGCCGCGAGCAGTACTGGCGGGTTGCCGAAGGAGTTCGGGCCGGGGTTGAAGAAGTCGGTCATCAGGGTGTGCTGGTAATAGGTGCCGCGGAAGGCCAGGCGCTCGCCGGTCTGCCAGCTATGCCAGATAGCGCGGACTGCGGCGATGAACTCTTCCATCCGGTCGGCCGGATGACTCCATGGCATCGAGTACCTGCGCTCGATGTGCTGCCGTACCTGCGACCCGAGACCCAGCTGGAACCGGCCTTCGGAGACGAGCTGCACGTCGTTACCGAGCATGGCCACGTTCATCGGGTTCCGCGCGAACGCGACCGCGATCGAAGACCGCAGACCGATGCGATCGGTTCCGCGGGCAGCAAGAGCGGCACAGACGAACGGATCGTGCTTGGTCTCCGGAACGTTGAACCCGTCGTAGCCGTCCGCTTCCGCGGCGGCAGCCGCCGTCTCGATCTGGACCGGACCTGCAGCGATTCCTGCGCCCGTGTCGATCAGCATTCTCATCCGGCCTTTCGGTGTGGGGGAACGTCAGCCCGCTGTGAGGGCATCAGGCTGCGCTAACCGGCGATGAGCGCATCGGTCAGGGGCCCGATGCCCGCCAGCCTCCCGACCAGGCCGGGGGCAAGACCATAGCGGCTGCCTAGTTCATCAGGCGCGACGTAAGAAACCTTCACTTGCCCGTCGTCCGCCCAGATCAGCACCTTGAGCGGCAGGTCGAGAGCGGACAGCGGCGCGGCTGCCATGACCGGCGTCCCGGCGGCCGGACTGCCGAAGACCACCAGGGTGGTGTCGCGCAAGTCGAGTCCGGCGGACAGCGCCTCGGCGCGCTGGTCGATGATGGAGAAGACCTTCATGCCCTTGGCCTCGACCAGTTCTGTGAGCCGGGAGACTGTCTCGGCAAATGGCCGCGGGCTGAGTTTGGTAATCACTCCCGGCTCGGTGCCGGCTGCGTCAGTGGTCATCGCACTCCCTGGTAGACAGATTCGCCGGTGCCATTCTTACCCGGTGCCATTCTTACCCTGCGGAGCTCTCCTCGAGCTGCGGGGCGATCAGGTATTTCGAACCCGTCCCCATCCGGCCGTATCTGGCAATCGCATCGGGCCGCAACGCGCCAGCAAGCGATATCCGGCCGGCGTAGCTGCTGGCGAACGTCGTCCCCAGGCCGGCTGCCACCCGCTCGCGCAGCCGGGCGATTTCGGCCGGGCCGATCTTCTGCAGGAACGGGGTGAGCAGCCAGCCGCCAATACCCCACGCCATGCCGTAGTTACGGGTCAGCCCGGTCGGCCCGCGGTCCAGCGAGCCGTAGATGTAGACCTGCTTGTGTACCGCTGATCCGTACCGGCTGTAGCTTTCGGCCGTCGCGCTGGCCGCGGCCTCCATGCAGGTCAGGATCTGGCTGGCCAGCGTGCCGCCGCCGATCGCGTCGAAAGCCAGCGTGGCGCCTGTCTCGCGGAGCGCGGCAGTCAGGTCACTGGAGAAGTCGGGAGCGGACGAGTCACACACGTGTGCCGCGCCCAGGGAACGCAACAGTTCTACGTCGGCCTGCTTGCGGACGATGTTCACGAGCGGGACCTGCTCCGCCGCGCAGAGCCGCACCAGCATCTGGCCCAGGTTGGACGCAGCCGCGGTGTGCACCAGGCCGGAATGACCTTCCAGTCGCATGGTCTCGACCATGCCGAGAGCCGTCATCGGGTTGACGAACGACGACGCGCCATCGGCAGCCGGCGTACCGTCCGGCAGCGGCAGGCAGATCGCGGCGCGGACCTCGCGGTACTGCGCGTACATGGCGCCGCCGGCTACCGCCACGGTCTTGCCCAGCAGAGCCCGGGCTTCGGCTGACGATCCGGCCGCGACCACCGTCCCGGCACCCTCGTTGCCAACCGGCATCGGCGTGCCCACGCGGCCGGCCAGGGCGCGCATCGCGGCATCCGGGATCGGGGCGGTCAGCACCGGCCGCTGCGGGGAACCGGTCACCACCGCGGCGCTCAGGTCCGCGCCGGCGAACAACAGGCCGAGGTCGGACGGGTTGACCGGGGCCGCTTCGACAGCCACGATCACCTCGCCCGGGCCAGGCTCGGGCACCGGGACGGAGTCAAGGAAGACCTCAAGTACCTGATCGGCCCGCACGAGGGAGCGCAGCTGCAGCCCCTCGGCCGGGATAGTTGCCGTCATCGGCTGCCCCTTAGTGCCCGTTTCCTTAGACGATGGATGTTTGATGACCGGCCCAGTAAGCATCACGCAGGAAACGTTTGTACAGCTTGCCCGTCGCGGAGCGGGGGAGCTCGGGCACGAAGTCAACGGTTCGCGGGCACTTGAAATGGGTGAGCCGGTCCCGGCAGTAGGCGATCAGCTCGGCCGCGAGTTCCGGGCTCGCGGCGGCCGGGTCGGCCAGCTGCACCACGGCCTTGACTTCCTCGCCGAGGTCTTCGTTGGGGACGCCGATCACGGCGACATCGAGAACGGCCGGATGACCGGACAGCAGGTTCTCGGTCTCCTGCGGGTAGATATTGACGCCGCCGGAGATGATCATGTAGCTCTTCCGGTCGGTGAGGTACAAGAAGCCGTCCGCGTCGACGTGGCCGACGTCGCCGACCGTGCTGGTAACCCCCTCATCCCGGCGGCTAGCCGCCGTCTTGGCCGCATCGCCGAAGTACTGGAACGCAGTCGCCCCGCGGAACCAGATCGTCCCGTCCTCGCCGGCCGGGCACGGGTTGCCGTCGTCGTCGAGAATCAGCAGCTCGCCGAGTATCGGCTGACCCACGGTGCCGGGATGGGTCAGCCACGTCGCGCTGTCGCAGAAGGTGAAGCCGTTGGCCTCGGTCGCGCCGTAGTACTCGGTGACGATCGGGCCGAGCCAGTCGATGATCTCCTTCTTGACGTGCACCGGGCAGGGCGCGGCCGCATGCACGATGCACTCCAGCGACGAGGTGTCGTACTTTGCCCGCATCTCAGGCGGGAGCCGGAGCAGCCGGTTGAACATAACCGGGACCATCTGGCAGTTCGTCACCTTGTGCCGCTCGACCAGCGCGAGCCATTGCTCGGCGTCGAAGTGCTCCATCACCACGACGGTGGCACCCAGCCGGAGCGCTGCCGACACGCTCGCGGCTGGCGCCGAGTGGTAGAGCGGGGCCGGGTTGAGGTAGGTCATGCCGGGCCGGAAGCCGAACATCGCGCTGACGAAGAGCATCACCGGCAGTGGCTCACCCGGTGCGGCGTCCGGCAGGTCTCGCAGCACGCCCTTGGGCTGGCCAGTAGTACCCGAGGAATAGAGCATCGCGGCGCCAAGTGACTCGTCGGCCACCGGACTAGTGGGGTAGGCCGCGACGACGTCCTCGTAAGACTCCCATCCGTCCGGTGTCTCGCCGGTCCCGGTGCCGGCCATCAGGCGCCGCTCGAGCTGCGGGCATTGCGCGGCCGCCGCTTGCGCGACGTCGCTCTTGGCCGCCGAGCTGAACAGCAGCCTGGACTTGGAGTTGGTGATGATGTACGCAACCTCGTCGGGCGCGAGGTAGCTGTTGATCATTGTGTAATACAGCCCGGTTCGCTCCGCGCCGCCTTCGATCTCGAGCATGCGCGCGCTGTTCTCCATGAAGATCGCGATATGGTCGCCGCGCCGCAACCCGGCCGCCCGGAGCAGGTGCGCCACCTGGTTGGCGCGCGCCTCGAACTCGGCATAGGTCACCGTCTCGCCGGACGCGGCCATCACGATGGCGGGCTTGTCGGGGTCATCCACAGCATGCTGACGTGCGAACATGCGTCTCCTCCGGGCGAGATGGGCACTGCTGCCGACGTTACAGCCGGGCAGTCCGGATTGGCAGGTCCGCGAATCCGGTCCGCCCGGCGCGCCGGCACAGGCCCGCGCCGCTCAGCGCGGAACCTGCGGAAGGTCAGCCGGCGTATTTCACCACCAGATCGCCGACGCGCGGAAGCGCAGCCTCGATCTGCTTGCCGGCGCCGCCGCGGACAGTCCGGTACGCCTTGACGATCGCTGGCCGGTCCGAGGCCTCCGCCCTGGCGTCGGTCACCGACAGCAGCGCCTCTGCCACCTCGTCGGATCGCTTGACCAGGTAGTCGCCGAACTCGGAACTGCCGGACGCGGTGAAGTCAGCCCAGAACGGGTCGAGCTTCTCGGCCAGCTGCGGCAGCAGCGATTCGACCATGTAGCGGATGTGGCCGGGCGCGAAAGCCGTCACTGTCTTGTAGGCGAGCTTCACCGCGGTTCCCATGATCCCGGATTTATCGGACACTTCCTGCTGGATCAGGCCGTAGCAGTCAGCGACTACCTGAGGCTGGGTGTCAGGCGCGAGCAGGATCTCCTGAAGCGTGGCTGCCATCGTTGACGTCGTCTCCTTGTAGCTGGGGCGGATGCCCGCTGAGTCGGTGCGCGCAGAAACCGGCTCTCGCCGCGCCCGCTGCGTTCCCGGCGCTGCTGCGCCACGTGGCACCGAAAGCACGGGGCACCGAAGCGCGGTGCTTGAGGTGCCGGCTAATACAGGAACTTTGGCGGGTGACGGTGATACGACGCCTAACGGGGTAATGCGGGCGGCGCTACCCGGGTCGGCTTACGGCTCGTGGTGCCCGGGGCCGCAGGCTACGAGCTCGAGGTCCAGCCTGGCCCGGTGCGGCGTGATGATCCGCCCGTCGGGCAGCAGGTCGCCGGTGTCCTCGAAGAGGACGACGCCGTTGCACAGCAGGCTCCAGCCTTGCTCCGGGTGCGAGGCCACGACGTGCGCGGCCTCGCAGTCCGGCGCGTCGGCCGGAGGGCAAGCAGGCTGGTGCGGACAGTTCATGATCGCTCCCCTGGGGTGGGTGACCCAGGTCGTCATACCCACCAGCCTGACTCGCGGTGCAAGGTAGCGGAAAGCCTCTGCCAGCAATCCATGCGCGATTCATCCGGGACGCTTACGTTGTGCCTGCGTGCGCGCTGGCCGGCTGCCCCGTCAGCGGTTCTGCTGCTCGCGAATCTGCCGCTTGATCCGCGCGAGCATCGCGGCCATGCCGCGTAGCCGCAGCGGGCTTACCAGATCCTGCAGCCCGAGCCGGGCCGAAAACTCGCCGGGCGTCTCAAGGATCTGTCCGGCGTCCAGCCCGTCCAGCCCGGCGTACAGGATGCCGGCGAACCCGCGGGTGGTCGGCGCCTCCTGCGGCGCATCGAAGAACAGGTGCACGGTGCCGTCGTCATCGGTCTCGACGGCCAGGAACAGTGGCGACTGGCATTCCGGCACCGGCTCCAGCAGGTCGCGGTGACCGGCATACCGCGCGGGCAGCGGCGGCAGGTCCTGGGCGAACTCCAGCAGCAGCTGCAGCCGTTCACCGTCGCTCAGCGCGGTGAAGTCGTCGGCAATCTCCTGCAGCCGGGGGCTGAGCGTACCGGGAACGGTGGTCATGGCTCCTCCCCGCGGCGTATCGGCGCTCCGACCGAGTTACCCCACTCCGTCCAGGAGCCGTCGTAGTTGCGGACCTTCGGGTAGCCCAGCAGGTGGTGCAGTACAAACCAGGTGTGGCTGGACCGCTCGCCGATCCGGCAGTAGACGACAACATCGTCATCCGCGCCGAGTCCGGCCTCGCCGGCGTAGATCGCGTCCAGGTCGCCGCGGGCCCGGAAGGTGGCATCCTCGGCAGCTGCGCGCGCCCAGGGGATGCTTCTGGCGCCCGGAATGTGGCCGCCTCGCAGCGCGCCTTCCTGCGGGTAGTCCGGCATGTGCAAGAGCTCGCCGGTGTACTCGCCCGGGGAGCGGACGTCGATCAGCGGCTTGCCCAGGTGGGCCCGGACCTGATCACGGAAGGCGCGGAACGTCGCGTCGTCGCGCTCGACCACCGGGTAGCCGGAGCGCGGGCGCTGCGGCACCTGGGTCGTCATCTCCCGGCCCTCAGCGATCCATTTCGCCCGGCCCCCGTCCAGCAGCCGCACGTCGGGATGGCCGAACAGCGTGCAGACCCACAGCGCGTACGCCGCCCACCAGTTGTTGCGGTCCCCGTAGAGGACGAGCGTGGTGTCCCTGCTGATGCCTTTGTCCGACATCAGCCGCGCGAACCCCGTTCCGTCCACGTAGTCGCGGGTGACCGGGTCGTTGAGCTCGGTGTGCCAGTCAAGCTTCACCGCGCCAGGGATGTGGCCGGTCTCATACAGCAGCACGTCCTCGTCGGACTCGGCCACCACGAGGCCGGGGTCCTGCAGGTGCTCGGCGAGCCACTCCGTGCTGACAAGCATCTCCGGATGGGCATAGTCCTGGAACTTCGCCGCAGTGTCTTCAGGCAGCGCCACGGTCAGCTCACCTCCGGTCACTATCCGCCTGACCAGCTTCACAGCGTAACGCGCAGAACCGGGGTCAGCCTTCCCGCCCGTCAGCGGTTGCCGTCCGGATAGTCCGGGTCTCGGTCAGATACGCCCGGATAATGGACTCGAAGTCGGGGTCGGGGCGCAGGCCCAGGCGACCCGCCCGCTCCGCCCGGAACCGGGCGGGCCAGCTTGTCACGATTGCCGCCACAGCCGGGTCAGGGATCCAGTCGATCAGTGTGCTGGCCTGCGGCCCGGCGACCTGCTCCAGCGCGGCGACCATCTGTCCCACCGTTACGGTGAGCGCCGGCAGGTTGACCGGGGTGCGGCCGCCCCAGGCCGCGTCGGCTGAGGAGGCGGCGCAGAGCAGGCCGTCGACGGCCCGGTCCGGGGAGGTAAGCGCGACCTCAGCCTGCGGGCCGACAGGGCAGACGGCACGCTGGCCGGAAAGCGGCTCACGAATGATGCCGGACAGAAAACCGGACGCTGCCGCATTGGGCCGACCCGGTCGCACGCTCACGGTCATCAGCCGAATGGCGCGGCCCCGCAGGTAACCCTTGCGCGTGTAATCGGCCAGCAGTTGCTCACCGATGACCTTCTGCGCGCCGTAGCTGGACTGCGGATTCGGCATTGTCTGGTCATCGACGACGCTGGGGAGCGGATGGTCGGCCGACCCCCCGAATACCGCCAGAGAGCTTGCGAACACCACGACCGGGTTGGTCTCCAGGTCCCGGCACCGCGCGAGCAGCGCCTGCGTCGCGCCCAGATTCACCCGCATGCCGAGGTCGAAGTCCGCTTCGCATTCGGCGCTCACCGCTGCAGCCAGATGGAAGATCACGCCTATGTCGGCGAGCACTGTGTCGGTCGGCCCGGCCCGGGTCCAGCAGCTCGCCGAGATCGCCGCTGATGGCGGTGACACGCGGATCGGCCGTCAGGTCCGCCGGCGCGGGCGCGCGGTCGACGAGGACCAGCCGCGCGATCGGCTCCGGCTCGCCGCCCGCGACCGCGAGCGGGCCGGCCGTCAGCAACTGCCGGGCAAGGCGTGCGCCCAGGAAGCCTGCGCCGCCAGTGACCAGCACGTTCGGCACGTCACGTTACCTTTCTGCGGCAATCGGCACGGCCATAGGGTGATCGTATGTCCTGCCGTCTGCCGCTGATTTAACCGGGAACGCGCAGTTGCCCGCCGGCCACTTGCCAGCCGCACCGGAGGTCTTCGCGGACTTGCCGCCAGCGCGGTCTGACGGCGCACGGCTGCGGGAGTCGATCCGCGCGCTGCGCACCGCGGACAGCGTGCTGCTCGGCGTGCTCGACGATGACCCCACTGGCTCGCAGGCCGTGCACGGCGTCGAAGTGGTGACAGCAGGCGGCGAGGAGGTCTACGCGGCAGCGCTCGCTGGCCCGGCCGCGACGTGCTTTGTGCTGACCAACACGCGAAGCCTCGCCGAGCCGGCTGCGAGTGAGCTCGCCGCGCGCGTGGCCCGCGGCCTGATGGGCGTTGCTGACCGGCTGGACGGGTCGCGGATTCAGATCGTCAGCCGCAGCGACTCGACTCTGCGCGGCCATCTGGTGGCGGAAGTCCGCGCGCTGCAGGCAGCTCGCCGGCACGTGGCCGGAGCGGGATTCGACGGCGTGCTTCTCGTCCCGGCGTTCATCGAGGCGGGCCGGCTGACAGCGGCCGACATCCACTGGGCCCGTACAAGTTCCGGCCTCGTGCCGGTTGGCCAGACCGAGTTCGCCCGCGACGCGGCGTTCGGTTATGCCTCATCCGACCTGAAGGACTTCATCGCCGAGAAGTCCGGCGGCGCGGTCTCCTCCGCGCAGGTGCGCAGCCTCAGCCTTGCCGACATCAGGGCCGGCGGGCCCGGCAAGATCCGTGACGTGCTGGCCGGCCTGGCCGCGGGAGCCTGGCTGATCGCGAACGCGACTGAATACTCCGACCTGGAGGCGGTCGCGTACGGCGCGTTGCTGGCCGAGCGTGACGGCAAGGCCCTGCTCTACCGCACCGGGCCCTCGTTCGTGCGGGCCCTGGCAGGCCTGGAGCCGAGGGAGCCGCTTCGCGGCGCGGACCTCCGATGGTCGCGGCCGGGACCAGGCGGTCATGGCCTGATCGTGGCCGGATCGCACGTCGCGCAGACCGGCCGTCAGCTAGCCGTACTCCGCGCGCGGCATCGCGTCGCTGACGTCGAACTGGATGTTCCCGCTCTGATGGCCGGCCGGCGCGCCGGCGAGGTAGCGGCTCTCGCGGCGCGGCAGGCCACGGCTGCGCTGAGCCGGTCAGACGTGCTGCTGTACACCAGTCGCACGGTCGCATCCGGCCGCGGCGCCGAGGACAGCCTGGCAGTAGGCCGCGCAGTCTCGGCGGCACTGGCTAGCGCAGCCGGGCAGGTCGTCAGCGCCGGGCGCGGTCCGGCCTGGATTGTCGCCAAGGGCGGCATCACCGCGCACGACGTCGCCGTGCACGGCCTGCGCATCCGCCGCGCCGAAGTGGCCGGCCAGCTGTTCCCCGGCATGATCTCGGTGTTCCGGCCGATCGACGCGGCACCCGCCGCCATGGGCGTGCCCTACGTCGTCTTTCCCGGCAACGTCGGCGGCGACGAAGCTCTGGCGGACGTCGTGCACATCATGAACGGCGGGGTGGTAAACGGTTCGCTCGTCACATGAGACAGGGGCACCGGTCGCCCGGTGCCCCTGCCCGTGGTTTAGATCAGTACTTCGACAGGGTGCGGATGAACTTCGGCCCGACAGATCCGAGTCCGGTCATGCTGTCGAATCCCGGGACGGCGGTCAGCGTCACCAGACGCGTCGCGCAGTTGCCGGTACCGTCGCAGTAGACCTCAGTTCCGGCGTAGTTGAGCGTCCGGAGGCTGATGACATACCCGGCGGACGAGTCGACTGAGTTCGCGTAGTCGACCCGGATCACCGCCGCGGCGTCCGGGTTAGACGGCGCATTGACGTCGTTGAACGCGGCCGGCGTGGTGAGGTAGGCCTTGTACAGCACCGGGTTGAGGAAACCGAGGGGCAGGACCGCTGCCTGATCCGCGTCAGCGATGACGCCGGCTAGCAGCGGCGAGGCGAGGCTCGTACCGCCCTCCTTGAACTGGCTGTAATACGTTCCGTCCGGGAACGTCTGAGTCAGGCCGATCAGGAATCCGGTCTGGGGGTCGGCGTCCATCGAGATATCCGGGACCACCCGCAACGGAACCGGGCCGAACAGCGCCTCGTTCCGTAGCGCGAGCGCGGAGGGGACGACGGGGGCCTGGTAATAGGGCTGGGTGTAGTAGTAGCTGGTACCGCCGCCGCCGCCATAGTCGTATCCGAGAGTTCCGGCAGGCGTCGTGGCAGAGCCGCAGGTCGGCAGCTTGGCCGGGGTGCACAGCGTCTGGTGGGCCGTGGACCAGCCGTATTCGGCCTGCCGCGTGTTCCGTGCGCTGACCTCCAGGGCGGTTCCGCCGACGGCCGTCACGAACGGGCTCGACGGCGGATAGTTCGGGACTGCCAGGCCGAAGTCGGCGAAGTTGTCGCCCGAGTCGCCGCTGGAGAACAGCACGCTGACGCCGGTCGAGGCCGCCAGCATGAACGTGTCGTCGAACGCGGCCTTGGTCGCTGCATCCGTGAACAGGTCACCGAGCGTGTCTCCCCACGAGTCGCTGACCACCGACGCGCCGCTGGTGACGGCCGTCTGCAAGGCAGCTAGCAAGCTGCTGTCCAGGCAGTCCTGGGCTCCGACGAACAGGATGTTCGCTCCCGGCGCCATGGAATGCGAGGACTCCACGTCCAGTGCCTGCTCGGGGTACCAGCCGCTGCCGCCGCACTCTGCTTCGTCGTCTACTGTCGGCGGCGGGATGCTGGCGAACTGGCTTGACTTCAGCGGGTGCGACGGGTCGTTCAGCCTGAAGTACAGCTGCGCGTCCGAAAGCAGCGTCGGCGAGTCGTAGGCGTCGACGATCGCGATTGTCACACCGGTGCCGTCGTTACCCTTGGCCACCGATCCCGCCAGCCCGTAGGCACCGCGCAGCTGGGCGGGCTTGTAACCGCAGATGTCGTAGGGCAGCGGCGCGGTGTAGGGGGCATACAGCGAGCCGGAGTCCGCTGTGTCGGTCTTCTGCCCCCAGTACGCGGAGCACGGCGGAGCATTGCGGAACCCCGCCGGAGGGGCCGGTTCCTGGTCAGGCTTGGCCTTCGCATTCGTTGACGGCACGGTAGCGAGGCCGGTCGTGGCCACGTACTGGTTGACGCCGACGACGCCGGTCACCGTGCCGGCCATCGAGGCCGGGATGCTCAGCGTTCCGCTAGCGAGCCGTACCTTATGGCCGGTCACCATGTAGTAGCCGAGGCTCACGCCGAAGGTCTTCTCGATCCGGCTCGCCGTCCCGGTCGCAGTGACGTACAGCCGGTCCTTGGCTACGGACTTCACCTCGAAGTGGTTGCGGCCCAGCCACGACTTGGCCTTGGCGACGGCAGTTCTCGTCGGCGCGTATCGCGACTCCCACTGTGCGTCCGTCAGGTAATGGCGGAACTCACGCGAGCCCGGGCTGGAAACCGCGCGGACGAACGCCGCTGCTCCGGACGCGTTCCGCATGCGGAGCAGCAGATCAAACGTCACCTTGCTGTCCGCGGCGACCTTGCCGACCTGATGTGAGCGCTCGATCGCGGGCGTCGCGGAGTTCCGGAGGGTTATCCTCGCCGGCCGCGGCGCCGCGCTGGCGGATACGGCGGCAGTGCTGGCCGCCAGGAAGGAAACGGCCAGGCCGGCCGAAGCCGTTAAAGCCAGAAAACGCGTTGTTTTCATAAGTTTGACTCTCCTTAGTGCAGCGCTGCGCGATGAGTCTTTCCCGGTAATCGGGCCTGCACCGGAACGTAGCCACAGCTGGCCCTAAAGGCAATGACCAATCTCGGTTCCTGGACACATTCCCGCTCTTCCCGCGGCGGAGATCGCAGCGGGAAGCCGGCGCCGCGGAGCCGCCTGGCCGGGACCGCTGCCCAGGTCCGGCGATCTCGCTCAAGAGCCTATTTGAAGTCTAGATTCCGATTTATCGGATTTAGTTTGCTCCTTTTGTTAACGATCGGGGCTTGAAGGTATGGTGCATCGTTCCCCGCTATGCGACGAAGCGCCAGGAAGCAGGTGAGGATGTGGGAAAGATGCTCGGCTGCGTTGTTAAATTCGCCCGCCGGCCGGCTTTACTCACCCTCGCTTGCGTGCTCATGGCTGCCGGTCCGATAGCCGGCGCGACCTCGGCGAGTCAAGGCGCCGCCACGGCATCAGTTGCCGGCCTGAGTCCGCAAAGAGCAGGCATGGCAGAGCTGATGAAGTCATATAACCGGTCTACCGGTCTAATCGGAAATTCCTGGTGGCAAGCCGCAGTCGCGCTGTCCACCGTGGAGACCTTCCAGCAGACCACCGGTGACGCTGGCTACAGCCATGTGATCTCGGCGGCGTTCGCCGACCATGCCTCCGGTCACTTCGAGGATGCCTTCAACGACGACACCGGCTGGTGGGGACTGGCCTGGCTGCAGGCCTACACGATGACCGGCGCCAGGCGGTACCTGGCGATGGCAGAGACCGACGCCGACTACATTCACCGGTCCTGGACGCCCACCTGTGGCGGCGGGGTCTGGTGGTCGACGGCGCGGACTTACAAGAACGCCATTGCCAACGAGCTCTTCCTGGAGCTGACTGCCTGGCTGCACAACGCCATCCGAGCCGACTCCAAGTACCTGAACTGGGCTAACGCCGAGTGGCACTGGTTCTCCCGCAGCGGGATGATCAATTCCAGCGACGTGGTCAACGACGGCCTGAACGCGCGATGCGCCAACAATCACGAGAAAACCTGGAGCTATAACCAGGGAGTGCTCCTGGCCGGCCTGGCTCAGCTGTACAAGGCCACCGGGAACGCTGAGCTGCTCCGCACCGCGGAGGGCATCGGCGAAGCGGCGATCGGTCATCTCACGATTGACGGAGTCCTGCACGAGCCGTGCACGGGAGCCCAGTGCGGCAACAACCTCGGCGGCGACGGCCAGTCGTTCAAGGGAATCTTCGTCCAAGACCTCAGGGTGCTGGCGGTGACCGCTAAGACGAACGAGTTCGCTGGCTTCTTCGCCCGGCAGGCGCAGTCCATTGAGACGCACGACACCAACGGTCATCACCAGCTCGGCATGTTCTGGTCAGGCCCGGTCACTGGCCGGACCTCGTACAGCCAGGCAAGCGCGGAGGCTGCCCTGGTGGCGGCTGTCAACCCGGCGTCATTGTCAGTTGAGGACCGGCTCGGCCGCGCGCGGAGCCGGGGCGCCGACGCCGGCGGTCACTAGCCAGCGAAGAGGCTCGCCGTCGCCCAGCGAGCCGAGGCTGCGCAGAACTTCAGGCAGTGCCTCAGACTGGCTGGCGTGCGCCCTCGCGGCTGACCGCTGGACCGCTCGTGCGGCCCCGGTGTCCGCCCCGAGCCGGACCAGCCAGCCGCTCTGGGCGTCTGGCACCGTGCGGGCAGCGACCGGCACGCCGGCAAACCCGGCTGCCACCTGCGCAGCGTGGGCGACACGGGCGTCGTCGGGATCTCCGGCGGCCGGGTCCAGCACCAGTATCAGGTCCGGGTCGTGCTCGGCGATAGCGCGCTGGACCCGCTCGGCCAGTTCTGGCATCGGGCTGTAGCCGAGGCCGCCGTCGGGGAAGTCCGCGACTGCGACTGAGGAGATGCCGAGCAGCCACGAGGCCAGCTGCAGCTCCCACGGGCGGACGGCTTCGAGCCGAGCGGACGTCGAGTTGTACGGGGATGCCTCGCCTCTGGTCAGGCTCAGTAGCGCGAGGCTGGCTCCGGCTGCGCCGAACGCGTACAGCAGCCCGCCGAGGCCTGTCGATTCCACTCCCGGCCGGGCGGTGATGGCGAGGACGGTACGAGCCTTAGGCAGTCCGCTGGGGGAGAGTGCGGCCGGCATGCTGCCCCGCGGCTGGACGTTCGTCCTCACTGGGCGGGCGGGCAGGCAGCCGGTTGTGCCAGCGGTCGGCGTGATCGGAGCGAGTGCTGAGCTCATCGTCTAATCCCCTCTCTCGGGCAAGTCGGGCGCCGGCCGCCCCAGGGGGGTTGGGGGCGACCAGCTCGGGATCATTTCAGCCGGTCATCGTGAAACCACAGCGCAACGGCCATGGAGACGGTGTGAACACTGCTCTCAGCCCGCGGTGTGGCGCTGCCGGTCGTTCCCGGTGGAATCCGCGGACGGCATTGGTTCCGCGGAGCTGCTTGCTTCGTCCTTGCCGGGCTCGCGGGTTGTCAGCTCGCGGGTCTTCAGATTGCGGCGCCGGCCAGGGAGGCGGCGGAATCCGCGCAGCCGGAAACCGATTCCGGCGAGAAACAGGCCGAACAGGATCCACGGGATCTCCACGATCAGGTCACTACCGGTCATCTGTCCTCCCTGGCCGGCCGGCATCGGATCACAGTTGACCCGCTCGTGCTGCGGGGCGGGTGTAGCCGCCATGGCGGTGGTGTGGAGGCTGGCGACGCAAGCGCGCGACCTCCATCGGGGCTCCATCGCCGGCACAGCCGGCTTTCTCGGCACGCCGGTACAACCGAATACACCGCCCGGACTCCAGGGCCGCGGCACCGATGAGAACGCGGGAGAGACCATGACCGTCGTGTCACCGGCAGCGATGCCACCGGAAATGCGGACACGGGTCGTCTGCAGGATCTTCATCAAGGCCACGCCTGAGGACGTCCGGGATGCGATCTGCCTCGCGCTCAAGCAGGACGAAAGGGCTGGATCTGACCGGCACTCCGTCGAGCTCCGGGACACGCAGACCGGATATACCTCGCTGACCGTTAGTTGCGGGCTCGCCAGCTGCCCGGCCGATCGAGCGCCAGGACCTCCGGCGCACGCTGGCGCAGGCGCCTACGCATGGGAGCGGTTGCTCGGCGACCTCAAAACCGTCCTCGAGGCTGCCGGGCGCGATCGCTCGGCTCGGCGTCCGCTCGCGCCAGCCCCCGCGGCAGCCAGTCCCGCGCGTTCGCTGGTCCCAGCCGGTCGCTAGTCCCAGTCCGGCCAGCGCGAGTTGCGCCTGGCGGCGTGGCGACCGCGGCTTGGCGCGGGCCTCGGACGGCGCCGCGCGAACACAAACGAGCAACCGGCCAGAGCACCGAGTGCACTGACGGCGACGGCTATGGCGGCAACCGGGGGACCTGAGCCGGCGGTAGTCAGCAGATCGCTGGCAGCGTCCCGATCGGGAGCCTGAGCTACCGCGGAGGCGCTCGTCGCTGGCTCGGCGGCTGACGAGCTTGCCCTGGCGTGCTTACGGCTCGGGCCAGTTGCCCTGCTCGACCGGGCTGCCCGCGCCGCAGTTCCGGGCAAGATAGCCGCGCCGGGCGGGCTCCCGGCCGGCGGCCCGGCGCCCTCGGCCGGCGACGGCGCGGAGCTCGGCCGCGGCGATGATGACGGCGAGGGCGTCTTGCTCGGTTTCGGCGATGGCGTCTTGCTGGGCTTCGGCGACGGAGTCGGCGATGGCCCCGTCGCGGTGGCGGTCGGGGACGCGCTTGGCGACGGCGTGCCGGTCGCGGTCGGGGACGGGCTCGGCGAGGGTGTCGGGTTGACTGTCGTCGACGGAGAGGGCGACGGGGCCGTGGTTGGGGTCGCTGTGGCTGAGGGCGCGATGCTGGGCGTGGCTGCAACCGCGGACACGGCGGCCCCCGCCCAGGGCGAGCACACCAAGGCTGCCGCACACCAGGCCGTTATCGCGCCGACGACGGCGAGAGCCAGCCGGCCTACCGACATACGTCCTCCACGCCTCGACTACCAGACACACGATGTGATCTAGTCACAAACTGCTACATAGTATCTGGATGATCTGGCTATGGTGACATTTCCCACGCGGGTCTAGCGCGAGGACTGTGCGACCCGTGGCCGTTCGACAGCGCTCCGGCGGGACGTGCCCGGCTGATCAGCAGCAGAGGGGTTCAGTTCATGGCTACGACGGAGCTGGCGGCCGCCGCGGACCGGTCCGGCTCAGGCAGGACAAGCCCGAGCGTGGCCAGGTCAGCAGTGCTCGCCCAGTAGCGCCAGTGCGCCGGGTTCCTGGTGATAGCAGCGCTGACCTCGGCGGCGCAGCGCCCGAACGCCGACGCCGGCTCGTCTCCGGCGGGCAACGGCGGAGAGATCTCCAGCACCTGGTGGCAGTAGTCGGCCGAGCGGTACAGGAAACCCACAAGTACCGGCGCCCCGGTGAGCTGGGCCAGGGTCACGATCCCTGGCAGCAGCCTGGCCCGCCGTCCGAGGAAGGGAACCTCGACGGTCCTGGCCAGGTCGCTGTCCAGCGGCGGCGCGTCTATGGAGACGGTCACTACCTCGTTGGCGCGAAGCGCGGCAGCCGCCCGCGTCGCTACGTCGAACCGGCCTGGCCATGGCTCGATGTTCGGCCGGTGCCGCAGGCGCTGCAGCGGCTTGGCGTAGACCAGCGCCCAGAACCGCCGCTCCGCGGTCGAGAGGCTGGCCGTGTACTTGTGCTGCCAGCGCCCGATCGTGGTGACGGGGAAACCGCACGCGTTCAGCATGGAGAAGGCGCTGTCAAAGGAGCCGAAGTGGGCGGAACACAGGATCGCTCCCTTGCCCGCGGCCAGTGCCGCCTCGAGGTGCTCCCGCCCTCTGATTTCGACCAGCCGCTGAAGCGGACGGGCGCCGCGGCGCAGCCGCTTAACGTCGACTGCCTCGCACGAGGACAGCCGGAACCACTCCTGAGTCACGTCCTGGACCGACTCCGGGCTGAGCTCGGCCCCGAAAACCTGCCGCAGGTTACGTGCCAGCTCGGTGCGTTCTGCCACGTGCCGCCGGCATAGCCAGTCGCCCCGCCAGCACGCGATCCGATAACCGGCGATGGCTGGCAGCCGCGCCAGCGCAGGCGCGACGACCGCCCAGTACGCCGCTCCCTCCGCAGTTCGGAACAGCCTGGAGGCGTGGCTATCACCCATGAGCGGCCTGCTTCTGCGGCTCTCGGGTGCGGAGGTAGGCGCAAATGGTGGTCACGCTGGCGAAGTTCTCCGGGAGCAGGTCCTGGTCGCCTACGGTGATGCCGAAGCGCTCTTCCAGGAAGACCACCAGCTGCAGGAGGCTCAGCGAATCGAGAATGCCGCTCTCCAGCAGTGAGGTGTCGTCGGCCAGGGGCAGCAGTCCCGGGTCGCGGACGAGTTCCTGGCTGATGTACTCGTTGATGACGGTCTCCACGTGGGGCGCCTTTCTTGCGTGTTATCGATAACGGGGTTTCGAGTCGGATGTCGCGGCCGTGCTATTCGCTGGCAAGACCCGCCCGGTCGACCTTTCCGGTCGAGGTTCTCGGCAGCGCCTCGCGAATCTCAACGACGTCCGGCACCATGTAGCTCGGCAGCCACTGACGGCAGTGGTCCAGCACGCTCTGCCGGGCAAGGCTGGCCGCGTCGTCAGCGGTAACGACCGCGCGCAGCCGGCTGCCGAGCAGCTCATCGGGTACCGGCAGCACCGCCGCCTCGCGGATCGCCGGGTGCCGGTACAGCGCGGCTTCCACTTCGCCGAGCTCCACCCGGTAGCCACGGATCTTCACCATGCTGTCCCTGCGGCCGACGTAGAGGTAGTTGCCCGACGGATCCAGGGTCACCAGGTCGCCCGTCCGGTACACGAGCTCCTCGCACTCCGGACGGAACGGGCTCGGGATGAGCGCCTCACGGGTCTTCGCGGGCTGCCCCCAGTACCCGCGCATCAGGGAGGGACCCCGCACGTACAGCTCGCCGATCTCGCCGGGCCGGGAAACCCGGTGGCCTTCGCTGGTCACCGCGAAGACCTCGGTGTTGGCACAGGCCTTGCCGATAGGAGCTGGCCCCGCCTCGGCGCTGCCGGGCGGTACCTCAAACGCCGTGCAGACGTTGGTCTCGGTAGGCCCGTACCAGTTGAGGTAGCGCGGGTGCGGCAACTCTGCCATGAGCTGGGCCAGGTGCTTGGGCGGGAACACTTCCCCGGCGAAGATGACTGTCCGCAGCTGCGACAGGTCGCATTGTCCCAGGCTGCCGTAGGAGGCAAGCAGCGTGAGGACGGAGGGCACTGAATACCAGACTGAGATGCGTTCTGACGTCAGCCACTTAGCGATCGACACCGGGAAGGTGGCGGCTCCCTCCGGCAGAATCGCCAGGCAGCCGGCGGCCCGGCAGGTGGCGAAGACGTCGAAGACCGACAGGTCGAAGTGAAGCGGCGCCGGACTGCAGATGCGGTCCGTCTCGCTGAGCCCGGCAGCGGCCGCTGCCCAGTCGACAAACGTCAGCGAGTTGCGGTGCGAGATCATCACGCCCTTCGGGAGGCCGGTCGAACCCGAGGTGTAGAGGATGTACGCCAGGTCAGTCTCGATCGCCCGGTCCCCGGTCAGCGGCTCTGGCGACTCCTCCGCCACCGGGCTGCTGCCGGTGAAGCTCACCACCAGCACGCTGCCGGGGCCCGGAAGGCTGCCGGCCAGAGCCGCGGCTTGCGCTGCGCGCGTCTCGTCCGTGACGATGACGGTCGCACCGCAGTCTTGCACGACATAGCCGAGCCGCTGGGCAGGTGCCTTCGGGTCGAGCGGCACGTAGCAAGCCCCGGCCTTCAGGACTCCGTAGAGCCCGGCCACTGCGGCGGCCGACTTGGGTGCGAGCACTGCCACCCGGTCACCGGGCGCGACGCCGAGGTGCAGCAATGATCGTGCTATCTGGTTGCTGATCCGGTCCAGTTCGGAGTAGCTGACCAGGCAGTTGCTGGCCGATATCGCCGGCCGCTGCGGGTGCTGCGCCGCGGCCTCAGTCAGCAGCTGCTGAAGCAGGTATGTCATCACCGTTCCTTTCTGGCTGCCCGCTGAGGACGTCCGGGCTGTTCATCAGGCTCATAGCCCGAGCATCCGAGCGAGGATGACCCGCTGGATCTCCGAGGTTCCCGAGTAGAGGGTGCCGGCGATTGCGTCGCGGAGATCACGTTCAATGCCCGCTTCCTTCAGGTAGCCCCACGCCCCGTGGGTCTGGATCGCGTCCCGGCTGGAGCGCACCCATGCTTCGCTGGTGAAAAGCTTCGCGGCGGCTGCCTCGGCGGGGGCGGACTTGCCTTGCTGCTTGAGCCAGGCGACCCGGTAGATCAGCAGCTTCGCGGCCTCGAGCCGCACGTACATGTCGGCCAGCTTCGCTGCGACGCTCTGGAACTTGCCGATGGGCTGGCCGAACTGCTCGCGTGAGCGCGCGTAAGCCACACATTCATCGAGTTGCCTGCGCATCGCGCCGACGGCGCTAGCGAACAGGCAACTCCGTTCCCACTCCATGGACGAGTTGAAGATGGCCATTCCGGCCCCTTCCGGTCCGAGGCGGTTCTCGGCCGGGATGAGGCAGTCGGTGAGCGCTATCTCGCCCATCGGTGAGGTTCGCAGGCCCATCTTCTCGAAGCTGCTGGTGATCGTCAGGCCGGGCGTGCCGGCGTCAACGAGGAAGGCAGACAGTCCGGCTAGCCCGGGGCGGTCCGCAGCCGAGGCGTAAACCAGCAGCACGTCGGCGACGGGAGCGTTGGTGATGTACTGCTTGGTCCCGTTCAGCACGTAGTGATCGCCTTGGCGCTGCGCGCGAGCGCGCATGTGCAGCGCGTCGGAGCCAGAGCCCGGCTCGGTCATCGCGTGCCCGCCGATGATGTCCCCGGATACCAGTCCCGGCAGGTGCGCCTGTTGCTGGGCCGGGGTGCCGAAGATAACGAGTGGTAGCTCGACACTCCACATCTGGGCGTTGAGCGAGAACAGCAGACCGTTGTCCTGGCAGCCGTAGCCCAGGGCCTCCATGACGAGGGTCGTGGTGAGCACGTCGCTGCCGGCGCCGCCGAGTTCGACGGGGACAGGCAGCCCCTGGATCCCGAACTTGGCACATGCCTGCCAGGCATCGCGAGGGAATTCGCTGGCGTCGTCGCGTTTAGCCAGGTCCTGGTTGAGTTCTTTGCGGGCGAATGTGGTCGCCGCGTCCATCAGCTCGCGCTGCTCGGCGCTCAGCGAGAAGTCCACTCTGTCACCTTGTCCGTTGTCGTGGCTTCCATCGGGCGCGCGGCGGGTATCACAGTCGGCCGCCCCATCCGGGACATGACGGCCGCGGCCGACCGCCACCGCGCAGCCGGACGCTGAGCGAGCCGGAGTGCTGCGGCGTGCGCCTGTGCCTCGGTCTTGTCGGCAAGCGGGGTCAGCGGGTCGACGTCCTGGTAACGATGCGCCAGCGCCCTGGACAGCAGATGGTCGGCCAGCCACGGGTTCTTTGGCAGCACCGGCCCGTGCAGGTAGGTGGCGTACACCTCCCGGTAGCGGGCGCCCTCAGTGCCATCCTCGCCGTTGTTGCCCGCGCCGGCGACCACGCGCCCGAGAGGCTTCGCGCCATGGCCCAGGTAGGTCCGTCCGCTGTGATTCTCGAACCCCACTACCCGGTGCTGGACGCCGGCGGTCAGTTCGCACTCCACGGCCGCGTGCCCGATGAAGCGCGTCTGACCGCCTTCGGTCACAGCGTCGAGGGCCCCGATGCCCTGGATCGGCGGCCCGGATGGCGGGGTGTAGTACTTGCCCAGCAGCTGGTATCCCGCGCAGACGGCAAGGACGACGGCGTCAGACTCGATCGCTTCCAGCAGGGGGCCAGCCTTCGCTGCCAGGTCGGTTGCCGCCGCGGTCATCTCGCGGTCCTGGCCGCCGTGCAGCAGGATCAGGTCGGCCTGCGAGAAGTCAGGGACGACTGCCACGTCGGCCTCGGTCACCGTGTAGCGGATTCCCCGCCAGCCGCAGCGCTGCATCAGGGCGAACAGGTTGCCCCTGTCGCCCGCCACGCTAAGCAGTCTCGGGTAGAGGTAGCAGATGCGGACCGTCATCGGAGCGGGTGTCATGAGCTCACTCCTCCCAGAAAGGCGGCACCCAGGAATGCCGCTGCATGATCGTGCGAAGCTCGCGCATGGGTGTGTAGCCAGCGAAGATGTACAACGACTCGCCTGGTGGCGTGACGGCTAGCGCCCTGTGCAGTGCTGCCGCGCGATCCGGAATGACCTGGGTAAGCGCCTGGTCGGCGTCCGCGTACTTGAATCGCAGCGACACTTCCTCAGCCCGGGTCCCGCTGACCGTCAGGCTCGCTAGCTGCGGCACAAGCTGCTCGAGGTCTACGTCCCACAGCCAGGCGAAGTCCTCGCCGTCCACCACGGTGTTGCTGTGAGCGGCCAGGACGTGCTTGCGGCCCGGCCGCTGCAGTACCTCACGCATCGTGGTGTTGTACGACGTCGGGTTCTTGACGAAGGCAAGCATCACCCGCCGCTCGCCGGCCTGGATCTCCTCCAGCCGGCCGAACGCCGGCCGCAAGCCGGCCATGGCGCGCTGTGCGTCGGCAGGCTCGAGCGGGCGCGGAAGTGACATCGCAGTCGCGCAGGCGAGCGCGGCGGCCGCGTTGTACACGTTGTGCATGCCGGGTAGCGGCACCTGCACAGCGAAAGTTCCCTGCGGGGTCCGCGCGATGATCTCCGACCCCGCCGCGGGCGCAGGGCGCACGGCCGTCACCGCGACGTCCAGGTCCGGACGGGCGTTGTCGCACTCCGGGCAGTGGTAATCGCCGAGGTGGGAAAGGTAGACCGTGCGGTAGCTGAGCGGGTGCTGGCACCGCACGCAGCGGATGGTGTCGGCGGCGTGTTCGGGCACCCGAGCGCCGACGCTGTCAGCCTCGATGCCGTAGTAGAGCCGGGTGGCGCGGGCCGCCGGGGCAAGGCTGGCTACCAGCGGATCGTCCGCATTGAGTAGCACGGTCGCAGATGCCGGAAGGGCCTCGATGACGGCCTCGATGCCCTTAGCCATCGAGTACAGCTCTCCGAACCTGTCCAGCTGATCCCGGAAGATGTTCGTGACCACGAACATGTCCGGCCGGAGATCCGGGGCTACCAGCCGCACCGTTGCTTCGTCGACCTCCAGCAGGAGCAGCCCCGCGTCCATCCGGCCGCGCAGGTCGCTGCCTTGCACCGCCGCGGAGACGACCCCCTGCAGCAGGTTGGAACCTGCACGGTTCTGGGTGACGACGAGGCCGGTGGCGCGTGCCAGCGCAGCGACCATCCGGCAGGTTGTCGTCTTCCCGTTGCTCCCGGTGACGATGACCTTCCCGGCGTCACTGGCCGCCGCGACCTTGCGCAGCACGCCGGGATCGATCCGGTGGGCAACGGCACCAGGGAAGCTTGTCCCGCCACCCATCCGCAGGACCTTCGACGCAGTTCCGGCTGCTTTTCCCGCCGCCAGCGCCAGCGCCAGGCGTGCCTGCTCGGAAGCGGGCATAGGCATCGTGGCCCTCATCTCATCAGCCGTCATGTCAGCACCGGCACGCTCGTGCCCGTTTCCTTCGCATGGATGCTCTTTCCCGAATCGCGGACAGCGTCCACGATGGCTTGCACGTGGTTTTCGTCGAGCTCGTAGTGCAGGGCGCAGGACCGCAGGGCGAAGCGGCCACCGATGTCCGTGCCGGCCAGGAACGCCCGCCCGCCGACCTGAATATCCGCCATGATCGCTTGGTTCAGCCGGTCCAGGCTCGCCTCGTCGCTCATGCCGTCCGGCAGATAGCGAAAGCACACCGCGGTCAGTGGTCCGGTCGCCAGAAGCTCCAGGTCTGGGCTTGCTTCGATGACCTTCTCGAGGTGGCGCGCCAGGTCGATGTGGCGGCTTACGTGCTCGGTCAGGCCAGCCTTCCCGGCTTGCTGGATGTTCCAGAAGGTCTTGAGCGCGCGCCCGGAGTCCCTGGTCTGTTCCGCGCTGCGATGGCTGTACCAGACGTCTCCTGCGAATCCCTGGCCTGGCGGGAGGCTGAGATAGGAGGGGATGAGCTTGAAGGTGTCCTGCAGCAGTGCGCCCTCCCGGACGATGGCGCAACTGCAGCCGATCGCGACTGCCAGCCATTTGTGCGGATCGAGGGCGACCGAGTCTGCGCGCTCCAGGCCTTCGTAAGCCTCGGCGAGGCGAGGGTCCAGCACCCCGAAGCCGCCGTAAGCGCCGTCAACGTGCAGCCAGAGGTCCTCTTCGCGGCAGAAGTCGGCCAGTTCGCTAAGCGGGTCGACGGCGCCGGTCTTCACGCTTCCCGCGTTTGCAGCCACCAGGACGGGGCGGTGACCTGCCTTGCGGTCAGCTGCGATCGCTGCCCGCAGACCGGCTAGGTCCATGCGGAAGTCACCGTTGACCGCGACTTTGCGGGGCGCGCCGAGCCCGAGGGTGAACGCTGCTTTCTCCAGGCACGAATGGCCCTCCGCGGACATGTACATGGTGAGCCGGGGATGCCCGGACAAGCCCTCCTCGCGGATGTCCCACCCGTTGACATGAGCACCCCAGTAGCGCGCGACTTCGAGGCAATGCCGGTTCGCGTCTGACCCTCCGCCGAGGAGGACGCCGTCACTGCGGCCCGCCGGGAATCCGACGATCTCGGCAAGCCAGCGGATGACCGCGCGCTCAACGTATATAGCCGCGTAATTGCCACCAGCCCCGCTCGTGTTGGTCACGGCTGCGGCAAATGCCGCGAGCATGCTCAGCTTGGATGCAGCCGGATCAACAAACGCCGCGAAACAGGGATGATTCTGGCCGCGGCCATATGGCAGCACGAACTGCAGAAAGCCTTCGATGACATCTTCGGGAGCTAGTCCTGCGGCCGGAAATCTCATTTCCTCCAGTTCCCGCCGCACTTCTTCGGGAAAAGGCTGGTACACCGGTTCCTGCGGAAGTTTGTCCAGGTAGGAGGCAAGTGTGTCGACAAGCTGATGTCCCAGGATGCGGAACGTCATGTCATCCATCGAGAACGGCGAGGGGACCGTGCGGTATCCGGTGGTGTGGCGTGTCTCGGCAACTGGGATTGTCAGTCCCATCGATGGGAACTCCTCTCCGGGACGAATGTAAATCTCAGCAACAATGTTTCGGCGGATGGGCCATTCCCGCGCCGTCCACCGGTAAACAGCGCGGGTATTAATGAACTAAGAAAATACCCGTAATGAACCACCCAACCGCGGGCCTGGTGGCTTAGAGATGTGGTTTCATACGTTGTCTCGGTCCGCTGCTATCGCAGCAGAGAGAGGAATGTCCCGGTGAAACTGCACATCGATGTCGGCCTCTGCCAAGGGCACGGGCGCTGCTACGACCTGGCTCCCGGCTTGTTTGGCGATGACGACGAGGGTTTCGGGAAGGTGCTAGGCGACGGCGTCGTGCCGCCGGAGAAGCACGAGGATGCCCGGCGTGCATCACTCAATTGCCCGGAGCAGGCGATCAGGCTCATCGAAGGGATGTGACGTGACCGCCGATAACCGCTTCGCCGAGCACCAGTGGGAGAAGCGCAACGGTGAGTCCCCTGGCATCAGCAGCGAGATCGTCATGGGTCCGGTCACCGACTGGGCGAGCGACTTCTCGCACATGGAACCGGAGTGGGCCGCGGACCCTTACCCGATCCAGGATGATCTGCGGCAGCGCTGCCCGATCGCGCACACCGACCGGTTCGGCGGCGGGTGGCTGGCGACGCGCTACGACGACGTGGCCGCGATCGCCTATGACACTGAGCATTTTTCATCACGGTCGATCATCATGGGCAACTTTCGCCCGCCGAAGGAACTGGCGCCAATCGGCGGTTCGCCGCCGATCACTTCCGACCCGCCGTTTCACCGCACCGCTCGCAAGCTGTTGCTGCCGGCGTTCACGAAGACGGCAGTAAGCAAGCAAGAACCGGCGACCAGGGCGCTCTGCCACTCGCTCATCGACGACCTCGAGGGGCAAGACATCGTGGATGCCGCTGCCGACTATGCGCAGCACATCCCGGTCCGTGTCATCGCTGACATGCTCGGCTTTCCCGCGGAGGACGGGCCGCAGTTCCGTGAGTTCGCGAAGAACACCCTCGAGGGCGTCAACCTGCCGCCGGAGCAGCGTGTCACGCGGAAGTCGGCATTGTTCTATTACTTGCTGGCCCAGGTTCACGACCACCTGGAGAACCCGCGAGACGACCTGACCACATTCCTGATCAATGCGGAGCTGAACGGGCGAAAACTAGACGTGTCTCACGTCGTCGGCACGATGACGCTGCTGCTCATCGCCGGCATTGACACGACATGGAGCGCGATCGGCGCGTCGCTTTGGCACCTTGCTCAGCACCCGGCGGATCGTGACCGGCTGGCTGCAGAGCCGGAGCTCCTGCCGGCCGCGATTGAGGAGTTCCTGCGCGCCTACGCTCCGGTGACCATGGCCCGGCTGGTCAAGCAGGACTTGCACTTCCGCGGCGTGGACATGAGGGCCGATGACTGGGTCCTGCTGTCGTTTCCCGCCGCGAACCGCGACCCCGTTCAGTTCGACCATGCCGGTGAAGTGATCATCGACCGCGAGGTAAACCGGCATGCCGCCTTCGGGCTCGGCGTCCACCATTGCCTCGGGTCGCATCTGGCCCGGATGGAGATGCAGGTGGCACTCGAGGCCTGGCTTCAGCGGATCCCGCGCTTTGAGCTAGCCGATCCGTCGGCGGTGAGCTGGTCGACCGGCCAGGTCCGCGGCCCGCGCGCGCTTCCGCTGCGGATCCGGGGGGTCGGCCGGTAGCACCAGGTCAGACCACGGCATCAGCACACTGGACAACTGGCCGCACATGAAGGATGTCCTCGATCATCTCTCGCGGGACAGTGAAGTCGTCGAACCACCGGCCGCCGAACGGCCGGTGCACCGGGACGATCTGGTCGCTCGAGTAAGCCAGGATCTTGCGGTTGTACGAACGGATCTCGTTCCGCAAGTCGGTAGGGAAGCGTCCGTCGAGCAGCAGCGCTCGCTCCATTTCGCCCAGCAGTTGCTGAGTCTCGGCGATCGTGTCGATAACGGCCTGACAGAACCGGCCGGGCAGCACCCCGTACTCGCCCTTGATCTCGACTAGGCGACGGATGGCCTCGTACGAAACGTCCTGGAGCTGACGCCTGTCGAGCCAGCGTGTCTCGTAGTTCAGCCGCCGGTACCACAGTGGCGTGATCATGGCCTGGCGGTGTTCTTCGAGCGTGCGGTGGTAGATCCGGTAGCCATGCTGGTCCGCTTCTTCGAAGAACCGGCAGCCAGGGTCAAGGAACGGCACCATCGGGCAGATCAGCGGAAGTGCCTGCCAGCCGCCAAATTTACGGATAAGGCGCTCGGAGTAAGCGACGGTATCCATCACTGACTGACGGTCCTGGTACGGCATGCCGATGAAGAACCAGATCATGATGCCCTTCACGCCGGCGTCCAGGGCGCGGGGAATCCAGGCCTCCATCTGATCCATGGTGTAGGTACCGCGACCGGCTGCCTTGCTTATCTTCGGGTCGTGGGACTCCGGTGACAGCATAATGTAGGCGTTTGTCGACTCACCCATCTTTTGCAGTGTGTCAGGCGGAGTCAGCATGAACTGCTCGAAAGAGACGCTGTTGTAGCCTACTTCTTTCACTGCATCGAGATACTGGTGCATCCGCACCTTATTTTCTGAATAACACTGAAGTGCGTAAATCGAGGTGCGCTTCGCTGTCTCCTTCATAGTGCGCAGCTCTTGGATGATGTGCTCGTGATCCTTCTGGACAAGGGTCTTTTGCACTTCCATGATGTTGCGGTAGGCGAACTTCGACCCGCCGCACCACCCGCAGTCGTGCACACACCCGGTGTTCGGCAATGTCATGATCAGCTTGGATACCGATGGCCCGGGGTCGGGCGAGTCGCGGTAATACGACCAGTCGTTAGGCACATCGTTGTAGCGGCTGGCGGGCTTGTGCGTAAAGCCCGTGGTCTCGATCTCGCCGCCGGGCTTGTAGAGCAGGTTCGGGATGGAGCGAAAGTCCCGGCTGCCTCGCCGTACCCGGCCGACCAGCTCGGCGACAGGCTCGAGGGTGTCATATCCCTGGACCACCACGTCGACGCTCGGGTACTCGATGAGCTGCTTGGCGAAATACGTCGCAGAGATGCCGCCGAAGATAGTCAGGGCATCCGGGTGCACCTTCTTCAGGAGGGCCGCGAGTTCAATCGCGCCGTAGCATTGCGTCATCCAGTGCAGGTCGAAACCGAAGATCGGTGCCTCGAGGCGGCCCAGCAGCTTTCTGATGTCTAGCTCGGGATACTGCAGCATCAGCGAAGCGACGTTCACGATTTTCGTGTCGAGTCCGCGGTCGGCCAGGTACTGCTTGATCGAGAACCACCCGATCGGATACATCTCGTAGATTGAGGTGACATTAACGCTGTCGCTGTCGCTGAGGTAAGCGAACAGCATGTCGTCACGCTCGCGGAAGTCGAAGACGCTGGGAGCGTGGAGCAGAAAGAGGTCTGCCTCGAGCCGAGATGCTATCTCCTGATTCATCGCGCAGAAGTCCCTTATCTAATAACTCGACCGGCTGTGACTAGTGACGTCCGCCCGATCCGGGGAGCTCGTATCAGCCCGCGAATACAGCCGCCATGAGGATTTGTTTCGCGGTGCACGGTCATTCCCGCGATAGTGTGACGGTAAACCGGTGGTCCTTTAAGGACTTAAGCGAATGCCGGTAAATGAGCAGGTCGGCTTGGGGGTGCGGCCTTTGCCGCAGCGGTGGCCGGCCAATGCGGTGGCGACGGGGCGCCGCCGTCCGCATAATGGCGGCGGGCCCGCTGGCGGCGGTGCGCACGGATCGCCGGGCGAGCTGTTCGCGCAGTGCGTCTGTCCGGCTAGGTGAGGAGCGATGCGGCATGGAAAGCTTGCAGGGGCAGGTCGCGATCGTGACCGGCGCAGCGCGCGGCATCGGGCTCGGCATCGCCACCGTGCTGCGCGGCGAAGGCGCGGATGTAGTTGTGGCTGACCTGGACGAGCGAGGCGCCCAGACAGCGGCGGCCCAGCTATCCGGGACCGGCGAGCACGCGCTCGGCATCGGGGTCGACGTTACCGCCAGGGCGGAGACGGATCGGATGGCGGCCGAGACGCTGAGTCGCTTCGGGCGGATCGACATCCTGGCGGCGAACGCGGGGATCTTTCCGCACATCCCGCTCGCCGATCTTCAGGTCGCCGACCTTGACCAGATCATGGCGGTGAACGTCCGCGGCGCTTTGCTGGCGATCCAGGCGTGCCTGCCGTCGATGACCAAGCAGGGTTACGGGCGGATCGTGCTCACCTCGTCGATTACCGGCTCGGTCGTCGGACAGCCCGGCTACGCGCATTATGGTGCGACCAAGGCGGCCATGCTCGGCCTGATGCGCTCGGCCGCGCTGGAAGTCGCGAGTGCCGGCATCACCATTAATGCCATCCTCCCCGGCAACGTCCAGACGCCCGGATTCGCCGGGCTTGGCCCCGAGCACACCCGCCGGATGCTCGCCGCCATTCCGCTCGGCCGGTTCGCTGACCCTGAGGACGTTGGCTGGGCGGTGCGCTTCCTCGCCTCAAGGGAGGCGCGGTACATCACCGGGCAGACGCTGATCGTGGACGGCGGCCAGGTACTGCCGGAGAGCGCCGACTAATCTGCTCCGGCGGACTTACACACGTAGCTGCTCGCCGCGGTTGTGCTTCCATGACCGGTGTAGCGAGCGACCAGGGGGTAGCGGCATAGCGGGCGCGATGCGGTCGCTGCGCCTGTGACCGGGTCGGTGACCGCGCCGGGAATAGCGTTCGGCGCTTCGCCTTTCTCCACCCACTTGACCAGCGCGGACATCGGCTGTGCCGGGCCGGCCGGGGCCGACCCGGCGGCACTGGCGCAGTGCTGGGCGCCAGGGGCGAGAAACAGTCTCGCGAAGGAGTCAGTGGCGGCAGCGCCGCCCATCTTCCGCTGCACCTGCTGGTAGTACCTGATCGTGCCTTGCGGGAAGATGAGCTGGTCAGCCAGGCCGTGCCAGATGATGATCTTCCCGCCGTCCTTCTTGAAGGCGGACAGGTCCGCGTCGTTGGCCGCGAAGAGGCCCGAGAACTCCTTGATCGAGCGCTCGAAGAGCTGGTCGAACTGCGCGTAGGTCAGCGTCTGCCAGTTCCACGACGGATTCTGCTGCAACCACGTGCCCAGCCAGCTGACCGTGATCGGGAACGGCTGGCCTGTTGTGACCCCATTGATCGTCGTCGTGGCCGCGAGCCCGTCCAGGCTGGCGCCGCGTTCGAGTCCGTACCAGAGCGGCTTGCCGTCTGAGTTCACCGGCCCCTGCCAGATGGTGTTCATCACGGTGGCGTCCTGCTGCGTGATGACACCGCACGGCGTGACTTCGCCGACCAGGCTGTCTGCGTTCCAGTTGCATGCTGACGGATTTGTGATGATTCCGCCGGCGTCGCCGCAGGCCTTTACAACAGCGTCGGTAAATGCTGCTTCTTTGCAGCTTGGCAGGAAGTCCCCGGTCTCCTTCATCACCAGCTGGGGCCAGATCTCGGCAGGGATGAACTGCGTCCAGTTGATCGCCGGCGCGCCTGCCACGATGCCGTTGTAGTCCGCCGGGTATCGCTGAGCCTCCACCAGCCCCTCGCGCCCGCCTGTCGAACAGCCGTTGAAGTACGAGTAACGCAGCGGCGACGGGTAGTAAGCGCTGGTGACCGCCTTGCCGACCACGGTCATGTCGTGGATGCCCGCGTAGGCGAAGTCGTCGATCAGCGGCTTGTCGAGCCGCCCGTCCTTCAGCGCCCAGGGTGCGGTCTCCCGATCACCGAGGGGGACCCCGCAGTCGGTCGAGGCCGCCGCGTATCCCTCCTGGATGGCGGGCGCCATTTCGTAGTCGTAGGGACCGCAGGAGTAGATCGACCCTCCGACGCCCTGGAAGCGCCCGTTCCAGGTCGCGGGAAGCCAGATGTCAACCTGGATGGGATTCCCTGCCTGGTCGGCGCGGGTAATGGTGACGTCGCAGAAGGCGGGCAGGCCGGTCAGCGGCCCGGTCAGCGGCTGAGGGAGCGTCGGCGTGACGCTGCCAGCGGTGTTCATGACGGCAGAATCGACGGTGACGTCGGCTAGGTGCAGGCTCCTGCGGAGATAGCGGGCTTTGCACCGCGCTGCCGGCGACAGGGCGGCGCCGGGTTGCTTCGCCGCGGATTGCCCGGCAGCCGGCTGCGTTGCGGAACCGTGGCCGGGGCGAACGGAATGCTTAGCGCCCGCCGCGACAGTCGTGCCGGAGCAGCCCGCCAGGAAAAGCGCAGCCAGGCAGGCCAACACGGGCACAATCCGGAGAACAGCGTATTCCCGTGAGATTCGTCTCATTTCCAAAGATTCTGCTCGCGAGTGTTGACCTGCGAGGCTACCAGCGGATCCGCCTGAATCGGCCGCGCCTGGAACGGGCACAGCAAGCTCCGCGATCGGACCTTCGGTGCGGCAGCCGCCCGGTAGCTAACTACCCGCTCGGCGCGAAACCTGTCCGCGTCAGCATCCGGCTCGTCTGCGGCCCGCGACCACTTTGCGACAACGGCAAGCGGGCCGGCGGTCGAACTGACCGCCGGCCCGTACGTGCCCGTTTCCTTACCGTACGGAGCCCTTGCCGGCGACTGTCTCCGCGTGCCACGTCGGCGTTCCGTTGACGGCCCAGTAGAACTTGAGCCGGTTCTGGGCGCCGACCGTGCTGATGTTCACCGAATTGTCGTTGACGATCATCGACGGAGCGGAGAATGTGCTTCCCCCGCCGGCGATGGTTTCCGGATGCCAGGTCGCGGTGCCGTTGACGGCCCAGTAGAAGCGCAGCTTGCTCCGTGGCCCGGCGACGGCGATGTTGACGTCGTTGCCGTCCACGTTCATGGAAGGCGCGGAGTACGCGGAGCCGTTGCCGGCCACGGTCTCTGGATGCCAGGTGGCGGTGCCGTTGACGGCCCAGTAGAAGCGGAGCTTGTGGTCCGGGCCGGCGGCGGTGATGTTGACCGAGTTGCCGTCTACGTCCATGGAGGGCGCGGAGTACGCGGAGCCGTTGCCGGCCACGGTTTCGGCGTGCCAGGTGGCGGTGCCGTTGACGGCCCAGTAGAAGCGGAGCTTGTGGTGCGGGCCGACGGCGGTGATGTTGACCGAGTTGCCGTCCACGTCCATGGAGGGCGCGGAGTAAGTGGTGTTCCGGCCGGCCACGGTTTCGGCGTGCCAGGTGGCGGTGCCGTTGACGGCCCAGTAGAAGCGGAGCTCGTGGTGGGGGCCGACGGTAGCGATGTTGACGTCGTTGCCGTCCACGTTCATGGAGGGCGCGGAGTAAGTGGTATTCCGGCCTGCGATGGTTTCGGCGTGCCAGGTGGCGGTGCCGTTGACGGCCCAGTAGAACTTCAGGCTGTTGCCAGGACCCTGAACGGCGATGTTGACGTCGCTTCCGTCCACGGTCATGGATGGGGCAGTGCCCGCTAACGCCGGGGCAATCCCGGCAGCAGCGAGCATGGCTCCCGCGGCCAGGCCGAGGGCAGCGATCCGCCGTGCGGTGCGTGCGGTCCGGGCAGCCGGCCGCAACGCACGATCGGCTGCTGGTTGTGTCCTGTTCATTGAGATGTCTCCTGTCAGAGCCGGCCGCCCGGACCCGGGCGGCGGTGAGCACGCGAATCAGGCGGCGGCGGCGGTTACAGCGTCCGCGGCGTCGATGTCCTTGAAGAAGCGGCGGTGCACGCGGAGCGTCTCCCCGCCCGCCGGAATCCGGTGCCAGACACCGCTGCATGGCCCGAGCCGGGTCGCGCGCGGCAGTTCCATAACGACGCCGCGGGCCGTTTTCATGCTCGTCTTGCCCGCATCCAGCACCACGATCCGAGCGGGCGTGACCGCCAGGATCCGGTACCGGTTCAGGCCGAGGAAGACGAACGCGCCAGTGAGCGCAGCGACCCACTGGCTTGCCGTCTGGGCGCCGATCACCGCCTGCACTTCTTCGCCGGGCTGCAGGTACTGGGCGGCTGAGTTGCGCATGCTGTCGCGGAGTGCCATGAACTTCTCCCTTGAGCTCCGGAACGCCGGATAGGCCTACATCCCTGTGGCGGTCCATGACGTGCCGTCCCGTTCCATTACGGCACGAGAAATGCGTTAGCTGCCAGGCAGTGCCCGGCCTAGCATGTGCGAAGAGGGACAGGGACGTTGCCGAAGGCATCGCGCGATCAGCGCTCCGCTACGCCCGCCAGGTCAGCTCAGGTGAGCCGCCGGCAGGCGCTGGACGCGCGCGCCCGACTCGATGCAGGCGGCCTCTCTCACCAGCAGCTGCGGGCGCTTCGGGCGGTGCTGCGGGCCTGGCAGGATGCAGCGGCCCGGCGTCGTCGTCGACTTGCGCACCTAAGCGTCGCGGTGACTGGTGCCATCGCCACGCTGGCGATCACAGCGGTGTCGTTCGGGCTCATACCGGCGATCAACGCTGCCCGCGGAGAGGGCGTGACCGGGAGCTTCACCGTCAGCAACCAGGTCTGCTCGTCGAAGACCGGCTGCCAGTGGGTTGGTACGTTCCGGGCCGGGGGCGGAACCGCGGTCAGCGGGCTGGCATACGGTGGCAGCCTGCCGGCTGGTGATGGCCCGGGGTCGACCATCCCGGTCCGGTACCCGGGCGGATCAGATGTGGTCTTCGCGCTGCACGGGTCCCACACCTGGGCGGCAGATCTGCTCATCACGCTCGCCATCAGTGCAGCCGTGGGCACGGCATTGTGGATCAGCCCGATCGGCGCTGGCCCGCGCAATCCGCAGGGCGTGCACACGTCGGCCTGATGCGCATCCGTGCATCAGCGCGACGGCGCCGCGGTCAGGTCGTCGGACCGCCCGTCGGCGAGCCGCTCCCACTGGGCGCTCGGGCGGCTGCCGGTGCGGAACTGCGCGCCGTTGTTCGGCCAGTACTGCGGCCAGCCCGCCGGAGAGTCTTCATGCGGTTCCTGCCGCCCGTAGACCGTTATGTCGAGCAGGCCATAAGCCGGAGCCATGACTTCGGGCCCGCGCCCGGTAGTCCAGTAGGTCTCGAATACCCGGTCACCGTCGCGCAGGTAGCTCACCAGCATGCCGAACCAGCGTCCGGCCAGCAACGCATCGGCCGACTGCCGGGCCGAGTACCACGGCATCTTGTAGCCCATGAAGCGGCGGTAGGCCGCAGCCTCCTCGTACGATCCCTGACTGAACGTCGCGTAGGTGACGTCCCGCGCGTGCAGGTAGGACAGCTCGCTGACCTGCCCGTTGAAAAACGTGCAGCCCTCGCACTGGTCCGGGGCGGGCTTCCCGTCGTGCCACATGTGGTAGTAGACGACAAGCTGCCGCCGGCCCTCGAACACGTCGATCAGCGGGACCCGGCCATGCTCCCCGGTCACCTGCGTCGATGCGTCCACCTCGACCATCGGCAGCCGCCGCCGGGCCGCGGCGATGGCGTCACCTTCGCGGGTGTGTGCCTTCTCCCTGACCACGATCACGTCGAGCAGACTCTGCCAGGTCGCCCGGTCAGTCACCGCCGGCATCGGCACATCCGCCGTGGCCAGCGGTGCATCAGTGTTCTCCGGCTGGTCGTTCATAGCTGCCTCCTTGGTCGCGCCGCCGCTGCCGCACTCGCCAAAGTAGCGACGGATCTGTGATTACGACGAACGACGGGGCAGCTTCTGGACAGCGCTAGTCCGAACCGCGACGGAAAGCGCCTAGCCGGCGGCCGTCATGCGGTCAGCGAGCCGTCGCAACGCAGCGGTCACGCAGCCGGGTCCCTCGTGCCAGGGGAGATGGCCGGCGCCGGGCACCACGCTGACGCGCGCGTCACTGAACAGCCTGGCGGTGGACGTAGCCGTTTCGATCGGGAACGGGCTCGCCTCGCCTGCCACTATTTCGACCGGCCCGCGGTATCCGGCGAGCTGATTCGCCAGCCGGTCGTCCGCTTGCGCCGCCTGGATCGATTCGAACGTGCCGGTATAGCACTCGGGACTCACTCGCATGTTGGCCGGTGCCGGCGGAGCCGATGGCGGATCGGCGAAGTATCCCGGCCACATGAGGTCAAATGACTTGGCGCCGGCGGCGTCCGCCTCGGGCGTCCCCGGGCTGGCCTCGGCCAGTTCGTCCAGCGCCGCCACTTCAGCGAGGACCTCCGGGCCAACCCGGGCGTCTATCTCCGCGGCGAAAGCGGCGAATCCGCCGTCACCAGTTCCGCCCAGCGAATCCACAAGCACGAGCCCGGCGACCCGTTCCGGGGCCGCGGCGGCCAGGTGCATGGCCAGGTAGCCGCCCCAGCTGTGGCCCAGCACGGCGGCGGAACCGAGATCGTGCTGGTCAAGGACCGCGATGGCATCGGCGACGTGCCGGTCGATGGTGAAGGGACCACTAGCGGTAGATGGTGCGACGCCGCGCTGGGTGTACCGGAACGCGGTCCAGCCCGCCAGCTCGCCGGCAAGCAAGCCGGTGTAGTCGCTCACGCCCGGTCCGCCGTGCAAGACCAGCACCGGGTTACCCAGGCCGGATCGGACGCCGGCGATGACACCGCCTGGCACGCTGACGGTGAACTCGGCTCTCATCACGAGCCGGGATACTAGCGGACCTCAACATCGGTCACGAACTGGTTATCAGCGACCTGAGTCAATCCCCGCTTATTGCATCGGCCGCCCGGAGCCAACTTGCTGGCCGTCGGCGTTATAAGCGCTCCACTGGACCACCGGGTCCCGGGTTGCGGTTGCGTAGGCGAAGAACTTCCGGTCGGCCACGGAGACGACGAATACCTTGGCGGTGCGACCAGTAGTCGTGGTCAAGATCAGGTAGGAGACAGCGCGGCTCGTCTCGCCGAACACGACGCTGAAGCCAAAACCTGAGCCTGAGCTAGAGAGCTGGTCGACGCTGGAAGTCTGGTGCTCTGGCCAGGCGGTCCGCGGCGAGCATTCGACGGCATTCCCGACACCGGCAAAGCAGGTGCCCCACGGGCCTACGTTCACGAGACCGTGCCAGGCGTTGCCGTTCACGCGGCCGGAGCCGACAATGGCTCGTTCAGGCCGGGGCTCTGCCGGCTGGCCTGGCTCTAGCCACCGCACCATCTCGATGCTGCCGCCGCCGGTGAACGGGACCGTATAGGCCAGCACGCGTGATCCGGACCCTAGCCCGCCGGTAAAGACGGTGATCTGGGTAATCGCCGCGCTATACGGCGCCGCGAACGCGAAGTACCGCGCGTACCTGGCGGAGAACACCGCGACCGGGTACACCGGTATCACCTGGCCGTTGTTGTAGCTGACCGTCAGGTAGGTCACATCGCTGCGAACGGTGCCGTAGTCAAGCTGCCAGCGCGATCCGTCGGCGCCGGCAAGGGTCACCGGGTCACCTGACCGGCTCGCGGCGGCAGGCGAGCCGCCCGCGCAGCTGCTGGCGGTGCCGGCACCAGGCGGGAACTGCTCGACCTCGCAAATCTTGCCCGCAGTGTGCCGGACGGACAGCTTCCACCGCTGACCTGCGGCGATGCCCGTCGCGATGAGGCCGCTCTTCGCGTCATGCGCTGGCCGCTGCTGCGAGATGCGGTAGTGCCGGGATGGCGCGCCCGGCGGCGTCGGGCCGAAGTGCACCAGGCCAAGCGGGATCGCGATGGCAGCCAACGCCAGGATCACCACCGCCGCCACGACGCCAGCCAACTGGCGGCGCCGGTGCACGGTCGCCTGGCGGCGTACCGCGGCGTACCGGCTTGGCGGCTCAGGCGGCTGATCTGCCATCAGGTCTGCGAGCATCCTGCGGATCGTCAGCTCTTCGTCGACGTTGGCCATCTCACTCGCCCCCCGCTGCGACGTGACTGCTGGCGGCCGGATTGTCCGTACGGTAGGACGCGAGCGCCGCCTGCGCCCGGAGTGTCGCAAGTGCCCTGGCCGCCTGACTCTTCACGGTGCCCACTGAGACGCCGAGCAGGTCGGCTACCTGCGCCTCAGACAGATCCTGGTGGTAACGGAGCACGACGACAGCCCGCTGCCGCGGCGGCAGTTGCCCAAGCGCCGAACGCAAGGCTTCCCTGCTATCGACCGCCGCGAAGCTGTCCGGGCCTGCCACCTCGGGCACCTGCTCGGTGGGGAGCTCACCGCGCCACCGCCGACGCCACCACGACGACCAGGTATTCAGCATGATCTTGCGAACGTAAGCCTCAGGATCGTCCCGCTGAACTCTTGACCAGCGCGAATACGCCCTGGCCAGCGCGGTCTGCAGCAGATCCTCGGCCAGCGCCCAGTCTCCGGTCAGCGCGTAACCGAAGCGCTGCAGCGCCTGGCCGCGCCCGGCGACGAATTCCTCGAACACATTCGCTCCAGCCCGGACCGGGTGGCCATGAGCCGATCCTGCCCTGAGGACCGGCTGGCCGTCGCGAAAGGTTGCTGCGGCCAGCCAAAAAAATGGCCGCACCAGCTCAGCCAGAGCCTGATCCGGCGACCACAGGGTCAACGGACAGCACGTGATCTCTGGCGTGCACGCAGGTGTACCCGTTGAATGGCAGGCCGACTGAGGTTGTCAGGTTCGGCGGGTATACCAGGATTCCGCTGGCGGTCGTCAGGCCGCACTGGCCGGCCGGATAGTTCTGCGCGTCCACGACGCTGATCTGGGCGCTGGCGACTGCACCCGGCGCGAGCGTCACCAAGCTCGGCTGGATGTCGTGATTCCGCGTCGCTGCCGGGCCGACTTGGACGGCATAGGTCTCGCCGGTGAAGGAAACGCCGGGATACCCGTACAGGGTGCACGTGACACCGGAGTGATTGGTGAACAGGATCTCGTACAACGTCGAGCCCGCCGCGCCATTGCCTGACCCCAGGGTCACCTTGAGATTGCTGGACTGACAGGGACCGGGCCCGGCTGGCGTCGTCGTTGCCGGCGCGCTGGTGGGACTCGCGCTTGCTGACGCGCTCGAAGTCGCGGTGACGGTCACCGTGGGCCCGGCGACCGGCGTGCTGCCGGAGCAGCCTGCCACTAGCGCCGCGGCGGCCACGGTGACCCCGATGAGTAGCTCAGCGGACCGCAAGAATGAGCGCACGAGAACCCCTCAGCAGGCTGATAAGAGGAGAGCAGTACAACAGCCACCATTCGGCCCGTCAACCGATTGCGGCAAACCATTACGGCTAGGCGGCCGAGCGCTACTCCCTGGCCTCGCGCCGCAGAGCTTTCCCCCGGCACTCCTTCTGTCGCACTGTGCGGGCGGCGAGCTTTCCGCCTTCGACGTGCAGGTCACCGGCTGCGGCTAGCGAATACGATGAAGGACATGGACGTCCGGGCCAGTGACAAGCTCCCCGGAGCTAAGGTGCGGCTGAGACGGCGCTCGGCGGCCGGTTTCTCACCAGATGCCCGGCCCAGGGAGTGGCTGGCACGAGCCGACGGCGCTGTTCAGGAAGTCAGAACCGAAGGCCCGGCCCTTACTGTCATCGGGCAGCCCCTGCCGTATCAGCCCGGTCGTGCAGAGCGCCGCAGCGGCGTCCCTGCCGAGGTCATCACTTCCGACCACGTGCCGAACCTCTGCACGTGCTCGTGGGCGTATTCGCACGGGAAGCTGACCCTCAAGCACTACAACGCAGCGTGCTCAGTGCACTGCTGACCGGCCATCCGACGCGACAGTTGGTTGGCTCCGTCGGCGAATGGCGCGCTCGCTGTCCGCTGCCCTGATGAAGTCCGCTGCCCTGAGGAAGCTCCGGGTTTGGGTTCACGCGCGCAAGGGTCTTGACTCTCTCGCAGCGTGAGGGGTGCATGCTCGTGCCATGGTCAGCATCGGCGAGTTCGCCCGGCTCGGTGGAGTGTCGGTTCGCACCTTGCGGCATTACGACGAGATCGGGTTGCTGCCGCCCGCGACGGTCGACCCGGACACGGGGTATCGCGGGTACTCGGCAGCACAGCTGGGGCAGATCAACCGGATCGTGGCGCTGAAGGAACTGGGGCTTTCGCTCGCCCAGGTCCGGCGGCTGCTGGACGGGGTCACGCTCGGCGAGCTTCGGGGCATGCTCCTGCTGCGGCGTGCCCAGCTTGAGCATGAGCTCGACCAGCACAGGAACCAGTTGCTCGGAGTCGAGGCGCGGCTCCGCTCTATCGCCAGGGAGGATGGCATGCCAGCAGATGACATTGTGGCCAAGACGATCCCCGCTACGGGCGTGGTGGTGATCGCCGGGCGGGCACCCGGATTCGGGGCGGGGAATATCGTTCCGGTGGTCAACCAGCTGGTCACGCAGTTCGACCAGCTCGGGATGCAGGACCGGGTCAAGGAAGCCGGGCCGCGCGTCATCTTTTACGAACGCGAGCACGGCGCGGACGTGACTGTATTCCTGGGCCTGCCGGTGACCGAACCGCCGGCCGACCTTCCCGCGCCGGCCGGCTACCGGGTCCTGCCGGAAATCGAGGCCGCTGTCGCCGTGCGCAGCGGCCCGGCAGCGAGCATCTTCCCGATGGTCTACCAGGATCTGGTGCGGTGGATCGAGGAGCACGGCTACCGCCCCGTGGACGGCCCGGGCCGTGAAGTGTGGCTGCACGACAAAGACGACCTCACCGATCCCGGCCCGCAAGTATTGGAGATCCAGCTGCCATTCACCCGTTCCGCAGCCGCCGCCGAAAGCTAACCGCTCCCCGGCTGCGGCGGCTTGACGTCCCTCTGGCAACGTCAATCGTCGCGGACATGAAGACCTCGCGGAGCTGGACCGGCAGCAGGTGTGTCCGGAAGGACTCGTAGCTGGGTATCCGCTCGCAAGAGTTCTCTGCGAGCTGCGGTCTGCGGCCCTTGCCGCTCCCCGCCCGATGTAGCCCGGCCGGCATGAGCGGCGAGCCGTTCGTCGCCCACCGCAGCCTCCTCTTCACCGTCGCCTACGAGATGCGCGGCCCGTGGCTGCCCGAGCCGTTGCTTACCGGGCCCGACGTGGCCGGGGACATCGAGCTGGCAGAGAGTCTGTCGATGGCGATGCTGCTGGTGCTCGAGACGCCGCCCACGTGTCGGCGTCTCCCCGGTTGAGACCCGCGCAGCGCTCGAGGCTTTTGTACGCGCCATCGAGCTGGGTGACCTCCAGCGCCTGCTCGACGTCCTCGCGCCCGACGTCGTCGCTCTCAGCGACGGTGGCAAAGTCGCGAAGGTTCTGCAGCATCCCGTCGTGGGAGCCGAGAAACTGGCACGGATTTTGGTCGCCGGCCTCCGCCAACGTGGGGCGTCCGTGCAGCCGGCGCAGCTAAACGGCTGGCCAGCGCTGCTCTTGCGACTCAACGGGCAGCTTGACTGGGCAACTGTGCCGGCTCAGCGTCGGCGAGAGTTGACCTTGACCCTGGGGGAAGCCGCACAGTTGTGACGGCCGGGCACCCGCCCGGATCGAGGGAGCTGTCCATGGATCTGATGGGCATCGGCGAGTTCGCCCGGCTGTCGCGGCTGTCGCCGAAGGCGCTGCGCCTCTATGACGAGCTGGGGCTGCTGCCGCCCGCCCGTGTCGACCTGGACTCCGGCTACCGCTGGTATGCCTCCGCGCAGCTGGACCAGGCTCGCCTGGTGGCGGCGCTGCGCCAGATAGGCGTCCCGCTCGCGCAGATCAAGGTGATCCTGAGCCTGGATGCGCAGGCAGCCGCCAGGGAGGTCGGCGCCTACTGGACCGGGGCGGAGTCCGGGCACGCTGACCGCCGGGCGCTGGCCGGCTACCTCGTCGACCGCCTGAACGGAAAGAGGCCTGTGATGTACGAGATTGCCGTCCGCGATATCCCCGCCCGCAGCCTGCTCACCCTGCTTCGGTACGTGCAAGCCGATGAGCAGATTCCGGTGGGCAGAAAGTTCTTCATTGAACGGATGCGCGGCGGGTCGGTGCCCAGCCCTGAGGGCATCGCCGGGGCGCCCTTCATGATCTACCACGGAGAAGTAACCGAGGACAGCGATGGCCCGGTCGAGTGGTGCTGGCCCGTGCCCGCCGACCAGGCTGCCGCGATCGCGGCCAGGTTCCCTGACCTGACCCTGCGCACCGAGCCCGCGCACCAGGAAGCATTCATCCACCTGGGGCAGCAGCACCCGTCCGGCGCGGAGTGGCAGGTGATCGGGGAAGCCTTGTACGGCTGGCTCCTCGAGCAGCACCGCAAGCCGAACGGCGGCACCCGGATGATCCTGATCCCCGGGACCGGCGACCCCTCAGCCTCCCTCGGCCCGGACTTCGACCTTGCCGTCGCGCTGCGATGAGGGCATCACGGCCAGCAAAGCTTCGGCGACGTCCGCTATTCGGCCATGACCGAGCGTTCGCGCCTGACTTCGGTAAGGCCAACAGCCTTTAGCCGCCCGGTTCCGGCCAGGGCGTGTGCGGTCAGCGCCGCGGCGAGTCGGCCATTCGGTGCGTAGGTTCGTCCCAGGGGACCGGCCGGCCGTGCCTAACAGCGGGATCGAACTGGACTCAGCGGGAGCTAACCAGGGGAGTAGCCGGATCGACTCATCGCTCCAACGCGCGACTCGGGCATGCTGATGAGTGCGCTCGCTGCCTGTGGCCGGGTGAGACGATAGTAGCTATACTTATGGCTATGTCAGTGTCGGAGCAGATGTCGCTCGCGGACGTCAAGAACCGGCTGTCCGAGGTCGTCGACCGCCTAGAGCGAGAGCATGGCCGGGTAGTGATCACCAAGCACGGACATCCCGCTGCAGTGGTGATGAGTGTTGAGGATCTCGAGTCACTCGAGGAGACGCTCGACGTGATGGACAGCGCCGAGCTGCTGACCG